>Ga0210391_10000762_pt1 | contig 31597 bp, 23 predicted proteins | sample IncBWC12OmetaG_FD_160573 | JGI IMG/M metagenome (GOLD analysis project Ga0210391, IMG submission 160573) | Forest soil microbial communities from Barre Woods Harvard Forest LTER site, Petersham, Massachusetts, United States - Inc-BW-C-12-O ... | reverse complement strand
TCCCTCCAGCTGGGCGGCCATTTCCTTGTGCCTCTTCGGACTTATACATTTCAACTCTGCCAGGGGGTAACGATGTACCCTTCCAATTCCAAGAAGCCCGCATGGATTGACGAAGCTACCGCACTCGCATACGATGCCGCCGTCTACTTATCCATTTGTGGCCGTCAACTAGAGGAGCGTCTCGCCGATGAAATATCGCTATTGGGGATTGAGCTGCGCTGCACTCATTTTACTAGGGAATTCGATTTCGTTCGCGCAGCAACCAGGGACGAGCGCACCTCCGGCACCAAAACCGAGCGAGAAAACTGCCGAAGCGCCCAAAGAAGCTGAGAAAAAACAGCCTGCTCCTCCGGAAGATAAGGTGGTACAGACGAAGCACTCGGCACGCATTGGCGGGCAAGAGATCAAGTACACGGCAACGGCGGGAATGCTCGTGATGAAAGACGAAGAAGGGAAGCCGAAAGCGAGCGTTTTCTACGTGGCGTATACGCGCGATGATGTAAGCGATTTATCGCAGCGGCCGGTAATGTTCACATTCAATGGAGGTCCCGGATCGGCTTCCGTGTGGCTGCATCTTGGAGCATTTGGCCCGCGGCGCGTCGAGATGGGCGACGCGGGTTCGTTGCTGCCGCCTCCTTATAAATTGGTGGACAACGAGTCGTCGCTGCTGGACGTCACGGACATCGTTTTCATTGACCCCGTTTCGACAGGTTATAGCCGGCCCGCGCCCGGCGAATCGCCGGACCAGTTTCATGGGATTCAGGAAGACGTGCGGTCCGTCGGTGATTTCATACGGCTATATGCAACCCGTAATAAGCGTTGGGGCTCACCGAAATTTCTTGCGGGCGAAAGCTACGGAACGACACGGGCGGCTGGGCTATCCGGCTATCTGCAGCAGCGCTATGGAATGTATTTGAACGGAATCATCCTGGTTTCGACAATTCTGAATTTTGCTACGACGGAATTCGATAGCGGAAACGATTTGCCCTACATATTGATTCTGCCGACGTACACGGCAATTGCCTGGTACCACAAGCGATTGCCTCCTGATTTGCAGACGGATTTACGTAAAGCGGTTGAAGAATCGGAGAATTTCGCGAAGGGCGAATATTCAACTGCACTGATGGCGGGAGATGGATTGTCCAATGCCCAGCACACGGAAGTGGTGCAAAAACTCTCGAGGCTGACGGGACTTTCCACAGACTACATCGAGCGCACCAACATGCGCGTGGAAATCGAACGCTTCACGAAGGAACTATTGCGCAGCGAACGCCGCACCGTGGGACGTATTGATGGCCGATTCACGGGAATTGATAAGGATGCCGCGGGCGATATGCCGGAGTACGATCCGAGCATCGCTGCGATTATCGGACCTTACACCGCCACGCTGAATGATTATGTACGCGGCGATTTGAAATTCGACAGCGATCTGCCATACGAAGTGCTGACGGGGCGCGTATATCCCTGGAGCTACAAGCCGTACGAAAACCGATATGCGGATGTGGGCGAGACGCTGCGCAGCGCCATGACACAGAATCCGTTTCTGCACGTTTTCGTTGCGAAGGGCTATTACGATCTGGCGACGCCGTTTTTCGCGGCGGAATACACGTTTGATCATCTAGGGCTTGATCCTTCCTTACGCGGCCACCTGACCGGGGCCTACTACGAATCCGGGCACATGGTCTATGCCCACATGCCTTCGCTGGCGAAATTAAAGCAAGACACCGCGCAATTTATTCGCGCCAGCTCGGGAACCACTCCGGGGAAATGAAAGGCGTCTTCAAATTTATCGTTTGGCTCTGCGTAGCGATCGCGGGAGCCGGCGCTTTGGCAAAAGTCGCTGTGCACCGCGGCGAGCCGTTGAACGCGACTTGGTTCGTCGTTGCGGCGGTATGTTGCTACATGGTTGCATATCGTTTCTATTCCGCGTTTATCGCGGCGCGCTTGTTGGCGTTGGACGACACGCGTGCCACCCCTGCTGAGATTCACGACGACGGGCGCGACTTCGTTCCGACTAACAAGTGGGTTCTGTTTGGGCATCACTTTGCCGCGATCGCCGGCCCTGGACCGCTTGTCGGGCCAACGCTTGCGGCGCAGTTTGGCTATTTACCTGGCACGCTGTGGTTAATCGTCGGAGCCGCGGTCGCAGGATGCGTTCAGGATTTCATTATTTTGTTTTGCTCGATCCGGCGCGACGGAAAGACTCTCGGCCAGATGGCGCGCGAGGAAGTGAGCGCGCGAGGCGGATTTATCGCGCAGATTGCCGTGCTGGCGATCATGGTGATTCTGCTGGCTGTGGTTGCTCTCGTCGTGGTGAACGCCCTGAAATCTTCGCCTTGGGGGACGTTTACTCTCGCGATGACGATTCCCATCGCGCTGCTGCTGGGCGTTTACTTGCGGTTCATCCGGCCGGGGCGCGTTCTGGAAGCTTCCTTGTTCGGAGTCGTGCTCGTGCTCTTCGCGGTGGTCGCGGGGCAATGGGTGGCGGCGTCGCCATCGTGGGCTCGAGCTTTCACGTTCGGCGGCATTTCCCTGGCTTTCATAATCATCGCGTACGGCTTTGCAGCTGCGGTTCTTCCAGTGTGGTTGCTTCTTGCACCGCGTGATTATCTGAGCGCGTTCATCAAGACCGGAGCCATTTTTTCACTTGCGGCGGGAATTCTGTTTGTCCGCCCTCACATGATGATGCCGCCGCTTACGCGATTCATTGATGGAAGCGGGCCGGTTTTCGCGGGCAAGATCTTTCCGTTTTGTTTTATCACCATCGCTTGCGGAGCGATCAGTGGATTTCATTCTCTGATTTCCTCGGGCACGACGCCGAAAATGATTCTTCGCGAGAGTCATGCCCGATCAATCGGATATGGCGCGATGCTGCTGGAGTCTTTTGTCGGAGTGATGGCCATGGTTGCGGCTTGCGCGATGCCGCCAGGCGTCTACTTTGCGATCAACAGCCCGGCGAGCATTGTTGGCGGAACTCCAGAATCTGCCGCCACTACGATTAGCAGTTGGGGATACCATCTCGACGCACAGACAATGACCAATCTCGCGCACTCCGTTGGCGAGCAGACGCTTCTCAATCGCGCGGGCGGCGCGCCATCGTTGGCAGTTGGAATGGCGCAGATTTTTTCGAACACTATCGGTGGCGAACGATTGCTGAGCATCTGGTACCACTTCGCGATCATGTTTGAAGCGTTGTTTATTCTCACGGTACTGGATGCTGGGACGCGCGTCGGCCGCTTTATGGTTCAAGAACTCGGCGGGCGAGCCTGGAAACCACTCGGGCGCACGGGATGGATGCCGGGGATTTTGATTTCGAGCGCGATCATCGTGGGAATGTGGGGCTATTTCCTTTATCAGGGAGTCGTCGATCCGCTGGGTGGAATTAATTCGCTGTGGCCGTTATTTGGGATTGCCAATCAGCTTCTGGCTGCGGTGGCGCTGGTGGTGGCCACGACGATTTTGTTGAAGATGAAACGCGTGCGGTGGATTTGGGTAACGCTTGTGCCCATGGCGTGGCTAGTCGCGGTCACGATGACGGCGAGCTTTCAGAAAATATTTGATGCCAACCCAAATCTCGGTTTTCTTTCAAAGGCGAGTTCTCTGGCCTCGCAAATCGCGGCCGGCCAAATTCCCGTGGCAAAGGTTGCCGAGACGCACCGGCTGATTTTCAATCAGCGGCTGGACGCTGCCGTTACGGGCGTGCTTGCGCTGATGATTCTCGTTCTGTTGCTGGAAGCGCTCGCGCAGTGGTATGCCATTCTGAGCGGTCGCCGTGAAACGGTGCTGCACGAGGCTCCGTATGTCGCGACGCAGTGGGCCAAGGGTTTTACCGGCACGGCCCACGGAGGCGATTGATGCAGCGAGCGGCAAAATTCGCCAAACGATCGCTTCGCCGTTTCTGGCGCGGCCTGCGGGAATGGTGTGGCGACGCTGCGTACGAACGCTATCTGCGCGCAAAAGGCAGGCAAGATGCAGGGCAACGCACGCTCAGCGCTGAAGAGTTTTACGTCGAGCAGATCAACCGCCGCTATTCTCGGCCCAACCGCTGCTGCTGACAGTTCTTGCCTTTCCCCAACTAAACGGCCTAGAATTTCCCGCAAGCACTCAGCCTGCCTACTTTCTACCTGACGGAGGTACATATGGCTCTCGACATGGATAAGCTTCATGAATTTCTTGGAAGAGCGGTGGTCGATTTCGGCGCTACATTTAACGCAGCACTGATTCGTATCGGCGACAAACTCGGTTTGTACAAAGGACTCGCGGCAGGCGGTCCGCAAACCCCGGCGGAGTTGGCGAAGCGCACCGGAACTGCCGAACGCTACGTTCGGGAGTGGCTGAGCGCGCAAGCAGCCGGCGGCTACGTGACGTACGATCCGGCGGCGGGAAAATTTCATCTCAGCGAAGAACAAGCGTTCGCGATGGCCGACGACAACAGCCCCGCCTTTATGCCCGGTGCGTTTCAAGTGGCGCTCTCGGCGATCAAGGCGGAGGAAGCTCTCACCGAAAAATTCAAGACGGGCGAGGGAATGGGCTGGCATGAACATCATGCCGAACTATTCGTCGGCACTGAAAGATTTTTTCGGCCGGGATATGCCGCGAATCTGATCGCCGCGTGGATTCCGGCGCTCGAGGGCGTGGATGAAAAATTGAAAACCGGGGCGCGCGTGGCCGATGTGGGATGCGGCTTGGGTGCATCCACGATTCTAATGGCGAAGTCGTATCCCAAATCCGAGTTTTCCGGATTCGATTACCACGACAAATCGATTGAGACTGCCAAACAGCGCGCGCACGGCGCCGGCGTGGGCGACCGCATCAAGTTCGAAGTAGCCAGCGCAAAATCGTTTCCGGGAAAAGACTACGACTTTGTGACCTTCTTCGATTGTCTACACGACATGGGCGATCCCGCGGGGGCATCGGCGCACGTACACAGCAGGCTCAAGAAAGACGGGACGTGGATGATCGTCGAGCCATTCGCTGGCGATAAGCTGGAAGACAATCTCAATCCTATCGGACGCGCATTTTACGGAGCTTCCACTCTCTTGTGTACTCCGGCGTCGTTGTCGCAAGAAGTGGGGCTGGCACTCGGCGCACAAGCGGGAGAGAAGCGCCTTCGCGAAGTTGTGACGAGCGGCGGTTTCACGCGATTCCGGCGCGCGACGCAAACGCCGTTCAACCTGGTGTTCGAAGCGCGGCCATAGCTGCCGGCGAGCTAGCTGCGCAAATCAGACTTCTTCTTCGTCTTCGCCGTTCCGTTTGACGATCGTCGTTTTGTGCGTGATCTTCACACTATGGGCGCGGATTCCGGCGATGATTGCGCGGCGAGTTTCGAGAGGAAGCATTTCCGGAGCGAACACGCCGGCATCCTCCCGGCGAAAATACTTGATGAAGAGCGCCGCAACGTGGGCGGTAGCATATGCGACAGGCGTGGTGAAGCGGCCCTGCTGGCGAATCTGATATAGCGTCGGGAACATCGCGTCGGTGCGTATGAGCAGATGCTGATCTTCTTTAGTGCCGCGTTTCACACCACGCACCAGCACCGCGGCCGAAAACCGGGCATTTTGCAGAATGCCTTGGCGGATCAGCTTAGCGATTGCGCGGGGCGACGACGTTTGCGGAAAGCGCTGCCGCACTATGCCGCGCGACTTCGATAATTTCCCCTGCTTATACCAGCGGCGGAGACGGTCGAACTCATTGCCGCCAATCTTCACGTCCATGTTGCGCATCGGAATCGCATAGGGCAGCGTCGCGACTTCATCTTGCGCGGCGAGAACGACGTTAGCGTTTCCGATCGGATCGGGAAAACGAAACTTCTCAAGTTCGGCGAAGCGTTTTTCCATGACGAATTTTCCGTCGCGATAGACACGCGGGCTGGAAATGGCCTCGTCGAACGAAACTTCCGGCGACCACTGTGAAATCGGGTCGTCGCTTTCCGTGCTTTCGTACAGGCGAATCTGCACGGAGTGGACTTCGTCTAACATTTCCGCCGCCCTCTTTACCAACAGGTTCGTCAAACCCGGAGCGGCGCCGGCATTGATCAGCGCCGCCCTGTTTTTTTCTTCAAAGCGCTTCGCGTAAGAGAATTGCTCGGCTTTGAAGGGATTGCGCGTGAGGTGTGAGCTCAAGTCGACGTAATGGGCGCGCAGGCGAAGCGCGGCTCGCATTACAATCTGATTAAATACCGATGCGGAAGCATTGACGATAAGTTGACAGCCGCGCGCGGCGCGCACAATACCAAGCATGTTTCTGGCGTTCACTTCCGTGACGGCAATCGTGCTTTTCTTGCCCAGAAAGCGGCGCGCGCGATCAGGGTCGCGGTCACCACACCAGACAGTGTGTCCTTGACGCAGGAGAAGTTCTGCCAGAAGGGAACCGGTCGCACCGGCCCCGAGAACGAAGATCCGCATGGCGTGACAAAAACTCTATCACACACAGTGGGCCAGGAATCGTGGATGTCCTAGGGAGTTGCCGAATGCCGCGGTGCAGGCGCCCCCCGCAGGAGGCCCTCCGTGCTTAGGTCCTCGTCAAGGTCTGGCCAGTGGATGCCATAACCTCCTCCAGCAATTTTCCAGTGATTAAGTTGTTCTGGAGTGGCATGGAGAAGCCGAGGATACCAAGCGAGAGGCACACTGATCACTCTGCCGTCCCGCAATGTGACGCTGAGCGAGTCGGGGGAAAAACTCACGTCGACGACACGCTCGTCAGCTTTCAACGCCAAAATGCCCATTCCAAGCCTCTAGGAGTTAGTCTTGATTTGCTTCAACTAAAGATTCTACTCTACCCAGCTCTCTCGCACTAAACCCAAAGTTTCCGGCGAGCGCCACGGGAATTAGCCAGAACTTTGCCGAAAGATCGTCCCTATCAACGTGCACATGAGGTGGCTCATTTGGTTCGTGGCTGTAGAAGTAGAACCGGTAGGGGCCCGTTCTAAGAGCAGTCGGCACGACCAGATTCTACAAAATTGCAGTCTTTTTCGCACAGGCATACACTAGCTAATGTTACTCCGACCCCGATTACCTAAGGGAGAAAAAACCTAGGGCGCGCGGGGCGATGCATCAGCGCCATGTTTGCTGTCGCGAAGCTCAGGGTTCGGGTGGAAACGCCCGGGCCTCCCGAACTTGGAAAGGAGCGATTCGACGGAAAAGTGTGTATTTTCGTCGTGCGCCCGCATCCAAGTAGTCGGATCGGGCGGTTTTGTTTTACGGCCAGGGAAGAAAGTATGTAGGCGGTCGCGTTCAACTAAAAAGCATGTGATGACCCTCCAAGACAAATTCGGCCGGCAAATCACCGACCTGCGCATTTCCATCACGGACCGCTGCAATTTCCGCTGCGTTTACTGCCGCTCGGCCGACCCTGAAAATTACCGCGACCATGACGAAATCCTGTCTTGGCCGGAACTGGATCGGCTGGCTCACATTTTTCTGAGCCTGGGCATTCGCAAAATACGGATCACGGGCGGAGAGCCGCTGGTCCGCGCAGGCGTGGAAGATTACATCGCGCGCCTTCACGCTCTCGGCGTCGAAGATCTTTCCATGACCACCAACGGCCATTTGCTGGCGGAACGCTGCGAGCGGCTGCTCCAAGCGGGTCTCCGCCGCATTAACATCAGCCTCGATTCGCTCGACCGAAATAAGTTTGAACGCATCACGCGCACAAAATCTTTTGATACCGTGATGCACGGCATCGACGTCGCGCAGAAATCGCGGCTGGCGCCCGCGAAAGTCAACGCCGTACTGGTCCGCGGCATCAATGACGATGAAGTGGAAGCCTTCGCTGAATTTGCCCGCGACCGCGGCGTGATTATGCGTTTCATCGAATTCATGCCGCTGGACGCCGACCGTACGTGGACGCGCCAACACGTGGTGCCCGCCGCTGAAGTTTACGCGCGCATTCACGCTCGGTGGCCGCTCGTTCAAATTCCGCACGAGCGCAGCGAAACGGCGCGCAAATACGGCTTCGCCGACGGCGCGCCTGGCGAGATCGGCCTGATCGCGCCAGTGACGCAGCCCTTTTGCGGCCACTGCTCGCGCATTCGCTTAACCGCAGACGGAAAACTGCGGACCTGTCTCTTTAGCAAAGAGGATCACGACCTGCGCGGCCTGCTCCGCGAAGGCGCGACGGACGACGATGTCGCGAGCTATATCCGTTCTGTTGTAGATGAAAAAGAAGAAGGACACCGCATCAACGCCCCTGATTTCGTGCCCCCTTCCCGTACCATGGTGTTTATCGGCGGATAGCAGAATGCTGCCAATGCGGCGCATCCTCGCAAACGCATTGCGCTCGACCACAACATAAGTTTGCGTTAGCATCGAATCACGCAGAGCGAAATCGGCACCGTAGAACGGATACCCATGGCGGACGAAGACGACGAAGAAGGACAAGACGAAGCGTCCGAGCCAGAGCCTCGGCTCTTCACTCTAACCGAGGCGGAACGCGCGCGGCGTGAGCTGGAACCATTTCTAGTGGAAGCCATGGATTGCCGCAAGAAATTGTCCACGCTGGATAATGATCTCTCCGCGGTTTCCGCGCGTATCATGATGATGGGCGGCGTAATCGTCCCCTACGAAAAACTAGCCGCGCTGCGCGTGGAGCATCAACACCTCGCCGAATCCCTGAAGACCTCGCTGAACCGCATTCTCGAAACCGGATGCGTCATCAAGGACCTCGACGTCGGCCTGCTCGATTTTCCCGCCGTAATCGACAACGAAGACGTCTATCTTTGCTGGAAGCTTGGCGAAGACCGCATCCGTTTCTATCACCGGCAGGACGAAGGGTTTGCCGGGCGCAAGCCGCTCGACCCGCGCGATCTCGGCCCCGGAGATATCGTGCAGTAGGCTGAGTCCAGGCTTGTTTTTCTTCTCCACTTTCATTTGTGCTATTGCAAAAAAAAGCGCCACATTGAGCGCTTCGAGAACCGAAAGGATTTTTCGTGTCGGCTCATCCTGAAAACCGTTTGAAGAATTCTGCTAGCCCGTATCTGCGTTCGGCTGCCCACCAACCCATCGACTGGCATGAGTGGGGCGACTCGGCCTTCGCCCGTGCGGAATCAGAAGACAAGCCAATTCTTTTGGATATCGGCGCGGTGTGGTGCCATTGGTGCCATGTCATCGACCGCGAGAGTTATGAGAATTCCGAGATCGCGAAAATTATTAATGAGAATTTTGTCGCCGTGAAAGTGGATCGCGACGAACGCCCTGACGTCGATGCACGGTATCAATCTGCTGTGAGCGCAATTTCTGGGCAGGGCGGTTGGCCGTTGACGGGATTCTTGCTGCCGAACGGGCGGCCTTTTTTTGGCGGCACGTATTTCCCGCCGGAAGATCAAATGGGGCGGCCGGGTTTTCGGCGCATTTTGCTGGCGGTAGCGGATTCTTACAAGAATAAACGGGCAGAACTTGTCCGCGCGGCGGACCATTTGGCCGATGCGGTCGCGCAAGCAGAAGTGTTTACCGGGGCGCGTGCGGAGTTCGACCCCGCTGTCGTTGATGCGCAAATTACTTCGGTTACGCAGCAATTTGACATCAAGAATGGCGGCTTTGGCCGCGCGCCGAAATTCCCTCATGCCTCAGCGGTTGACCTTGTTCTGGAACGCAACCAGCAAACAAAAGGAAAACATTTGCTGGCGATGATCGAGACGACGCTCGAGAAGATGGCGCGCGGCGGCGTTTACGATCAGCTTGCCGGAGGTTTCCACCGCTACTCGGTTGATGAACGCTGGCTGGTGCCGCACTTCGAGAAAATGAGTTACGACAATTCGGAGCTGCTGCGCAATTACCTTCACGGTTGGCAAATGACGCAGAATCCTCTTCTGCGTGAAACGGCGGAAGGCATCATCGGCTGGGTGAACGAAGTCCTGTCCGACCAGGAAAATGGCGGCTTTTATGCCAGCCAGGACGCGGACTATTCGCTCGACGATGACGGCGATTATTTCACTTGGACGCTCGACGAACTGCGAGCCGCGTTGTTGCCGGATGAAGCCCGCGTCATGGAGCTCTACTACGACGTCGAACCGCACGGCGAAATGCACCACAATCCGGCAAAGAATGTCCTGTGGATTGCGCGCAGCGCGACAGATATCGCCAAGCAGCTGAGTTTCGATGAAGCCTCAACGCGCCTGATCATTGCCAAAGGCAAAGGGAAGATGCTGGCCGCACGACTGCCTCGGCCAACTCCGTTCGTCGATAAGACGATGTATGTCTCCTGGAACGCGATGTTCGTTTCTGCCTATCTGGAAGCCGCGAAAGCGCTCGGCGGATCGACGGGCGCGAACTGCCGTAAATTTGGGTTGAAAACTCTGGACCGCATGTTGAAGCAAGTGTGGAGCGAATCCCGCGGCTTCGGCCACCGCATCGGCGGACCCGCGCTCGACGGCTCGCTCGACGATCAGGTCTTCAGTGTTCTAGCTTTGCTGGACGCTTACGAGGCCACGCTTGATCCGCGCTATTTTGCCGCGGCGCAAATAACCATGGACCTTGCGGTCGCACGCTATGGCGACGCGGAAGGCGGCGGCTTTTTCGACCGGCCTTCGGACGCCGCGCCGATGGGCGGCCTCGACGTTCGCCGCAAGCCATTCCAGGATTCGCCCACGCCAGGAGCAAATTCCGTCGCGGCGATCGCGCTGATACGTATGCACGCTTTCACCTGTGACGAACGCTATTACAATTTTGCACAGAAAACCCTCGAAGCTTTCGCGGGAATCGCGCCGCAATATGGAATGTTTGCCGCGACGTATGGTCTCGCCGCTACTCTCTTCTCGCGACATCCGTTCCAGATCGTCATCACGGGGCGCGCCGATGATCCAGTCGCGCAAGCTCTCGAAGCTGCAGCTCACGGTGTCTATCGTTTGGGAAAATCCGTCTTGCGACTCACCCCTCGCGCCTCACTCGTGAATCTCGCGGGAGCACTCAAAGAAACGTTGCCACATCTACCAGCCGACAAAGCAGTGGCAGTAGTCTGCGCGGGGCAAACCTGCCTGCCGCCGACCAGCGACCCGGCGCAACTGGCTGCGATTCTAGAGAATGGCGCGGCCGGGGCAGCAAGCTCGTAGTCAACCGCCAGCAATCTCTCGTAGGGGCACGGCACGCCGTGCCCTCCGACCCAACGCACACTTTTTTACATGCGTCTTTTATCGCCCAAAACAAAACGGGCACGAGAAGAAAACCTCATGCCCGTTCTAGTTCCGTCAAGATGCCTCTTACTTCTTCGGCCGCGATTCGGGCGGCACCAACCCGTTGATCCGGTAATAGACGACGAGCTGCCCGTAGTGTTCTCCTGTGTGCTCGATCAGCCCGTATGCCAGGTCAGAGAGACGAGTCAATGTCGGCCCGCCAGCAGCGACACTTTCGTTCAATCCCTTGTCACCCTTAGCCTTGATTACGTCCGCGCCATCTTGAACGCATTTTTTCACGAAAGCCACAATCTGGGCTCTGGTCTGCAAGTCGTCAAGCTTTGGATCGTCAGAAAAATGAGGCTTCTTTCCCTGCGCGGTGTCCGTGAAGTAATACATGGAAGCGGAAGCGTGAATGAGTTGGGCAAGAAATGTTCGCGAGTCGGGGTTCGGCTTGTAACTGTACTTGTCCTCCGGCATATCCTCGGCGATGGCGATCAGCTTTCTTCCTACATCGTTCCACGATTCCAACACGGCTTCTGACGGGCTCGGTGCGGGCTTCGGCGGTGCAGCTTTCTTGGCGTCCTGTGCTAATGCCGGCATCGCCGCCAGCGCGATGGCAACCAGCAGGGTTCCCCATTTGCTAAAACTCTTCATCTTTTCTCTCCTCATCTTTGCCCGTTCAGGGCTTGTTTCTGGGCCTGCTTAAAGGCTGTTACGGGCCAGCCCTGGCAGGCACACACTCTCTGACGGGCCACGCCGCCAAGCGTTTCTCTACTTAACCGGCACAAATCTTGCCTATTAGCCCGGTTCATCTTACGCAGGACGTCCCCCCGCGTCATGGAAAATCGCCAGGGGCAGGCATGGTAAGCTTGTAGTTTGCCTCTAGGGGGATGCTCCTTTTGAACTGGACTTGGCTGATTGTGCGCAGCGTCATTGCGCTAAGCATCTTGGGGTTGCTCTTTTTCTCGCAGCGATTTTGGTATAACGCCATTTGGCGTATGACGTCCAACTGGGGGAGCCAGGCACTTCGGGTTGTGGCGCGTCTGATTTACGTAACGCTGCTTCTGCTCAGTATCGCCGTGATGGCGGACGGTTTCCGCATGGGGCACGGCCATGCTATTCCGCGCGCCTCGATGATCACAGTTTTCGCGGGATTATGGTTTTTCAGTGCACTCTTTGGTTATATCGCCGTAAAACTTGTGAGCGGCATCGATAAAATCTGGTCATGGCTGCGCGCGGCGTATCAGCTCAAAACCAATACAAAGCTTTCCCGTGTTGCTGCTGCTCCGGCAGCGTCAACTCCATATTCTTCTGCGCCGGCCGCGGTGGAACTCATCGCCGATCCCTCGCGCCGTTATTTTTTCAAGACAGCCACCGCGCTCGCCGGTGCTGCGCCGTTTCTTACCGCGGTCTATGGCTTCGCAGCCGAACGGCTGGACTATCAAGTACACAAAGTGGAGATCCCCGTTCCTAATTTGCCAGCCGGACTTGAAGGCTTGAAGATTGTGCAGATCAGCGACATTCATCTGAGCAGCTTCATGCCGCGCCTGCAGGTCCGCCGAGCCGTCAATATGGCCAACGACCTCGGTGCCGACCTTGCGTTGGTCACAGGAGACTTCATCACCGGAGCAGGCGACCCGATCGCCGATTGCATCGAGGAAGTGAAAGGATTGCGCGCCCCGCTCGGAGTTTGGGGCTGCAACGGCAATCATGAAATTTACGCGCACGCGGAGGATACGGCGCAGCTCCTTTTCGCTCAATCCGGGATGAAATTGCTCCGTCAGGAAAATGCCGAAGTCACATTCAAGGGTGCGTCGTTCAATCTTATCGGTGTCGATTATCAACGCGAGCGCACTAACGGCGGGCGCAAAGTGCAAATGCTTCAGAGTGTGGAATCGCTGGTCCGCCGCGACATGCCCAACATTTTAATGTCGCACAATCCCAATTCGTTTAACCGCGCAGCGGAATTGGGCATCGAGCTAACGCTCGCCGGGCACACGCACGGTGGACAGATTCAGGTGGAAATTCTCGACCACCGCCTCAGCCCCGCGCGCTTCATCACGGACTATGTCGCTGGGCTGTATCAGCGCCCGATGTTCGCTCCGGCGCCCAACGATCGTGCCGCCGCACCCGGTTCTGCATCTGAAAAGAGTAAGGGCTCTTCGCTTACCGGCCCGTCATCATCATTGGCATCTATTTACGTAAATCGCGGCCTCGGCACCGTAGGCGCGCCGGTGAGGCTCGGTGTGCCTCCAGAAATCACACTCCTGACTCTCCGCCGGGCCTAGCTTCTAGGCTCTGACGCCACTCGGTATTTTTTACCGCACTTTTTGTCCCGCAAAATAACCGGGAATAAATCCCTCCCATCTTCGGTATCCGCAGCGGTAGTTGCCTACGGGAAATAGGAACGCCATTGGGATTCTCTCCGGCCCTCCTCCGGTAAGTTCCTTGTTCTCAACTAAAGAGTCATCTGCAAAGCAATAATCCGTAGTGGAAGTGAACTTGCACTACGAAATCGCTTACCCAGCCAATCTGACGTGAAGTTCATCGCGGTCACTCGCGATGCGTTTCGCTGCATAAATCTCGATTTGGAGGGTAAAGCCATGCGGTATGTGTTTAAGTCGTGGAAATTTTTCCCAGTACTTGCACTTGGGCTCTCTTTGCTTCCTGCTGTAACAAAAGCGCAGCATTACACGCAAACTAACCTCGTTTCCGATCAACCCGGAGTCGCTGCTGTTACCGACCCGAGTCTAGTGAATCCTTGGGGGCTTTCGCGCAGTGCCACAAGTCCCTGGTGGGTTGCCAACAATAACTCCGGAACTTCTACGCTTTACACAGGTGCCGGTGCGATCATTCCGATTAACGGCAATGGAATCGTTACCATTCCTCCTCCGAAAGGTTCTCCCGCTGGCACCGTGTCTACTCCAACCGGTACTGTTTTCAATGGCGTCGCAACTGATTTCCTGGTTGGTCCGGGCGCGTCAGCCGCTTTCCTCTTCGTCACCGAAGACGGAACCATTTCTGGATGGGCTGGCGGCCCGGCAGCAATCCTGGAAGTTGACAATTCCGATGGAGGTTCGCCGAGAGGAGCGGTTTATAAGGGCGCTACAACAGCTCTCTGGAAGGGAAAGGTTTTCCTGTACGTAACGAACTTCCGCTCTGGAAGAGTGGAAGTCTATGACAGCACCTTCAAGCGTGTAAAGATCTCTGAAGAATTGTTCGATGATGACAGGATTCCGCGCGACTTCGCGCCGTACAACATCCAGAACATCGGCGGAACGCTCTTCGTCACTTATGCGAAGCAGGATGCTGCCAGGCACGATAGCGTGGCAGGCACTGGCCTGGGCTTCGTTGAAATGTACCAACCCGATGGCCAGCACATCGGCCATCTCCAAACCGGCCCTTGGTTGAATGCACCTTGGGGAGTCGTTTGGACGCCTCGCGATTTCGGCACTTTCAGCAACTCCATCCTCGTAGGCAACTTCGGCAGCGGCAAGATCGCTGCTTACAATGGGTTCACTCATGAATTCATCGGCTTCGTGCAGAATCCAGACAATTCGATTCTAACCATCGATGGACTTTGGTCCCTCACCTTCGGCAACGGCGGGGCCGCTGGTCCATCTACGACGATGTTTTTCTCCGCCGGACCTGACGGTGAAACCCACGGCTTGTTTGGCACGCTGACTGCCGTCGCAACAGACCAGACCGGAGCGGTCGAGTAGCGATTCGCAGTATTTATTTGTTAAAGGATTGTGGTAGCCGGCGGCAGAGACTCTTTCTCTCTACCGCCGGTTTCTCTTTCCCCGGCTTTAGACGCGCTTCAATCGTATCTCCCGCTTTTCCTGCTGGACGAAAAACCTCAGCTGCGTCAAACTTTTCCGGCATCAAAGATGTCTGGGCCATTTGGACGTTTGAGGTTCCTCATGGATGAAGCGCCGGAAATCGACCGCATCGTCAACGAATTGAACGACCTTCGCGAGCAGGATGAAGCCGAGCCAGCCAGTGCCGTTCAACTTGACGCCTGGCTCAAGATTCTAATTGCCCGCGGCGGAAGCGATCTGCTCCTAGTCGCGGGAGCTCCCGCATGTATCCGCGCAAAAGGTGTAGTGCAAAAAATCGACGCGCGTCCGCTCGACGGCCCCGAAATCGAAGCGGCAGTGCTCCCCGCACTCACCTCCCACGCGCTCGCACGCTATCGCCAATCTCAAATTTCAGACTCTTCGTATCGCATCGCCGGGCTCGGCCGCTTCCGCATCAATCTTCATCGCGAACGCGGCCGCGCGGCCGCCGCAATTCGTGCTCTGCCGCAAAAGGTTCCCACGCTGCGCGAACTGAATCTCCCTCCTTCCGTAGAGAATCTCGCGCATCTCCCGAGAGGCCTCGTACTAATCGGTGGTCCAGCCGGTTCAGGCAAATCCACCACACTCGCCGCATTGATCGACGACATCAACCGTCGCGAAGCTCGCCACATCGTCACCATCGAAGATCCCATCGAGTACGAGCACACCCACATTCGAAGCGTCATCGAGCAAGTTGAGATCGGCACTGACGCGCCAGATTTTCCCACGGCTCTCCGCGCTGCCCTGCGGCAGGCTCCGGATGTTCTCGTCGTAGGCGAGATGCGCGATCCAGAAACGATGCGCATTGCCGTCGCCGCCGCCGAAACTGGCCATCTTGTGCTCTCGACACTGCACACCATCGATGTCGCCACGACCATTTCGCGCATCTCCGATTCTTTTTCCGATGAACGACAAAACACCATCCGGCAGGAATTGGCCATGGCCATCGTGGCCGTCCTGACGCAAATCCTCTTGCCCAGCAAGAGCGGCGAGCGTTTCCCCGCCGCCGAACTTCTAATGATCGGCTACGGCGCACGGCAGCACATTCGCCGTAACGCTCTGCAGCATCTCCATCAGGAAATCACCATGACCAAGAAAAAGGGTTCTTTCGCGCTAGAAGAATCTCTCGTCCAGCTGATCAGCAAAGGGCACATCGACCGTGAAGAAGCGCTCCTATGCGCCATCCATCCCGATGACCTGGACATTCTCCTGAGAACGGGCAGCCGCGGATAAATCTGTAACAAACGTTTCCAATCGCCGCATAGTTCAGGCAAAATACCTCCGCAAAACGAGGGGGTCTCATGAATCGCAGAAGTCTGGTTGCCACAATTGTGTTCGCAAGTATTTCCTTGGCGCCCGTTGGCAGGCACGTTGTCGCCGACGAACAGCCGCTCGCTGGCTTCTCCGCCGAATCTTCACGCGCTGAACGCCAGTGGGAAGAAAAAATGAAAGCCATTCCCGATCCAGACAAAATCCGTGGCTACATGGAACATCTTGCCGCGCGGCCGCATCACGTTGGCTCGCCGTACGATAAGGAAAACGCTGATTGGCTGCTGGCAAAGTTCAAGGAATTCGGCCTCGACGCTCACATCGAAACTTTCGACGTGCTCATGCCCACGCCAAAAGAGCGCGCCGTGGAACTGGTGGATGCGAATGGCAAGCCAATATTCACTGCAAAGCTGCAAGAGCCCGTCGTAAAAGAAGATCCCACTTCGAACCAGACGGCCGAGCAGCTTCCTACTTACAACTCTTACTCGATTGACGGTAACGTGACTGCTCCGCTGGTCTACGTCAATTTTGGCGTGCCCGCCGACTACGAGCAGCTCGATCGCATGGGCATTTCCGTGAAGGGCGCGATCGTTATCGCGCGCTACTACGGCTCTTGGCGCGGCATTAAGCCGAAAGTTGCGGCGGAACATGGCGCCATTGGCTGCCTGATTTTTTCTGATCCGCGCGAAGACGGATACACGCAAGGCGATGTTTTCCCGCAGGGGCCCTATCGCCCGAAAGATGGTGTGCAGCGCGGCAGCGTCGCGGACATGCCGCTCTACGCAGGGGACCCGCTTACACCCGGCGTGGGCGCGACAAAAGACGCCAAGCGCCTCGCCATAAAAGACGCTCAGACGATCACCAAGATTCCCGTCCTCTCGATTTCTTACGGCGACGCGGAACCGCTTCTCGCTTCGCTTAAAGGTCCCATCGCCCCGCAAGCGTGGCGTGGAGGTCTTGGCATCGGCTATCACGTTGGCCCTGGTCCCGGAAGAGTACACCTGAAGGTAATTTCGAATTGGAATATGGCTCCGGTCAATGACGTCATCGCGAAAATTCCCGGTTCGGTTTATCCCAATGAATGGGTCATTCGCGGCAACCATCACGACGGGTGGGTAAACGGCGCAGAAGACCCGATCTCAGGTCAATCTGCAATGCTAGAAGAAGCTCGGTCTTTGGGCGAACTCGTGAAGCAAGGCTGGAAGCCCAAGCGAACGCTCATCTTTTGCGCGTGGGATGGAGAAGAAGAAGGCTTGCTGGGCTCGACGGAGTGGGTCGAGACGCACGCCGAAGAACTCAACAAGAACGCCGTCGCGTACATCAATTCTGACGGAAACGGTCGCGGCTATCTCGGATTTGGCGGCTCGCACACGCTTGAAAAATTCATGAACGACGTCGCCAAAGACGTTCAGGACCCCGAAACGAAACTTTCCGCCTGGAAGCGCGAACAGTTGCGTGCCATTGAAGAAGCGTCCGCCGACAAGAAGCAAGACGTCCGTCAGCGCGCCGATATGCACATGGGTGCGCTCGGTTCCGGATCTGACTTCACGCCGTTCCTCCAGCACGTCGGCGTCGCTTCGCTCAACATCGGATTTGGCGGCGAAGATGGTGGCGGAATCTATCACTCGATTTACGACGACTTCTATTGGTACACGCACTTCAGCGATACCACCTTTGTCTATGGACGCGCGCTCGCCCAGGCTGGTGACACCGCCATGATGCGTCTTGGCGATGCCGACCTTTTGCCCTTTGAGTTTGGCGATTTTGCGGAGACGATGCAGACCTACGTCAAGGAACTGAAAGACTTGTCGAAGAAAATGCAGGACGAAATCCGCGAACGCAACAAGGAAATCGACGAAGGCGTTTTCACGGCGGTAGCTGACCCCAAGATAACTTCTGTTCCGCCGAAAAAGGAAGAAGTTCCTCCCTACCAGAACTTCGCGCCGCTCGAAAACGCCGCCGATGCCGTCACGCGCAGCGCGGCAGAGTATCGCAAAGCCCTGGAGCATGCCAACGCCAACGGCGGCACCGCACTGGCTGCCGCTTCGCTCGCCGAGGTAAACCGCCTGCTTATCGATAGCGAACGAAAATTCATCACCGAGGAAGGCTTGCCGAATCGCAAATGGTACAAGCACCAACTCTATGCGCCGGGCTTCTACACCGGATACGCGGCGAAAACGATGCCCTACGTCCGCGAAGCCATCGAACAAAAAGAATGGAAGCAAGCCGATGAAGGTATCCTGGTCGTGGCGAAATGCCTGCAGAATGAAGCGGCATTAATCTCCGACGCGGCTGCCAAACTCACCGCTGCACATTAATTCATCGCCTTGTAGGGGCGCAGCATGCTGCGCCCCTACAGCGCGGCGTAACTGATATTCTCGTCTGTCTTGCCCGCTCACTCCGGAGGATCGGCACATGCCGTCCTACAATCTAGCCATCGTCGGCATGGGCAATGTCGGTCGCGCCCTTCTGCGTCTGCTCATTTCAAAAGAGACCGACCTGCGCCGCCGTTACGACATCCGCTGGCGCCTCACCGGAGTAGCCACGCGCCGCACCGGCTGGATTGCTGACCCTGACGGCCTCAATCCGCTTGCCGCTCTCCACGGCCACTCCTTAATTCAGCACGGAAACACATCTCAGCCTCACAATTTCCACGAATGGCTAGAAAAAACGCGCGCCGACGTCCTTTTTGAAGCGACCTCGCTTAACGTAAAAACCGGCCAGCCAGCCACGGAACATTTGAGAACTGCGCTCGAACTCGACATGCACGCCATTACCGCCAATAAAGGCCCCATCGTTCACGCGTACCATGAACTCACCGCGCTCGCCAAAGAGAAGAACCGCCAATTCCTCTACGAGTCCACCGTCATGGATGGCGTCCCCGTATTCTCGATGTTTCCGTACGGCCTGCCTGCGACGGACATTCGCGGCTTTTCCGGTGTTTTGAATTCCACGACGAATGTCGTGCTCACGGAAATCGAAAAGGGCCGATCGATGGATGAAGCCATTAAGCGTGCTCAGGCCATGGGCATTGCCGAAACTGATCCCACCGCGGATTTGGACGGCTGGGATGCGGCTGTGAAAGTTGTAGCACTAGCGATCGTATTGATGGGCGCAAACGTCCGGCTCGAGCAAGTGCAGCGCACCGGCATTCGCGAACTAAGCGAAGAGAAAATCCGTTCCGTGCGCGCCGCGGGCATGCGCTACAAATTGGTATGCCGAGCCGAGCGCCGCGGCGATAGCGTGGATTGCAGCGTGCGCCCGGAAATGTTGCTGGCCTCTGATCCGCTCGCGAATCTCGAGGGCAGCAGCTCGGCGATTCGCTTCGACCTCGACGTCTTCGGCCTATCGCTCGTCGAGCACAATCCTGGAGTCGAGGCCACCGGTTACGGCTTGCTTGCCGATTTCCTTCGCGCCGTCCGCCAGCAATAGGGCTGCAGAATATTCTCTACTCAAAACTCAACGCCTATAGTTCGCCGCATAAGCTGGCAGTGGAATTCCAAGATCGCATCGTTCATCGCGAATTGGCGCGCCTGCGACGGTGCGCAACGGAATCACTCCCGCCCAAACGGGAAGCGCATAGTCGGGAGCGTCGTCTTCAGGCGGCCCCACGCGCACTTTCGCGGAAGCCTCCGTCAGCGGCAGGCGAAGGATGCTCGTCGCTTTCAGTTCTTTTTCATTCGGCTGGCGAGCATCGTCCCAACGCTGCGGCAATATCTTTTCCGTGAAGGCGCGCAACGCTTCGAGTTTTTCTTGAGGCGCATCGACAAGAGTAGCTTTGCCAAGCGCCACGACGGAGCGATAGTTCATCGAGTGATTGAAAACCGAACGCGCGAGCACGATTCCATCCGTGAGCGTAACCGTCACACAAATATTCACGCCTTCGCTGACGCCGCGTAGCGTCCGGCTCGCAGCCGAACCATGAAAATAAATGGCATCGCCGATGCGCGCGTAAAGAGTTGGGATAACAAACAGCTGGCCATCCGCGGAAAATCCGACGTGGCACACCATCCCTTCATCGAGAATCTTGTAAATGGTTTCGCGGTCATAGACGCCGCGCTGCGGCTCGCGCACCACACGCGTGCGCTCGTTCGGCGTGAAGGATTCGGACACGGTACACCTCTAGGAGAAACGTGGCGCGGAGACGGCCGGTTCGTGGCCGCTCATTTGATTTGTAGCCGGCGCCAAAGCGGCATGAGTGAGGAACAACCAGTTAAATGCTAACACGGTTGCGCGTGGCTTCATCCTCAGCCCGCGCTGTGAGAAACTAACGGTCGGAGAAAACCATGGGTACACCGGTTATGCAGGGAGCCGAAGGCAAGCCGCTGGACGTCTCCTGGGTCAGACAGCAATTCCCGTCACTGCAATTGCAGGTGAACGGGCAGGCGGCCGCGTTTCTGGACGGCCCTGCTGGCACGCAGGTGCCAAAGCAGGTGATGGACGCGGTTCAAAACTATTATCTCAAGTCGAATGCGAATACCTGCGGTGCATTCGCCACTAGCCGCAGCAACGACGCCATGATTGACTCCGCACGGGCGGCCATGGCCGATTTTTTTAATTGCGATAAAGACGAAGTCATTTTCGGCCAGAACATGACCACGATCACCTTCGCGCTGGCCCGTGCCATCGGACGGACGCTCGAGCCCGGCGACGAAATTGTCGTGACCACTCTGGACCATGACGCGAACGTCGCCCCGTGGCGCGCGCTCGAAGAGCTGGGCATGGTGATTCGCCAAGTAGACATCCACGAATCGGATTGCACGCTGGACCTCGAAGACCTGAAGCACAAGATCAACAAGAACACGAAACTTGTGGCCGTGGGATACGCTTCCAATGCCGTAGGCACAATCAATCCCGTCGCCGAAATCACAAAGCTGGCGCATGCCGCAGGCGCGCTGATGTTCATTGACGCGGTGCATTACGCGCCTCACGGCCCGATTGACGTCCGCGCGCTCGATTGCGATTTTCTGGTCTGCTCGCCCTACAAGTTTTTCGGCCCCCACATGGGAACGCTTTACGGCAAGCGCGAGCATCTCCTGCGATTCAAGCCCTATAAAGTTCGTCCCGCCCCGGATACACTCCCCGATCGTTGGGAAACCGGCACGCAGGTCCAGGAATTGATCGCCGGAATCGGTGCAGCGGTGGATTACCTCGCAGAGCTTGGCAGGCGTTCCGAGCCCGCAGCGAAAGATCGCCGCAGCGCGCTACTCGCCGCCTATCGCGCAACACGCGAACATGAAATGGCGCTTTTTTTGCGCTTAGCGGAAGGACTGCTTTCCATTCCTGATCTGCAGTTTTTCGGCATCAGCGACCTCAAGCGGCTGCACGACCGCTGCTCGACGGTCTCCATAAGGCTAGCCAATCACCCGCCCGCCGAAATCGCTGCCTCACTAGGCGAGCGCGGCATCTTCACCTGGGACGGCAACTATTACGCGCTAAACCTGACGGAGCGACTCGGCGTCGAATCCAAAGGCGGCCTACTGCGCATCGGCCTCGTCCATTACAACACCGCTGAAGAAGTCGACCGCCTGCTCGCGGCACTAAGGGAGATTGCAGCAAGTTGATCATCGCGCAAACACCATGAGCAAACGACCGAAACCAATCGTACTAACCGTGCTGGATGGATGGGGCTACCGCGCCGAAACCAAAGGCAACGCCATCGCGCTGGCCCGCAAGCCAGCCTACGACGACCTGCTGAAAAAATATCCGAACACGCTCATCCACACGTCGGGACCGTTCGTCGGCTTGCCCGAAGGCCAAATGGGCAACAGCGAAGTCGGCCACATGAACATCGGCGCCGGTCGAATCGTTCACATGGACATCACGCGTATCGATCTTCTGGTCGCCAACAATCAACTAAAAAATGTCTCGCTTTTTCAGCAAGCAATGGAACGTGGACGCCAGCACCAGCTCCATTTCATCGGACTCTTGAGCGACGGCGGTGTGCACTCCCACATCAAGCATCTGTTTGCTCTGCTCGAAATGGCCAAGCAACAAAAGGTCGAGCGCGTCTTCGTGCACTGTTTCATGGACGGCCGCGACACGCCTCCGAACAGCGGCCGCGACTTCGTCAGGCAATTACAGCAAAAAATGCGCGAGCTAGGCGTCGGCGAAATCGCAACACTCACCGGCCGCTACTACGCGATGGACCGCGATAACCGTTGGGAACGCGTCGAACTCGCCTATCGCGCGGTAGTTCACGGCGAAGCCGAAACGCATTCGAACGATCCCATCGCCTCTCTCCAAAAAAGCTACGAGCAAGGCGTCACCGACGAATTCATAAAGCCAATCGTCATCACAAAGGGTGAGGGCGCTTCCGCCACTCCAGTCGGCACCATTCACGATGACGACGCCGTCATCTTCTACAACTTTCGCGCCGACCGTGCCCGCCAAATGACACGCGCCCTCGTCGACCCCGCCTTCGACAAAATCACCGACGCGAAGCGCCCCAAAAATCTTTTCTACGTCGCCATGACCCAGTACGACAAAAACTGGCCCTGGCTAAGATACATAATCTCTCCCGAAAAGCTCGAGCATATCCTCGCGCAAGTTTTCGAAGAGCTGCAGTACAAAAACCTCCGCTGCGCCGAAACGGAAAAGTACGCGCACGTCACCTATTTTTTCAACGGCGGCGTCGAGAAACCTTTCGGCGGCGAAGAGCGCATCCTCGTCCCCTCACCCAAAGTCGCCACCTACGATCTCAAGCCGGAAATGTCCGCGCAGGGAATTACCGACACGGTCGTAAAAGCCATCGAAAAAGGCGAGTTCGACGCCATCATCATGAACTACGCCAACGCCGACATGGTCGGCCACTCCGGCAATCTCGAAGCCACTATAAAAGCCGTCGAAGCTGTTGACGCCGGCCTTGCCCAAATTTATCAAACGTTGAAAGCGCGCGGCGGCGTCTGGCTCATCACCGCCGACCACGGCAACGCCGAAACGATGATCGATCCGGCCAACGGCGGCCCGCACACCTATCACACGACCAATCCCGTCCCTCTGATCCTCGTCAGCGATAACGATTCGCTGCAATTGAAACCGAATGGTTCCTTGCGCGATCTTGCGCCAACCATGCTCGCCGCCCTCGATCAGCCCAGGCCAGCAGACATGACCGGTCAGGATCTGCGCGCCACAAAAAGGCCGTAATATGACGCTCAGCTACGAGCCCCTGAAGCAAAAACCTCCAGAGCCTGGCCAAAATCGCGCGCGTTCTTTCGGTACGATCACCGTCCCCGGCACACCGGTGGGCGCCATAGTTTCCGTCGGCCTCGTAGTAATTTGTTGGTTCGCACTCCCTCTGTCCCACCTTTTCATTCTCGGCACAGGCGGCCTCGGCCTAATCGTCGGCTTGTTCCTCTACTGGAAACACCGCGGCTCCAGCGAATGAATCGCACCAAACCAGCCGAAACAAAACTCGTCATCTGCGTCTGGCATCCCTTCACGTTCTGGCGCCCGCAACCGGTGATGCCGCAAACAATCCGCTCTCGCTGGCCAGAAATGCGCGTCCTCCACTTGCCCAATTACGATCAGCTCCCCGAAGAATTGCCCGATACAGACATTTTCGTCGGCTACTCTCTCCGCGCCGAACAGCTCACGCACGCGAAAAAGCTAAGGTGGATTCACTCTACCGCCGCCGGTGTAGCACAACTGATGTATCCCGAACTCCGCGATTCCGGAATCGTCGTCACCAATCCCAGTGGCGTATTTTCTCCGCCTATGGCCGAGCACACCATGGGCCTGCTCCTCGCCCTCGCCCGAAATTTCCCTGATTCCACCCGCCATCAAGACCGCTCGCACTGGGGCCAGCAAGATATCTGGGACAAGCCGCAGCACCTCACCGAACTAAGCGGCCAAGTTTTGCTCATCGTGGGATTTGGTTCCATCGGCCGCGAGCTTGCCAAGCGCGCCCGCGCTTTTGACATGCGCGTCTGGGGAGTAACGCGCTCCGGCCAGGGCGACGTTACCCACGCCGAAAAAATCCTTCCTATCTCGCAACTGGAAGAAGCTCTCGCACATGCCGACTATGTGGTCATCGCCGCGCCGGAAACCACCGAAACGCGTCACCTGATCGGCGTCGCGCAAATTGGTCGTATGAAACCCGGCGCGCGCCTAATCAACGTAGGCCGGGGCTCACTTTTGGATGAATCCGCGCTAGTCCACGCTCTGGAAACAGGCGCCCTGAGCGGCGCCGCACTTGACGTAACCTCTGTCGAGCCGCTACCTCCTGAAAGTCCGCTCTGGCGCGCACCGAATCTCCTCATAACGCCGCACACCAGTGCAGTAAGCGACCGTCTCTGGCATCGCGAAACTGCTCTCTTGATGGATCTTCTAGAACGATGGTTTGACGGCCGCGAAATGTTCAACCAGGTAGATTTCGCCCGCGGCTACTAGCCGATCAACGCGCTCAACAACTGCACCCTGGCACGCGCCAGATACGTCGGCGAACCGCTAAATCAGTCACCCGCGCCCGTTTTGATTGCCTCGTAGCCTTCTCGGGCATACACAACATATTTCTGTTTCTTTCCCTTCTGGTCCACCACTTCGAAGGGACTCCCGTCGGGCTTCACCAGTTCAATCTTCACCTTGTGAAACTTTCCATCCTTTGCACCGGTTGTCGGCGAATACGAAAGGCTGTACTGATGACGCAAATATGCAGTCAAGGTTTGAAAGATGCCCGGCATTTCTCCTTCGAATTGCGGGAACCACGCCTCGCCTCCCGTTTCATGCGCAAATGTTTTCAGTTGATTCTGCGCTTGCAGATAATTCATTCGCTGCATGCTGCCCATTCCGCCCGGCCTGCTCATGTCGGCCGCATTCTGAAACACCTGGCCCAACCCCACACAAAAAATAGTCACATCGCTCTGTCGCAGCTGTTTCATGGTCTGGTCGAGGGTATGCTTTGAGAATGTGTCGACCCCGCTGGCCATCAGAACGATAGCCTTCTTACCCTTCACATCTTTCATCTGCTCCGTGGTCTGCAGCAGCGCGTCGAAAACATTCGACTCGCTGAAGCCCGGAAAGTAGAGGTGCCGTATCCCATCCATCACTTCTTCTTTGTTCTGCGTGAAGTCCACGTCCACGCGAGTTTGCATATCGAATGTTTCCAGAGCTACCCAATCCTGCTGTTTGAGCTGTGGAAATAGATACTGAGACCAATACTTTGCATACGAGGCGAAAAATCCTCCCCAGCCCCGGCTACTGAACTCCAGCAACAACACCATCGTTATCGGCGCATCCGTCGGTCCAAAGTTTGTAATGGTCTGCGCCACGCCTTCATCGGTGAGCTTGAAATTCTCTTTTTTCAGTCCCGTCAGGATGTCGCCGTGTTGTGTGGTCGCGATCACATCCAGCGTCACAATCGGCACTTCCACTGCGATGCTCACCCCGGCCTGTGGCGCCTGCTGCTGTTGCGTAGCCGGAGCCTGGGGCGGCGCCGCTGCTGGCGGTGGTGGTGCACTCCCTTGAGGCCCAGTGGGCGCCTGCGCCGCCGCGTGCTGTTCCGCCAGCGGTAGAACGATCACACCCGCGAGAAATGCCAATAAAACCAGAGAAACAATCGTCTTCATTTCACCCCTCGATTCGCCTTTGAAATCAACCCGTATGCCTGGCCGTCTCTTAATCCCACACCAAATGCGCTCGCTCGCCGTTTGAATTTACGAAACCCGCTGCCAAGCCCTCGGGTAGGCCCCCACACCTGCATGTTAGTATGAAGCGAGTTAACTGCAAAGCGTTGCTGAGCCGGGAATTTTAGACCCAGGCCAAATCTGAGTCGGAGGAAGTCTTCGTGAATTGGAACCGCAGAATGCACATACTTGTGCCCGCCGTGGCTCTGGCACTATTCCCGCTGGCAGCGACTCTGCCTTTGGGGGCGCAGGTGCCCTCCACCGCCATGCCCACCGTCGATTCAACGCGGTCCCCGGCCGGCGACACCACCGCGTTGGCGAAGGAAGCCGAAGGCTGGCTCGCCGATCTCATCCGCATTGACACCACCAACCCTCCCGGCAACGAGCAAGCCGCCGCAAAATACATCGCTGGCATTCTGACGAAAGAAGGAATCAACTCGGAATTCTTGGACCTGACTCCAGGCCGCAGCGCGCTAGTGGCGCGTCTTCGCAGTGCCGCTATGCCGGATCCGTCCCGTGCCCTGCTTCTTGTCGCACACATGGACGTTGTTGGAGTCGACAAATCCAAGTGGACCGTCGATCCCTTCGCCGCAACCATCAAAGACGGCTACATGTACGGCCGCGGCTCCATCGACGATAAAGGCATGCTCGCCGCGAACCTTGCCGCTTTTATCGCTCTCAAGCGTTCCAACGCCCGCGTCGACCGCGACGTCATTTTTCTCGCCACCGCTGATGAAGAGCAGGGCGGCGATGCCAGCATCCGCGTGCTCATCGCCAAATACTGGGACAAGTTTGCTGCCGGCTTTGCCCTCAACGAAGGTGGCCGGGTCATTCTCAAAAATGGCAAGGTCGAATACGTCGCCGTGCAAGCCAGCGAAAAAGTTCCTGTGGACGTCGCTGTGATCGCACGCGGCCCCTCGGGCCATGCCTCTGTACCCACCAAGGACAACGCGGTCGTCCACCTGGCTGCTGCTGTTGAAAAGATTGGTGCTTACACCGCGCCCGTACATTTCACCACCATCGTTCGCCGCTATTTCGAACAACTTGCGCCGCTCGAAGACGACGAGCTTGCCAAATGGATTCGCTCGCTTGATACTCCCGACCGCGGCGAGCACGCTCAGCACGTCGTCTCCGACGCTAATCCTCTCTGGAATTCCATGCTGCGCGACACTATCGCTCCGACCATGCTGAGCGCCGGTGTACGCGCCAATGTTATTCCTTCAGAAGCTCGCGCCATGCTTAACGTCCGCCTCTTGCCGAGCGACACCATCGACGTTTTGCTCGCTGAACTCACGAAACTCGTCAACGATCCCAATATCCGTTTCGAAGTCCAGCCCGATGCCGGCCTCGCCGCTCCGCCTTCTTCGCTCGAGTCCGACTTCTACGCCACCATCACAAAAGCCGCCTCACAAGAGTTTTCCGGCGCTCCAGTACTGCCATTTTTATCGGCTGGCGCCACGGACTCCGCTCAACTCCGGCTGCACAACGTACAAGCTTACGGTCTTTCCCCTTTCCCGATGGCCGACGAGGATGCCCGTCGCATGCATGCTGATGACGAGCGTATTCCTCTTGCCTCGTTCGACAAAGGCGTCGATTTCCTCGCGCGCATCGTCGCGGAATTCGCGGCCACAAGATAATCGAACCCTTGGCCTGCGCATCTTCTGCCTGTTAGGACGCGGAAGGTGTAGACTTTTTTTCACCACGGAATATGACTTTTCGTCATTCAAAAATCGTCTGCACCATCGGGCCGGCCAGTTGCTCACCCCGCATGATCCGCCGCTTATTGGAAGCCGGCATGGATGTTGCTCGGCTGAATTTTTCTCATGGCACCCACGCCGAGCATGCGCAAAATATCGCTGTCCTGCGCGCCGCCGCCGTCGATCAAGAAAAACCGATCGCCATTCTCGCCGACCTGCAGGGCCCAAAGATTCGCACCGGGCCGCTCGCCGGAAGCAGGCCGGTCATGCTCCGCGCCGGGCAGCGCTTCGTCATTACTACCGCAAAGGTTTTGGGCGACTCTACTCGAGTCAGCACCGTTTTTCGGCCGCTCCCGAAGGAAGTCCACCGCGGAGATCGCATCTTGCTTTCGGATGGCTTGATCGAACTTCGTGTCCTGCAGGTGCGCGGCCCCGAAGTAATCTGCGAGGTCGTAAATGGCGGAGCACTTGGCGAACACAAAGGCATAAATCTTCCAGGAATCAAGCTGCGCGTTCCCGCTCTCACGCCGAAGGACCGCGAGGATCTCGCATTTGCTCTGAAACACGGTGCTAACTACATCGCCGTAAGTTTTGTCAGGCGCCCCGAAGATGTTCTTCTCGCCAAGTCGCTTGTACGGCGCGCGGGAAAGAACACGCCAATCATCGCCAAGCTCGAAAAACCCGAAGCCATTGAAAATCTGGACGCTATCCTTCGCGCCTCCGATGGCGTAATGGTCGCTCGCGGCGATCTCGGCGTCGAAATGAATCCCGAGCGCGTCCCGGTCGTTCAAAAATTAATTATCGCTCGCGCACGCCATTTCCGCCGGCCCGTCATCACCGCCACTCAAATGCTCGAGTCCATGACCGAAAATCCGCGGCCTACTCGCGCGGAGGCATCAGACGTAGCCAACGCGATTTTTGACGGCTCCGACGCCGTCATGCTTTCCGCCGAAACTGCCTCTGGAAAATATCCTGTCGAAGCCGTCAGCATGATGGCGAAAATTATCGCGGAAGCCGAAGCCAGCGATTGGAAAACCCCACCGCGCGTCCCGCTCGAAAAATTGAAAATTGCTGAGACGGTTGCGGAACTCGTCTGCCACGCCTCGCACGAACTGCATATGAAGCTGATCGCCGTCTTCACCCACAGCGGCTTCACCGCGCGCCTCGTTTCCTGCTATCGCCCTGCGGTCCCTATTATTGCGTTCTCACCTGAAGCGGAAACGCGTCGCCGCATGGCACTAATCTGGGGCGTCATGCCGCGCCACATTCCCAATGTCCAAAAAATTGACGGCCTGGCCGCCATCGCCGAAAAACGCCTCCTCGAAGAACGCCTCGTGCGCAAAGGCGATGTCATCGGCATCGTCGCAGGCACACCCATGGGCATCCGCGGCACCACCAACTTCATGAAGTTTCACGTCATCGGCGGTCCCGCCTAGCACGACTGCCTTTGCGCTACAGCAGCGCTGCGAGTCGAATGGCAGGAATTTCCGAAAGATTAATTGACCCAGCGGTCGGGGCGGGAAGGATGTTCGTCCTTGTGCTTGTTAATGTACACATCGAATCTCTTGCGGTTGCGCTTATGTTGCCAGTCCGAAACGCTGTTGCGCACGCTGTACAGAAATGAGCCGCGCCGCAGATAAATGTACCCCACCAACATTCCACCGAGATGGCAGACGTGGGCAACGGCGTCGCCGCCGGATCCCAGCGTACCGAAAAATTCAATCGCGCCCATCACCGCAACATACGGCCGCATGGGGATCGTCACCGGCAGCGGGAAAAGCCAAATGCGCCTGTCTGGAAACAGAATGGCGTTCGCCATCAAAATTCCGAAAATCGCGCCCGACGCTCCGATCGTCGGAATGTCCGACGGCATATGGCCCCACGACATCGGAATCACCTTGACCAGAATTTCGATCAGGCCTGCGCCGACGCCGCACAGAAAAAAGAAATTCAGAAAGCGCTTTTTCCCCCAGACGAGTTCCAGCTCGCGGCCAAACATCCAGAGAAATAGCATGTTCATCAGCAAATGCAGCAAGCCGCCGTGGAGAAAAATGTACGTGAACGGCTGCCACAGCCGAAGGCCTGGTACGGGACCGAGGGCGACCAGCCCGAAGAAATGATTAATCCACGACGAAGCTTTCACGCCAAGGAAGATGTCGACGAGCGTCTGGACCAGGAACACGCCGGTGCAGATAAACACCAGGAGCTTGACGCCGGGCGTAATAAAGCCGCGCCAATCGAAGTTGTAACGGCGGGCGCGGAACGAAGTACCCATACATAAAGTCTACGGTGTTGGCATGCGGGCGTCAAAGTAGCGTTTTGGCGGGTATTCGTGAATTTTTGTTGAAAATTTGATTTGTTCGATGGGCTCCTTAGCTCAGTTTTTTGCGGGCAAAATGGAACAGCGAAAAGGCGAGTAGACCGAACATGACAACGCCGAAGATCGACTGGAGATGGGTTGGCAGAGGCGTCTGATCGTTCGGGCTAAGCATGGGCCAAAATTTTGCCCCGAGAGAGAACAGGTCGGGGCGCCAGGGAAGATTCAACAGACGGCCGAACCAGCCGGGGACGTGCGTGGCGATTTCCGGGTCCTGGAAAAGATTGATGATGATGCCGAGCAAGCCGAAGACACCGCCGGCGGCGATTAGTCCGCTGGAATAGAGTGCGCCGGGGCTGGCTTCTCCTTCGTCTTTTTTCTCTTTGGAACTCGCTTCGACCATCCAGCGGACCAGGCCGCCGGCGAACATGGTTGCGGTGGTGGCGATGGAGAGATACGAGCCGACAGCAAACGCGAGCGAGCGAACGCCGAGAATTTCGACGGCGATGACCAGCGCGACGCCCATCAGTACGAGGCGCCACGGAAGTTTTTGGTTGAGAATGCCGTTAATGACCGTGGCCATCAGGCGGGCTTGCGGAGCGGGAGCTTTGTCGCTGCCAATGCCTTGCGCCCACTGGATTTCAATTTGTTTTGTGTCGCTGTCGTAGAGATATTCGCCGTCGGGAATGACGCCGGAGCTGAGCGCGTTGATCAGTGTGTAGCTCTTGCCGCGATAGACGAAGCCTTCGCGCTCGATTTTCGCACCGGAGGGCAGTGCGGCGATGTTCACGGGAATTTGCGTGGGGATGTATTTCTCGAGGCCGACGTTCATCAAGTTCAGCGTGGCGCCGATGGCGACGGTGGAAATTGTTACGCCGATCAGAAGACTCAACTGTTGACGGTATGGAGTGGCACCGACGAGATAGCCGGTCTTCAAATCCTGAGAAGTGGCGCCGGCGATCGCGGCGGCGATGCAGACAACGCCTCCAATCATAAGCGCAAGCACGGCGTAATTCGGCGCGGTCCATCCGGCAAGGAAGAAGATGGCGCAGGTAGCCATGAGAGTCGCGATGCTCATTCCGCTGATGGGATTGGAAGAATTTCCTAGCAATCCGCTGATGCGGGCCGCGACCGTGACGAACAGAAATCCGAAAACGACGACGAAGATGGCGGCAAAAAGATTCTGCCACCAAAGAGTGCTCGCGCCTTTCATCGGATGGAAGGTCAGCAAAACCCAAAGCATCACGATGATGACAATCGAGCCGATAATTACCGTGCGCATGGGCATGTCTTCATCAATGCGGCTCGCGGCAGAAGATTGGCCGCCGCCTTGCGCGCGGACATCTTTAAGGCCAGAGCGGAGCGCAGAAATAATCGTGGGCAATGTGCGAATCAAAGTGATGACGCCTGCTGCGGCGACCGCGCCAGCGCCCATCGGGCGAATGTAGGTGCGCCAGAGCTGGTCGGGAGTCATATCTGGAATAGGAATTGTGCCCGGGTAAATAGCTGTGTGGCCGGACAGCTGGCCGAAGAATTTTATGGCGGGCATGATTAAGAGCCAGGAGACGATTCCGCCCGCGAAAAGAATTCCTGCTACGCGCGGGCCGATGATGTAGCCGACGCCGAGATATTCCGAAGTGATGTTGGCACGGAAGGATGCGCCAGGAAACCAGGAAGGGCGGCTTTCCGGCTGCGAGGTCCAGGCCTGAAACGTGTTCATGCAGAAGGTGTAGACGCCGCCGAGA
>Ga0210391_10000760_pt1 | contig 31679 bp, 23 predicted proteins | sample IncBWC12OmetaG_FD_160573 | JGI IMG/M metagenome (GOLD analysis project Ga0210391, IMG submission 160573) | Forest soil microbial communities from Barre Woods Harvard Forest LTER site, Petersham, Massachusetts, United States - Inc-BW-C-12-O ... | reverse complement strand
CCAATCAAATCCAGCGAAGTCCGGTCGCCCATATGCTGCAAATTCCACGCCTCGCGCGATGTCTGCTCGTTCCCCCCAATTGCCAGCACAATCACGTCGGCCTTTTTCGCTACCTTAACCGCCTCCGCAATCTGCCGCTGGTCCTCGTCGGGATCGCTCGCCGTCACCGCATCCCGATTCCAACTACCCCCAATCGTGATCTTGCAGCCCTCGCTGTAGAGAACCTTCACGCCCTTGCCGGCCTTCGCCTGGATCCCCTCCAGCACCGTCACGTTATGCAGCGGCACACCGGAATATCCACCCAGCAACCCGCGATGCGCATTCGGACCAATCACCGCAATGGTCTTAATCTTGCTCAGATCCAGCGGCGCAACCCCGCCTTCGTTCTTCACCAGCGTGATCGACTCCCGCGCAGCTTCCAGCGCCAGCGCGCGATGCGCCTCGCTCCCTACGATCCGCTCCGCCACATTCGGATCGACATACGGATCGTCGAACAACCCCATCTCAAATTTCCAGAACAGCATTGGCGCAACGAGTTCATCCAGTTGCGATTCTTTCAGCGCACCTTTCTTCACCAGTTCCACCAGATGCTTGTAGCAATCCGGATCGGGCAGCTCAATATTCACGCCCGCCTCCACTGACTGCCGGCAGCTTTCCTGCCGGTCCTTCGCCACAAAGTGCCCATGCGTATCCGGCCGGTATCCCAGCTCCCAGATCGCGTAGTAATCCGACACAATAAATCCCTTAAAGCCCCATTCCTTCCGCAGAACATCCCGCAGCAGCCACTTGTTCGCATGCGAAGGAACGCCGTCAATCTCGTTGTAGCTCGCCATCAGCGTCACCGCGTTCGCCTCGCGCAGCGCCTCGCGGAACGTGTAAAGGAACGTCTCGCGCAACACCCGCAGCGACACATTCGCCGGCGCGCAATTCATCCCGCTCTCCGGCTGCCCATGCCCCACAAAATGCTTCAGCGTCGCGAGCACGCGCGTCTTATCTTTGAAGGTCGCATCTCCCTGGAACCCCTTCACCGCCGCAATGCCCAGCCGCGACACCAAATAAGGATCCTCGCCATACGTCTCTTCCACCCGCCCCCAGCGCGGCTCCCGCGCCACATCCACCACCGGCGTCAGCGCATGGTGCGCGCCGCGGCTCCGCGCCTCCAGCGCCGTCATCGTAAACAACCGCTCCACCAGTTCCGGATTGAACGTCGCACCCAGCGCGATCGGCTGAGGAAAGCTCGTCCCCTCCGGCGCCGCATGCCCGTGCAAACACTCTTCGTGGAACATCACCGGAATCCCCAGCCGGCTGTTTTCCAGGAAGAATTTCTGAATGGCGTTCGTCAGCTCCGCCATCTGCCGCGCAGTCCGTCCGCCACCCGCATCGCTTGGCCGCCCGACCTGCCCCAGCCCGCGCGCCAGCGCATACGGCCCGCGCAGATTCTTCTTCGCCTTCGCCAGATCGAACTCGCCCTTCTCATCCACCAGCGTCACCGCTTTTTCCTGCCAGATGCACAGCATCTGCGCGGCCTTTTCCTCGAGCGTCATCCGCCCCAGCAAATCCTTCACGCGCCGAGCCGAGGACAGGCTCGCATTCTTGTAGGCAGGCGCACCGGCCTTCGCCGCGACGGGCGCCGAAGTGTTTGTAGCGGATGCAACGCGACGGACACGCTGGTTTTTTTTCGAGGGCTTCTTAGGGGCGACTGCGTTTTTCATACCATCCATTCCTGATTGAAAGAGTGAGCATGCGAGGAGGCAGCGGGGAAAAGAACGAGGTGAGAGAAGCGAATACCGTGACGGAATGGACCTTGAAGCAGCCAGTAAACACGAAGACGAGCCAATTCCATCGAGCGGACCTTGCGCGCACGAGGATCGAGATGCACCTCCGCGCTGCCGCTCCAATCTATTCGCCCCGCCCAGCAAAGTGCAATAGCAAATCGATTTAACAGTCCAACAAATTCCCGCATTGCGGGATGCCAATGCCAGCCACCATCTCGGATTCCCCCAAAAATAAAAAGGCCCGCGGAACCCCCGCGAGCCTTCAATCGAACCAGCCGTTCTACACCCTACACGCTACCCCCTACCCCCTCGTCTCACGCCTGCCCGATCGTCACGCCCCGCTCCAGCGGAATCCCCGCCCGCGAAACCACTTCGAACTGCAGCGACGACCCCTTCGTCGCATCGATCCGCACAGCATCCCCATGCAGTATCTCGCCGTCGAGGATCTTCATCGCCAGCGGATCCTGCACCAGCCTCTGGATCGCCCGCTTCAGCGGCCGCGCTCCATACGCCCGGTCGTACCCGCTCGTGAACAGCAGATGCCGCGCCGCCGGCGTCAGCTCGATCGTGATGTGCCGGTCCACCAGCATCTTTTCCAGGTCCTTCAGCCGCAGATCCACAATGTGCGTCAGTTGCTCCTCGCCCAGCGGACGGAAGATCACCACATCGTCGACGCGATTCAAAAACTCCGGCCGGAAATGCTCGCGCAGCACCTTCATCACGCTCTCCTGCGCGTGCGCGAATGTCTTCTCATCCTTCAGCGCATCGCTCTGCAGGAATCCCGCGCCCAGATTCGAAGTCATAATCAGCACCGTGTTTTTAAAATCCACCATGCGCCCCTTCGAATCCGTCAGCCGCCCATCATCCAGCACCTGCAGCAGCACGTTGAACACGTCCGGATGCGCCTTCTCAATCTCGTCAAACAAAATCACCGAGTAAGGCCGCCGCCGCACCGCCTCCGTCAACTGCCCGCCCTCATCGTGGCCAATGTAGCCCGGAGGCGCGCCAATCATCCGCGCCACTGCGTGCCGCTCCATGTATTCGCTCATGTCCAGCCGGATCATCGCTTGCTCGTCGTCGAACAGGAACTCCGCCAGCGCCCGTGCCGTCTCCGTTTTTCCCACCCCCGTCGGTCCCAGGAAAATGAACGACCCAATCGGCCGCTTCGGATCGCTCAGCCCCGCGCGCGAACGCCGAATCGCATTCGCCACCGTGCTCAGCGCCTCATCCTGCCCCACCACGCGCTCGCGCAGCCGTTCTTCCATCTTCACCAGCTTGCGCACTTCGCCTTCCAGCATCCGGGACACCGGGATCCCCGTCCACTTGCTCACAATCCGCGCAATGTCTTCCTCATCTACCTCTTCTTTCAGCATGCGCTGCGCGCTGGCGGCCGTCCCGTCCTGAGCCGCGTCCAGCTTCTTCATCTCCGCTTCCAGCTTAGGCAGTTCGCCATATTGAATTTGCGCTGCACGCTCCAAATTCCCCCGCCGCGTCTGCTCCTCGGCTTCGAATCGCAGCGACTCAATCTGCTTCTTAATGTCGCTCAGCCGCGTAATCGCTTCGCGCTCTTTCTGCCACCGCGACCGCAGCGCCGTTGCCTTCTCACGCAGCTGCGCTACCTGCCGCTCCACGTGCTCCATCCGCTCCCGCGAATTCTTGTCGGTCTCCCGCTTCAGCGCCTCGCGCTCAATCTCCAGCGACGTCGCCTCCCGGTCCAGCTCATCAATCTCCTGCGGCACGCTCCCAATCTGGATCGCCAATGAGGCCGCAGCCTCATCCACCAGATCAATCGCCTTGTCCGGCAAGAATCGATCGCTGATATACCGATGCGACAGCGTCGCCGCTGCCACAATCGCCGAATCCCGGATTCTCACTTTGTGGTGAGCCTCATACCGCTCTTTCAGCCCGCGCAGGATCGCAATCGTGTCTTCCACATTCGGCTCGCCCACGTAAACAATCTGGAAGCGCCGCTCGAACGCCGGATCCTTCTCAATATATTTCCGATACTCATTCAGTGTGGTCGCGCCAATCGCGCGCAGCTCTCCCCGCGCCAGCGGCGGCTTCAGCATGTTCGAAGCGTCAATCGCTCCCTCGGCCGCGCCTGCTCCCACAATCGTGTGCAGTTCGTCGATAAACAGAATGATCTGCCCATTCGACTCCTCAATCTCTTTCAGAATCGCTTTCAGCCGATCCTCAAATTCCCCGCGATACTTCGCGCCGGCCAGCATCGACCCCAAATCCAGGCTCACCACGCGCTTGTCCCGCAGAATGTCCGGAACATCGCCCTGCACAATGCGCCGCGCCAGGCCTTCCACAATCGCCGTCTTGCCCACGCCCGGCTCGCCAATCAGCACCGGATTATTCTTCGTCCGCCGCGACAGCACCTGGATCACGCGCCGAATTTCCTCGTCGCGCCCAATCACCGGATCCAGCTTCCCGCGCCGCGCCAGCTCCGTCAGATCCTTCGCGTACTTCTCCAATGCCTGGTACTTCGCCTCAGGATTCTGATCCGACACCCGCTGATTCCCGCGCACGCTCGCCAAACTCTTCAGCACCGCGTCGTGGGTCGCCCCAAACGACGCCAGCAGCAGCTGCGCTCCATCGTTCTTCTGCGAAGTCAACGCCAGCAGCAGATGCTCCGTCGAAACGTAATCGTCCTTAAAGTTTTCCGCTTCCTTAAACGCCTGATCGAAGACATGATTCAGCGCATTCGCCGCGCCTGGTTGCGCCGACGACCCGCTCACCTTCGGCAACTGCGCTACAGACTCGGCCGCCTTGGCCGACAGCTGCCCCACCGGCACGCCAATCTTCTCCAGAACCGCCGGAATCACGCCTTCCTGATCCCCCAGCAGCACCGCCAGCAAATGCAGCGGCAATATCTCCGGATTGCCATTCTCCGCCGCCAGTTGGCTCGCGCCCTGCACCGCCTCCTGCGACTTCACCGTAAATTTGTCCCAACGAATCGCCATAATTCCTAATCCTTAATTCCTTGCTCCGGAAAATTCTCAGTTCCAGCCTTTGAAACGCTTCTCATCAATACTGTTCTGAAAGCGAACCACGCTGTTTTGAAAGCGAACCACGTCAAACTGTTTTGAAAGGAAACCGCTTCAACGCTTGCGGAAAATCCACATCTTGTATCAGGGCTTGACTTCAGTCGTGTCGTAAAAACTCCCCAGGACAACGGGCTTTAGCCCCTGAGGTATTTCCTTCGCTGACAGCTCCCAACCACCTGGCCGCCCCTAAGAAAAAAATTGCGGGAGGGCATCACTCCCCCCCGCAGCATTGAAGTCCTTGATCGCGGCAGCGAACTCCGTAATCAATTACCTACGGTACGCGGCCAGCTCTACCAGCGGATTGCGTCCTTAACCTTAGGCTCGCCGCCGCTTCGTAAGCCATAGCCAGATGCTGGCCGCTTTTCCGCAAACCGGTCATTGGCTGACCGGTCTTAGCTGCTATTACGCCGCTTTTCCGATCTCCACCTTAATCTGTTTCGGCTTCGCTTCCTGCCGCTTCGCCAGTTCGATGCGCAGCACGCCAGCATCATAACCCGCTTTCACGCTTTCCGGATTCACTGTGTTCGGAATCGTGAACGAACGGTAGAAGCTGCCGTAACGCCGTTCGATCCGGTGGAAGTTCTCTTCCTTCTCTTCCTTTTCGAACTTGCGCTCGCCCTTCACCGTCAGCACCTGGTTCTCCAGCTGAATGTCGAGATCGCTCTCCTTCATCCCCGGAACTTCCAGCTTCAACACGATCTTGTGCTCGTCCTCATAGATGTCCACCGGTGGCACAAACGCCGCCGTCGCCACATCTCCATCGGCCTGCTGCCGGTTGTACTCCTGGAAAATCGAGTTCATCCGATTCTGCAGCGCCAGTACATCCCGAAAAGGATCCCAACGTGTGATTGCCATGACTTTCATCCTCCAAATACCTCTTGAAAATTTGAGTGTCGGAGACCGCCCAGGAACCCATTCCCAGACAGCCATCACAACATCTGATGAAGACTATAGCACAAACGATGCATAAAATATGAGTGAGTTAGCATCACATTCTATGGTTGCAGCAAATTACTCAAAATATTAGAGATCTGCGGATTATCACCCTCCTGAGCCGTACGGGTGCCCCTATCTGCCCGGCTTTGGCAGATGGGTACTTTACGCGAAGCATCCGCTTCTGCCCTTGAGAAATCCCTTTCTCCTTGAGCAATTTCCCACCTCGGTGATAGCGTGGAACAACCCTATATGTCCCCTCAATCCTGGAACTCCATCCGGGCCGCCGCTTTTTGCTTCTGTTTTGCTTTCGCCCTCGGTGCTGCCGCCCAGCAAGGCACAGTCGTCGAACCCGGACCCCCCGGTGCCCCCAGCAAAACCCTCCCTGCCAACACCACCGGCACACTCCTCAAAGCCTCGCCCGCCGACATCGATTTCATGCAGGGCATGATCATGCACCATTCCCAGGCTGTCGAAATGACCGCCCTTATCCCCTCCCACACCGACGACAAAGCCGTCCGCGCCCTGGGCGAACGCATCAGCCTCTCCCAGTCCGACGAAATCAAATTTATGCAGCACTGGCTCCAGGCCCGCAACGAGTCCACCGAAATGCCCATGGCTCCTGGCACGGACATGGCCTCCATGCCCCTGATGCCCGGCATGCTCTCACCTGCCCAAATGGACGCCCTCCGCCACGCCCACGGCGCTGAATTCGACCACCTCTTCCTCACCGGCATGATCCAGCACCACGGCGGCGCTCTCGTCATGGTCAAAGACCTCTTCAACCAGCCCGGCTCCGGCCAGGATGCTCAGCTCTTTACCTTCGCGACCGACGTGGACAACACGCAGCGCGCCGAAATCCGCATCATGCAGAAAATGCTTAAGGAGAACCAATGACTCGCAGGCACCTGGTCCCCGCCCTCCTCGCGGCCATCCTCATCTTTACCGGCGCATCCCCCCTCCCCGCCCAGCAAACCGCCCCGCAAATCGCGCCCGCCACCACCCCCGGCGGATCAGACACCACCACCACCGCGGATCCTCGCGAAGGCCTCAAAGCCGGACTCTTCGACGCCGGCGAAACTTCACTCGGTCTCGATCACATCGACTTCCTCAAGAAGCCCGACGCCTTCACCGCGCCCCCGCCCAAACCCACCGACGGTCCCTTCGCCAAAATTCTTGCCTCGCTCGTCTTCGCCAACTCCGACTTCGCGTTTGAAGGCAACACCCTCTTCCAGGGCAATTTCTCCGGTGTCGGCATCTACGACATCTCCGATCCCGCACAGACCAAAATGATCACCACCCTCGTCTGCCCCGGCGGCCAGGGCGACGTCTCCGTCTACGGCCATCTCCTCTTTATGTCGGTTGAAATGCCCAACGGCCGCATCGATTGCGGCACCCAGGGCGTCATCCCCATGCCCAAGCCAGGCCAGCCGCACATGGCCCATCCCGCCGCCGACCCCGATCGCTTCCGCGGCGTTCGCATCTTCGACGTCACCGACCTCAAGAACCCCAAACAGGTTGCCGCCGTCCAGACCTGCCGCGGCTCGCACACCCACACTCTGGTCGTCGATCCCAACGACAAAGACAATGTCTATGTCTACGTCTCCGGAACCTCCTACGTCCGCGGATCGGATGAGTTAGCCGGATGTTCCGACGACGCACCCGACAAGGATCCCAACACCGCGCTCTTCTCCATCGACGTCATCAAAGTCCCGCTCGCCTCTCCGCAGGACGCGAAGATTGTTTCCAGCCCCCGCGTCTTCATCGATCCCCGCACCGGCGCACTCAACGGCCTTAACAATGGCGGCAGCCACGACAAAGGCGCGGAGAAGCCTGCCGACACCAACCAGTGCCACGACATCACCGTGTTTTCGGCCATCGGCATGGCCGCCGGTGCATGCTCCGGCAACGGCATCCTCCTCAACATCAAAGATCCCGTCCATCCGGTTCGCATCGATGCCGTCAACGACGTCAATTACTCCTACTGGCACTCCGCCACCTTCTCCAACGACGGCACCAAAGTCGTATTCACGGATGAGTGGGGCGGCGGCCTTGCGCCGCGCTGCCGTTCCACCGATCCCAAAAACTGGGGCGCGGATGCGGTCTTCAATCTGCAGGACGGCAAGCTGAAGTTCGCAAGCTATTACAAGATGCCCGCCGCGCAGACGGCCACCGAAAACTGCGTCGCTCACAACGGTTCGCTCATCCCCGTCCCCGGCCGCGACGTCGAAGTGCAGGCCTGGTATCAGGGTGGCGTCTCCATCATGGACTTCACCGACGCCGCAAAGCCCTTCGAGATCGGCTACTACGATCGCGGACCCATCGATGCCAAAACCATGGTCCTCGGCGGGCAGTGGTCGGCGTATTGGTACAACGGCTTCATCTACGGATCGGAAATCGCTCGCGGGCTCGACGTATTCAAGCTCACGCCCACTCCGAACCTGACGCAAAATGAAATCGACGCAGCAAAGTTAGTCCACTTCGACACCCTCAACGTGCAGGACCAACCGCAGTTTACCTGGCCCTCGAGCTTGATCGTGGCCAAAGCCTATCTCGACCAGTTAGCTCGTTCCCAGGCCCTGCCCGCCAAACAGATCGCTGACCTGAACAAGGCCATCGACAAAACAGAGAAGTCGCACCTCAAAAAGAAGGACGTAGCCAAACTGGGTGCAATGGCCTCAACAGTCGACTCGACCGCCAGCGGAGCGAAAACCTCAGCCGACGCGAAACGCCTGCAAGCCCTGGCCGAAATCCTTCGTCACCCAGTGGCCTAACCATCCAATCACCATCTCCAACCAACCAAGCCCCGCTGGCGATTCGCCAGCGGGGTTTTACTTTCGCAGCGGTCCCCCGTCGATCTCTTTCAAGGTCGCCATCCCCCACCATGTCCGCCACCGGCGAGTGACTCCCGATTACTGATTTCTGACTCCCCACAACCCTTCTCATCCGCTCCACCACTGCCTCCCAGCCCCGTGTGATCCACGTCACATCCCTCCTAAAAAATCCTGTGACGCACGATACATACAACTCTTTTTTCCCAGGCTGACAATCCTTTTTCCAGATTGCGGAGGCCATCCGCTCTCTTCCTGCTCAGCTCCGGACGGCCCTTCTGCGACGCACCTATCCAGCACTACTTAACGCCCTTTGCGGCGGCAGAACGGAGAGCTTCCAATGAACCCCATCCAGGTCGAGACACAGGCCCCGATCCAGGCAAAATCCGAAACCAAAACGCAGTACGTCTACTTCTTCGGCGCAGGCGCGGCGGAAGGTAATGGCAAACTGCGTGACACACTCGGCGGTAAAGGCGCGGGCCTCGCGGAGATGACCAACGCTGGTCTGCCCGTCCCTCCCGGCTTCACGATTCAGACCGATGCCTGCCGCGAATACATGCGCGGCTCGCTGTCGCCTGCGGTGACGGAGCAGATGGAACTCGCCCTCGAACGTCTCGAGCACCTGCAGGGGCAGCGCCTTGGCGCCGGCGACAACCCTCTGCTGGTCAGCGTTCGCTCCGGCGCGAAATTCTCCATGCCCGGCATGATGGACACCATTCTGAACCTCGGCCTGAACGACGCTTCGGTCGAAACGCTGGCCAAAAAGTCGAACAACCCGCGCTTCGCCTACGATTCGTACCGGCGGCTGATACAAATGTTCGGCGACGTCGTGCTGGACATTCCCAAGTCCTCCTTCGAACACATTTTTGACGAGACGAAAAAGAAGTACACCGTCACCCTCGACACCGAGCTCACGCCCATCGCCCTGAAAGAAGTGATCGGCGCCTACAAGAAGCTGGTCCTCCGCCACACCGGCGCAGAGTTCCCGCAGGATCCCGATCGCCAGCTCACCATGGCGAGGGATGCCGTGTTCAGGTCCTGGAATAACGATCGCGCCCGCACCTATCGCCGCCTGAATAACATCGACGACTGGCTCGGCACAGCGGTCAACGTTCAGGCCATGGTCTACGGCAATCTGAACGAGTCGAGCGGCACAGGCGTCGGCTTCACGCGCAACCCGGCCAACGGCGAGAAGGAATTCTACGGCGAGTTCCTGATGAACGCTCAGGGCGAAGACGTGGTCGCCGGCATCCGCACCCCCGTCCCGATCAGCGAGCTGCAGAAAGCCATGCCGCATGTATACGGGCAGCTCCGTGACCTGACTTCACGGCTCGAAAAGCATTATCGCGACATGCAGGATTTCGAGTTCACCATTCAGGATGGGCGCCTCTATATGCTGCAGACCCGCAACGCGAAGCGCACCGGCCTGGCCGCTGTCCGCATCGCCATTGATATGGTTCGCGAGCAGCTCATCACCATCGACGAAGCTGTCCTGCGCGTTGAGCCGAACCAGATATTCGACTTCCTGGTTCCGCGGCTCGATGAGAAAGGCACAGTTGAGGTTCTGGCTCGCGGCCTGCCCGCCAGCCCGGGCGCCGCTGTCGGACAAATCGTCTTCACCGCTGCTGACGCCGTGAAGTACGCCGAGAAAGGCACCTACAAATCCATCATCCTCGTCCGGTCGGAAACATCGCCGGAAGATATTGCCGGCATGAACGTGGCATCCGGCATCCTGACCTCGCGCGGCGGCATGACTTCGCACGCTGCTCTTGTCACCCGCGGCATGGGCAAGTGCTGCGTGGCCGGCGCCGGCGACGTCACCATCGACGAAAAGAAAAAGCAGATGCGCGTCAAAGGCAAAACCTTTGAGGAAGGTGACTGGGTCACGCTGGACGGCACTACCGGCCGCATCATCGCTGGCAAACTGAACACGCTGCCGGTCAATCCGGATAACCCCGACCTCGTGCAGTTCATGGGCTGGGTCGATCAGAGGCGCAAACTGCGCGTGCTCGCCAACGCGGACATCCCGCGCGACGCGAAACAAGCGCAGCTGTTCGGAGCGGAAGGCATTGGCCTCTGCCGCACCGAGCACATGTTCTTTGCCGAAGATCGCCTGCCGCACATGCAGGCCATGATCCTCGCCAAGACCGAAGAAGAACGCCGCGCCGCTCTCCACGCTCTGTTGCCGATGCAGCGCGCTGACTTCACCGGTCTGCTGAAGGTGATGGGCTCGTACCCGGTGGTGATCCGCCTGCTCGATCCGCCGCTGCACGAGTTCCTGCCGAAACGAGAAGCGTTGTTGGTCGAGATTGCCAAACTCGAAATCACCAAGCCTCGCTCGCCGAAGCTGAAACAGCTGCGCATCATGCTCGAACGCGTTGAAGAGCTGCATGAGCTGAATCCAATGCTTGCGCTGCGCGGCTGCCGTCTCGGCATCACCTATCCGGAAATCACCGAGATGCAGGCCCACGCCATCTTCGAAGCCGCAGCCGCGGTCAAGAAGGCTGGCAGCGATCCGCACCTCGAAATCATGATCCCGCTGACCACCGGTCCTGAGGAATTCAAAGCGCAGGCCGCCATCATTCACGCCGTCGCCCACGATGTCTTTATCAAGAAGGGCCTCAGCGTCGAATACAAAGTGGGAACCATGATCGAGCTGCCCCGCGCCTGCCTGGTTGCGGACAAGATCGCGGCGGATGCTGAGTTCTTCAGCTTCGGCACCAACGATCTGACCCAGACCACGTTCGGCATCTCGCGCGACGACTGCAACAAATTCCTGCCAGCGTATCTGCAGCAGGGCATTCTGAAACAGGATCCGTTTGCCGTTCTCGATCAGGAAGGCGTTGGCACGCTGATCAAGATGGCAACCAGCAAGGGCCGTGCGGCTCGTCACGATCTGAAAGTCGGGATCTGCGGCGAACACGGCGGCGAACCGGAGTCGGTGAAATTCTGCCACCGCGCCGGCCTGGATTACGTTTCCTGCAGCCCCTACCGCCTGCTCACCGCGCGTCTTGCGGCAGCTCAGGCAGCCATCGAAGAGCAGAAAATCTTCAACCCCGACCTTCGCGCCGGGAACTCGAAGTAATCCGTCGCAAACGTAAGTACGCCGGCGCGTCCTTTATGGACGCGCCGGTGCTTTTGTAAGCCCCAATCCCTAACTCCTGGTTTATAGTTATCCCCACTCTCACAAACGAACGCAGGCCACGTAAGAAAGGTATCTCATGGAAACCAGCGCCATTGTCGTAATGGTCATCTGCATCGTCATCGTTTTGTTTGTCATCGTCACCGTCTTCAAAACCATGTACACCGTCCGCACGTATACCGCGGGCGTAGTAGAGCGCTTCGGTAAGTTCAACCGCGTAGCCCAGGCCGGGCTCCACTTCCTCGTTCCGTATTGCGAATCCGTCGGCTTCATCGATCTCCAGGTCCGCCAGGCCGACGTCAGCGTCGAAACCAAAACCAAAGACAACGTCTTCGTCACCATCCCGGTCTCGGTGCAGTACCAGGTGCTGCAGGACAAGGTCTACGAGGCGTGGTACAAGCTAAGCTCGCCGCAAAAGCAAATCGAGAGCTACGTCTTCAACTCCATCCTCGGCCACGTCCCCACGCTCACCCTCGACGAGGCCTTCGAGCAGGAAGCCAACATCTCCGCCGCGGTGAAAAAAGAGCTGGACGTGGTGATGAACGAGTTCGGCTACATAATCCTCAAGGCGCTGGTGACGGACATCGTGCCCGATGCCAAAGTCAAAGCCGCCATGAACGACATCAACGCCGCGCAACGCGAACAGTTTGCCGCGCAGGCCCGCGGCGAAGCCGAAAAAATTCTCAAGGTGAAGCAAGCCGAAGCCGAAGCCGAGTCCAAGGCTCTACAAGGAGAAGGCGTAGCCCGCCAGCGCCAGGCCATCATCCAGGGCCTCCAGGCCTCCGTCGAACAATTCAAGACCGCCGTCGAAGGTTCGACCGCCCGCGACGTCATGTCCATGGTGCTGCTCACGCAGTATTTCGATACGCTGCGGGATATTGGGACAGGGGGGAAGTCGACCACGATTCTCCTGCCAAACCAGCCCGGAACGGTGAACGACCTGATGAACCAGATCATTGCGGGGTTTGAGGCGTCGAAACCAAGCGCGTAAATATCAGTGGGTGGAGCGTAGGGGCAGGTGTAAAGGAGGCGCTACTCGGCAGTAATCACCGGTACATCATTCCCCCCGTCGTCATCCGGTAATTAAAATTCGTGATCGTATTCAGCGTGATGTAGACGCGCGTGTCCCGCGGCAGACGCTCGTAGCTCCCCGTTTGCGTGTCGATCAGCAACTGCCCGTTGTAGTTCTCGCAGTTGTCCATATTCAGTAGAAAGTACCGGTCCCCGGGCAGGAACACGCTCCGCAGCATATCCGCGCAATAGTAGCCTCTCTCCGAAGTTCCGCCTTCCGTTAGGGTCAGCACCGTTTTGCCGTGAATTTGCAGGCTCGCCGAGTTTCCCAGCGCCGCGTCGACCAGCACAACCCCCTTGTCAGGAAGCGCACGGTCCCGGTAATCGAACGCTGAGAACGAAAAGAACGGCCACTCGGCATGCTTAGTCGGCAGCGATACGATTTCCCACCCATTTCCGTTGCCACAATCCACCACGCGCTTGCCGTCGAAGTATTCAAGCTGCAGATCGCCCTTCGCATTCGGCGTCGAAAAGTAAACGCCCCCCTTCTCGCCAAGAAAATACGAGTACGCCCGAAACGGCTTCAGCACCAACTGCAGGGTCCCGGTAGCTACGTCGAAACGCCAGAGCTCGCCCTTGTCCGAATACTGCTGCGATCCCTCGGTCTCGTAGAACTCATCCTTAATCAGATACAAACTCTTCGCGTCCTTCGACCACTGAAAGTTATCGTCGCGAAAGAAGGCCTGCCCGATGGGCTTGGGGTCGTGGGAGATCGAATCGACCGGAGCCACCTTCTGCACCGGGTCACCCTGGGCCAGGGCATCCACGATCTCCAACTGTCCTTTAGCTACGACGGCGATCCGATGGCCGTCGGGCGAAACCAGAAAATTCGTAATGGATCCGTGCATCAGCGTCGGCATCAGCGGGTCGATGCTGTCGGAATACTTCAGTTCTTTGCCAATCGAATAGAAGAAGAGCGAGTTTGCTTTCGCATCAAAGCTCGCCGGGTTGAAGCCGACAATGTTCGAAGGCCTGCCGCGGGGAACCAGATACAGGATGCCGCCAACAATCACCAGCACAGCAAGCACCACGAGGCTCCCGGTAAGGATCAGGCCCCGTTTGGTCAGTTCTTGCAGATTGAATGGCAGTTTCAGGTGCACGGCCCTAGCTTACGCTGTCCCATCCCGCCCGCCGCCGTTTCCTTGAAGCCGGTCCACTAACTCATCAATGTCACCTCAGGCAAAATTCCGATAAGCTACAGCAAACCTGATGGACCCACGACCCAAAGCCGATCCCGCCATGTACCCGAAGTTGCGCGACCACGCTTTCCGCATGCCGCACCCGGCGGTCCCGGACGGTAACGTCACGATCGCCCTCATGGACTGGCGCGTCTCCAACGGCATGTGCACGGTCATGGCCTCAGCGGACGGCAGCGCGAGCCTCTATCTCTCCAGCGGCGGTGGATTTCTCGGAGGCGGTCAGGCTCATTCCGCCATCCGCGATGCCGCCGTTGCTGCCGTTGCCGTCGCACAGACCCAAATCCATTACTTCGCCCTCACCGAATCGACCGGTCTGCCCGGCCCCGGCGACGTGTATTTCTACCTCGTCACCAACGCAGGCATCCTGCACGCCTCCGCCCTCGATGCCTGCCTCGCCGACGGCTCCGACCGTCTCCTCCCGCTCGCAGCCGCCATGCAGAATATCGTCACCCAGTACCGCCTGAAGTTCTCCAGGCCACAAAACACAACCGTGCAGTAGCCTCGTAGCCCTTCAACCCCCGGGATGGAAGATTTTCTGGTTGCTGACGGTATCGCCATCCCCGCGTTTCAAACTGCGGAAGACAACTGTCGAAACGATGGTCAACACCCCCAGCGCGACCAGCGCCTTGTGTGTGCCGTGGACCATCTCGCCCGCCCCTGAGCGGCCGTTGCCGGTGACAAAGAATGCCGTCGTCAATCCCGCTGCTGCTACGCCGAAGCTGATCGACATCTGTTGCATGGTGCTGGCGATGGAACTGGCGGCGCTGGCCTCCTGCTCGGATGTATCGGCGTAGACGAGAGTGTTCATGCTCGTGTACTGCAGCGACGTGAACGCTCCATACAGAAATGCCAGCAGCACAATCATCCAAACCGGCGTATGCGGACCGATGGTCGCGAACAGCATCAGGAGCAGGCCCAGGATGACGGTGTTCGAAACGAGTACCGAGCGGTAGCCGACGGCTGACAGCAGGCGAGTCATCACCGCCTTCATCGCCATGGCCGCCAGCGCCTGCGGCATAATGAGCAGCCCCGACTGCACCGGAGTGAACCCAAGGCCCACCTGATACAGCAGCGGGAGCAGAAAGGGCACTCCGCCGATGCCGAGCCGGGTGAAGAAGCTGCCACTGACGGCCGCGCGGAAGGTACGAATTCTGAACAGGCTCAGCTGCAGGAGGGGGAAGGCGAGCGATTTGGCATGGAGCCAATAGCCCGCGAGCAGAGCCAGCGAAAGCACCATCATCCCCGAGATTTCCCGCGAGCTGAGGGTATGTTCCCCGAACACTTCCAGCACGTACGACAGCAGAGCGATGCCGGAGCCGAAGAGGATCAGCCCAACCGTATCGAGTGGGTGCGTCTCCTCGCGGTAGTCGGGCAGATGCAGATAGACCATCACCAGCCCGATCAGGCCAATCGGGATGTTGAGGAAAAAAATCACGCGCCAGTGCAGGTAGTCGACGATCAGGCCGCCCGCGATCGGCCCCAGCATGGGAGCGATCAGGGCCGGAATGGAAACGAAACTCATCATGCGCAGCAGGTCTGTTTTGGCGAAGGTGCGGACCAGCGTCAGCCGTCCCACGGGCACCATCATCGAGCCGCCGCACCCCTGCAGGATGCGGCAGGCCACGAGCAGGTGGATGTTGGTCGATATGCCGCATAAGAAGGAGCCGAGGGTGAAGATTCCGATGGCGGCGGCGAAGACGCGGCGCGTACCAAATCTGTCTGCTACCCACCCGCTGATCGGGATGAAGACAGCCAGGCTCAGCGTGTAACTGGCCAGCACCGCTTTCATGCTGAGCGGGCCGACATGCAGTGCTGCGGAGATGGCGGGGACGGCGGTATTCAGAATCGTGGTGTCGAGCGACTCCATGAAAAACGCAACAGCAACCAGCCACGGTAACAGGCGTTTGCTGGCGGCAGAGGGGTTGGGCGGCGCGAATTCGCTGGAGGGAACGGGTGAAGCCATGAAGTTATAAAAACATAGCGGGGGCTGGGGCCGCTCAATTCACATTTGTCGCGACTCCCTTTGCCAGGCCGGTCCTCAGCAGGACGGCGAACTCTTCGGCGCCTACTGGGCGTCCGAAATAGTACCCCTGCGCCTGGTCACAGTGATGCGCGCGTAGAAATGCCGCCTGTTCCTGTGTTTCCACCCCTTCAGCAACCACTCGCATATTCAGGTCTCGGCCCATGCTGATGATTGCGGTCACGATGGGGGTATCGCCCTCAGCGGTAGCGACCTGATGCACAAACGATTGATCGATCTTGAGCGTATCAATCGGGAATCTCGTCAGATAGCTCAAACTGGAATAGCCTGTCCCGAAATCGTCGATTGCGACCTGCACGCCTCTGGCTCTCAGAGCGTTGAGGATGGATTCGGTGGACTCGGCATTCTTCATCAAAATGCCTTCGGTCAATTCCAATTGCAGATGTTTCGGGTTCAATCCAGCGTCATCGAGAGCTTCGATTACGCCTTCGCCAAACTGCTTGTCGCGGAACTCCATCGCGGATACGTTCACCGCCATGGAATTCATCGAGAGCCCCGCGTCAAGCCACGCGCGGGCCTGCCTGCACGATTCGCGCAGCACCCAATTGCCGATAGGCAGAATCAGTCCACAATCTTCTGCGACGGGAATGAACTCCGAAGGAGCAACCAACCCTCGCGTCGGATGAACCCAGCGAATCAGCGCCTCAGCCCCGGCGATGCCTCCCGTCGTCAGATCAACCTTCGGCTGGTAATGGAGAACAAATTCCCGCCGCTCCAGCGCGCGCCGCAGATCCTCCTCAATCGATTGCCGCGCAACCGCCCGTGCATTCATGGCCGGCCTGAAAAATTCGTAGCATTGCCGCCCATGTTCCTTGGCGTGGTACATCGCTGTGTCTGCGTTCTTGATCAGCGTTTCGCAATCCGCGCCGTCGTCGGGATACACGCTGATCCCGATGCTTGCCGTAACGTGAAGATCGCGGTCGTCGATCGTATGAGGTGCGGCAATCGCGTGCAGCATTCTCGTTGCGGTGAAAGCGGCGTCTTCAATGCGCTGGACATCGGAAAGCAGCACCACGAATTCATCCCCGCCCTGCCGGCTCACCGTATCCGAGCCGCGCAGGCATTCCCGTAGCCGTCCGGCAACGGATTGCAGCACCTTGTCGCCAATCAGATGTCCAAGCGAATCGTTGATGTGCTTGAACCCGTCCAAATCCAGAAACATGACCGCAACGATTCCATTGTGGCGGAGCGATGCCGCGATCGCCTGGCTCACCCGGTCGATCAGGAGCATTCGATTGGGCAGACCGGTCAGAAAGTCGTGCTGAGCCGAATAGGCCAGTTGCCGCTCCATGGCCCTGGCGACGGTGACATCGCGGAAAGCAATCACCGCGCCGGTGCCACGCCCCTGACGGTCGTGAATCGGAGCGACCGAGTCTTCAATGGGGATTTCCGTTCCGTCGCGGCGCACGAGAAGAGAGTTCGAAGGAAGATTGAGGGTCCGGTTCTCAGCCACCGCCAATTCCATCGGATTGGAAACCACTTCCCGGGAGCTATCGACCAGAATGTGCAGGACCTCGGCCACGGGCCGGCCTGCCGCATCTCGCTGTGACCAGCCCGTCAGCTTTTCCGCGACAGGATTGAGAAATGAGACATTCCCCGCAAGGTTCGTGCACACAACGGCATCGCCAATCGAGTTCAGAGTGACCTGGGCACGCTCCTTTTCCGCGAAAAGCTCGTCCTGCGCGGCCTGGCGCTCGCTGAAGTCCCTGGTTACCTGGGCGAAACCGCGCAGGCGACCACTCTTGTCACGCAGCGCGGTAATGATTACGTTGGCCCAAAAAAGCGAGCCATCCTTCCGCACGCGCCAGCCTTCGTCCTCAGAGCGTCCTTTTTCTTTGGCGGTTTTGAGCTCCTGTGCCGGCACGCCCTGCTCTACGGATTCCGCTGTATAGAACTTCGAGAAATGCTGCCCCACGATTTCCCCAGCGGTATAACCCTTGATGCGCCTGGCTCCTTCATTCCATGTCACGACGAGGCCTGCCGGATCGAGCAGGAAGATCGCGTAGTCCCTCACTCCCTCGATCAAAAGCGTCAGCCGTTCCTCGCTCAGCCGCAGCGCGTCTTCGGCGCTTTCGCGTGCCAAATGGTCGCGGCGAGCGATCCAGCCCGCTCCAATGGCGATCAGTATTCCCAGCAGGGTCCCCAGCAGCAGAACAACTCTGGTGCGGTCCGAATGAAGCTGCGCATCCGAATTGCGTAGAGCCAGCAATCGCAACTCTTCGTCCTGCATTTCGCGAACTTGGCCTTCAATTTCCCTCATGAGCTGCGGGCCCGGTCCGTCGCGAAGAGCGTCGCTTGCGGCCACCAAACCTCTCGTCCGCCGGCTGTCAATCACCTGATCGCCAAACTGAATTTTCTCGGAAATCAGCCTCTCCAGGTTCGTAATCCGCTGCTGTTGCACAGGATTGTCCGTCGTTAGTTCTCGAACCGCATTCTCGGCGCGTGCAATGTCTTCGGCGTTTTGATGGTAGGACTGGAGATGGGATTCATCGCCCGTCAACGCAAAACCACGATAGCTGGATTCAACTCTCTCCACGGCGGCGAGCAAGTCGTTGAGGTTGTCAAGAACCTCGTAGGTGTGCTGCACCCACCTGTCGCTCTTGCTGGACGCGATCAGCGCGCGATACGAAATCGCACCCACGGCAATCAGAACCACAATCGCTGCACCGAACGCGAGTTGTAATTTGAAGAAAGCTACTGACCGCGATTCCATCTCTCACCAGGACCGAAAAAGCTTCCACCAGGGACGGACGGAATAGTCACGACAGACACAGATTCACGGGGATCGACAGCGATCTCAGTGAAACGCAAAGACAGCGCAGCGATCCCTGGGGTTGGTCCGCTGCAATTACTGTATGCCATCTCGCCGAGGCACTCATCGAGTTCCGCGTTGGGCCGGGAAACCGGCTCCAGGGAAACTCTCGCCGCGATCAGGAAGCATGGCTTGAGCGTTGGTTGGGGCGAGCTCAGTGCCGTGCCTCAGGCGGTTTATGTAGCGATGTGTTCCCCCAAAACAAAGTGGGGCTGCACGCAGCCCCACTCCGATCCAATCGACAGCAACCCCCAGAGAGATCCTTACTTCGGTGCCGGAGCAGCTGCTGGTGCAGCCGCTGGCGCTGCTGCGGCCGCGTTTACCAGATACTGCGCCCCCGGTCCGGGGAGCGGGTGCTTCATAAAGAATGTGTAGCAACCCTCGTTGACCTGATCAACCACGTTGCCGTAAGTGCCGGGGCTGTTGGGAATGATCTTGAGATCGAACGTAAAGCCGGCGTTGGTGAACGCGTCGTGCTCAAGCACCATGACACGCAGGGGGTGGTCCGGATCCTCGCCGCCCACCCAGTCCTGGAAGGCGGTCTTGCGCTGGGCCATTTTGAAGAGGCTGTAGTTGGACGTATCCATAATGGCGTGTTCGGCGCACGCCGATCCCCAGTCCTGCGAATCGAAAAGGGCGATCTCATACCCGTAGATGCCACCCGAGTCGTCGCCGAAGATGAAGACCTTGGTCGGGTCGATGGGATGCTTCTTGTTGGCGTCGAGCATGGCGGCGTGCAGGAAGTCCGCACCGTCGAGTTTGGAATCCCACATCGTGTTATTGGTCGACTCGGGCGCGACGATCATGAAACCCTGGCGGGATGCATAGCCCTTCCAGGCGCCCATCACGTCCGAAGCCCATCCACCCTGATAGTGGAGAAGGAGCACGGCCGGGAGCGGCGCGGTGGGCGCGGCTGACCCGGGAACGAGCAGCGAATACTCGCGGCTTTTGCCGTTGAAGTCGAATTTGACCTTCTCGACCTTGTCCTTATCTTTGGCAAGGGCGGGAAGGGCGCACAGCGAGGCGAGCAGGCAGACGGAGAGGAATGACAAAGCGCGTTTCATGGGCAAACTCCGAAGAAATTGTAATCGGGGACATTATCAGCTATTCGGGGGTGCCGGTCCAGATTACCGGGGGGGAAAGCCACGGTCGAGGGATTCGAGGCCAGAGGGGCCAGGCTGCGCCGGGAGCGGACGCGCAAGTACAATCCAGAGAACAGCGGCGGCGGCGCTGGCAGCGTGATTGGGAATCCATTTCGGAAAAAGCGCGACGAATCGGGCGGCGACCGGCCGACGATGCTCACTGGGCCGCGGATCCCGCGCCATTCCAGCGGCTGGCAGGCGATGCTCAAGCATCTGCGCGAGGTCAGCGAGCTGCGGGTGTTGGATATTGGACCCACATCGCCACAAAACATTAACTTTTTGACCGGGATGGGGCACAGCGTCTACATGGCCGACGTCGTCCACGAGGCGATGAAGCCCGAGTGGGTGCTGCCGCCTGCCGAGAAGGGCGACCCGCCGGGTTTCGACGTGAAGGGCTTCTTCGAGCAGAATTTGAACTTCCACGGACGGGACTTCGATGTCGTCCTGCTGTGGGCGACGCTGGACTACATTCCTGAGGGGCTGACCAAGGCCCTCGTGGAGCATTTGCTGGGGGCCACGCGGCCAGGCGCGAAGGTGCTGGCGATCTTTCATTCAAAAAAGGATGGGCCGTACACGGCGTACTGCCGGTATCACCTGACGGACGTCGCGGAGATCGAGATGCAGGAGTCGGAACCCTTCCCGGTACAGCGCGTGTACACGAACCGAAGCATCGAGCGACTGTTTGAGGGATTCGCTGGGAACCGGTTCTTTCTGGCCAAGGATAACTTGTACGAAGTCATCCTGACGCGATAGGCGCGCGAGCCGCCTGGTTATCTTTCTCGAACTTAACCAACTATCAACTTTGCAAGGGTAGCTTTCCTGGGTAAAGTGGCTGCACTTATGCCTGACAACCGGGAATCGTCTGACTTTGCAAGTAGCCTGCGCCTGGAATTCCCAGCGGCGCAGAAAGTAGAAACTCTACGCGGCCAGGGGCTGCGCGCGAAGCCGCCTGAAACAAAGTCCGCGCAGAGCGCCGCACCAACTGCCGAAACGGGGCGGCCGCTCGGAGTGACGCTGATCGCGCTGTATGAATTCGTGCGAGCAGCGTTCTTGATCGCAATCTATCTGCTGGTGGCGCATAACCGTGGTCCGCAAGCGGCGGTCGGTACGAGCGTGGCGATGGTATTGATGCCTGTTTCGATCTGTTATGCCATTGCGATCGGCGTCTGCCTGTGGCTGCACGTGAACTGGGCGCGGCGCGTGCTCATTGCCACGTCCTGCTATTCCGTGTACCGCATCGTGCGGTTCCAGATTCTCTATTCGGCGATTGCGACGGCGGCCACCGACAGGCAGATGGCGCAGTTTTCATCCGCGAGAAACACGGCGTACCTGATGGTGGCCTTCAACGTGTTGATCGGCTTGTATCTGGCGTTTGCGCCTGGCGTGGCCGAAGCCTTCGGGCAGGAAGAGTAACACCGAAAGATACTGTATTTATGCCAGACGATAACTCCGATGTCTCGCCCAATTTGCGGCTCAACTACGACAAACCGCTTCCGATCGCGGGACCCCGGCCGGGTGGGCTGCGCGCTGCTGCTACCGCGGCGAAAGCGCCTGCGCAACCACCGTCCAAAACGCAAACCGAGCCGATGACTGCGGCTCAGGGGCGTCCGGGCGGCGTAACGGCGATCGCGGTCTGGCAACTGGGGCGGACGCTGATGACGCTGCTGCTGTTCGGATTCGCGCTCAGCCAGCCGCACTGGCGATTGACTGGCGCGCGCTGGGCTCTCTTCATCGTTGTCTCAAACGGGTCGATCGTCGCAAGCGTTATGACTCCGCTGGATATCCTCATCGACGCGGCAGTGGGACTCGGGCTGTGGGGGCGGCAGCAGTGGGCGCGCTGGACGCTGGTGGTCTTCAGCTGTTTTGCGGTGATCGACTGCCTGTTGATGGTGCTGGCGGTGGGAGTGGCGGCGACGAGGGTCGACCTGGACCATGCTGCGCAGCTGGGTGTCGCGCGGTATCTCACCTACGCGCTGCTCATGGTGAACCTGATGATTGCACTCTATCTGAGCTTCTCCTCTTCCGTCGCAGAAGCGTTCCGCAAAAGGCCGGCGATGCCGCAGGTGATGGAGGCGGCGCCGATTCGCATGTCAGGGATTTAATGCTATTCTTCCCGTTCCGCAATTTTGTTGGAGGAACTGGATGATGTTCGCAAACCCCCGCCGCTTGCCCGCTCTTTTGTGCGCTTCACTGTTACTCATCGCCACTTCGCCGCTGGTGGCGCAGACTGCAAAACATAAGGCAGCCGCGGCTGCGCCGACAGCGGCAGCAGCCGATCCCGATCAGGGGCCGTGGACCGCGCCACAGCCCGCCGTGGAATCACTTGACCTGCAGGTGTACGACCGCATCCGCGAGGAAGGCCTGCTGCACTCGCATGTGATGGAGTACGGCTCCGCGCTGGCGGACGACATTGGGCCGCGCCTGACCGGCTCGCCCAATATGGCGAAGGCCAATGCGTGGACCCGCGATCAATTGACCGCGATGGGCTGCGCCAACGCGCATCTCGAAGACTGGGGCGAGTTTGGCATCGGCTGGCAGCAACTGAACACCTGGGTGCGCATGACGTCGCCGGATACGGCTGTGTTTATCGCGCAGGCCACGCCCTGGTCTCCCTCAACCAACGGCCCGGTCACCGGCGAAGCCGTTCAGGTGAACATCCAGGACGCGAAAGATTTTGACACCTATAAAGGCAAGCTGGCAGGCAAAGTAGTCCTTCTCGGCGAAATGCGCGAAGTCCCGCCTGTCGATCAGCCGATCTTCTCGCGGTATACCGACGCGCAGCTCGCGGATCTGGCCGCGTATCCGGTGACTAGCAGCGCGGGCATGACCCCGGAGATGCAGCAGCGCATGCGCGCCCGCATGCAGCGTTATCGGCTCATCGACCAAATTGCGCAGTTTTTAGCGGATGAAAAAGTGGCTGGCGTGATTGTCCCCAGCCGCGACGCGCGCGGCGGCGGCGGTTCCGGTGGAACCCTTTTCGACGACAACGGCGCCGCCATCGGTCGCACGCCCTACATCCGCGGTCATGAGGTCAAAGTCCCTGTCGTCGTGGCGGCGATTGAAAACTACGGCCGCGTTTCCCGCCTCCTCCAGGCGCACGTCCCCGTCTCCATCGAGATGGACGTCGAATCGAAGTTTACCGGCGACCACGAGCACGGGTTCGATACGGTTGCGGAAATTCCAGGGACGGATCCAACGCTCAAGGACCAGGTAGTCATGGTGGGCGGCCACCTCGACAGCTGGATCGCGGGCACCGGCGCAACGGACAACGGTGCCGGCGCAATCGTTGCCATGGAAGTCATGCGCATCCTGAACGCGCTCCACGTGCAGCCCCGCCGCACCATTCGCATTGCTCTCTGGAGCGGCGAAGAGGAAGGCCTCTTCGGATCGCGCGGCTATGTGCGCGACCATTTCGGCTCGGCGCCGCTTTCGACGGCGCCCGATCAGGCGGCGTTGCCGGAGTTCATGCGGCGCCCCGCGGGACCGCTTCAACTCAAGCCGGAGCAGCGGCTAGTCTCCGGCTACTTCAATTTGGATAACGGCTCGGGAAAAATTCGCGGCGTGTACCTGCAGGAGAACGCGGCAGTCGGGCCGATCTTCGCGCAGTGGATCTCGCCGCTGAAGGACCTGGGCGTCACCACGCTGACCATGCGCAACACCGGCGGCACCGATCATCTCTCGTTCGACGCCGTCGGAATTCCAGGATTCCAGTTCATCCAGGACGAGCTGGATTACGAGACCCGGGTGCACCACTCCAACATGGACGTGTTTGAAGAACTGCAGCCCGCGGATCTGAAGCAGGCAGCGGTGGTGGAAGCGATCTTCGTCTACAACACAGCAATGCGCGACCAAATGCTGCCCCGCAAGCCCCTGCCCCATCTGGAACTGCGCGACCAGCAGAACGCGCCGTTGAAGAATGTGTTTCCGGGGGCGACGGAATAAATAGGGCAAGGCGGAATAACTTGCAACGCCGCACGGAGGTGGCAGAGGTCCTCGCACGCATCCTGCGAACTGGCCTGTTGAGGATACGTGCGCTGGGAGCGCAAGGGATGGCTGATCAGTGCTCGGTCGAGGCCGATCACCTGCATAACCTTCCGTTGCTTATGGATGAACCTCGACTCGATCTCTTGTCTTATTACTTCAACGTTGAACGCGTGGCGTTCGCAGCGAAGGCCGATCACTGTGAGCAATTTAAGTCGGACTGGGATCGGTTGGAGGCAATCTTGAAGGAACTGACAACGGCTTAGTTGGGACCGCTACGCCCTAAACCCTACACGCTGCTGCTAAGCCCCGTGTGCGCTGCATTGCATCACGCCCATGTATTGGCGGAACGGCCCAACCTCTTCCCGGTATTGAATGGCCATCACCCGAGCTATCTGGTGCAGATGATTCAGATCGTGCGCCGCCCACGCTGCAAGTAACTCGCCCAGCGTAATCGTGCCCAGCGCAGGATGCCGTCCCCGTTTCGCTAAATCACCGTCTGTTAAATTCCAGCCGCGTAGCTCGTCGAGGTTAGCAGCGCGTTCACGCGCCAAGTCGTCAAGTAACTCACCGACTGACTTACCTTCCACCGCCTGAACATGACCCCACCGATCAAAAGGGTCGAAGGGCCGTGTCTCACCAAACTCCAGAATGATGCGCGCACGCGGCATCCAGTCGGTGCGTTCGCAGTGGATCAGATGCCCCACCACGTCAAACGCGCTCCAGGTATTCTCGCCTTCATTCGCCCGAATCCATGGGTCCGGTAATCCGCGCAGCAGCGCATCGAGCGCAGCCGGCGTGCGTGTTAGTAAGGCGATAGTGCGATCGAGAGAATGCATGTCTTCACATTACCGGGCTACAGGCTACCAGCTCCGGGCCTTTCTACACCCTACACGCTACCTCCTATACCCTCGTTCTCACTCATCCATCGGCGGCGAGGCCGGCACATAGTATCCCGGCCGGTAGCGCAAATTATCCGTTTCGGCATGCGGAGTGCAGTTCGGCTTCAAACCAACCTGGATGCGGCGAAAGTCCGTTGGCGAGCGGCGCTGCACCGGGTAATACCCTACAAGATATTGCGTGCGCAAATCTTCTGACACCTTGGCGAACGCACTGGCCAGATCGCCATACTGCGCGTAATAGAATTTCCCGCCGGTCCCCTGTGACAGCGTGATCAGCGCGTGTTCGCCGCCGGTGTCACGTCCTGCATCGTTCAGGATGGGCAAATCAATCAGGCTGTAGACCATCACTTCGCTGCGAATCGCCTGCTCCAGCGCCTCCTGATAGTCGACGCCTTTGACGGTATTACCGCCGTCGGAGATGAGGACCAGCACCTTGCGTCCATGGCGCGGCCCGAGCGATTGCGAGGCCAGATAGACGGCGTCATAGAGCGCGGTCGCGGGGCCGACGTCCAGATCATTCAGGCCGGTGTCGAGACGATGCACGTCGGAAGTAAACGGCACCACCTCGCGCACGTCGGAATTGAAATCCATCAGATCGAGGAGGTCGACGGGCCGCAGCAGGGCGCGAATAAAGTCGTGCGCGGCGTGGCGTTCAATGTCGAGATCTTTGCGAACCGAGCCGCTGGTGTCGATGGCCAGTACCAGCGAGAGCGGCATATTCGTCTGCCGCTCGAAGTAGGAGATTTTTTGCGGGATGCCGTCCTCGGTCAGCGTGAAATCGTCCTGCTTCAGGCCGCCAACCGGCGCGCCAGAAGCGTCCGTGACGTTGACGAAGACGTTCACCAGTCGGACGTTGACGCGGTAGGGCGGAATCTTTTGCTGCTGCGGCAGAGGAGTTTCGGCAGACTGCTCGGCAATCTGCGGGGCGGCCTGACTATCGGTCCGCTGGCTGGCCTGCGGGATGGCGCGCGGCGCGGCGACAACGATCACCATGCCGGCGGCGAGCAGCGCGCAAACCAGGCGGAGCGATTTCACTCGACGCCTCCGGGTTGGTCGGCATGCGGCGTCAGTTCTGCGGGAAACGGTTCGCCGTGGGCCCACACGGCGCCGTCCTCAAAGAATTCCTTTTTCCAGATGGGGACGGTTTGCTTGAGCGTATCGATGAGCCAGCGGCAGGCGTCGAAGGCGGCGGCGCGGTGTGGAGACGCGACGGCGATGAAGACGCTGGTCTCGCCGATTTCCAGCCGCCCCAGCCGATGCACCAGCACCAGGTCGCGAACGGGGTACGCGGCCCGGCATTCGGCGGCGAGCTGGCGCATTTGGGCGAGGGCCATGTCGGCATACGCCTCGTAAAAAAGGTATAGAGTGCGGCGGCCGCGAGTCTGGTTGCGAACGATGCCATCAAAAGTTACCAACGCCCCGTCTTCCCCGCGCTTCAGGGCGGCGATCAGGGCGGCAGCGTCGATGGAGGCGTCGGTCAGATATATGGCGGGCTCAGATTCGGCCAAGCCTCCGCTGACTGGCGGCAACAGGGCGACTTCATCGCCATCGGCGAGACGATGGGCAGCGGGCGCGTATTCGCGATTGACGGCGACAGCAATGGAGGACCAGGGGATGGCCTGGCCGGGGAACATCTTCTGGCAGTGCTCGAGCAGGTCGCGCACCGTCGCACCGGCGGGGAGATCGAGCGGGCTGGTGGCGGGGAATTGATCGCGAAGGATCCCGAAAGCAAGCAGCGTGACGCGCATAAAGGAACTATTATCTATTGCCGGTTAGGACGCCAGTTTGGCCGTCGGTCGAGCGGCGAACTGGCTCCCCGTTGGACGTTTTGGAGAGCGGATAGGCTGCGTTGCTGTGTACTTTTCCGGTCCGGGGTATCTGTTTGGACTATTTGGGATTCGCCGGTGTGACGTTATGATGGCGATCAACAAAAAGATCGTCCTTGTACGGGGTCAATTTTTCGATGGCCTACCAGCTGCAAAAAGATCCGCGCGAGCCGAATTACGCTCGCCGGCTGCCAACGCTGCGAGAGCTGCAAAAGCCTTCTGAATTGGTGAAGGAAGACCCTGCCCTGAGCAGGCTCGGTTCGCGGTCCCGTTCCATGACTCTGCTGCTGGCGGTGGTGGGCCTGGTCACGTTTGTCGTACCGCTGATCGGGACAAATCCCACCGTGATGGGGCAGGCGCGCTGGTCGCCCTGGGATGTCGTAACCGGGATGCTCACGGGCAACCTGCCCGCCGCAGTGCTGCTGTCGGCACAAGGCCTGCACGATTTGCGCTGGCTGGCCTTTGTCAACACCATGCTGTTCGGCGGAATATTCGTCTACATAGCGCTGGCGACGGTGCTGGTGGTGGCTTTGGGAAAGGCGCAGCGGTTGGTCATTGGAGCGGCGGCGGGGATGGGCCTCGTCGCGGCGCTGATTGAAATGCGGGGCTTCACCGATATCCAGCTGGCGATCCTGGGCGGTCCACCCGCCACTGTGGGCGGCCAGCAGGTCCAGGGAATGACGCTGTGCGTGCTGATGTTCGCAATCATGGTGCTCCTGCTGGCCATCGCCTCGTGGAAAGAACTGGACGACCTGTAGCCTGCGGCGCGCGCAACAATAAATCCGCGCAGCTCTGGATTCGGCATCTGACAGGGTGAATCGACTGACAGGTCCGGCCCGGCAAGAGCGGACTGACGAGATCGGCCGAGGAGGCTGCGCATGGGCTATATCGAGAAAACTCTGGTTCCCGGAGAGCATGTGGTGTACCGCACCCGGCTGCACTGGATCGTGATGTTCGGCCATCTGGTCCTGGGGCTCGTGTTCCTGGTGCTGGGTGGATATCTGTTGTTCTATGCGTATCAGCACCAGCAGATGCCGCCCTCCAATCTGCACATGTGGGAAGGGGCGGGGGCGGTCGCGCTGTTCATCGGTCTGCTGGTCATGGTGATGGGCAGCGTGCGGCGCAACGCGACGGAAATGGCGGTCACCAGCCGGCGGGTTGTCATCAAGACCGGCCTCGCCAGCCGCCGTACCATTGAAATGCTGCTGAATAAGGTGGAAACCATTGAGGTCACGGAGCCGGGCTTTGGCCGGATGCTGGGCTACGGATCCATCCTGATTATTGGCACGGGGGGAACGTCGGAGCCGTTCCACCGCATCGCGCACCCGCTGGAATTTCGCAGCCATGTGCAGCAGGAAATTGAGCGGCTGCGCCCCGGAGACTCGCCAGCCCTGAACCCGCCAGACAAAAGCAGCGTGTAGCGTTCAGTCTTCAAGGCTCTAGGCTCTAGGCTTCAGGCTTCAGCTTCGAACCGCTTTCTGCACCGCGTCTTTCTGATGTATGGTTCTGAGAAGCAGCCATGGAACCCACCGAAGCCCAGGAACTCGAAGAGCAGCACGAACACGCGGCCGGCGATCGCAGCCTGCATCCCGTCAGCTTCACCATCAGTGTGCTGGCGGTGCTCGTGGCCATCGTCACGGTGCTCGGTCATCGCACCCACACTGAGGCAGTGCTGTTTCAGGCGAAAGCCAGCGACCAGTGGAATCTGTACCAGGCGAAAAAGATTCGCCAGTACAACACGGGGCTGACTGCGGATTTGCTGGCAGCCTTGCAAGTGCGCGATCAGAGCGTGGCCAACAAGGTGACCGACGGCTACAAGAGCCATCTCGCAAAGTGGGATCAGGACCTGAGCGACAGCGAAGCGGAGGCAAAGCGTCTGGAGGACAAGGTGGAACTGGCTGAACACAAGGCCGACCGCTTCGATCTGGGCGAGGCTCTCCTCGAGATCGGCCTGGTGATCACCTCCATCACCCTGCTCACGCGCCAGCGCGGCTACTGGTATCTGGGGATGACCTTCGGGATCGCCGGATTACTCGCAGCCAGCCTGGGCTTTCTCTTCCGCTAATCAAGTCGCACGACCCGCCAAAGCATTTGACCAATGATCGCGAAGCCACCCCTGCAGGGGTCCGGCTGGATTATGATGCTTGGGGAACGGCGCCGGTCCTGCCTCTGGGCTGAGCGGCGTGTGCCTTCAGGAGTACAGCAGCGTGATGAAAGCTGGAAAGACTACGGGGTTCACCTCGAAGGGCAGTCTGGCAGGATGGTGCGGCTCCCTGGCGCTCACCCTCTGCATCGCGGCAGCGGGGGCGCAGCAGGCGGCGCGTGCTCCGGAAACCGGCCAGCTGCAAATCTATTTCATCGATGTCGAGGGCGGGCAGTCGACCCTGTTCGTCACGCCGGAGAAACATTCGCTGCTCATCGACACGGGATGGCCGGGGAACGGCGGGCGCGACGCGTTTCGCATCGCCAGGGCGGCGAAAGCAGCGGGGCTGAGCAAGATCGACTACGTGCTGCTGACCCACTATCATGTGGATCACACCGGGGGCGTGCCCCAGCTGGTGGCGAAAATTCCCGTAGGAACGTTTATCGACCATGGGCCCCTGCGCGAGCCCGGCGACGCCCCAACGGCCGCCGCCTACGGGGGCTATCAAAAGGTGCTGGCAACGGGGAAGTACAACCACATCGTCGTCAAACCCGACGACCTGCTGCCGATTGAGGGGATGCGGGTGCGGGTCGTCTCCGCGGATGGCGCTCTGCTCCCGCGTTCATTGAAGACGGGCGGCGAGCCCAATCCGTATTGCAAGGTTTCCGAAACCCGGCCACCGGACCAGACCGAGAATGCGCGGTCGATTGGCGTGAAGATCGCTTTCGGCAAGGTGCGCATTCTGGATCTGGGCGACCTCACCTGGGACAAGGAGATGGACCTGGTGTGCCCCGACAACCGCCTCGGCCGAGTAGACCTGCTGGTCGTGTCACACCACGGCTGGTACCAAAGCTCCAGCCCCGCGCTGGTCGACGAGGTTCATCCCCGCGTCGCGGTGATGGATAACGGCGCCAAAAAGGGCGGATCAGCCCCGACGGTGAAGACGATTCGCGCGATCCCCGGCCTCGCGGCGGAATACCAGCTGCATTATTCCGACGAAGCGGGACCAGGCAATCCAGCCCCCGAATTCTTGGCCAACCTGCAGGGAACCGATCCCGGCTACGGAATTCAGGTAACGGCGGATGCGGACGGCACCCTTACGGTGAAGAACGAAAGGACCGGGGCCAGCACCGCCTATCCGGCGCATTAACTGACAGCGTATGGGCCAGATGGCGGGGGACGGACGTTTGCTGCGGGCCTGCAGCTAACAGCTGCGCGCTGCATTTTTTCAAAAATTTCGCACGATTTTTCTTGACGCTATACGCTATACGCTACACGCTGGATACTCTGTTCTGTGCCGAATGAGCCGCAGCGCTTGCGCGGGGGTCTGATATCCTCTGCGCAGCGTTATTTGTCTTTCCGAGGGAGCCTTTGCCAGGTCAACAGGAAATGCGCTGGTCACAACTGAAAGTGGGAGTCCTGGTGACCATCGCCCTCGCGGTGCTCGTCGCTCTCATCTTTCTCATGTCGGGAACGACCGGCGGTTTCTGGTCCGGACGCGTGATGTTGCGCTCCTACTTTGTCAATTCAGCAGGCCTCAAAATCGGCGCCCCGGTGAATCTGGAGGGCGTGACCGTCGGCAACGTCAAAGCCATCCGCATCGATCTTTCGCGCGGCCTGACGCCGGTGGAAGTGATCATGCGGGTAGGCAAGGAGAAGGCGAAGGACATCCGCGCCGACTCCAGGACAAGCCTCCTGACGGTTGGCGTGCTGGGCGACACGGTGGTGGATATCGACAGCCGCCTGGCGGTTGGGCCTCCGGTGAAGAATAACGAGGAGTTGCCCACCACTGAGACGCCAAGTCTGCAGGATGTGATCCAGGCCAGCCAGGGAACCATCGAGCAGATGGACACGATCTTGAAGAAGGTGGATAAACTGGCCGACGCGCTCACCACCGACAAGGGCTCCATCGGCGCGCTCATCAACGACAGGACGGTCTACGACAAGGCGCTGCAAACGTTGAATGAACTGCAGGGCCTGGTCGATGAGGTGAGCAGCGGCAAGGGCTCGATCGGCAAGCTGGTGAACGACGATACCTTGTACAACGATCTGAAAACGGCCACCAAAGGGATGAACGACATCGTGGCCTCCGTCAACAACGGCCAGGGCACTATCGGCAAGCTGTTGAAGGACGACACGCTCTATAACCAGTTGAACGAGTCGACCAAAAATCTGAACGAAATCCTGAAAGATGCCAACGCCGGCAAGGGCAGTTTGGGAATTTTGCTCAAAGATCCGAACTTCGCCAATAAGCTGAGCGACACGGTGACGAAGCTGGATTCCGTGCTGACCCAGGTGGACAGCGGGCAGGGCACGATTGGCGCGGTGCTGAAAGATCGCGCGCTCTACGACCATTTGGATCAGGTGGCGCAGTCGAGCAACGAACTGATTGGGGCGATCCGGAAAGACCCGAAGAAATACCTGACCATCCATTTGAAGATCTTCTAGGGCGGCCCGGAGCTCGGGAACCTGGATCGCGATCTAACCGTATTCACAACATAGAAGGTGGCTCTCGGGAGGTGCTTCCGTGAATCTCCGAACAGGTTCTCGCATGCGCTGGGCTGCGATTCTCTGCGGCATCGCTGCGATTTTCGCTGGAGCGTTTCCGCTGGTGGGCCAGACCGCGCCCAACAGCACAGGCGGCGACAGCATGGGCGGCATGGCGCACATGGCCGGCCACATGTATATGACCAAGCTGCGTCCGCCTCAGCCAGGCGATCAGCAGAAGGCCGACGCCATTGTGGCCGCGGCCAAACAGGCGATGGAGCCGTATCAGGATTACCGCAAGGCGCTGGCCGACGGCTATCGAATCTTTGCGCCGAATATTC
>Ga0210391_10000759_pt1 | contig 31686 bp, 29 predicted proteins | sample IncBWC12OmetaG_FD_160573 | JGI IMG/M metagenome (GOLD analysis project Ga0210391, IMG submission 160573) | Forest soil microbial communities from Barre Woods Harvard Forest LTER site, Petersham, Massachusetts, United States - Inc-BW-C-12-O ... | reverse complement strand
GTCCTCATCAGGCTAAAGCGGGGCGAATAGCTGAAGGGATTGTGGAAAAAGTTGTCAAGAGGGGCGAGGCATTGATTTTTGCTTAAGTGGTTGAAAACGTTGCGAAAATAAATGTGCAATCTATGTCACTTTGCCGTATGCAATATGCTATACTTAAATTATAGAGTAAAGAATTGAGCAATAGTCGAGGAAAGTATCCAAGGCGCGCCCGAAAAGCGCGCCTTTCGTATTTTCGGGCGGTGATAATTGAGAACGAAGCGGAAGGCGAATGCCAAAGCAACGCATGGGAAAGAAAGCAAGAAAATGGGGAGTGGTAAAAGCACAGGAAAGGGCAAGATAAAGGGCAGGGACAAGGGTCCAGCAGAAGAATCCGTGGAAAAGAGTAAGGCGATATCGAAAGAGCTTGTGGACAAAGCTCGGGTGCGTAAGGACATTTCCAACATGGTGGGCAACTCGGCGACAGAGCTCGTTGCTGGAATGATAAACGCCGCGGCGGCCGGTGAACTTGCACCAGCGAAGTATTTGTTTGAGATGGCAGGCTTGTATCCGGCGACTGAGGAGACGGAGGCTGCGAATCCCCAGGAGGATTCGCTGGCGCACATACTCTTGAAGAGAATGGGGCTGCCGACCGAACCGGTGATTAAAGACGAAAATTCTCAACCATCGTTACTGGCAGGGGAGTCCAAGGTGGCGGCCATCGGCACAGCGACCGTGAGAAGCCGGGAGGATACCGTAGAATGAAGCGGAGTTGTGGGACGGAATCGGACCGATCATCTGGGCTGTCGGTTTTCATAATTGCGAGACCTTTCCGCAAAATTAAGGCGAATAGAAATGTTCGCCTCACAGGACGCAGGGTGGGGATCGATATCACGTGGCTAACCGACCGGATTGCGGTCGGGGGCGGAATCTGGAACGCAGACAACATGGCGGCGGTGTCGCGTGCGGGAATCACACACATCATCGACATGCAGATCGAGTTCGATGACACCGCGCTGGCGAAGCCGCACGAGATTGAGGTTTGCTGGAATCCGGTAGACGATGACTTCGAGGCGAAGCCACCGGAGGTGTTTGCGCGGGGAGTGCAATTTGCGCTGGCCGCGTTGGAAGAACCGGAGTCGAAACTGTTTGTGCACTGTGCGGCGGGAGTTCACCGAGCGCCGATGATGGCGCTGGCGCTGTTGGGGGTGCTGGGGTGGTCCCTGGAAGATGGGATGGACTTGATTGAAGGGCGACGGCCAGCGGCCGACTTCGCCGAGGTTTACGTGCGGAGTGTGGAGAATTTTTTGAACGGACGAAGTTGAGGTCCGGCGACACGAGAGATCGTCCTTAGAAATTTGAGGAGGAATTATGTTCGAGGCCAGCCGCCCGTGTGGGCGGATTTTTTGTTTGGTGGCAGCGGTGGGGATCGCTGCCTTTGGCGTGCGGCTGTGTGTTGGGGAAGGATATCCAGCTGCGAGGCCGGCGGCACGAGCGGCCTTGCCAAGTCCGCAGAGTGGTCCGACGCTGACGGACGTGGTTGACACGGTTTATACGGCGGATGGAACGCCCGCACAAGGAGTGTTGGTAATCACCTGGCCTGCCTTTGTGACGGCGAGCGGGACGGCAGTGGCGGCGGGAGTCCTGAACGTGACGCTGGGAACAAACGGCGCTTTGAATGTGGAACTCGCGGCGAATGCGGGAGCGAATCCTCCGGGCGTGTATTACACGGTGGTGTATCAGTTGGGGCCGGGCGAGGTGAGAACGGAGTATTGGTTGGTGCCGACAAGTTCACCGGCTACTTTGGCGCAGGTACGGACTACGCCGGGATCGGGAACGGCGCCCCCGGCGGCATCGGTGCAGTACGTCAACTCGGCGCTGGCAGGAAAGGCGAACGATAATGCTGTAGTCCACCTGGCAGGAACGGAGACGGTAACAGGGACAAAGATCTTCTCGGTGCCACCGAATGTGCCAACGCCAGTGGGTACAGGCGATGTAACGAATAAAGCATATGTGGATGCGTCAATAGCGACAGTGGGAGCAGGAAATTTCTTACCGACGGCGGGCGGAGCGATGACCGGACCATTGACCCTGAGTGCGAATCCAACTGCTCCATTGCAGGCGGCTCCGAAGCAGTACGTGGATACGACGGCGGCGGCAAAGGCTGACCTGGTGACCGGGCTGGTGCCGACACACGAGTTGGGGAGCGGAACGGCTACGGCGTTGAATTGCCTGTTGGGGAATGGGACGTGGGGGTCTTGCGCATCGAGCGCGAACGCAACGGAGATTCAAAGTGTGCCGGTGGGAACGGGCGCGCCTACGGATGGACAGGTGCTGACCTATTCGGCGACGTCCGGGCAATATGCTCCGGCGACGCCGAGCAACGGCATTGGCGGGGTGTCACTGAGTCCGAGTGTGAGCCAGAACATTGTGCAGCCGGTGAACACGGAGACGAGCACGAACAATTTCAACGCAATCCGATATGTAACTGCGTCTGACAACTGGAGCCAAAGTGGATTCAGTATCTCGGGAAGTCCGGCGACGGTGACGTTAACTCCATGTCCTATGGGGATTGATACGAGCGGCTCCGGAATGTATTTCGTGTACGTCGCTCAGGGAACGACGACGGAGAATGAGCAGGTAACGGGCGGCACGTGTACCAGTGGAGCCGCGTCGGGAACGATCACCTTCAATCCGGCGAATTCGTACAGTAGCGCCACAATCAGCAGCGCGAGTTCAGGAATTCAGGAGGCAATCAACGACGGGTGCGGGTTGTCCTCGACGGCAGCGAACTGCCGTATCGTGTTGCCGCCAACGGGGACGAGTGCGAATGCGCTGAAGGTTTATGGCACGGTATTTGAACACTGTTCTCGCTGCGTCGTCGAAGGCAACGGAACATTGCTTTACACGTACACACGAGACCGGGCGTGGATGTTGGGGTTCCCCACTCTCAGCTATGTGAACGTAGCATTGAAGGGAGTTACGTTCTCGGCGGCGATTCAGGTGGATGGCTGCCTGATTACGAATACAGGGGAAGCCGGAGGCACGGCGACGATAACCGTGGCTTCAGGATGTGGGAACCTTCGAACAGGCGATCTGGCGAACATCAATTTCACGGATTCGCCGAGCTTCTGGGGAAGCCACGGTCCTGTAACAGTTTCGGGAACCACCGTAACCTACAGTCATAGCGGGACCATCGCTTCGGAAGCGTCTCCGGGCACGATTGCGATTCAGAATGCCGCGGTCGAGGACAATGCCACTAACCTGGGACTTATGGAGGGGATTGACGTTAATCTGGCGGCCGGAGGACGTTACAACCAGTTTTTCGTGGTGAACAACGATCAGTCTGCGACAATTCGCAACTTCAATGAGAATAGTGCACCGGTAGAGTGCACGGCGAACCACTGCGGATCGTATGTATATTCGGGCGGATCGACTGCGGCAGCTCCAGTCATCTGGATCGATAAGGCGAACATCAGTCCACAGTGTGGAGGCAACGGAGTCACAGTGTATGCGAATAACAGCGTGCACATCACGGATAGCGTGATTGAGGGCTTCGGGATGTGGGGCGTGAACACGCAAACCATTCTGGGGAGCTTCGGTGGAACGCAACTGGACAACATGTACTGGGAAGAGGGCGGCGGGCCATGTACGCATCCGTACAATCCCGGCGGTGGAACGGTGTTCAGCGCTGCAGGAATTATTTTTCAGGGTGGGCAGCAACTTTCAATCACTGGTGGAGAAGGTCCAGCTGGCGCCCATGTGCCGCAATTTTCGAATACGGGATCGACGCAGTATAACTACTACGTCGTAGTCAACGACACGACACAAGGATGGCACAGCTTTCCGCTGTTCGCGGGATTCGCTCTGACGAACGGGACGGGAAGCATCACGGTGCAGTACCCGCACGTTCCTGGCTCTGCGCCAGGCGACACCGTGACGTATGACATTTTGCGGATGCAGCCATCGGCGAACCTCTCTGTGAACGCGCCAAGCTTTCCCGTGACCGGTGCTTGTGCCGGAGGAAGCACGACGGCGTGCGGAAGTATCGTTACTGGGCAGGCGCAATGCTCTGGGTTGGTCTGCACCTTTACCGACACGGCTTCTGCGAACACTTCGAGCTATACCATTAACGGGACTTCCTGGGATCCAGTTTTACCTTTCTGGCCTGCAGAAATAGTGATTCCCGGCAATGGTGGACAGGGCTTCAGTACAGCTCCTGTTATCTCCGAAACAGAACCCTCCAACATGGTTTCAGTGATTGGGAATGCTTATCCCCAGATTTTTATCCGGCAATGCCAAGGGAATCCAAATATTGGTGGAAACTTCTTTGGAGGTGTCTGGGAACAGTGTCTTGCAGGCAAACCGGGAGGAAATATTGGCGCACTCTTGCTGCAAACGGGCACCGCCAGCGGGGGCGGCAACTTAAAAGGCATTTTGAATTTTGAGGGCGGAAGTCTGACCAATATCTATCCGCAGCACTTCCTCACGCTGATCGATTCCAATCCCTATAAAACTTTAGCGACTATCGGCTTTCGACCACCGAACGACGCGAACGATACGTTTATCGGAACGGACAATCAGTCCGCAGGGTCAATTCCGTCGAATTCTCAACTTGCTTTGGGCGCGCCTATTGCGATCTCGAACTACATCGGTAACGCGGGAGATAACAGCAGCTACTTGGAACGACTGACAGCGGCGGCGAAGACATTCAACGTGCCGGTGAAGATTAATGGAAATCTGACGGTAACAGGAACGTGTGCGGGGTGCGGATCAGGAGTGGTGAACACCGGAACGGCGACGCAGGTGGCGCTGTATGCGACCAATGGAACGGCGGTGAGCGGTGACAGCGGACTGACGGACAATGGATCGACGCTGAACTATACGGGAAGCGGCGGGATTTCGACTACGACCGGAATGTTCAGCGGAAATGTGACAGTGAATGGGCAATTGCTAGTGGCAGGACCGTGGTCGGTGAGTTCTCCGATTCCGGGGAGCGCGATGGCGGCGGCGGGAGCGGGAACTTCGGCGCTAGGGATTTCGAACGATGGAAATTTCTACATCTCGGCTAGCGCGGGGACTCCACAAAAAGTAGCGACAACGGCGACGAGTTCTTACTTCACGAACCTGTTTCAGGAAGATGCGAATGATCTGGGGGAATACAACGGAACGACGCCGCAAAACCTGCACGTTTATTCAAGTTACACAAACAGCTCGACGTGGCAACGGACTTCGCTAGGATATGACGCCGGCGATGCTTATGCGGTTGTGAGGAGTGAGAGCTCGACATCCGGAGCGGCGCCGGGATTGGGGTTCTGGATCAACAGCGGGCTGAAGTGGGTCATCGATGCGGGCAGTAACTTTAAGCCGTGGACCGATCAGGCTTATAATGTGGGCTCCTTCAATAGCGCGGGAAGCGGGAGCGGGTTGAGGCCGGGGACGGTTTACGTGGCGGGAAATTCCACGAGCGGCAGCGGCTTCGAGCTGGGGAAATTTGCCAATCAGAGTTACGAACTTTGCAATGACACAACGAATGGAACAGTCGTGAACGGGCTTGCAGTTCTTACGACCGCGGGCTGTGCAGCGAAGCCTGCGAGTGCGTTGACCAGCGGAGCTATCGGAGTGGTGATCGCCAACGCGGGAACGAGTGGAGTGGTCACGCTGGCGCGTACGGGGTCGGTTTTTTGCAGCTTCGATGGGACGGCGACAGTGATCGGGGACTTTGTTGTGCCGTCGAGTACCGCGAATGGTGGATTCTATCCTTTGTGCCACGATGCGGGTGCAACGCAACCAACCGGGACGCAGGTGTTGGGCCGGGTGCTGCAGGCTAGTTCTGGAAGCGCGACGGTGCAGATGTTTCTCGATATGCCGGGGTCGAACGTTAGTAACAGTGCGGCGTATTCGATTCCGTGGTTTACAACGAACACGACGGGAACGGCAATCAGTTTTTCGAGTACGGCGAATAAGGCGGAGTTATGGGGAGTAGCGCTGACGTTTCCGCTAAGCACGACGCAGGTAACTTATTACGTTTCGACGGCCGACAACACAACCAATACCTATGACATGGGAGTGCTGAACAGTTCGGGGAACATTGTTGCGCACATTGGGAACACCGCAGGTACGACATTTGCGCCGAGCGTTGGTTGGAGAACGTTGAACTGGGCGGCGAGTGCGACGCTGCAACCGGGCAAATATTACCTAGCGATTACGAGTAACTGTACGAGCACGTGCGCGCAGGTTTACGGCGGAAGTTCGGCAGGTTTCACGTTCCTGGGCGGAAGCAGTGGGACTGCCGTGAGCGTAACGGCGGGCGGAACGCTGAACAATGGAATCACGGTTCCGGCTGACAATCCTATAGAAGCGACGATTATGGCGTGGGAGATTCATTAGTTTATAGCAGGCATTTAGCACCATCGGCGAAAAGCCGGTGGCTTTTGTTTTGCCTGGCGCTCTGATGTTTGCTGCGCCGGAAAAGCGTTGGGGCTGCGCTCGATGGACAGTCCCTTCGACTCCGTTCAGGGCAGGCAAGGGCGTCTGTCCCATATGAAAATGATTTGTAGATTGGTATAGATCTCAATTTGTTGGAGAAGAACACATTATGAACAGTGCGATCAATCCAGAAGCAGCACAACCCTCTACGACTCAGGCGTTCGAGCAGAGCGATCGAAACCCAGTGGTGTCGAACCTAGCAGGTACAGACAACGGCGGGCAGATACCTGCACCCTTATCCGCGGATAGTCGAGTAACCCAGCCGGGGCCGGCGCCTTCCCCGAACGCGGGACTACAGAACTACGACACGGGAGACAGCGCAGATAGCGTTGAGGATGAGGCGGAACGAGAGGGCTGAGAGCGGGGATCGGCGAGCGATAGCGCCGCAGACTGCGGCACGGATTGCGGCGACGGGGCCGAGGCGAAAGCTTCGGTCCTTTTTATTGGCGAGAGGAAAGTGGGAGAGATGATTGTGCGAGCTTGTCTCAAAGCTGGCTGGAGCGCGAAGGAACGAGGGATTCTTCTACTCCGCAAGACGATTCGCGAAGCAAATCGTCTTGCTCGGCTCAGAATCACAGGGCTGGGCGTTAGCGTTTTGTTGCTGGCGGTGTTTGGTGTAAAGGTCGAAGCGACGACGTACTACGTGAGTTCGAGCACGGGGAGCGATGGTGCGAGTGGAACGTCCGCAACGACGGCCTGGCAGACGGTGGCGCATGTGAATGGGCAAACGTTTCTGCCAGGAGACTCGATTCTATTTAAGCGGGGAGATATTTGGAATGAGAGTCTAGTGCCGCCCTCTTCGGGCAGTTCGGGCAATCCGATTACGTTTGACGCCTTTGGCACGGGAGCGGCGCCGAACCTGACTGGATATTACGCTGTACCGCCGGCCTCGTGGGCATTGGTGACGGGGAATGCATGGAAGGCGCCGGTGCCGGCGACTTATACGGCGATCAACTTCTGCCTGTTTGGATCCATTTGGGGACAGAAGGTGGCGGCGGCAACTACGAACTTGACGGCGCAATGGGATTTTTATCTGGCAAGCGGATATGTGTACGTTTATCCGTTGTAATGATTTGTTTGCGATGGGGGCATGGGCATGATGGTTAGTGATAGAGAGCTCGCACTGCGAGCAATTGACATTGAGTTTCAACGTGAAGTGTTGGATAAGTTGGTGAGGTTAGAAACGAAGATGGACGCGCTAGTAGGGAACGCACAACCGGGACGAATGAAGATAGTAGAGGACAAGGTGGCGATGCTGGAACGAAGTGATTTGCGTAACAGTGTCCACAACCGGTTGGTGAACGGGGCTATCAGTGCAGTGATCAGCTTGGCGATTGCGTTGCACAAGTATTGGCTGAAGTAGAAAGAGAGGCTTCCCAGTTAGGCCTGAGAGGCTATTGTTGAATTTATTACGAGGCCAATCACTTCATTTGTTTACGGGAACCACGCTCACAACTTAAGAAAATAAAAATGAAAGGGAGAACCTATGACAACGACACCGAGCACCACGATCATCACCAATCTGAGAAATGCAACCGCAGCCACGGCCAACACCTTGAAGAGCGCGGGCGCGAGCGGGATCGATATGCCTGGGATGCTTGCCCTGGTTTTGAGCAAAGCGAATGAATTGAAGGTCTGCCTGACACTGATCGCCAGGGCCACCGATACGTCTGACCCCAACCTTGCCGAGCTTAATAATATCTTGGCCAGCCTTAGCTAGTGTGGCCTCGTCACGCGGTGGGCTTCTATTGGCCGAGGTGACTGCGGCCAGATTTTGAAGGAGGAAGGTTATGGATTTTCTATCTCAATTGCTGCGAGGAATTGCGTTCGTCCCCGCGCTGGTTAGTGGAATCGAAGGACTTTTCGGGGACAAGCCAGGGACGGAAAAGAAAGATGCTGCTATGTCATTCTTACAGAATGCTCTGGCGATGACAGATCAGATCGCCGCTCGGGAGATCATCGAGCCAGAGAAGTTTAGGAATGGCATTTCTAAAATAATTGATGGAACTGTAGAGTGTCTAAATGCCTCCACCTGGTGCAAACCTCAGCCATCCTCTACGAGTGCCCACCCCACCGTCTAAAGCTAGCCAACTTCCTCGTTCCAATTCTCGAGCGTCTTCTTTACGAGGGCCATAAACTGGTCGGCGACGGCACCGTCGATGAGGCGGTGGTCGTAGCCGAGCGTGAGGTGTACCACGGAACGGATCGCGATCGAATCGTTGCCTTCCTTGTCGGTGACAACTAGCGGCTGCTTCGTGATGCCACCAACGCCCATGATGGCAGCGTTCGGCTGATTGATAATCGGCAGACCGAAAACAGCGCCGAATTGGCCTGGGTTGGTAACTGTGAAAGTTGAACCTTCAACGTCCTCTGGTTTGAGCTTCTTGCCGCGGGCTCGCTCACCAAGGTCCGTAATGCCGCGCTGCAGGCCGAGGAAGTTAAGGTCACCGGCATTCTTGAGAACAGGGACGATGAGTCCCCAGTCGAGAGCGACCGCGATGCCCACATTGATGTGGCGGTGGTAGCGGATGCTGTCGCCTTCCAATGACGCATTGATGATTGGCCACTGCTGGACCGCGATGACGGCAGCACGCACGAAAAACGGCATGAAAGTAAGCCGAACGCCGTGGCGCTGCTCGAAACCATTCTTGTGTTTGGCACGCAATGTCACGATGCGCGTGAAGTCCACTTCGTACATGCAGTGAACGTGAGCGCTGGTGCGACGGGACTCGATCATGCGCTGCGCGATGATCTTGCGCATGTTGGTTAAGGGGACGAGGTCACCCGGAAACGCAGCAGGGGCGGCCGGACGGGGACTGGGTGAAGCGACTGCCGGTTGCGGAGCAGCGGCTGGAGCGGCCTTTGCGGCAGCGGGGCGCTCGATAAAGGCCATGATGTCCTGCTTGGTGATACGACCGCCAAGTCCTGTGCCGGAAACTTGCGAAAGATTGACGCCATGCTCGCGAGCAATTTTCCGAACGAGCGGCGAGGAGCGCGTCTCCTCATCTTCGGTTGACTGCAGATGTGCTGGCTCTTGAACTGTCGGAACGAACGCCGATGGCGCAGCGGTTTTGGGTTCTTCTTTCTTTTCTGGTGCTGGTTTTTCCGGGGCTGTCGCCGACGCTACTTTGGCTGGCGGTGCGGCAGCCTCGCCATCGATCGCGATTGTGCCTACGATCGTGTTCACACCCACCGTTGTGCCTTCTGTGACTTTAATCTCCTGAAGAACGCCAGAAGCGGGGGCAGGAATTTCTGCGTCGACTTTGTCGGTGGAGATTTCGAACAGAGGTTCGTCGCGCTGCACCTTGTCGCCCGGCTTTTTCAGCCACTTGGTAATAGTGCCCTCGACGATGGATTCTCCCATCTGGGGCATGATAATGTCAGTCGGCATGATTTCCCTTCCACGCGGCCTACGGTTCACGGCAGAGGCCGGACGCAACCAAATATTATAGCGGGTATGAGAGAGGGCTTGAAAAGGTGTCGATGAATACCGCCAAACCTTAAGGCGGCATGCTTCCGTTTATCCCGGGCTTCCGATTATCCCCGAATCCTTAATTTTTATTCGTGCTTCGACGGCTTCTCTTCTTCGCCAGACGGCGCGGTTACACCAAAGCTCATTTTCCAGTAATCCTGCACCGCGGGCGGGAGCTTCTCCAGGTGTGACAGGAGACTGGTAATTTTCCACATGTCCTGTTCACTCAGAGTTTTTTCCCAGGCAGGCATCCCGGTATATCGCACGCCTGTGCGGATGGTGTAGAAGATGTGCCATTCGGGATCGTCGGGCGGATCCGAGACAAGGTTTGGAGCTGGAGGGTAGAAAGAGTTTGCGAGAGAGGCGGGTTTTCGATCGAACGCGCCGTGGCAGACAGCGCAGTTCATTGTGTAGAGCTTCATGCCGTCTTCAAAGTTCTGGTCGGTAGGTGGAAGAGGATTGGTGACGCGCGGAGCATGCCGCTCCATTGACGCGTCGACGGCCCCGTTTGCGATGCGCCGCTCAATGTGCGGTGGGTCAACATTTGCATTGGTGGGTATAAAGCCGAGCATGGCAATGCCGAGGCCGCCGAGAATAAGCACGAGAACGGTAACGATGACACCGAGAATGAACTTACCCATTGTCCCCTCCGGGATGGACTATTGTGGCAGATGGAGTGGGTATGGCGCTAGTTGGCAACACCCAACTGTGCTTAATACGCCTTTAGCCGTCGAGCTTCGCGGACTACATCGCTAACTTTGGGCAAGTAATGTTCTTCTTGCGGTGGAGAGAATGGGATCGCCGAATCCAGGCCTGCGATGCGAACGATCGGGCCGTCGAGGTCGTCGAAGGCTTCTTCGTTGATGATGGCGGCGATTTCGCCCGCTAGGCCTCCGGTGCGGGAGTGCTCGTGCAGGATGATGACTTTATTTGTTTTCTTAACTGTCTGCACGATCGCTTCGCAATCGAGCGGCGAGACAGTACGCAAGTCGAGGATTTCGAGATCTATCCCGTCGTTCTTCAGAACCTCGGCTGCTTCTAACGCGGTGTGGACCATGGCCGCATAAGTAATGATGCTCAGATCGCGGCCTTCGCGAACAATGTTCGCCTTGCCGATTGGAACGACATAGTCTTCCGTGGGAACTTCCCCCTTGATGCGGCGGTAAAGATATTTGTGCTCGAAGAAAATGCATGGATTGTTATCGCGGATAGCAGCTTTGATGAGGCCCTTGGCGTCATAGGGTGTAGCGGGACAGATGACTTTGAGTCCGGGATTGTGGACGAACCACATCTCGGGATTCTGCGAGTGAAACGGACCACCGTGGACGTATCCGCCGCTAGGGCCGCGCAGCACGAGCGGGGCGGGCGCGCCCCAGAGGTAGTGCGTCTTCGCGACCATGTTGCTGATCTGGTTGAAGGCGCAGCCGATGAAATCCATGAACTGAAATTCGGCGACAGGTCGCATGCCCGTTAGCGACGCCCCGAAGGCCGCGCCAACGATGGCGGATTCGGCGATGGGCGTGTCGATGACGCGCTCGGGTCCGAAGCGATCGATGAAACCGTCGGTGACTTTGAAAGCGCCGCCGTAGATGCCAATGTCTTCACCGAGGCAGAAGACGGAAGGGTCGCGGTCCATTTCTTCCCAGATTCCCTGGCGGATGGCTTCGAGATAGGTAAGTTGGGGCATAGGTTATCGTGACATCATGGTTGCTTTTCAGTCTTTAAAGTCAGACCCGGAATCCCTTCGAAATGAGCTCGATTGTTTGACACGAGCGGAACAGAATGACGTAAGGCAGTTGAAGCAATCCACAGATCGTTGTCGGCTATACCTCTACCTATTGCATACAAGTCGGCTTTGAGATTGGCGTAAACCTCGCATATTGCCATGTCGTACGGCAGAACTATGAAGTTGTTGAGGCTTAGCCGTAAATTAGAAATTTTCCCAGAACCCCATTTTATTCGTCTGGCACCAAATAGCGCCTCGCCGACTGTAACGAAGGAAATTGCTAATGTCTTTCCTACGACATGCGGCTGATATAGCGGAGCCCGAATTAGATCAGGCTTTGTCAAATATGAGAAAACATCGGTGTCCAACAAAACATATGCTGCGGTATATGGTGCGCTCTGCACTTACTTTCTCGTGCCGTAAATCTCTTGTAGAAATGCATCGATGTCTTCGTCTTCTGGGATGCCCCCTGACAAAACACGAATGTCCTTAATGGGACCAATACCTTGAACTTTTGCGAGATCTTCGATTGAGCGATTGGCAAAAAATTCTGAAAGGCTGGATTGCAAATCAGAACCATTTCGGTGAAGGCAAAATTCCTTGGCGCGCTCCTCTGCATCGGGACCTGAAAAAATCGTCACATAGACTTCTCCATCACCTTCATGATTTACAACTTCAGCTTGCCATTCACCTTGCACAATTTGGTTTTCTATCGTTTCTGACTGCATCACAAAATTCCCTTCGTACCAGGTGTCCGTTAGATCGCGATCTCAACGTCAATTCCCGTTTGATCTACACAGGTTTGCGGTCGGGAGTAGTTTGAAGCCGTGTGCCACTCGCCTTGAGATTTTCTTATTGAGACGTCAATCAGTTCGTTAACGATGATGCAACGCCAGTTACTGGGCGAACCGTCTGGCTCGAGACCGATACTGCTGCCGCCAGCGAACTGGTACATCAGAGATTGAAGGCGTCCGCGCTTTGTACCCAGAATGTGCGGGCACATCTCCCGGACATGTCCGTGATAGGTCGCAATCACGATGTCTTTATCGATAATCGCCTGCCGGATCACCTGGTAAATCTGGTTCGTGGCTTGAGTTACTGTCGCCATAACATAATTTTAGCGCACCATGCCTCATCTTAAGTGCACAGCAGCTTCGGTTGCTTTGTAACCGCCGGGTCTCTTTTTCACCTTCGGCATACCATATTTCGGCTTGATCTTGTGGCAGCCGTCTTCACAGAAAACCCCGCCCTCCGCTGACTTCGGCGTCGGCATCGGAGAATTAACCGCGATTTCGCGCTCGGCTTCTATCATTCGCTCTACCTCTGAAATCAACTCCGCATTCTCCTTCGCCGTCAGCCACTTTTTCTCTTTCACTAGATAATTCTCAAACCGCCCAATCGGATCACGCTTCTTCCAGAACTCGAACATTGACTTGGGCACGTACGCCGCCGCGTCGTGGATGGCGTGGCCTTTCATGCGCATCATTTTTGCTTCGATCAGCGTGGGGCCTTCGCCGTGGTGGGCGCGCTCGACTGCGTCGCGAGCGGCGTCGTAAACCTGACACGCGTCGGTGCCGTCGACGATCACGCCGGGGATGCCGTATCCGATGGCGCGCTCGGCGAGGTCTTTGCAACGGTACTGCATTTCCGATGGCGTGGAGTAGGCCCAGAGATTGCTCTCGACGAAGAGCACGAGGCCGAGATTCTGGACGGCAGCGAAGTTGATGCCTTCGTAGGTGACGCCGGTGGACTGGCCTCCGTCGCCAATGTAGGTCATGACAGCGATGTTGCGTCCCTGAAGGCGCGCGCCCAGCGCGACGCCAGAGAGTACGGGAATGAGATCGCCGAGCATGGAAATGGGCGAGACCATGTTGCGCTTTTCGATGTCGCCGAAGTGCGAGGTGCCGTCGCGGCCGCGCGTGGGCGAATCGGCTTTGGCCATGTACTGCATCATAGTGTCGGAGGCGGCGAAGCCGCGGACCAGCAGTGATCCCTGGTTGCGGATCATAGGTGCGAACCAGTCATCTTTATCGAGCGCGTAGGCCGAGGCGCAGGAGCAGGCCTCCTGGCCGAGTCCAAAATAAACTCCACCGACAACCTTACCCTGCTTGTAGAGATTTTCGAGCGCGATCTCCATTTTGCGGTTAAGCAGCATGTAGCGGTAGATCTCGATGCACTGCTTCTTGTCGAGATACTTGGAGTCACGGATCGGCGGGACGGGGGCGTTGAGGTCGCCGGTGACTTCGTAGCGGACGTGCTCGGTACCGTCTTTGTCTTTTTCGATCGACTGGCGCACGGAGAGGTCGGGATGTTCCAGGCGCGTGTCCGGGATGGAGTAGGTGCGAACACTGTTGTCAACTTTGGAATAGGAGGTTCCATTGCGACGGCGATTGCCGTTCGAACTGTGCTTTTCGATGGATTTCCTTTTGAGTGCCATAGCGAAGAACGCCTAAGAACGCACAGCTAATGCTATCGCGAGAGTGACGCATTGGGCTAGGCCCAGTTGATGTCATCGTCTTTGTGTAGTTCTCTCAGTTCCTCAGGGGGCTGCATCGGCACCCCGATGGCGCGACCCAAGAGCGCATCGAGAGTATCGACCCAAAGGATCTGGCTCTGAAAGACCACGCCGAAGTTGCGGGAGATGGATTCGGCCACCGCATTGAGATCGAGTTCGCGGCCGAGTTCTTGCTTCATCGATGTGATCGGCCTCGTCGTGATGCCGCAGGGGATGATCAAATTGAAGTAGTTCAGGTCAGTGTTTACGTTGAGTGCGAAGCCATGCGAGGTAACGAACCGGGAGATGTGAATGCCGATGGCCGCGATTTTGGCTTCAGTATCAACTAGCGCGTCGCGCGGTCCCTTCCCAGAGTTGTCATCCCGAGCGGAGAGGGGCGATCCGAATGCGGATCGGCTCTCGCAGTCGAGGGATCTGCTGTTCGCATGCAGCGTATTCGGACTTTGCTCCCTTGTATCTGACGTCTCTCCATCGACCGCAGTAGCCATATCGGAGAACAGCAGGTCCCTCGACTCCAGAGAACGATTCGCAGGCTCATCGTTCTCTTCCGCTCGGGATGACAGGGAGTTGGGAGCTTGGGATGACAAAGAGTTGTCATCCGTCCACACACCCGTTAGGCCGTGCACTCGCTTTGTCGGAATCGCGAAATCGGCACACGTGCGGATCAGAATTTCTTCCAGGCGCCGGACGAATTCCACTGCGCCAAGCGTCTTGCGCTTGCCATCAGGCGTAGCGAATCCACGCAGATCGAAGATGGGATATCCCACGATCTGTCCGGGACCGTGGAACGTGACGTCGCCGCCGCGATCGCATTCGAACAGCTCAACGCCGCGCTGGGCGAGCAGTTCGGGTGATGCGATTACATTCGTAGCCTTGGCATTGCGACCTAAGGTGATGACCGGTGAATGTTCGAGCAAAAGCAACACGTCGCCGATCTTTTCTTCTTTGCGTAGCGCGACTAGTTGCTGCTGCAGTCGCAGGGCGGTGGCGTAGTCGACGGAGCCGAGTTGGACTAGGGAGATCAATCGTTTCGCCCCAGAAGAAGGCGCGGCTTACTGGGCGTGCGCTGGAACCTCTACATATGCCGAATACGTCCGGGGCTCGGGAATCGGTTCGCCGCTCTGTGCAATCCCTTCCAGATGGAAGGTAATCGCCCCGTGCATTTCACGTTCGACTTCTTCGCGCGTCCGACCGGTAGCCACACACCCGTCCAGATCCGGTGAGTAGGCGGAATAGCCTGTTCCCGTCTTCTCAACGACGATTAGATACTTTTTCATTTTCTTGAGCCCCGCTTGCTTCCAGACGCTGTTCAGCGTACCTACTCCGAGATCGTCGCCGGGCTTGCCCGGAACTGTAACCAATCCCGGCTTGGTCGAATGCTTGAACTGCCGATGACTGCCTCGCGTGCGATCAAGATGCCAGCCGTCGCGCTCCAGGTCCTTGATCACATCTCGTACCTTCATTTTACGCCCTAGCGAAAGCTCCTACGCATTTATCGTCATCCCATACACGCTGTTCGCCGCGTCCAGCATAGCCTCGGCCAATGTCGGATGCGCGTGGATGGTCCACATTAGGTCCTCCACGGTCGCTTCGAGTTCCATAGCCACAACTGCTTCGGCTATTAATTCCGTGGCCTGCGGGCCAATGATGTGGACGCCAAGAATCTCGCCGTAGTCTGCGTCTGAAATAATTTTGATGAAGCCTTCGTGCTGTCCTACGATCGAAGCGCGCGAGTTTGCAGTAAAAGGAAACTTGCCCACCTTAATGTTGTATCCGGCTTCGCGGGCTTTCGTTTCAGTGAGCCCCACGCTGCCAATCTCGGGATGACAATACGTCGCGCCCGGTATGTGCTCGGGATTAATTGGCTTGCCCGGTTTGCCCGCAATCTTTGCCACAGCCACCAACGCTTCCATGGCCCCGACGTGGGCCAACTGCGGTGTGCCCAACACAATATCGCCCACGGCATAAACGCCGGGCTCAGAAGTTTGCATCCAGGAATCGGTTTGGAGGAAGCCGCGGTCCGGTTTAATTTTCGTCTTCTCCAGGCCGATGTTTTCGGTGCGCGGCTTGCGGCCAACGGCGATCAGAATTTTCTCCGCATCGATCTTCTGCTGCTTGCCATCGACACTGATCGTTACCGCGATCCCGGTTTTCGTCTTGTCAATCTTCTCGACCTTCGCGCCGGTATGGAAGTTAATGCCACGCTTCCGGTAGACGCGCGCCAGCTCCTTGGAAACTTCTTCATCTTCCACCGGAACCAGCCGCGGCAGCATCTCGACGATGGTCACTTCGCAATCAAACGATCGATAGATGGATGCGAACTCCACTCCCACCGCTCCCGCTCCAACGATGACCAGCGATTTCGGAATTTCTTTCAAGCTGAGAATCTCGATGTTGGTGAGCACGCGATCATCCGCCTCAAGGCCTGGCAGCATGCGTGCTTCAGAGCCGGTTGCGAGAAGAACGTTTTTTGTCTTGAGGTGGCTGGTCTTGCCATCGTTTGTTACTTCGATGGTAAAGATTCCGTTTTGCGCTGGCCCAGTCAGCTTGCCATAGCCTTTCACGGTCTCGACCTTGTTCTTCTTCATAAGAAATTCGAGACCTTTGGCATGTTTCGCGACAATCTTTGACTTCCTATCCTGAATCGCCGCCCAGTTCAGCTTGCGCGCGTCCACGCCATCGATTCCGAATTCCTTGGCCTCTTTCAAGTGATCCCACAGCTCCGCATTAAACAGCAGCGCCTTGGTAGGAATGCAACCTACATGCAGGCAGGTTCCCCCGAGGAATCCGTCTTTTTCGATGATTGCGGTTTTCAGTCCGTACTGGCCGGCGCGGATGGCCGCAGTGTACCCAGCGGGGCCGCTGCCGATGATAGCGATGTCGTAAATACTGTCAGGCAAAGTGGTGCTCCTCTGTAAGAACAGATGTCGATGGGCAAACGTTTGATTCTAGAACAGGCAGCGGGACAGCAACAAACGGCGGCAGGCGGAGTGCTGGAAAAAGAGTAGTAGGGGAGATTCCCTGATGAGACTGGATATCCTACGAGGAGGAAGGGATCCTTCGACTGCGTGGCAGCTTCGTTTCACGAAGCCGCCACCCTGCTCAGGCTGACATGTAAAGGAAAGCGTAGAAGTCAGTTGCCTTCGTTGCTCGCGCGCTTCCAGGAGATCAGCTCGCCAATAGTCGAGCTCGTGCTCGACACCGGCTGCTTGTAAGCCTCAACTTCTGAGCGCGACGCCTCTTCGCCGACGGCGCGGATGCTGAGCCCCACCTTCTTATCTTCCGCACTCATCTTGATGATCTTGAAATCGTGCTCGACGCCGGGCTCCAGATGCAGCGGCTGCCCGTTGCCATCCACGGCTTCTGACTTGTGGCACAATCCCTCGACGCCCTCCGCGATTTCCACGAAGGCCCCGAATGCCGCAACGCGCAGGACCTTGCCGTGAATCACGTCTCCGACGTGGTGAGTCTCAAAGAAAGTCTCCCAAACATCGGGCTGCAGTTGCTTCACGCCCAGCGACAGGCGGCGCTTATCCGGCTCAATCGCCAGCACGATGGCTTTCACGCGATCGCCCTTCTTCAACACTTCCGAAGGATGCTTGACGCGCTTCGTCCAACTGAGATTGCTAACATGCACCAAGCCGTCGATGCCATCTTCGATTTCGATGAATGCGCCGAAGTCGGTCAGATTGCGCACCCGGCCTTCGACCGTCATGCCGACCGGATATTTGTCGTGCAGCGCATCCCACGGATTGGCCGCCAGTTGCCGCATGCCAAGCGAGATGCGCCGTTCGGTCGGATTCACATTCAGCACCACGCACTCAACCTGATCGCCCACATTCACCAGCTTCGATGGATGCTTCATGCGCTTCGACCAGGTCATTTCGCTGACGTGAACCAGCCCCTCGATGCCCTGCTCCAACTCCACGAAAGCGCCGTAATCGGTCACGCTGATCACTCGCCCGGAGACGTGCGCGCCCACGGGATAGCGGTGCTCCGCATCCAGCCACGGATCGGGCGTCAGCTGCTTAAAGCCAAGCGATACCCGCTGCTTCTCTTTGTCGTACTTCAGAACCTTTACCTGAATCTGATCGCCGACGTTGACCAGATCGCGCGGGTGCGTAAGCCGTCCCCAGGACATATCGGTGATGTGCAGAAGCCCGTCGAGGCCACCTAGGTCCACGAAAGCGCCGTACTCTGTCAGGTTCTTCACTACTCCCGTTAGAACCGATCCCTCTTCCAGATGTTCGAGCGTTTTGCTGCGCTTCTCGTTCTGCTCGCCTTCCAGTAGTTCCTTGCGCGAGACCACAATATTGCCGCGCTTTTTATTGATCTTGATCACCGTAACTTCGAGCGTCTGGCCCTTCATCCCGTCCAGATTTCGGATCGGTCTCAGATCCACCTGCGAGCCCGGCAGAAACGCTCGCGCTCCCAGAATGTCGACCGTCAGTCCGCCCTTCGTCCGCTCGATCACGACCGCCTTCACCGGCCGCTTCTCCTGGTGCGCCTTTTCCACTTCATCCCAGGCGTGGATACGTGCTGCCTTCTGGTGCGAGAGGTTGACGTAGCCTTCTTCGGTCTGTCCCTTTTCCCGCATCACCTCAATTTCGTCACCCGGCTTCACCTTCGGCTTGCCTTCGTGATCCAGTACCTCCGAAATCGGCAGCATGCCTTCCGACTTGGTGCCAATATCCACCACCACGTGTGTCGAAGTCAGCTTCAACACCGTTCCCTTGATTACCCGGTCTTCGCCCACGGCTTCTTCGCTTTCCGTGGTGAAGTTTTCCAGCGCCGACGCAAAATCCTCGTTAGCCGGTTTCTCTTCGGCAGCCGGGGTTGCAGACTCAGCCTCTTTGGAAACCGAACTGGTTGTAGCGTCCGCATGGTTCGGACTTTTTTCGGTCGAAGCTGCGTCAGTGATGCTGTGCTGGTTGAAGGTGGGTTGAGTCGTCGTCGGTTCTGTTTCGGTTGCGACGGCGATTGAGGAATCGGAGTTGTGAGCGGTGGTATCGTCGAACAAGATTAAGCCTCTCTGCTGAAACCTCGCACATCAGTGCGGGCGGGATGCGGGAGCCTGCTTGGCGGACTGCTGGAGTGAGTCGTTTGGTTGTGGTGGGCTCACCCTGGCGAGTGAGCTTGGACAATCCCAGCTGCCGGACGTTTTACAGAAACCCGCGTCCAAAGGGAACTCTTCGACTATAGCAACGCCTCGCAAACAGTGTCAAACCTATTTGTTCAGGCACGTTACAACAGTGTTTCAAATCACGCCGGATCGCGTGGGGATGGCCGCCTCGGCCATCCAGCGGAAGCCGAGGCGGCGGTTCGTTTTCCCGAAGTCCAGGCCAGTTTCGTCCTACGCTCCCACATCTGCTAACCTGCCTCTTGCGATGGATTATCTCTGGACCCCATGGCGCTACGCTTACGTATCCTCCGCCGAAAAGGCGACGGGATGCGTCTTCTGTGACGCCGTACAAGCTGGCGACGACGCCAAGGTTCGCATTGTGTATCGTGGCCAGCATTGCTTCGTGATTCTGAATACCTATCCCTACACGCCCGGCCACGTGATGATCGTCCCCTACGCCCACCTCGATGAACTGCGCAAGCTCCCATCCGAAGCCGCCAGCGAAATGATCGCGCTCGCACAGCGCATGGAATCCGTCCTGCGCGACCTCTACACTCCCGACGGCATCAACCTCGGCATGAACATCGGCAAAGCCGCCGGCGCCGGCATCGCCGGTCACATCCACATGCACGTCCTGCCGCGCTGGGTCGCCGACGCAAACTTCGTGTCAGTCGTGTGCGAAACACGGATTCTGCCGGAAACGCTCGATGAGACGTGGAAGCGGATGACGAAGGTGCTGAAGAGCGAAGGCACATGAGGTCTTCGGTTTCAGGAATTGGGTCGGGAAGGGCGCGACTTCAATCGTGCCACTCAAGCCGCCACAGGCTTGGGCTTAGCCCCTGAGGTATATCTTCAATAATGGGCGGCGTACAATCCGTATCCGCCCCCGCCACCACATAAACACGTTCCTGTCACTTCGCTTTCACGAACTTCGCCAACGGCACTACCTCCACTTTTTTCCCCAGCGCATACGTCTTATCCCCCGGATACAAAACATAAAGATGATCGAGTTTCAGATCGGCAAGCGCCGTCCGCATCGATGGCGTCAGAGCAGGCGCGTCAGCGCGCTTGCATTCCACGCCGATGCGCCGGCCGTTTTTGAATAACAGCAAGTCCAACTCCGCTCCATTGTAGGTCGCCCAGTAGTAAGCCTCGTCGGGACGAAACGATTTCAGCACTTCCTCTACCGCATAACCCTCCCATGAGGCTCCTACCTTCGGATGGTTTTCAAGATCGAGTTGATTGGTGATGCCCAACAGCGAGTGCAGTAGCCCGCTGTCGCGCACGGAGACTTTCGGCGACCTCACCTGCCGTTTGCCCAGGTTTTCAAACCAGGGCGGCAACTGGCGCACCATAAAAACGCCGGCCATCAGATCGAGATATCGGCGCACCGTCGATTCGTTCACTGCCAGAGCGCGAGCCAATTCAGCCGCGTTCCAAATCTGGCCGTGGTAATGGGCAACCATATTCCAGAATCGTCGCAAGGCCAGCGCTGGAATCTGCACGCCGAGTTGCGGAAGGTCGCGTTCCAGAAAAGTCTGGAGAAATTGCCGCCGCCAGCTTACCGAGTCAGCTTCCCGGCGGGGAATGTAAGCCAGCGGGAAGCCGCCGCGCAGCCAATGCCGGCTTTGCGCGGATGCCCCCAGGTCCGCCAGACGGAAGCCTTCCAGAGGGATGGTTTCGAGCCTACCCGCCAGCGTTTCCGACGATTGCCGCAGCAGGTCTTCCGACGCGCTGCCGAGAATGAGAAAGCGCGCGGGCAGCGGCGACCGGTCCGCCAGGACGCGCAGAAGCGGAAAAAGATCGGGGCGCCGCTGAATCTCGTCGATCACAACCAGCTTCTTCAGCGGCCGCAACGCGGTATCCGGTTCGCTCAGCCGGGCCAGGCTCTGCGGGTCTTCCAAGTCGAAATAATTGAGCGAACCGGGTGATACAAACTGCCGCGCCAGGGTGGTTTTGCCGCACTGGCGCGGCCCTAACAGTGCGACTACACGGCTCCGTCGCAGCGCGGCTCGGACCAGCGTGAGATCAGTTTTGCGGTCAATCACAAAAACATACTACCATGAATATCCTGCTCTGTGTGCGGGATTTTCATGGTAGTATGTTTTTATCAATTCAACAATTTTCCCAGCTCCTTCTCGTCAATCACACTTACCCCCAGCTCCTTCGCCTTATCCAGCTTCGACCCGGCATCCGCTCCCGCCACCACATAATCCGTCTTCTTGCTCACCGACCCTGTAACCTTTCCGCCCGCGTCTTCAATCATCTTCTTCGCTTCATCTCGCGTGAAATGCGCCAACGTCCCGGTGAGCACAAATGTCTTCCCCGCAAGCTTCGTCCCACGCTCTTTCTTCTTGCCGGTTAACGTTAGTCCAGCCTCGCGCAACCGCTCCACCAGCTTCCGATTAGCCGCGATGCCAAAAAACTCGACGATGCTCTCCGCGATCCGTGGGCCAACCTCATTCACATTCTGCAGTTCTTCTACGCTAGCCTTCTCCAGCGCTTCCATCGATCCAAAATGCTCCGCCAAGAATTGTGCCGTGCGCTCCCCCACCATGCGAATGCCAAGTCCGTAAATCACCCGCTCCAGCGGCAGTTTCTTAGAATTCTCGATCTCATCCAAAATGTTCTGCGCCGATTTGTCGCCCATGCGCTCCAGGCTGAGCAAGTCGGCCTTCGTCAGCCTATAAATGTCAGCGACATTCTTTACCAGCCCACGCTCGGTAAGCTGATTCACCAGCGCATCCCCCATGCCATCGATGTTCATTACCCCACGCGAAGCGAAGTGCAGAATCGTCTCCCGCAGTTTCGCCGGACAATTCGCATTCACGCAGCGATAGTCGACCTCGCCTTCAGTCCGCACCACCTTCGTCCCGCACACCGGACATTTCTCAGGCATCTCAAACGTTCTTAATTCATGCGATCGAGGATGCTCTTTGTCGTCAATCACCTTGGCGACCTTCGGAATCACATCTCCGCCTCGCTCCACCTGTACCCAGTCGCCAATCTTTACACCCAGCCGCTCGATCTCATCCATGTTGTGAAGCGTGGCATTTCGCACGGTCGTCCCGCCGATCAGCACCGGAGCCAGCATCGCCACCGGCGTAAGCTTTCCTGTGCGTCCCACCTGCACCCGAATATCCTCCAACTTCGTAATCCCCGCCCGCGCCGCATACTTATAAGCAATCGCCCACCGCGGAGCCTTTCCTGTGAACCCAAGTTCATCCTGCAACGCCGTTCGATCAACTTTGGTGACGATTCCGTCAATCTCATACGCCAGCGATTCGCGCTTTCCCTCCCATTCCTGAATGAAAGCCCAAACTTCCTCCATGGTGTGCACCAGCCTGCGATTCGGATTAACCTTGAATCCTGCTGCGACCAGCGCATCGAGAGTTTTCCAGTGCCGATCGAAATATGTACGCCCGTTCTTGAGCAAGATATACGGGAAGAAGTCCATGCGGCGTTCCGCTGTAATGTTTGCGTCCAACTGCCGTACCGTACCCGCAGTGAAATTGCGGGGATTGGCAAATGTCGCGAGCCCCTTGCGTTCTCGTTCTTCATTCACCTTCTTGAAGGCATCTGTCGGCATCAGCAACTCGCCGCGCACTTCAAAATCCTCAGGGATCCCAGCCTTTTTGAGTTTTTCTTTCGGAATCGACAACGATACCGACCGCACCGTCCGAACATTGAGCGTCACATCCTCGCCAACGCTCCCGTCCCCGCGAGTAACTCCGCGTATCAGCTTCCCACCCTCATAAATCAGCGCCAGAGACATCCCATCCAGCTTCAACTCGCAGACATAGTCAATCTCTTTTCGCCCACTCAGTTCGTGCACGCGGTGCTCCCACGCCCGCAATTCTTCCTCGCTGTAAGTGTTGTCGAGCGACAACATCGGCGATGAATGCGCTACTTTCACGAACCCTTCGCGCGGTTTGCCTCCCACCCGCTGTGTCGGAGAATCCGCCGTGAGCAACTCTGGATGCTCCGCCTCCAGATCCTTCAACTGCCGCATCAGCTTGTCGAATTCGGCATCGCTGATCTCCGGTTGGTCCAAGACGTAATAAAGGTATTCGTGGTGGCGAATCTTCTCTCGCAGTGCTTCAATCTTTTTTTCAAGGTCTTTGCTGGCAGCAGTCATCGCCAAAGATTATAAGTGGGAAAGAACCATGTAGGGACAACCGCCCTTCGACAAGCTCAGGGCAGGCTCTCGGCTGTCCAGCAAGGCGTGGCGAGCACATCATGCGAATCCTCGAAACAGGACGATTGATTCTGCGCGAGTTCCATCCCGAAGATGTAGATGCCTTGTATCTGATCCTCTCCGACCCAGAGACTATGCGCTTTTATGTCAAGCCATTCGATCGCCGCGGAACCGAAGAGTGGATCACTCGTAACCGCCAGCGCTACACCAAAGACGGCCACGGATTATGGGCGATGCTTCTCAAAGCGGGTGACGAACTCATCGGTGATTGCGGCCTCGTCGTGCAAGAAGTGGACGGTGCAAACGAAATTGAGGTCGCCTATCACGTGCGCCGCGATCACTGGGGACAGGGCTTCGCTACCGAAGCCGCCCGCGCCTGCCGCGACTACGGATTCGCTCACCTTGGTGTTAGCCGGCTGGTTTCGATTATTCGTCCGGAGAACATTCCCTCCCGCCGCGTAGCCGAGAAGAATGGCATGATGATCTGGAAAGAAGTGACGCGAGTAAACCTTCCCCATCTGGTTTACGCGATTCGACGAGAGCAGGCGTCAATAAAATAAAAAAGGGCTGGCGTTCGCCAGCCCAAGAGAATGAATTGGACCTATACTAGGTCATCCAGTGTCAGTGCCTGTTTCCCGCCCTTCCACGATGCCTCAAATTCTTTCTGGATGAACCCCGCATCGTAGTCGCGCTTCTGCTCTATCAACGACTGGTGCAGTCCCCACAACGAACGAGGATTCCGCAAGTTCCTCTCCAGGTCATCGCGGAATACTTTTTCCGCGCTGGCCGCATCCCCATTCATCAGCAACGCCGCTCCCAGCGATTCGCGCACCGGGAAAAACCAATCAGGCGGCTCGCCATACTTCAGGGTGTCCTGTATCGCCACAGCATCGCGCAGCATGGCGATGGCGCCGCTATTGTCTTTCTTCGCCAACGCGATCTTCGCCCCCAATACATCCTTTGAGATCTTCATGATGTCTTTGGCTTTGTTATTGATCGGCATCTGGAAAATCACATCGGGAGGCGTGGCGGCCTCAGCGTCGGACACAATTTTGTACTCGGCCTCTGCTTCGTTAATCTTGCCTGTGCCAGCCAAGGCCAGTCCGCGGCCGAAGTGCCAGAACACAGTTGCCGTCTTCATCGCGGCATCCGGTTGCGGCATCTTCAGAATTTCATCCCAGCGGTGGAAGCGGATCTGCACCGCCACCGGAATCGTCATGAAGCCTTCCAGCGGAGGCATTTCTTTTACATGCGGCCCCACATTCTCCACCAGCAACTCCGCGTTCTTCATCGACTGTGTATAGTTGCCATTCATTGCCGCGCACATCGCAATGAAGTGCAGGTTGTGGCTGTAATACATCATCGGATATATGCCCTGCACTCCCGTGGCCTTGATGTATGCACGGTCGACAGCGGCGGCCTGTTCGTTGGTTTTCACGGCAGCTTCGTAGTCGCCAGTGCGAATGTAAACGTGCGCGGGCATGTGAACGATGTGCCCGGCATTGGGCGCAAGCTCAGCCAGTTTGTTGGCCCCGGCCAGCGCGCGCTCCGGCGTGGGCGAAGCCTCCACTGCATGAATGTAATAGTGGATCGCGCCCAGATGGTCGGGATCGCGCTTCATCACCGACTCCAGCGTGGAGACAATTTCATCCGTCCCCGCCTCCGGGGTCCCATCGACATGCCACAATCCCCACGGATGCAAATTCATGCCAGCCTCGGCAAAAAGCGTGGCGGCGTCCAGGTCGTCAGGAAATTCTTTAACCACCTGCCGCATCGCATCGCGATATTCTTCCGCAGCCTTTTTCAAGTCCGAGTTGGCATCCGCCGGAAAGCGCTTCGCCAGCGCATGGATGTAGCCTTGCTCACTTGCCGAAGCAGACCCGGAGAGATCCACGGCTTGTTGCACGGCGTCATGCGCATGCTTGTACCGGTCCGGGTCGGCAGGATCGTTATAGTTCGGTCCCACGGCTTCAGCGACGCCCCAGTAGGCCATCGCTAGCTTGGGATCAAGCTCTGCGGCATGTTGAAATGAACGCGCCGCCTCGTCATGATTGAAAGCGTAGATGAATCGCAAACCCTGATCGAAGAACTGCTGCGCCTGCGGATTTTTCGTGGAGACTGGATGGTGAAGGTTCCCGAGTCCGGTTACCAGCGTTACCGGATGCTCCTTCGCATGTGAGCTGTGATCCTGGGCTGCAGCGCTTAGGCACAGAACTCCACAGAGAAAATGCGCCAGAGTTTTCATCTGGTCAATCCTCCTCAATTCGAAATTGTGGGCGGGCCGTCGAAGGTGAGTAACAGGGAGACGCGCCCCTTACCAAGCGGCCACAGCTTATTCCAAACTCTCCCCCTTTGCCAAGTGTATCGTCACCGGCGCAAAACGACTCAGGTACAATCCAGCTTCGACCCGGCCATGCGCAAGGCAACTCTGCTCTACAACCCTGATTCCGGCGGCGGGCGCAATCGTCGCCATTCCGAGTTGCAATCCGTTTTGGCGCTTCTGTCGGCTGCTGGTGTCGATGCCACTCTCGTCCTCACCAACTCCCGTGCACAGGCCGAGGAGAAGGTGCGCCAAGCCGTCCTTGCTGGATGTGACACCATCTTCGCCTGCGGTGGCGACGGAACCATTCACAACATCATTCAGGTGCTGGCGAATACCAACGTCGCGCTCGCAGTCCTGCCCATGGGCACCGCGAACGCGCTGGCGCACGATCTCGGCTTACCAATGAATTCCGTCGCCGCAGCTCGAGCTGCTCTTGAGGGGACTCTGCGCCGCGTGGCTCTCGGCCGCGTTCAATACGTCGATCTTGAAGGCCAGCCGGGCAACCGCTACTTCGTGATCGCCGCGGGTATCGGCGTCGACGCTCACCTCTTCTACAAGCTGGGCCCCGGAACCAAGCGACGCCTCGGCATGGCCGCCTACTACGCCAAAGCCTGGCATTTGTGGTTTACCTATGCCATGCCGCGCTTTCAGGTCGAGTACACCGAAACTACTTCGACCGAAACTGCTTCTACCGAAAAAAGCCCGGACCATAGCAAGCGCGCCGATCTCACCGAACTTCTCGGCGTGCGCATCCGCAATTTTGGCGGAGTAATTAAGGAATTAGCTCCGGGCGCCTCTCTCGAACGCGACGACTTGCGCCTCATCCTCTGCCGCACCTCCAGCCGCCTCGCCTATCTCTCTTATGTAACACGCGCCCTTCTGCGCGGCGCGTGGACCACCCCGGGCATCGATCTTGCGCACGCCACAAAAGTCGTATGTCAATACTCGCCTGTTCCCGCGAATCCCGGACAACCCGCACCAAGCCCCAGAATTTACGTAGAGGCCGATGGCGAACTGCTGGGCACGCTTCCCGCTGAAATCTGCGTCGTACCCGATGCACTCACGCTCCTGGCTCCCGCTCGTTAGCAGCGCGTGCTGAAAAACTCCATGTTCTACTCGATTTTGGGTGGCGCAAAGATAGAGAACCAAGGCTGAAAGCAAAAAATCGATGTCATTCCGAATCGGGCGGTACGCCCGGTGAGGAACCTGCTTTCCCATCACTCATCACAGCTGACTGCTGTTGAGGAAAAAATCGAGACTAGGAAAAACTAGGACTAGAAAGATTTGGTATTGCACTTGCTTTTTTGGGCGGCAATTTTGGGTGGCGCAGCGCTTTAAGCGCTGCGATAGTCGGGTTTTTTCATTGTCGGCTTTAGCCGCTGGGGTCGGATCGCGCAGAAATCGGCTTACCGCTAGATCCCTCCCCCGACAAAGTGCAGCCATTAATCATCGGTAGCCCGACTTATCCACAGCCTTTACTGTTATTCAAAATCAATTTACTTGCCGCGATCACAAATCCATGTAAGATTACTGCCCTGAGACCGCAGCCGCTTCCCATCACCTTGCACTTGGGACTCTCGTGGACGCGGAGTGTCTCCTTCCCCCGACTTACACGTCACTTAGAGGAGACTTATGGCCAATCCATGTACGACTGCTGTTCCTGCACCGTGTAAACCGGCTATTTCCGATGCTCGCGTGCTCGACAATTTCACTCGCCGCTTCAACACGGCTACAACCCAAGCTCTGGTTACTCCGCCAGGTCATCCCGTAAACGGCGACCTTGGTCTTGGCGACAAGTGCGGAAGCTACTCCAAAGCCATCCAGCAAAATAGTCCCGGAAAAGTCAATCTCACGCAGTTTGGCAAATTCCAGACGGCCATCGCCAGCGGTAAGTTCTCCGATTTCGACCTCATCACGCTGGGAGGAACCCAAAGGCTGAACGACCCTATGGGTGCATATGCCTACGCATTCCTGGGTGCTGATAGCAGCCTCTTCGGCGCGCCCTCCGTTCCCGCCCCGCCCGCTGTTGCCAGCAAACCATATGCCACCGAATTGGTAGAACTTTACTGGTGCTCCCTTCTCCGCGATGTCGCATTCAGCGACTATGCCACGAACGCAACCGCTCATGCCGCGGCAGACGAACTCTCGACCCTTCCTACTTATGCAGGACCAACCGTCTCCGGCAAAGTCACACCCGAACTTCTTTTTCGTGGAAAATTCCCAGGAGAAGACATCGGGCCTTACATGTCCCAGTTCCTCATCATGCCGACTAACTTCGGGGCTCTCCCGTTCGATCAGAAATACATCACCTATCGCCCTGGCGTTGACTACATGACCGATCTTGCTTCCTGGTATGAGGTGCAGCAAGGTATCGTTACCGGCTTCACCAACGAACCAGATTCCGTGCCACGCTTTCTTCACAATGGCCGCGGACTCGCTGCCTACACTCACGTCGACGAGTTATATCAGGCCTACTTCACCGCTTATCTCGTCCTGAACCCCATGAACATTCCGAACCTAGGAAATCCTTATGTTGGCATGCATTCGCAAAAGCCTTTTGGCACGTTCGCCGGCCCCGATTTTGCCGCCGTACTTGCCCAAGTCGCAAAATACGCCTTAAACGCGGTCTGGTACCAGAAATGGGTCGTTCATCTGCGGCATCGTCCTGAAGCTGGCGCGGGTCTGGTTCACTTGATCAAGCAGGGCAAGACCTTTGACGCAACCCCGGACAACATCATTTTCAATTCCAAGGCGCTTGCCGCCAGCCATGCGAAATACGGAACCTATCTCCTCTCACAGCCCTTCCCGGAAGGTTCGCCCACTCACCCTGCTTACCCAACCGGACACGGAACCGTCGGGGGCGCCTGCATCACCGCCCTGAAGTTCTTCTTCAACGGAGACGCCCAGCTGACCAATCCTATGATGCCCAATTACAACGGCACCGCACTGGTGCCCTGGACTGGGCAACCCGGCGCCGGGAAACCCGGCACCCTCACCGTGAACGGAGAACTCCACAAGCTGGCCCACAACGTCACCTTCGCCCACGGCCTCCACGGAGGCATGCACTGGCGCAGTGACAGCGATAGTTCCATACAACTCGGAGAAGCCGCTGCCATCAGCTTTCTCCACGACTTGGTTTGCACCTACGCGGAACCCTTCAAAATCACCATCACCAAACTGGATGGTACGCCCGAAGTGTTTACCAACATGTAGTCCGTCTCGGGGCGCGGCAACGCGCCCCATGTCTTCCATTTGCCGTTTTCGACGCAATCCCCCTACAATTCATTTACCGCTTGGAACCCGTCACCCACTTCCTGACCGGCGCTTGTATGGGACGAGCCGGACTCAACCGTAAGACCGCGCTGGCCACGCTTACGCTCACTCTCGCCGCCGAAGCTCCCGATCTCGACGTCCTCAGTCGTTTCCACGGTCGCGCCTTCGCCTTCGCCCATCATCGCGGCTTCACCCATTCCTTCATCGGCATCGTGCTGATGGCTGCGGTCGTCGTCGCCTTTGTGTATCTCATCCACTGTCTTCGCCGCCGCAAGGTAAACGATCCTAACCTGCCCCCGCGCTGGGGACTATTGTTCCTTTACGCTTGCCTCGCCGGCCTGAGCCACATCCTGCTCGACTTCACGAACAACTACGGCGTTCGCCCGTTCTGGCCGTTCTCCGAAAAGTGGTATTCGTGGGATATCGTTTTCATCTTCGAGCCCATCTTGTTCGCGTTCCTCGTTCTCGGCTTGATCGTCCCCTCGTTCTTCTCACTCGTCGACAACGAAATCGGCGCCCGCCAGAAGGGCCCACGCGGCCGCACCGCCGCTACGGTTGCCTTGGTTGCCGTTGTCCTCCTCTGGACCCTGCGTGACTTTCAGCATCGCCGCGCCGTCCACGCCCTCGAAGCCCGCACTTACGAGAATGCCGAACCTTTACGAGCCTCTGCCTACCCCACCTGGATAAATCCCTTCCATTGGTCGGGTGTGGTGGAAACTTCCAGCTTCTTCGTCCTTGCGTCTGTCGATTCTCTCAGCTCCGAAGTCGATCCCCGAGGCTTGCAGGAAATCCGCTACAAGCCCGAAGAAACGCCCATCACCCTCGCCGCCAAGCGCTCCTACCTCGGACGCGTTTACCTCGACTGGGCGCAATATCCCATCACAGAAACTGAAAACGTCAGCTCTCCGCAGGATGGTTACATCGTGCAATTCGTCGATCTTCGCTTCGTCCAGTTGCCCAGCTTGCTAGGTCGCGTCGCCGGGGGTCGCAATCAAGCAAACCGTGCCCTCAGCGCCGGTGTTTTACTCGATCACAATCTCCAGGTCGTCGGCGATGTCTACGGCAATGGCGGTGATCGTGTAATAGTCCCCGACCCCGACTCCCGAAAATAACTTGCGCCGTTGTGCTTATGTGGGGACAGCCGCCCTCGGCTGCCCATCGAGCGAAGCGTCCGTGTCATCCTGAGCGAAGTCGAAGGGGTCTCCCGCTTGACCGGCCCGGCGCGTACCCAAATTGCACCACCACCGAAAATCAAAACCCTAGGAAAATCAAAACCCTAGGAAAATCAAAATCTTAGGAAACCCAACATAGATGGCTTCTAGACGAAAACATCGGACCGTCAAGCATACAAAAGAAACGGTAATGGGCTAATTCATTGTTGCTGCCCTTTTCGCTTCGTATCCCGTTCAAGACAGGCTATAACGGCAAGCGGGCCGCGCCCGTGTTATCAGCACGAACGCGGCCCTGACCAAAATCACCTGTATGCGAGGCGATCATGGCTGCCCATAAAGTTACCCGCTCCCGTGCGGGAAAGAAAGTCCTGCCCCGGCGCGTTCTCAGGTTCCCGCAAACCAAGGGCAAGATCATTGCCGACGTAGAACTGTCCCTTTCCTCGGAGTATCGCGCGGTAGACATCCGTTTCGAGGATAAGACCTCGCTCACTCTTTCTCTTGAGCCGTGCTTCCGAATCGCCCCTACATTGGCGGACTGGAAAACCGGAGATTGCAAATCGCTCAAGCGATGGAAACCTGTTCTCAGCTAGCCCCTAAGCCCGCCTGTGCCGGGCCACGTTTCGCCTGCTGCTTTCTTAGCTTTGCAATCCTCAATCGCCGCTTTTAGACGTGCGATACCCCTTTCGGCGTCCGCAATTGCTTTATCCCATCTGCTTAAATTATCCTTGACATGTGAATCACGTTTGCTTAATATTTTACGCATGGCGAAGTCCTCTGATTACAGGAAGGCTTATAACGCTGCGAAGCATGAACTTGCGGAGTTGCTTTCGCAGCAAGAGGCTATGACAAAACGCATCGTAACCGTGCGGGAGTCGATTCAAACTCTGGCAAGCTTGTGCGAAAGCGAAGGAATTACCTTTGTTCCCAGCGCGGAAGCCACTCACCTGTTGATTACCGTCACGCTGGCCGATGAGATTCGCGTCATTCTCCGTGCCGTATCTCCGGCTCCGTTGCGTCCCGCACAGGTAAAGAGCCATCTCGCACGGCTCGGTCACGATCTGTCGAAGTACCAGAACCCGCAAGCAACGATTCAGATGGTCTTGAAGAGAATGGCGGAATCTGGCGAGGTTGAAGAGATCATATCGAACGATGGGAAAAAGGCTTATCGCGTGGCACCGACGAACTACCGCGATGCAGTGCTTGCGGCTGCGGAAAAGATTCGCAAATGACTTTGGCGCTAAATACGAACCGCGCAACGGTGCAAACGTTGCGCGGTAAGAGAAACGAGGTAGAAGACCATGACGAGACCTCCACCAACTAGCTAGGTAACAAAAGTCGGCCCTGTCGCCTGTTAGAGCAGTCGGCAGGGCTAATCCAGAACGCGGGGTAAGCCGCACTCCCGACCCAAAACTATTGTACG
>Ga0210391_10000758_pt1 | contig 31718 bp, 35 predicted proteins | sample IncBWC12OmetaG_FD_160573 | JGI IMG/M metagenome (GOLD analysis project Ga0210391, IMG submission 160573) | Forest soil microbial communities from Barre Woods Harvard Forest LTER site, Petersham, Massachusetts, United States - Inc-BW-C-12-O ... | reverse complement strand
CTTCTGCACGGCCTTGTAGCCGTCCAGTTCGAGATAACGGTCGATGTCCGTTGCGCCCATACCAAAGCGCTTCGACACTACCTTCACCTCATCGGGATGGGACACCAGCGTGGCCATTGAGTAATTGGGAAATTGTGTAATTGAGAAATTGAAACCCCGAAACCGATCCAAGGCCGCTTTTCAATTGCTCAACTACCAAATTACACAATCACTAAATTCCCGATCCACGTCGATAACCCTCCAAAATCGCATCGACTTTCTCCACGCTCAGGTTCTCATGAAAGTCGTAGTTCACCTGCGCCGCCGGAGCCCAACTGCAAGCCCCAATGCACTCGACTTCCTCCAGCGAAAACAATCCATCGGGTGTCGTTCCCTTATTCGGCACGCCCAACCTTTTCGAGCAATGTCGCAGAATGTCTTCCGCGCCCCGCACCAGGCAGCTGATATTTGTGCAAACCTGAACGTTGAATTTCCCGCGCGGCTTCGTAGTCAGCATCGAGTAGTAGCTGATCACATTCCGCACCTCAAGCTCCGTCAGATCCAGCCGTCCGGCAATTTCGCCGATCACTTCGTCGGAAAGAAATCCCACCTCATCCTGCGCGTAGAGCAGCGTCGGCACCAGCGCCGACCGCTTCGTCGGATAATGCGGCACCATCTCCGCGAACCTCGCCTCGAACTCGTCAGAAAAGCGCATGGAATTTAGTAATTGAGAAATTTAGTAATTGTGTAATTGAAAAAAAACTTCCGCTGAGTTCTTTGGGCAGCGTAGCTCTCAATTTCCCAATTACCAAGTTACACAATTACTAAATTTCTTATCGGTCAATCTCTCCGAGCACAATATCGATGCTCCCAATCGCCGCCACCACATCGGCAATCAACCCTCCTTCGCACATCGTCGGCAAAGTCTGCAAATTAGCCAGGCAGGCAGCTCTCATATGCACCCGGTAAGGCTTGGCGGTCCCATCGCTGACCACGTAATAGCCCATCTCTCCCCGCGGAGACTCCACCGCCTGATAAACCTCGCCCACAGGCACCGCAAATCCTTCGGTAATAATCTTGAAGTGATAGATGAGCGCTTCCATCTGCGTCTTCATCTTTTCCCGATCGGGCAAAACCACGCCCGGAGCGTCCGCCTTGATCGGTCCCTCCGGCATTCCATCCAATGCCTGCCGCACAATCCCAATCGACTCCCGCAACTCCGCCACGCGGCACAGATACCGCGCAAAAACATCGCCCTCAGATCTCACCGGCACGTTGAACTTGAACTTCTCATAACTCGAATACGGCATATCCCGCCGCAAATCGATATCTACACCGCTCCCGCGCAGCGTCGGGCCACTCGCCCCCAGCGCAATCGCATCCTCCGCCGTCATCCGCGCCACGCCTTGGGTCCGCATCATCCAGATCGGATTCCCCGTCAGCAAATTCTCGTACTCATCCACGCGATCCGGAAAATACCCGGCAAACTCCCGCACCCGGTCGAAAAATCCCAGTGGCGGCTCCAGCGCAACCCCGCCAATGCGGAAATAAGAAGTCATCATCCGCTGCCCGCTGATCGCCTCAAACATCTTTAGTACTTCTTCGCGCTCGCGGAAGCAATAAAGAAACACGGTCATCGCCCCAATATCCAGCGCATGCGTGCCCAGCCACACCAGATGCGAATTGATCCGCGTCAGCTCATTCATCAAAACCCGCATCCACTGCGCCTTCGCGGGAATCTCCAGCCCCAGCAGCTTCTCCACCGCCAGCACATAACAAAGATTGTTCGTCATTGGGCACAGATAATCGATGCGATCGGTAAGCGGCACCACCTGCTGATAAAACTTGGCCTCGCAAGTCTTCTCAATTCCGGTGTGCAGAAAACCGATATCGGGCATGATCCGCACCACGGTCTCGCCATCGATCTCCAGCAAAACCCTCAACACTCCATGCGTCGAAGGATGCTGCGGCCCCATGTTCAGGATCATCGTGCGATCCTGCCCAGGCTCCAGCACCGGAGTTGGTGTCAAATGCGCCATAAACCTACCGGTAACCCTCCACCGGATAATCCTTCCTCAATGGATGCCCCTCCCAATCTTCCGGCATCAACAACCGCACTAAATAAGGATGCCCCGCAAAGCGAACCCCAAACAGATCGAACACCTCGCGCTCAAAATAATTCGCACCCGGCCAAACCGGCACCACCGAGTCGACCGCCGGACTGGCGCCATGCAGCCGCACCTTCAGCCGCACCCGCTCTTTTTTCGAAATCGACAGCAGGTGATAAACCACCTCAAATCGAGGCTCCGCCGGAAACCAATCCACGCAGGTTACATCGGAAAGAAAATTGAACCGGCACGAGGCCTCATCCCGCAGCAAAGCACAAGCTTCGCGAATACAAGGCCGGTCCACGAAGATGGTCATCTCATCGCGATCGAACTTCGCTCCCACGACCGACGACAGATTCCACGCCAGCAGCGCGGCCACGGCAGGATGCGCCTTCAGTTGTTCGAGATCGGTGATCGCAGGAGCCAAAGCCATCAACGCACTCTCCGCCGCGCCGAGTCCGGCCCCCATTCCAGCACGCCCTTTTTCCACACGTAGAAGAAGCCGACCAGCACAATGCCGATGTAAACAAACATCTCCCACAGTCCAAAATGCTTCAGGTCGCGCAAAATAATCGCCCAGGGATAGAGAAACACAGCTTCCACATCGAAGAGAATGAAGAGCATCCCCACCAGGTAGAATTGCACCGAGAAGCGCCCGCGCGCATCCCCAATCGGCGCCATTCCCGATTCATAAGGAGACATCTTGGCCCGCGTCGGTTTACGCTGCCCAACCAGCCAGGAAAGGATGATAATTGCAGTCGCGAAAGCGCTCGCCAGCAAAAAATGGATGAGAAACGGCAGGTAGCGAGCAAAGTAATTGTCCGGCATAGGAGGAGCTATATATAATTCGCGCCAAGAGTTCGATAAACATTCTAGATTAGGTGCTGTCGCGCAACAGTGTCAAGAGAACGCGGACCAATTTTGCCGATTCGGGAAAAAGAAAAAGAGAGGAATTTTGCAGTTGAGAAATTTGATAATTGAGTAATTGAAAATCGTCCAATTGCAGCCGGGGCGAAATCGCGTTCCGTGGAGTTTTTCAAATTACTGAATTACTAAATTACAAAGTCACTCAATCTTTATGATCTTCGGCTTCAACACCGACGTAAAACACGGCGACACCATCTACCACGTGCAGAGTGAAGCTCGCGAAAGCGAAAAACTCCTGCAAACTCAGGTCTTCGTTCGCGGACGCTGCATCGGTAAAAAAGCCGTCTCGTACGGCGACTCTGCCATGCAACCCGGCTTCGCCGACCCACTCGGGGATTCAAAGAAAGAACAGCAACTCCGCGACCTGCATCGCCAGGTTCTCGAAGCCATAAAAGAAGGAAAGCTGGAAAGCATTCTCGACCGCGCCGAAACCGAATCGCTCTCCAGCATCAAGCAACTCGACGTGCAATGGGAGAACGCCGAATCCGTCCACAACGACCGCAGCCTCACCATGAAGCTGCGCGTCACCGAAGCCGGCACAGCCGTGCCCAGCGCCCGTCTAACCTTCCGCTTCGCCCGTCCTGATGCCGCACCTTTTTATACCCAGGCCGTCACCGACGCCGGAGGCGCCGCCATCATCTCCTTCGACGTAGAAGAGTCCGCCCTTCCCGATTCCTCCATCATGGTCCAGGCCAACCACGACGGCCGCACCGTAACCAGAAAATTCGCCCTGCGCCGGAGCCAGTAAGCGAGCACGGCAGAGCCTTTCGGCTCGGTTGACACCGGAAGCCTCATTCGCAATAATCCCCGGCACTGCCTCTTGGCTTCAAACGGACTCTGGGCGCAGTGTCTCATCCTTGCCGCGTCCGCGGGACGGGATCTCATCGGACCCTAGAGCGGCAAGAGCCTGCTTGAGCCTGCCGAAGGGGTGGGGATCGTGACTTCCACAATTTGAGCAAGAACCCACCGCTGCTAAACTGACTCCACCCATGAACCTGCAAATCAACGGAGAGGCCCGCGCCTTCCCCGATCCCGCAAGCCCAGATTCATTCACGCTAACGAATTTAATCGAATTGCTGGGCATGAAGTCCGACCGCGTAGCCGTCGAAGTGAATCGCGAAATCGCCCCCCGCGACACTTGGCAACAAATAGCGCTGAAAGACGGTGACCGTCTGGAAATCGTCCACTTCGTAGGCGGCGGCGCCATCTAGGTTTCGTTGCCGTGCATTGCTTAAGAGTGTTACTCAGAGCGCCGCTGCCAGCGAACCCGAGCGCAAGTCGAAGAATCCCTATAACCGCCACGAACCATGCCGACTGCACTACAGCCCGATTGCAGCGCAATCGAGCCAAGGGCTCTCGAGTCCCAAGTAACCCAATCACGAAATCACCGACCTCCCCACTTGGCACTCTTCTAGTTAATGCCCACCGACACTCTTCCATTGACACCCTCCAGCCTGCATCTAGAATGTTTGAGACATTCCACATAGAGAATGTTTTAAACATAAACTCGCACCCATGCCAGACCGTTTTTCATCGAACGAAGTTATCGCGCTTACCGGCATCACCGCCCGCCAGCTTCAATGGTGGGACGAACGCGGCGTCGTCAAGCCCGACCGCGAAGGTCATCGTCGCTTGTATTCCATGCAAAACGTCCTGGAGATGGCCCTCATCTGCGAACTCCGCCGCAAAGGTTTTTCGCTGCAAGGCGTTCGCAAAGTCATGCGCTTTGTGCAACGCGAATTCGGCAAGGGCCTGGCAGAAATAACCGCGCGCAACTCCGACGTTCACCTGCTCACCGACGGCACTCATCTCTATCTGGAAACTTCAGCAAAGCAGATCGTCGACATCTTAAAAAATTCAAAGCAGCCGATCTTAGCTGTCTGCCTCAGCGACGCCGTCCGTCAGGTGCGCGCCGAGGCGATCGCAAGAAAGGCGAGTACCTCCGTAACATCGGTAATCGAACGTCGCCGTGCTAGAAAGGTCTCTTAGCCGTAAGCAATAGAGGAGGGAAGTGCAGCAGCGAAACTCAGCACGCAAGTCGCAGTCGAACGAAGATTCACACAGGAGGAATGCATGGTCGGAGAACTGGACATCTTGAACGAGTGGATTCCCGAACAAATGCAGCCTGGAACCGTCTTTGTTCTGGAGAACGCCGGCGAAGTCGGCGAAAAGGAAGATCCCTACTGGGCCGTGCTCGCCTGCCCATCCTGCGGAATGTTAGGCCTGATCACCCGCCGCCAGATCAATGGTCTCGTTCCCGTAATCTGCGGCTCCGAACAATGCTCCGCGCAGTTTTTTATCCGCGAAGCGGAAGTCGTCGTGCGCAAACCGTTCTAACATACACTCCGGGCGGGCACTCTGATTACTGTTTGCGCAAGAGAAAGCGAACGGTAGTTCCATTCACTTTGTTCTCCATTGAAACGGGCATCGTTTTCGCGTCGGCAGAAAGAGTGAATCGAACAATCTGAACAACCTTACCTTCGCGTTTATCGGTTTCCTCGATCGTATTCTCGTCCGTGCGTTTCACCGACACCATCGTATTGCTCAAACCGCCCTTGAAAGCAGTTTCCGTTCCGTCCAACTTAGCGGCATAGCCCTGTCCCGCCGGGTCGCTGAAGCTGAAGGTATCCTTATCCAGCTTTAAGATAATTACCATAGCGTTCTCCGAACGGTTCAGCCGTTTCGAAATCTGCCACGAGCCGGAAATCGAGTGCGATCCCTCGGGACCTGCAGCCACGCGGCTCAAAATGTCCTTGCCCGCGACCACATCGCCTTTGGCGTTGCAGCTTTCGCTCCAGTCCGAGGTGGCCGTTTTGCCGTCGGCTGAAACCGTCATGCGGGAACTCGCCACTGTCTTACCACTTCTCCGATCAGTCTCCTCCACGGTTCGGTCATCGATCACTCGAACATTGATAGCGTCATAACAAGACTCGCCGGCAATTTTGTGATCCTGACCGTCAGCCGCAATCTCTACCGGCGGATCGCAGGTGCTGCAATGATAGGTGCCGTTTTGTAGGAGGTAGACATCGGGCTTCGACGGGGGCTGAGATTGATCGAGATCGACGATCCATGTACCATCAAACCGACTTTGTGCCCCGGCAGATGCCGCTCCGAGTGAGATTGCAAGCAGGGCAATTCCAATCGCGCGCTTCATCTCTCACCTCCTGAAGGTCACTGCTTGGCATTTGTCACGCTCACCTCTACCGGCACTTGATCCACAATCTCAATCCCAAATCCTTCCAGCGCTGCCACCCGCTTCGGGCGATTCGTCAGCAACCGAATCCTCCGCAGATTCAGATCCGATAAAATCTGCGCCCCAATTCCAATCTCCCGCTGCGTCTGTCTTGCGTTATCGAGCAAAGACGGCAGCTTCCGTCCGCGATGAAAGGTGAGCGCCGATCGCTCTCCGACTTTATCAATCGAAAATCCCTTCGATGTCTGATGCAAATAAATCAACGCCCCGCGCCCTTCGCTCTGTATCCGCCGCAGCGAACCCTCAAGCGTAGCGTGGCACTCGCAGCCGGTAGCCCCAAAAACGTCGCCCATTAAACAATGGGCGTGCATACGCACCAGCACCGGAGCGTCGCTGTTCTCAATCTCGCCTCGAATCAAAGCGACATGCGACTCTCCACCATCGATCTCACTCTCATAAGCAATCAGCCGGAACTCGCCAAACCGCGTATCCACCAGCGCTTCGCCCACGCGGTGTACATACCGCTCATGCGCCATCCGGTACCGGATCAGCTCCGCCACCGTCAGCATCTTCATCCGGTGCTGGCGGCAAAACTCAATCAGATCCGGAACCCGCGCCATCGTGCCATCGTCTTTCATGATCTCGCAAATGATCCCCGCAGGAATCAATCCCGCAAGACGCGCCAGATCGACCGAAGCCTCGGTCTGTCCCGCCCGCACCAGCACGCCGCCTTTGCGAGCCCGAAGAGGGAAGACATGTCCCGGTCGCGCCAGATCGGAAGCCTTGGTCGCCGGATCGATCGCCACTTGAATCGTCCGTGCCCGATCATAAGCCGAAATCCCGGTAGTCACTCCGGCCCGCGCGTCAATCGCCTCGCAGAATGCCGTTCCAAACTGCGAAGTGTTCTCCGCCGACATCGGACCCAACCGCAAATGCTCCAGCCGCTCCTCAGTCATGGTGAGGCAGACCAATCCGCGCCCATACTTAGCCATAAAGTTAATGGCCTCGGGCGTAACCTTCTCGGCCGCTAAAGTAAGGTCGCCTTCATTCTCGCGGTCTTCATCATCGACCACGATAATCATGCGGCCCGCACGTATCTCCTCGATTGCGGTAGGAACATCAACAAAGCTATCGGCGTTCATGCGGTCATTGTATCGCCGACAGGTCGATCCGCAACAGCTACCGCAGCCCGGAATCGGGGCTGCCGATGTGCTCGAAAAGCCTCACAACCGCCATCGACCAAGGTCGAACCATCCTTTCCTTTTTCACAGAGAAATATGTTTTTCGGTAGTCGCATAATCTAGACAAAACATTTGCGCTATTATTGAATTGTCTCTCGAACAATATAAGTCTATTGATTGCATCCGGATACGGTAATAACAGCCAGCCGCCAATCGGTGGCGCAAAAATTGCACAAATGCTTGAGAAGAATACGGCTTAATGTCTCAACCAGGTAGCAAAACCCGATCCTCGTCGACCCACGAATCCCATTTGCTCGAATCACACTGTTTTGTTTGAGTCGCACTGTTTTTGAAAAGGCAGTGCTCGAAAGCTAAAACCAACGGATTACCGTTTTCGAAAGGTGAAATACCCATGCTGAAATCCAACCCTGCCCCCTTCAACACCCGCGTGTTCGGGATGATTTTGTTCGCTCTATCCTTCTTTCTATCGTGCTCAGTTCTGAGCTTCGCGCAGTCTACCGTCGGAACCGGCAGCATCCAGGGCACGGTGACCGACCAGACCGGCGCCGTTGTTCCCAATCCCAAGGTGACGATCACCAACAAAGCCACGGCAGCCGTGATCCGGCCGGGAACTTCGGCGACGGGGGGCTACTCCACCGGTCCGATCCAGCCCGGCGACTACGTCGTGCGCTTTGAAGCCAAGGGCTTCAAAACGATCGAAGAGCCTGTCACCGTGCAAGTCGGGAACACCGCTACCGTGAGCCCCAGACTTGACATCGGGCAGGAAAGCCAAGTCGTCGAGGTCCAGGGCAGCGCAGTCGCAGTAAATACCGAACAGGCAACAGTGCAGGGCGTAGTCGGCCTCCAGCAGATCGAAAACCTCCCCGTTAACGGGCGCAACTTCCTCGACCTCGCTCAGCTCGAGCCCGGAGTTCAGATTCAGGAAGGCAGCACCTTCGATCCCACCAAGAACGGTTTCTCCTCGATCTCCTTCCAGGGCCGTTTTGGACGCACCGCCAGAATCGAAGTCGATGGCGTCGACGTGAGCGACGAAACGGTCGGCACCACGACACAAAATATTCCTGCCAGCGCCATTCAGGAATTCCAGCTTTCTCAGTCCTCGCTCGATCTTTCGACCGAACTTACTTCGTCTGGAGCAGTCAACGTCACCACGCGCTCCGGCAGCAACGCCGTCCACGGAGAAGCATTCGGATTATTCCGCGGCAATCAGATCGCCGCGGCTCTTCCCGGTCCCACGGCTCCGCCATTTCAGCGCGAGCAGTTCGGCGGAAACCTGGGAGGCGCGATCATCAAAGACAAGCTCTTCTGGTTCATCGATGCCGAGCGCACCAAGCAAAGTCTCACCGCAGCCGAGCCCTTTACCGCGCCCTTCGATACCATCGACACTACGCTGGTCGAGCCTTACCACGAAGTCATGACCGACGGCCGCATGGACTGGAACATCAAAGGCAACACTCGCGCGTTCTACCGCTTTAACTTCGATCAGAACCACGACATTCGTCCCTTCGGCTCGGCAAGTTCGCTCCAGGGATTTCTCAACGCCGATCACACCGCGACCCATGTCGCCGGCATCGACTTCAATACTGGCTCCTTCACTCACAGCATCCGGTTTGAGTACCTCAAGTTCCGCAATGGAATCGGCGACGGTACGTCTTCCATCGCTGTCGGCCCCGATAATCCAATCCCCGGATTGGGCATCAACATCAACGCCACCACCGCCGGAAGTTGCGTTCTAAGCGGTGGAGGCTCGTACTGCGGCGGTCCGAACCTGTTGGCGCCGCAGCAAACCATCCAGACCGATCACCAGGCGAAGTACGATGGCAGCAAGATTATTGGCAAGCACGTTCTGCGCTATGGTGTTGCTTTCAACCACCTTCAGGGGGGAGGCTTGGCTGCCTTCTTCACCTTCCCGCAAGCCGGCACCGCTAACTTGCCAACTTTAGGAGCCGGCCTCGCCGCCGATCCAACCGCTTATCCTGCCGACTTCGTTTTCCTCGGAAATGGAGTCGGTTTCTCTACTGCAAAAGCCTCGTTCGGCTTCCCCGGTGGCGGCCTTGGACCCGATAACCGCTTTGAAACCTATGTCGGCGATGCCTGGAGAATTCTTCCCAGATTCACCCTTTCTTACGGCCTGCACTATGTTCGTGATACTGGCCGCGTCGATAGCGACCTCGGCCCGCTGGCCGCGCTCAACGATTGGGGCACCGGCCTCGGCAACCAGGTCCGCACCCCCGGCGATAACTTCGGCCCGCAAGTCGGTTTTGCCTGGGACCTCACGGGCGCTGGCAAGACGGTCATTCGCGGCGGAGGCGGATTGTTCTTCGAAAACTCGATTTGGAACAACGTGCTCTTCGATAGTCCGGCTCGCATCCCCAAAGGCATCTTCGCTTACACGCCTCTGGTGTGCTCAGATGGAGCCAACGCGTTCAACTGGCCTACTAACCCTGGCCCAGTCGGCACTTCCGTCGCCGGAGGCGCGGCAACCGTGACCGGCCCGAACCAGGTCACTCCGAACTTCTGTAGCGGGACCATCGCAACCGTCGCGCCGCAGATCCTGGCGTTGAGCAGCGCGTTTGAAGCTGCAGCCGCCTCCAACGTCGGTTTGGTCGCTAACGGCAACTATGTGGGATCAACACTCAATGCCGCAAACATCAACGGCTTCGATGTCTTCAACCCTAACTACCGCACACCACGCTCATGGCAGATGAATATCGGCATCCAGCACGAGATTCGTCCGGGAATGGTATTCAGCGCCGACTACATTCGCAATATCGGCGAACACTATCTCATCGCCCAAGACATGAATCACGGTGGCTCGGTGCAATCGTTTAACGCAGCGAATGCCATTAAAGATCGTAATGCCGCGCAGGTGGCAAATGGCTGCCTCGGGGCTGGCTCGCAGGTTGGATGCATGGTGGCGACACTAGGCGTCGCCGGAGCTCAGGCAGCCTACTCCGGCGCCGGCCTCGACTCCACGAATGCTTTTGGCGGCCCGGCCTGTCCCACCTGCGCCTTCCCTGGGTACACTAATCCCGGCGGCGTCAGCCCCCTGGGAAGCGGAAAACCCGACACAGTCGGCGAGTTGGATATGCTGAATCCTGTCGGCCGTTCGGTCTACGACGGCCTGCAAATGAAGCTCACACAGGTAGTGAACAATCCGTTTCGCGCTGTGAAGGCCATGAACCTCACCGCTTCTTACTCTCTCTCGAAGTTCACCAGCCAGGTGCAGGATCAGGATTTCATTAACGTCGCAGTCGATAACAATAATCCCTTGCAATTTACCGGTCCGAACTCGCTTGATCGTACCCACCAGATCTCGTTCGGTGGAACCTTCGATCTGCCCTTGTACAAAACGAGCGTCACCCGGTTGAGCCTCATCGGTCACTTCGACAGCCCGCTTCCGCAAAATCTATCGTTGCCTCTTTCGACCAGCGGTGGCGAGATTTTCTCTACGGATTGGGTAGGCGGCGGATACGCGACCGGTCAAGCCGGCCTTCCGGTTCCCGGTACCAACCTGGGAGCCTTCCAGCGCGGCATCAACATCGGCAACTTGCAGAACTTCATCAGCAACTACAACGCGAGCGTCGCTGGCACTTTCACTCCGGCGGGCAATGCCCTGGTGAACGGCGGCGTAATGAGCGCTGCTGATCTGAAGGCTCTGGCTTGGACTCTACCAACTCTGGCCAACGTCGCTCCCGGCGCCGTAGGCTTTCCGTGGTTGAAGTCTCTCGACCTGAAAGCAAGCTGGCCGATCAAGATCATGGAACGGGTAACCCTCGAGCCGAGCGCCAGCATCTTCAACATCTTTAACTTCGCCAACAACTTCCTGCCCGGCAATCTTCCCGGAGGCGTTCCGGGAACACTCTCGGCGGGTGGTCCAAACGGAACCTTGTCACCGAACAGCGTCGGTGGCGTGACCTCAGGCTCAAGCCTGGTCCCGTACCGCGCCAGCTTCCAATCCGGAACCTACGCTCTCGGAGCTCCCCGTCAATTCGAATTCGGATTGCGCGTGGCCTTCTAAGAGCGCTTCATCGAAAAACCAAAGCCGTGGCGACAAGCCACGGCTTTTTGCTGCAATGCCAGTGTGGGACGAACACTCTTGTCCGTCGCTTTTGACTTTGACTTTTGCTTTTGACTTGCCTTCCCGCAGGTACCGCAAATCACCTGGAAATCTGCCCTCGTAATTCCTTGGCCAGCTTTTCAATCCTCTTCAGTCGATCGCCAAGATCCTTCTGCAAAACTCCCTTTGTAGCCTGGTCCACTCCCCCCGGAATCGTCTGCGCCAGCGTCGCCAACTCATCCGCATCGTGCTTGAGCCTCGCAATATCCTGAGCCGGCCGCGGCTCGATCGGTGGCGGCACACTCTTCTCTCCTTGAACAACCGCCTGATTAGCCTGACTCAGCCCAGGAGGACTCGGCCGCTGGCCCCAAAGCGCCAGCCCAGACAACAGACCCAACCCCGAAACAACAACAACCACACCCATTTGAAGCTTCACACGCACCTCCTATACCGCCAAGCGAGCTGCCGCACATTCTCTCAGAAACAATCCTCGACCGCAGGATGTTCATCCGCGCACAAGCATCGCTTATACTGAGTACTGTATGTCCGCGGAAAAGACCTTCTACCTCGAAACCTTCGGCTGCCAGATGAATGTGCACGACTCCGAAAAAGTCATCGGCACGCTCCTGCAGGAAGGCTATCGCCAAGTGGAGTCCGCCGAGCAAGCCGGCCTGATTCTCTACAACACCTGCTCCATTCGCGACAAAGCCGAACAAAAGGTTTTCCACCGCCTCGCCGACTACAAAAAGCTGCAAGCCCAAGGCAAAAAATTCGGAGTTTTGGGCTGCGTCGCCCAACAGGAAGGCGAAAAAATCTTCGAGCGCGCCCCGCACGTCTCGCTGGTCTGCGGTTCCGCCTCCTACCGCAACCTTCCGCAAATGCTGCAGCAATTGGAAACCGCTCAGCCGGAAAAAGCGCAAGCGGCAGCTCATACCTCACCGCTCAAGGCTCCCAGCTTGGTTCGCATCACCGGCCTCGACGATCGCGAAACCGACCAGTGCTTCGAAACCGAATTCACGGCCCGCACCAACCCGCATCGCGGATACATCACTATCATCGAAGGCTGCGACAAATTCTGCGCCTACTGCGTAGTCCCATTCACCCGGGGCAAAGAGCGCAGCCGCACCTCAGACTCAGTCCTCGCCGAAGCCCGCCAGATGGCCGATCTCGGCTACACGGAAATCCAACTGCTAGGCCAGAACGTAAACTCATACCAGGATCCGACAGGGAAGAAGTCATTCGCAGAATTGCTGGCCGCCGTTGGCGAAGTCGAAAGAGTGAAACGAGTCCGCTTCACGACGTCCCACCCGCGCGACTTCGGACGTGACATCGTCGACGCCATCGACGCCGTGCCCACGCTCTGCGACCACGTGCACCTTCCAGTTCAAAGCGGGTCCGACAAAGTCCTGCAGGCCATGCAGCGCCTCTACACCCGCGACCAATATCTCGAGCGCATTGCCTGGATGAAATCTGCGAAACGCGAAATCAGCATCACTACGGACGTCATAGTCGGCTTCCCCGGCGAAACCGAACAGGACTTCAACGAAACCCTGAGCCTGCTCGACGAAGTAGGCTACGACGGCGTCTTCACCTTCAAATACTCCCCACGTCCCAACACCCCGTCGCTGGCGCTTGACGACGCCATTCCAGACCAGGAGAAATCCCGCCGCCTGGGGGTGCTGATGTCGAAACAGAAGGAAGTACAGATCGCCAATTATAAGAAATACATAGGAACGACTCAAGAAGTAATGGTTGAAGGAAAGAACGAAGCCCGCAACCAATGGGTCGGCCGCACTAGTCACAACAAGACACTGAACTTCGCGGCAGCGGCAACCACCACCCCCAAAGTGGGAAGCTACGTCAAAGTAAAAATAACTACCAGTTTTCCCAACAGCCTTCTAGGCGAATTGGTGGTATAAACCAGAAGTTGCAGCTCGTTTGGTGTCAAAAACTCGCATCAAACAAGTAGCGGCGAAGCTGAGCACTTCGCGAGGAGCACGAAGGCTGATTCGATTGTGGCAGCGGCCGCCCACAGCCGCCGCTGCTGAAAGAGCCCCAACCAAGGAGCGTCAACGAAAGGAGCCCAAATGGAAGTAGAAATGACAATCCGCGGCCTTCTAGTCGACCCGGTAAGTAATATGCCGATTGTGGTTTTGAAGGATGTGGCGGGCGAATCCGTGCTGCCGATCTGGGTTGGGGTTTATGAGGCGAACGCGATTGCTTCGGAGATGGAGAGGGTTGCAACGCCGCGTCCGATGACGCATGACTTGATCAAGAATGTGCTGACCGGCCTGGAGACTCAGGTGCACAAGGTCGTGGTCACGGAACTGAAGGAAGACGTGTTTTATGCGGTGATTTGGCTGGAGCGCGGCGGGGAAGTGGTGAGCGTGGATTCGCGTCCGTCGGATGCGCTGGCGCTGGCTTTGCGGGTCGATTGTCCGATTTTCGTCGATGAGATTGTGCTCAAGAATTCCAAGTTGGCGGCGAACATGTCGGACCGTGCGACGGCCGAAGAGCTGCGAAAGTATCTGGAAGCGCTGAACGACGAGGATCTGGGCAAGTACAAGATGTAACCTATCGGTTACATATCTTCAGGAGGAATTGGCGTCAATGATGGTCTTTTGATGCTGATTATTCCGCTTGACATCACTTTGTCGGAAGTGACATCATAATTTCATCATGCGCACCACTCTCAATCTTGATGATGATGCTCTAGAGATTCTGCGCTCGTATTCGGAGACGCGGTCTTTGCCATTGGGAAAAGCTGCTTCCGAGCTGGTTCGCAAAGGTGTAAAGGCGGTTGTCCCTACGCGGCTGGTGGACGGGTTTGTGGTCTTTGATATTCCTCCCGGAGGTCCCAAGATCAGCAGCGAGCGAGTGAAGGAGTTGCTTGAGTCGGAGTTGGAATGAGGGCCTTGCTGGATGTAAACGTTCTGGTCGCGCTCTCCTGGCCGGAGCATCGCCAGTACCCGCTGGCGCGCGCGTGGTTTGCCAGGAACCGCGCCAAGGGGTGGGCGACCTGTCCGCTGGTCCAGGCGGGATTCGTGCGAATTGTGTCGAATCCGGTTTTCTCGCAGCGCGCAGTCTCGGTTCACGAAGCGATTCAGGCTCTGCAATCCAGTTTGCAGGATGCGGCTCACCAATTCTGGCCGGACTCGATCTCCTTTCCCGAGGCGGCCGGACTTCTCGAAGACCGGCTCACTGGCCACCAACAGATTACGGATGCTTATTTGATCGCGCTGGCGATGCGGAACCGAGGGAAGCTGGCTACGCTGGATCGTGGGATGCCGCGGCTTGGGCCAGCGGAAGCGGTGGAAGTGATCGAGTGACGACCTGATCTCATTCACTTTACATAATACCTGTTATCGGACATTGCAAACCTCTCGTAAATCAGGAGGGTCTCGCCTCCTATTTACCAAAGACAAAACGACCCAACTGATCCCCTACGCGCTCTAGTTGCTCGGCGTCTCTTCAGTGGCGCGGAACCTTCGGCCAGATCGAAGAATGCTTTTTCCTTTTATCGGCGGGCTTCGATGCCCTCCTCCATAAGTTCAACCAGGACTCGGTTGTCGCTCAGGCGACAAGATCTCTTCGGCGCCGCACTTTTGGGCCGTAGAAGCGAGTTTTGCGCCCTCCGTGTCTAGGTGCATGTGAAGTCATTGCCTATGATCGGCCCAAGGTGATGACTATGAACAAGAAAGTTTTGCCAATTTTGATGGCGACCGTTTTCGCGGCATCGCTTGCCCCAGCCCAAGCTCAGCGTGCGCCTTTGCCACTCGGCACGGTTACGGACGTTAGCCAAATCTCTGCGTGTCCGGATGAAGGTTTCTTTCCCGGGATGAGCTGTTTTCACGCGCAGATGAGCTGCCCGAACACCGACGAGATTGGATTCACCTACGGCTACGAAGACACCGCTGGAAAGGCGAACGGAACGATCGTGCTACTGGAAGGCGGAAGTGGAACCAGCGCGGTCGGAGGTCAAAGATATGCTCGACAGTACCTCGACAACGGTTTTCGCGTCGTGCAGATGGCCTGGGATACGGCATGGGAGTTGGCCTCTCACACGGCGAGCACGAGCATCAAGAATGCAGGGTGCCGTCCGGCGACGTTTCTGAACTATATTTCGCAAACTCTCTATAGCGATGGCGGAATGTGCGCGCAGGGAGACAGCGCCGGGGCGGGCGCGCTCGGTTATGCTTTGGCGTGGTACGGAGCTGGCGCGCTGCTCGACAATGTCGAGTTGTTGTCCGGCCCGGTTTTTGGGGACATCGAGCAGGGTTGCATGGTGCCGAATGCTCCGGTGAGCACCGTGTGTCCGCCGGGACAGTATGGATGCGATGGGGCGCCCTGGCCCGATAGCCCAAGTTACGTGGGCGGAAACATTCACGCCATTGATGAGTGGACTGAGGAGGCAACCTGCAATGACGGGCAGACCACTACAAAGGCAGCCAACCTGAGGTGGAAAGCCATGAGCATTGTGGATGGAACGGAGAATCCGAGCTTTTCTTATCCACAGACGGCGATGGCCGGATGGTTGTGCAGCAATGTTGACACGCAACAAAACAACTCGGCGGCGCAGGGGGAATTCTTTTTCGATCAGTTCACCAGCTCTCAACAGACGGCCGGATATTCGCTGACTCGAATCGACAATTGCAACGGGGCCGAGGGCGTAAACGATGGAACCACGCCGCAAGGCGTACAGGGGCTGACGGCTATCAGCCTCGACATGGTTAGTGCGTGCTTCGGGCGGCATGCGGTCAGGAAACGGGATTGAATCCTTACTACTGAGCTGCGGGCGTAGAAGTTATTGTGCCTTTGCTCGACAGATCGTTTTGCCCGCTGACTCCGCTGGCGCTCATGATCTCGTGTGTCCAGCGCATCGCCTGGTTCGAGGTTGCAGCTATGAAGGACAAAGGTAAATTAAGCTGCTTCCCCAACTGCGTAGCCAAGCCCCAGTCCCCGGTCTCTCGTGCCATCATGAGATCGTAAACAGGCGAAAGCGGTGTTTTCTGGCCCGACTTCGCGGAAAGTAATTGCATTTTAATATTGGTGTCGAGCGGCAACTCCTCCAAGGCTATTCCCATCGGCACGGACAGCATAGCATCGATGAGCGAGAGAATGCCCATCAGGAAAAGGTCTGTTTCGCCATGTTCCACCTTCCAGCCGACCTGCTCACAAAATCGGCCTCGCACTAGCGAGGACAGCACCAAGTCCGAGCATTTATCCTGTCCCATTACCAGCGTGGTCGCCATTCGTACCCACCTTACGGATTCCTTCTCCCCTAACAAATTCAGCGCATTCCGAACTGATACGATCGGCGTCGACAATCCAAGGAGAGGAGAGTTCAAATGCCGCAACAGACGGTAGCAGAGCGAAGGCTCGCGTTTGATGAGCTCTTCGATTTCTGCGAAATCGACTTCAGATTTTGAGACGGCAGACAACAACCGGAGGTACGTCGCCTGGTTAGCGGGAATTTGCCGGGCCCTGAGGCTCTCGGGACGGCGAAAAAAATAGCCTTGAAATCTCGTGAATCCGGCCTGCATAGCTTTGGCAAACTGCTCACGAGTTTCAACTTTTTGGGCTACCATTCGACATTCTTCGTTGGAATAAAGACTGATCAGAGATTTGCTCTCTTCTTGTCCAACCTTTGTAATATCGACTTTGATAAAACGCGCAAATGGAATGAGGGCATCCCGCTTGTCTTGTGGAACGAAGTTGTCCAGGGCAATCGAATACCCTGCCTGTTTAAGGCGTTGACATGCTGACACAACATTTTCGTCGGCCAGCACGGTCGCCTCAATTTCGACGACAACTTCATGCGGTGGCAGAAGTGCGAGGTAATCCGACAGCAACATCTGTTCTGTGCAGTTGATGAACGCAAGTTTCCTATCGCATAGAACACCGAGTCCTACGAAATTCAGCACGTCGATGGTGGCAGAGGTAGCGCTCTCACGATCCGACGAAAAGTGATTGTCTTGAGGAGTCTCTCGAAAGAACAATTCGTAGCCAATCACGTTCTCATCTGGAGTCAGAATCGGCTGCCTGGCAACGCAAGGACTTGGCTTCTCGGGCGCGGGGGATGCGACATGGCTGGTCATAGTCTTCTCGAATTTTCCATCGTCAATTTTCGGCGGATGCTTTAGTGGGAGCAATCCCGTGAGAAGGCGGCGAATTGAGGTCTGGGAACCCTGCAGAAATCTGCCCGGATCGGGCGAAGTCAAAGCGACAGACAAGAGTGTCCCTCCCACAGGTGCTGCGCGGCGCTGCCTGCGTACTTCAGCTTCCTCTTGCGCTCGCGCGCAGTCGGAATAACACCTGTAAGGTCAGATTAAGTTCAGCGGCGTGCTTCGATCTCTTCTCCCTTCTCCAGGTAGGCGGCTAGCCAACCTATGACTCGCTTCCAGCCTTCGGAGTGATCGGCAGCGGCGGCGGGCATTGCGGCGAAGCCTTCGTGGCGGATTTTCAGCAGCGTGCCGGCCCCCGCTCGTTTTAAACCTGTGGGATGCAGGCCGTGGACGCTTTGAGGCTCGAGTTCCCAACGGACTACGGTGCGGAGCCCGCCCGTCCAATTGGCGGACCACGTGTGCACAAGCAACCGCGGCGGGTCGACTTCGAGGTATTCTCCTTCGACGCGGAAGGTCTTGCCGTCGACGCCCGCACCTTCACTCGACCACTTTCCGCCGACGCGAAGGTCGGCCTTCCAGTCGGTAATGCGATAGAGATTTTGCGCTCCCCACCATCGGGGCACCTGGGCGGGATCGGTGATGGCCGAAAAGACGCGTGCCGGCGGAGCGGCTACAAAAATCTCTCCGGTGATTACGTTTTGATCGGGTGTGATTGCTACGCTCGCCATGGGTCTCCGAGTTGCTCCATTTAATTTGGCGACGAATTTCTCTCGACAAAGTTCTTGATCTGTTGAACGAGGCCGGGCCATCCCTGGCTGTAGCCTTGCGCAGCGCCGGCCAGAGGAGCGAGGCCGGTGTGCGTGACTTTCAGATGCGTGCCGGTTTTTGTAGGCGTGAGATCCCACCGAACGACGGTGCGATGAGATGGGTCCGGGTGCCAATTCGCGTACCACGTTTGCACAACTAATCGCGGCGGATCGACTTCGAGAAACTCTCCATGATGTTCGAAGCGATCCAGCCCCGCCGGATTCTTCTTCCCGCTTCGTTCTTTCGAAACGAACTCCCACTTGCCTCCCGGGCGCGGATCCATTTCCCAGAGAATGATTTCGAAGGCGTCGCCGCCGCCCCACTGTCGCGCCTGCTCGCGATCGACGATTGCCTGGAAAACGCGCTCGGGCGGCGCGGCGATTTCGATTTCGGTGATTACGGCGTCGTTATTGGCAGTGATCTGGGATTTAGGCGCGATAGTCATTTCTAAGCCTCTGATTGATCGATTGAAAACCTGCCATTCGAGCGGAGATCAAATTCTCCCATCCTGGCGCAAACTGCGCGCCAGGATGGGTGTTCTCGGCTAGTTCTTGGATACTTCGGCGCGGCGCAGATCGAAGAATTCTTTCATCTCTTTGCCGTGATCGGCGAAGGTCCAGTCTTCTGTGTGATGGTTGTCGTCGATTACAGTGAAGATAACGCGCTGCATGTGGCCGGCATCTGGGGTGGCGAGATTGGTGGCGTCGACGTAATCGAAAGTGATGACCTTGCCATCGGGGGAAGCGCTGGCGGTGAAGCGCGGTTGATTTCCCGCTCCGCAATAGTGCGTAAGCATGAGGCGGTTGCCGTCGAGGTGAAACATGGAGATCATGTTCTCGGGGCCATGGCCATGAATTTCGCTCATCACGGCCGAGCCTCCAGCGGTGTCTTGAAATGTGACGGTGAGGGGATGGCCTTGGGAGTTCTTCCCTTCCCATGAGCCTTCGAGCGTTTTGAGCTGGTCGAAGGACTTTTGCGCGGCGGTTTGTGCGAGAGCCACGGATGCGGCGAACAACACCAAAATTGAAAGAGCGAAGCGAAGCGATTTCATGAACGTTCTCCTTTGGAATATTGGTCTTTTTTAAACGAATTCTTTTGCGCGGTTTCTTTGGCGTATTCGGCCTCGACGAAGCTTTTCAGATTGTTGAGGCTCATACTCCAGAAGCCGCGGTATTGTTCGAGCCAGGAATCGACGGCGCGCAGCGGTTCGGGATTGAGCTGGTAGACGCGATGGCGGCCTTCACGATGCTCGCGCACGAGATGCGCGCGGCGGAGCAGGCGCAGATGCTTGGAGATTGCGGGACGAGAGACGGGAAAAGCCTGAGCGATGCCTCCGGCGGGCTGGCTGCCACGGCGCAAGAGGTCGAGTACGGCGCGGCGGGTGGGGTCGGCGAGCGCCTGGAAAGTGGCTTCGGTAACCTTGGCCGGAGAATATGTAACCGAACGGTTCCGCATAATGCGTAACCATATAGTTACGCGATAGGGAATGTCAAGAGGAAAAATGCAGGACCGTGATTACATGGGGAAGATTTGCGGCATGAGCGGTCTGCTGGCGCACAGGAACTTCGTGCTTCTGATTAGTGGTTGTTTTGCTGGCTAACCAGTTCCAGAAATGCCCGATGAACGCGCGCGTCGGCAGAAAGTTCGGGATGGAAGGTTGCGGCCATGACTCTTCCCTGCCGCACTGCTACCGGCACATTGTCCTGGCCTTCGGTGGCGATAACTTCGACGCCCGGGCCGACGCGTTCGATCTTGGGGGCGCGGATAAAAACCATTTCCAGGGGCGAGGCGGCAGGCTTCCCGATAAACTTGCCTTCGCGGATGGAGCTGTCGATCTGGCGTCCGTAGGCGTTGCGGCGGATGGTGATGTCGATGGCGCCGAGTCCGGCCTGCGTGGGATTCTCTACTTCGGTTGCGAGAAGGATCGCTCCGGCGCAGGTGCCGAAGGTGGGCTTGAGGCGCACGAAGTTTTTGAGTTTTTCGAAACCCGCTTCGCCGAGAAGTTTCAGAAATGTTCCGGACTCGCCGCCGGGGATGACGAGGCCATCGATCGCATCGAGTTGCTCGGGCTTCTTGACGAGAATAACATCTGCGCCCAGCTCTTCGAGCCGGCGCCGGTGCGCGTCGAAATCGCCTTGCAGGGCCAGAACTCCTATTTTCATATCAAAATCTTTCACAGAGGATGCAGGGGGCCCGAAGGGTTCCTTGCGTCACAGACGATTTTAATCGTAAGAAATTAAACGCGCTGGACGCGGCCGTGACATTTCAGGATTCTGCGAGGTCCACTCCGGAGAATTTGCGGCAGGCGGCGAGCAGTTTCTGCTGGCGCTCGATATCTCTCGTCGCCGGAATCGGTTTGCGCAGTTTCTGGTGATAAAAATATTCTCCGGTCACCTTGGCTTCTTTGTCGTCACTCACGGCCAGCCAGGCTTGCGTCTGGTAACCGGCGTCGAGATCGTCAGGCGCTCCCGCGCCACCCATTTTTGTAGGCACCCATCCCGGCTCGAGTGCATTGGAAAACACGCTGGGCCAGAGGCGCGCGACGGCAAACGCCAGCAGTACGTCATGAAACTTGGTGTCGGAGTAAGCCTGCTGGCCGCGCCAGGGCCGATGTTCCCACGTTAGGTCTTCGAGCGAGGGATCGCCATCCCGATGCAGGCCGGAACTTAAATAGATGAGACGTATCGGCCTGTGAATGAGCGCTGTAAGAACGTAAGGCGCGAGTGTATTCACCGCGAAAACGTGCGGCAGGCCGTCTTCCGTGGCGATGCGCCTGGGCTCGCGGTAGCCGACACCGGCGTTGTGAATGATAGCGTCGAAGGCGCCGAGCGCGTTCACTTGGTCGGCGACGGCGCGGGTTTGCGCGATGCTCGCCAGATCGCCGACGACGACCGCCTCGGCTCGGGGAACAGCGTTGCGCGTGTCATCGGCGCGTTGCTGGTTGCGGGCGTGGAGAACCACCTTGTGGCCGCCCTGGCTGATTAGAAGTTCGCCAGCCATGCGCCCCAGGCCGTCGGAAGAACCGGTGACGAAAACTCTAGCCATTGTGATTGTAGGATACAACGTCGCGGCACGAAGCATGAAGTCGGCGTCGCAGCTACTTAAACTTTGGCGGAAAGGACATGCAAATTTGACGCTACGTTTTCGCAAATTGGCCGTCGAATAAAATATTCTTGAGGCTGATCTCAGATCGGGCTGGCCGGGGACAAAAAATTATCCGATAGAGGTTCTGGAAGACTTTAGTTTTTCATGGGAGATTTTATGCGCACGAATGTTCTCAGGTTTGGCGTTGACGGCGTTTTGGGCGGTGAAGGATACGAATCTGCAAGCGAGGCGCAGGCCGCGACGAGCAAGGTTCCGCAGGTCGTAATTGCGTTCTGGATTATCAAGATCGCGGCGACCACATTGGGCGAGACGGGCGGAGACGCGCTTTCGATGACCATGAACCTCGGATATTTGTTGAGTACGGCGATTTTCATGGCCTGCTTTATCGCGGCGCTGGCGGTGCAGATTCGCGCCAGGAGGTTTCATGCATTTCTTTATTGGACTGTGATTGTTACGACCACGACCGTGGGCACGACGATGGCGGATTTCGCCGACCGCTCGCTGGGTTGGGGATATGTGGGGGGAACGGTGATTTTATTTACGCTCCTCATGATCGTTCTGGCGCTGTGGAAATATTCGGCGGGAGTGGTGTCGTTCAGCGATATTAAAACCACGAAGGTTGAGATCTTTTACTGGGTGACGATTCTGTTTTCGAATACGCTGGGCACAGCTCTGGGCGACTTTCTCGCAGACACGAACGGAGTGGGTTACGAACGCGGCGCTCTGGTTTTTTCGGGCATGCTGACGCTGGTTGCTGCCGCGTATTTCCTCACGAAGATCTCGCACACGGTTTTGTTCTGGACGGCATTTATTTTGACGCGCCCGCTGGGGGCGACTCTGGGAGATCTGCTGACGAAGCCGCATGCGGATGGTGGACTCAGCTTGAGCCGTATCAGTTCGTCGGCCGTGATTGCGGCGTTTATGGTGCTTTGCATCTGGCTGATGCCGCAGAAGGCGGGAGATCATCCGGGGCAGAGCCGGTAGCGCCCAGAGCCTATGACCTCTGCCGTGCTATGAGGATCATCGTACGGTGATCGATAACAATTCGCAGCCGCGTACGCCGGGCTTGGTTGCCGGTCTCGGCGTGGGGGCCGGGATCTTTTATTACCGGGCACTGGTTGAGGCGCACCTCGCGCTCGGCCTGTCGCCTCGGATCCTGATGGTGCACGGGGATGTGCGCCGTGTGATGCGCCACGCCGCTGCCCGCGAGGCCGATCAATTGGCGCAGTATCTTGCCGGATTCCTTGGCCAACTGGCTCGCGGACGAGCGGAGATTGCCGCGATCCCGGCGTTTTCTCCTCAGGTGTGAGCGAACGAACTGGCGGCGATTACGCCGCTGCCGTTGGTCAGCCTTCTTGGAGCGATTTCCGATGAGGTGAAGCGGCGGCGACTTCGGCGGGTACCATTGTTCGGCGCGCGAGTCACGATGGAAACCCAGATGTTCGGCCGCCTGGGCGATGTGGAGGTCGTGACGCCCCACGCCGGAAGAGACGGACGAGATCGCCGCCATCTACACGCGCGTCGTCGAAGATGCGCGCGCCTCCGATGAGGATTTCAGCGTTCTGCGGTCGCTTGCCCTCAATCTGATCCAGCGCGAAACACTGGATGTTACAGGCGCTGGCTGGAAGAATCTCCGGAAGCCGACGGTTTGATCGGCTCGACATCTTTTTCCCGAAAACCGGCCTAGTTCGCAGGAGGCGGCCAGAGTATGGAAACCGCCAACGCTACTCCGATTCCGAGCGAGACCTCGATGAAGCGGTGCCAAGCGACAATCGATGATGATCGAGTATGCGCGATCAGCAGCACGATGCTCAGAGTGATGGCGGCGAAGCGATAGGCTGTTCCAATGCGCAATAAAGCGGAAAAGATTCCGCAGAGAAAAATTCCGATTCCATAGACGATCCAGGTTGGCTTGAAGTAGGTAGCAATCGCTGCGGCGACTACCGCTCCTAATGCCGTACCCACAAAACGCTGCCAGGCTATGGCCCGGGGATCGATGGTGGAGAGGACGACTACGATGGCGGAGATCGGCGCCCAGTAAAACTCCGGCAGCTTGAGCACAAGGGCCAGCAGCATCGATACCACCGACGCCACAGTCGCACGCGCCGAATCGATTAGAACCTCGCGAGTGATTCCCAGATGGCTCGTCCACGCCGGCATAGAGGAAGATTGTAACGCGCGTGTGGTGTTGATTCTGGTGTACTCGGTCACGCTCTTGCGGCGGCACCCTCCATCGCTGGACGATGTAAACAATACGACAACTTAAAAGTGTAACCGCGAGTGTCATTCCGGTTGCATACTTGCGCCGTGCTGTCCTGGCTACCCGCCTTGTCAATAGCCGCGGGCTGAATGCAGATTTATACTCACTTCAAAATGCGGACGAAAATCGCTTTGCGCTCGTCGAACCTGAAAGTAGCTTTCAATCAGGCCGCTGTGTTTGGCCGGGGGATGTGGCGATACTGGCGCCGTGGCGAACCCGCGCCGGAAAGCGGCTACCTTGCGCAAAAGCTCTACGCTTATACCGACGGCCGTTCGAACGACATTCTCTTCCGGATTCTCGAATCCAGGCGCAGAGAGAAGGATTTAAGTTTCGGCTGGCAGGGAACGTCTCTGGTCGGTGATACCGCCGTCGATGACCGGAATATCGAGGAGGTCGTTTGTACTCTGAAGGAAGATGGCGTTGTCGTCATTCCTCCGCGGCTCAGACCGAGGGCAGTTCGAGATCTATGTGAGCTGGCTTCGATCTGTCCGCTTGAGACGATCACCTTTGGTCCTCCTAGACCTGATTATGTCTCCGGATCAGCATCGACAGTCCCGATCGTCGAGACTGGTACGAGCAGCGGAATGGATCCGTCTAATCCCCGCCACTCGGTTTATAAGCTTCCACGAGCTCATTTATTAGACAATCAGCACGTGCAATCGCTGTTATGCGATCCCTATCTTCTTTCGGTCGCGGCCCGCTATCTCGGAGTTTTTCCCGTAGTTACCAAACCTGATATGTGGTGGGATACCGATTTCCTTCCTCCCGGCCTTCGCCCGAGGCCCTTTCACGTAGATTCTGGCTGCCTGCGCTGGCTAAAGGTCGGCGTGAATCTGACGGAAACGACGTTCGAGTCTCCGCATTTGGTCTATGTGAAAGGGTCGCACCGTCCTAATAAGCTCACCCGGCCTTTGACTCGGCGGTTACTAAGTCGGATGAACCTAAGCGACAAAGAGGTAAGCGATGTGTGTGCCGATAAGATTGTGCGTATCACGGCGCCAGCAGGGTCGATAACCTTGGCCGATACTCGCGGCATTCATAAAGGCGAGCTGTCCTTGCGAGGAAATAGATTGGTTCTTTATTTCGGCCTCGAAGGAAGCGCCTTCAACAATATTGACCAGCCCGTATTGTTGAATAAGGTTGGAATCGAACTCGCGAGGGCGATGAAAGCGCGGCCATTCAGTTATCAGTTCTTTCGCAGGATGGAACGCGCCTCAGCGGCTGAAGGCGACTAAGTCTCTGAATGCCCGATTCGCAGAGGTGAGCCGCTGCGCCACGTGCGGCGTTTCCTTACCATCCTCTAGTCTGCAACATCTGTGCTTCATCCAACGCGCTAACTGCCAATCCCTTCATTGCCCCCTGCAGATCTTCACTGACTTCAAGTAATACTTTAGGGTCCTGATAGTGTGTGGCGGCCTGGACGATTGCTTTCGCGCGCTTGGCTGCTTCCGCGGGCTCGGCAAAAGTAGTCGAGTCTTTCATGAAGATTCCGCTGCCGACGAACACGGCTTCAGCTCCGAGCTGCATAACTAAAGAAGCATCCGCGGGCGTGGCGATTCCTCCAGCTGAGAAATTCGGCACCGGCAGCTTCCCTTCTTTCGCGACCATCTTGATCAGCTCGTACGGCGCCTGATGCTCTTTGGCTTTCGCGTAGAGTTCTTCTTCGCCGAGGACGGTGAGGATTTTCATCTCCTGCACGATCTGGCGGATGTGCTTGACAGCGTGGACGACGTCTCCGGTGCCGGCTTCACCCTTGGTGCGAATCATGGCCGCGCCTTCGGCGATGCGGCGCAGAGCTTCTCCGAGATTGCGCGCGCCACAGACGAACGGCACCTTGAAGGCGTGCTTATCGACGTGGTGAGCTTCGTCGGCGGGCGTGAGAACTTCGGATTCGTCGATGTAGTCGACGCCGAGTTCCTGGAGGATTTGCGCCTCGGCGAAATGCCCGATGCGGCACTTGGCCATCACCGGGATCGACACGGCGGCCATGATCTCGCGAATCTTTTTCGGGCTCGCCATGCGGGCGACGCCGCCTTCGGCGCGGATCTGCGCAGGCACGCGCTCGAGCGCCATCACCGCGACGGCTCCGGCCTTCTCGGCGATGACAGCCTGCTCGGCATTCGTCACATCCATGATTACCCCGCCCTTGAGCATTTCGGCCAAGCCGGTTTTCAGGCGGAGGGAGGTGGAGTTGGAACCGCTGGACGTTTTTCCGTTGTTCTGGGACATTGTGTGGACCTTTTGCTTTCGGCTGCCGGGCTTTCCCACCCTTGCGCAAAAAGCGAGCAAAGATGACACCCGCAAAGAGCCTTTGGCTAAACCTTTTCGCAAACGCGAAGGATGCGGCCGTGAGCAAGAACAGCGGCCTGTTTTATTTTACAGGGCATTCATCATTCGCGGTACCCCGGCGACTCGCGATTCGTGATTGCGCCGGTGGGCAGAATTGTCCTGGTGCGCGTGTTCTGGGTGTACGTATCTCGATGTTACCGGGACGAGATTATTGTTAGATGCGGCACCGAGGCCGGGAGACAAGTCTGGCTCCGCGCGCTAAAGCGCCTAACGTGCCCACAGATCCCGCAGCGCCTCTTCCGATCGAGAAGGGCTCCTCGATGAAGCTCTGGTATAATTGCGGTGCCTCCGGTGGTTTCGTTTCACATCCGTGCGGAAGTGGTGGAACTGGCAGACACACCATCTGCCCATATCGCTTTAGCAGTTCTGTACAAACTGCTGATAATCAACCTTCTACCTTTCGCCTCAATCAGTTCCGGCAATGTTCTTGGGAACAGCCAGTAGCCCCCAGTAAGCCACAGATGCAGGCAGTCGGTGCAAAATCCGGTGCAGTTCGTCGATTTACTAGAAAACGCCGCTCTACGTCGATTACGTGAAAGATCAGGTCACAGACCGGTGCGCCTGGAAGCTCTTGAGTGTAGGCTTTTCAGAATTCGTCTTTCCAGTGGTTCTAACAACTTCAATGGTTGCCGTGGGACTGCTAAACACTGGAAAGTACGGGCAAATCGAGAGGATCGTGGGTGAATGGCGTCGGTGATTTCGGATCGTGCCGCGTCGGATTTTCGGAGGTGTCGAACTCACTTATTCCACGCTGTTGCGTCGATGACTTAGCTAGGACTAATCACGTTCGGGGATCGCCCAAGAACCGAGAGTACTAAACTTTGAATAGTTCAAAGCACTCCCAATTGCGACGGATTCGGATGGGGCTTTTCCGCAGGACAATAAGCCGAACCCGATTCCACCAAAGCAGAGAGGAGAGTCCGTGAGCAGCACTGCGCCCGAACGCCCGCAATCCCAAGATCAAAGCCTCAGATAGCGATACGCAAGTCAGGCATTTGCTGGATCTCGTCCGGTGACCGGCCCCTTTTTCGTTGCGACAGCACCTCCAACAGAGTCGCTGTGCTACGAACGCTTCCCGAGATGGTGATGAGTGCATCTGAGACGATGGGATGCTGCCCCGCCAGCGAGTCAAGACGGTCACTGACGTTATCGAGGTGCTGCGCTTCGCGCACGATCGCGCTTGGAGGCATGGTGCCCCAGGCTTTCCTGAAGCCTAAGGAGAGAAAACGTCAGATGGGCTGAGGGTAGTTCAATGAACCTGAAAGAGGAGAAGGTGATGACCGTTTCAGCTTCATTCTATTACGCGAGCATCCTGAGAGGCGCTGCGATCCGGGATCGCGTACCAATCCAGAGGAGCTTTTTCCCTTCGTGATTCTCGCCGTACAGGCATCAGGATAGATCCGGCACTTGTGACGACCACAACCACACTCGTGACAGCCAGTAGCACGACCGAGGCTAGGACCGACGTTATGGCACCGACGATTGAGTACACCCATTTACTGCGGATCAATATCCTTTTCTTCAACTGTTCTGTCTCCTCTGTCCGTGGCTATCAGTCGGGGGATGCACATAAAGAACCCTGTCCACAACCTGGCGGCCGAACGATGGGAGCTGTGGTTGGTAAAGGAATCATTGCCCGGAGCCTCGTTCCACGACTGTCCGATTCTATTTCGAGCTTGCCCTTCAGTTCGTTTAGTCGCTCGCGCATTCCAGCCAGGCCGACCCCCGTTTCTGCGCGTACTTCACGAAGGCGGGCCAACCGCTCGGCGGGTATGCCGCGTCCGAAATCTCGTATTTCCAGGATGGCGGTTACCGCCTCGCGTTGAAAAGAGACGCTAGCCCGCTCCGCCGCGGAGTGGCGATGCACGTTCGTCAAGCTCTCCTGCAATACGCGAAAGAGCGCAATCTCGATCGTCATGGGAAGCCGCTCACCCGCAGTCGCGAGATCGAGGGTCACATTGATCCCGCTCCGTTTGGCGAAGCCCTCGATATACCACTCCGCGGCGGAAGGAAATCCTACTTCATCCAACAGCGGCGGATGAAGCAGGTAGGACGTGGTGCGAATTTCTTCGATCGCCTGATCGGCCAACGCAGCAACGTCGCAGACCAGGCTGAGCGTGGACGGATCTTGCTTGCACTTTTCCTCGAGGAACGAAATGCTTATTTTTAGCGCAGCCAGCGTTTGGCCAGTGCTATCGTGCAAGTCACGGGCCAACTTTCGTCTCTCATCATCCTGCACCCGGAGAAGCCGCTGCGAGAGATTCTGAAGTTCTTCGGTGCGCTCCAGGATGATCGACTCAAGCTGCGCACGCGAAAGTGCAAGTTGTCTAGACCGCGGGGAAAGCGTCCACATAAATCCTCCTTAGAGCGGTGGGGGAATCTTGTTCGGAGTTTGAATTGTGACATTCAGCTACGAAGGAAGCTGATCAAAATCGCACAAGCGCGGAAAGCAGGAGCGCGTGCCTCCCAACTGAAAGACGATCAATTCTGGCCAGCTTTCCTAAGCTTAAAGCTCGATACTGGGCTATCACGGGGTTCTAACGACGAGAGAATCCGATAAAACGAACTTGGTTTTGTGGAGGTTTCGATGAACTTGAATTGGATGGATCCGAGGCTCATTGCTCTTGCCGCCGCTTTGATTGTAGTTGTCGCTGTGGCGGCTTGGTTGTATGGGCGAAAACGCAGGGCCGCCACGGCGGGTCTGCGGCAAAAGTTTGGTCCGGAGTATGAGCGTGCGGTGCTGATGCATGGTTCAAAAGCGGAAGCGAAACTAGTGGATCGCGAGAAACGGGTTGAAAGGCTTAACATTCGCGATCTTGATTCGCGAGAATATGAGCGTTATTCAAAGCAGTGGCAGGCCGTGCAGTCCCGCTTTGTCGACTCCCCGAAGGGTGCCGTCGCGGAAGCGGACGATCTGGTGTCCTCTGTAATGAAGGCCCGTGGCTATCCCGTATCCGATTTCGACCAACGCGCCGCCGACATTTCTGTCGACCATCCTCGTGTCGTGGAGAACTATCGGTCCGCACATCAAATTGCGTTGCGTGTCGGTAAAGACCAGGCAACCACCGAAGAGCTGCGAACGGCGATGATTCATTACCGCTCTCTGTTTGAGGAACTGGTGCAGGTGCCAGTGATCATCGAGAGGAAAGAGGTCGCGTAGAGAAGCCGGCCAAGTTCAAAACCTGATCGGTCGTGTTGAAAAGATCGTCGGAGTGTAGAGATTTACTTGGCTGGCAAAAGAGATTACGGCGCGAACGGCGCTGGAGTGAACGGCTGAACACAATGCGAATTTGCTCTGACAGATGCGCAAAGATTAGGGATCTCGGTTTCACAGCGTCCAGGCACATAAGAATGTATGGCGAACGTTTTGAGATTGTTTCCGACCCTTTTGATGAGGGGGATTGCATAGCGGTCCATGTGATCAGCGGAAACGATCCAGTAGTCCGCACGCTGCGGCTTCCTATAGCGATTCTCGTAGGGCTTGCAGATCGATTTCTGAAGCGGCCGGGCTTGATCGGAGACTCACTTCGTAGTCCGGATGCATTGCCGGGCGCCCTTTTGCCCTGGGGTGCCGTAACGACGCCATTGACAGCGACCACAATTATGTAACTTCGGTTTCTGAAAAGGAGAACCACGATGACGACGACTGAGCAGAATAAGTGTGCACACCTTCCATGCCGGTGCTGGGCGCAACCAGGCGAGAAATACTGCGGTCAAGCCTGTAAGGAAGCGGGATCGAAAGAAGTCGAGATTGCGTGCCAGTGCGACCATGGAGCGTGTCCTCTGACTACATAGGAACGGTGCTTTCGCAGGTTGATTGTGCCAAGGAGAATCTCGATGAAACCGCGCGGAACTATGCTCTTGCTGTTGGCAGTTCCGGTTCTGTCGTTGCTCTCATACGCGCAATCCCTGACTGATTCGGGAGATCCCTCTGGCACTGCTGTACTTCCAACCCCAGTGGCACCCGATCTGATTTACACGCGTCCGACGCAGAGAACGAAGCTCCGCAATTACGTCTTCGACGCGTTCGGCCCGTATCCCATCGCGGGCGCGGCGTTTGCGGCTGGCATTGGCCAGGCGTACAACACGCCCCCTGAATGGAAGCAGGGCACCGAGGGATTTGGCAAGCGAATCGGATCTGCTTTCGGCATTGCAGCGGTCAGCACTACGACTCGCTATGGGCTGGCACAAGCGTTCAAGGAAGACACGTTGTACTACGGCTGTGAATGCAAGGGCGTGTTTCCACGGCTGCGCCATGCCGTCATCTCCACCCTTACAGCACGCCGGGGCGACGATGGCCACCGTGTTTTCTCTTTTCCGGCGCTCATAGCCCCGTATGCCGGCTCAATGACTGCCGTCTACGCGTGGTACCCGGGCCGCTACAACGGTAAGGACGCCCTGCGGATGGGTAACTACGCCGTGCTGGGATATGTGGGAGGAAACATCGCCCTGGAATTTTTCTACAGCGGACCTCACTCTCTTCTTCATCGCATGCACTTGAACAACGGGCACGCCGCGCCGGATCCGAGTGCAAACCGGTGACCGACGGGAATGCAACCGCGGTCGGAGGCATTCGCTCTCCCAGTCCAAGGCATCGGGATTTATCTGTGTTCCCCGCGGTGAATTCCTCCAAGAAATTAATCAGCGAATTTCTCGAATGGTTCGGAGATCTCGGTCTCTTCTTCGGGCAGGTTGTCCGGGCTGCGGTCACGCCGCCGTTTGAGTTTGGCGAACTCTTTCGACAACTCGACGAGATCGGGTCAAAGTCTCTGCCGCTGGTCGCCTTGGCCGGAGCCGCAACCGGTGTTGTGCTCTCTTTGGAAGCCCGCTACAGCCTGACTCGATTTGGGGCCAAGTCGCTGCTTCCGGCCGCCATCGTGTTCTCAGTTATTCACGAGACTGGGCCGATTATTACCGGTCTGGTCGTGAGCGGCCGAGCGGGGGCCGGTATTGGCGCTGAGCTCGCGTCGATGAAAGTCACCGAGCAAATCGACGCCATCGAGGCCTCTGCGGTGAACCCCTACAGGCTGCTGGCGGCGACGCGCATCCTGGCTTGCATCCTAATGTTGCCTCTTTTGACCCTCGCCGCCGACTTTTGCGGCGTACTCATGGGCTGGATTACGCAGGCCATGGTTGAGCCGGTCTCTTTGCACCAGTTCATCAATGCGGGTTTTAGCGGCGCCGGTTTTAGCGATTTCCTGCCACCAACGTTCAAGACCGCTGCGTTTGGCCTGATCATTGGGCTGATCGCGTGTTTCCAGGGAATGCGGACAAAGGGAGGGGCCGCGGGTGTGGGGCGCGCGGCCACCAGCTCGGTGGTCTTGTCCTCACTGTTCGTCATCTTGGCCGATGTCGTACTCGTAAAACTCATCATCATATTCTTTCCGTAATTGAAACCGAACGACTATGCAAATGATCGATCAAGTTGCGACGAAGCAAGACGAAATCGAGAAAGACGGTGTTGCATCGGCTGTTGTGGTCGCGGACTTGCATAAGTCTTTCGGAAGTCAAAATGTCCTGAATGGGATTAGCCTCAGCGTTAAGCGCGGCGAGACCCTGGCGGTGCTAGGCCGAAGTGGTACGGGCAAGAGCGTATTGCTGAG
>Ga0210391_10000757_pt1 | contig 31725 bp, 20 predicted proteins | sample IncBWC12OmetaG_FD_160573 | JGI IMG/M metagenome (GOLD analysis project Ga0210391, IMG submission 160573) | Forest soil microbial communities from Barre Woods Harvard Forest LTER site, Petersham, Massachusetts, United States - Inc-BW-C-12-O ... | reverse complement strand
GCGGCCGGATTGCAGCTGGGCGATGTAATCATCGAAATCAACGGAACTCCACCCGGACAAGACTCTTCCGATGCCATCAGTGCGATGACGCCCGGCGATACAATCGCCATCACCACGCGTGCCCGCCGAGGCGCGGAGCGCGAACTGAAATGGAAGATTGGCAGCCGTGAAGGGACTTCCTACGAACTCAAAGATGTGGAAAACGTTACTGCCGCACAACGCGCACGGCGTTCCGCATGGTTACAAGGGGAAGCAGAGAGTACGCCGGCAGGATCGCGTTGAAGTAATATCTCAGACGAGCCAATAAAAACGCTGCCCGCCTTTTATTGTTTTCGAAAGGCAGGGCGTAACGGCCGCGCGCGTATTCGAGTACGCAGGCGGAACCAGGTCGAATGATCCGCACCATCGCGATGCTCGCCTTCTGGACTCTGGCCGCGCCCGTCGCGGCGCTGATCGGTTTTCCCTGGACCTTCATCACCGGCGACATCCGCCTCCTCTATCGGATGTTCATGATCGGCGCCTCGGCCGGCGTTCGCCTCACCGGCGTTCGGGTGCAAACCGTCGGGCTCGACACTCTCGATGCGTCGCGCACCTACATCTTCATGTCGAACCACGTTTCCAATCTCGACCCGCCGATCACCATCCCTCTCATTCCGCGCCGCTCGTCCGTCATGGTGAAAAGAGAACTCTTCAAAATCCCCATCCTCGGCCAGGCCATGCGCATGGGATCGCTCGTGCCGGTCGACCGTGGTAACCGCGACGCCGGCATCGAAGCGGTGCGCGTGGCCACGCAAGTCGTCGACCAAGGCCTGAACATGATTATCTATGTGGAAGGCAAGCGGTCATTCGACGGCAAACTTCTGCCTTTCAAGAAAGGCCCGTTCTACCTGGCCGAGGAGTGCGGCGTCCCCATCGTTCCCATCACCATCGTCGGAACCCACTATGTGATGCCGAAGGCCAGGTTCGCTATCAAGCCCGGATTAGTGACCGTAATCTTCCACCAACCCATCGAGCCCAAAGATTTCGGCAGCCGCGACTGCCTGATGGAAAAGGTTCGCAAAACAATCGAGAGCGGATTGCCCGAAGGATACAGAACGGTTCCAGCAGCGTCAGCCAAAAGCTAACCAAAGGTCGATTGCGAAACACGCGACCTCAAAGGCGTTATATTTCCAAATATTTACGAGGTTTCTCTGCGTCTCTGTGGTGAAAAGCTCTCTCGATCATACCTTGTCCCGATTCGCCCGCACCTTAGCCCGTAAAGCCCGCGCCATCTCCGGCAGCTTCGGCAGCAAAGCCGAATATTTCAGCCACAATTTGTGATCGACCGCCGGAGCCCCGCTGACCAGCGCTCCCGCCGGAACATCGTTCGCCACACCGCTCTGCGGGGTCACAATCGCCGCCTCGCCAACCTTGCAATGCCCAACCACGCCTACCTGCCCCGTCAAAATCACGCGCTTCCCAATCTCCGTGGAGCCGCCAAGCCCTACCTGCGAACACAGCAGCGCATCCTCGCCCACGGTCGACCCATGACCAACCTGCACAAGGTTATCGACCTTTACCCCGCGCCCAATGCGCGTCTCGCCCACGCTGGCGCGGTCGATGCAAGAGTTCGCCTGCACCTCGACATCGTCCCCAATCACTACCGGAGCCGGTTGCGGAATCTTGTGCCACCGTCCCTCGCGCGTCTTCGCAAAACCGAATCCGTCCGACCCGATCACCACCCCGTTATGCAGCAGCACGCGATCGCCTACGCGGCAGTTCTCGCGAACTACGGCATGCGAGTGGGCAAAAAACTTCGCGCCGATCTTCACTCCGCGATAAATCACCACATGCGCCAGCAATACTGCATCCGCGCCAATCTCAACCCCCTCATCGATCACCACATAAGGCCCAACATGGACCCGCGGCCCGATCTTCGCCGATTTGTGAATCACCGCCGTCGCATGCACACCCGGCGCATAGCGCAAAGGCTTGTGAAACAACTCCAGCGCCCCGGCAAAACTCAAATAAGGATCTTCTACGCGCAAGGTAGCCGCCGAGATAGCAGGGAAGTCCTCGGCCACAATCACTCCCGCCGCTCGAGTGCGCCGTGCCGCCGCCGCATATTTCGGGTTCGCTACAAAGGTAATTTCCGCAGGCCCGGCCTGTTCAACCCCATTCAGGCCGCTGATTTCCCTGTCAGGGTCGCCGCCCTCCAGACGAGCCTGCAGAGCGGATGCAATCGCTGAAAGTTTCATAGGAATAATGGAAAGTTAAGAACAACGAAAAGCAAGAATAGATCGTACACTACAGCGAAGATGAGTGAGAGATCCCGTCTGACTAAGGATCCTTGTAAAACGACGGGTCAAGGAGCTAAACGGAACTCCCGCCACGGAACAAGCCGGGGAGGGCTGAGAGAACAATTCCCGCGCAGGCCGAAGATTCTTCGCTCGAACCTAAATAGCGTCACTGCACCGAAAGTGTGAACGGCACACTCGATACGCTCCCGCCGCTGGAAGCATTGATGTTTACCGAGTAAGTCCCCGCCGGCGTCGGAGTCACCGTCGCCGGAGGTGGGGGAGTCGTGGTCTTCGAGCCTCCTCCGCCGCATGCAGGCGCCAGAATAATCAATGTGAGCAAAGCCATCGTATACAACGGCAAGCGCCGTCTTTCCGACACGCCAGCCAGCACCACCGAAAACAGGATAAACCCGCCGAATGCGAGCCAGCGCTCAGACCCCGGCCGTCTGGGTAATTGCAACCCCGCCGCCGTCGCCGCCGTCGTGCTAACGGTGAGTGTCGAAGAGACCGGGGTCGAGGTGAACTTGCCAGTTGCATTAATCGAAGCCGGACTAAACGAACATGCCGCCCCCGCCGGTAGTCCCGAACACGCAAGAGAAATTGTCCCGCTGAAGCCCGTCGAATAAGAAACCGAAACTGTCCCCGTTCCCGACGAACCCGGTGCCGAAATCGAAACCGTCGTCTCCGCGTTTCCTGGCGTTGTCACAAAGAAACCCGGAGTGATCGTGAAACCGATCGCTGGAGAACTTACGCTCGCGTTGAAACTCGCATCGCCGGGATAGCTAGCCGTAATCGAATGATTGCCGGCATCGAAGATTACGCCATTCGGCGTCGCAGCGTACGCCCCGCTCTGTAACGCGTCGCCCGAGTTCAATGCATACGCATTGCCGCCGTTAAGGGCTCCAAAGCTGTCACTGAAGGTTACGTTCCCCGTCGGAGTTCCAAATCCCGATCCGCCCGCAACATTCGCTCGGAGGTAAACAAAGCTCCCAAACGCACCTCCGGTGAAATTCAACTGATTGCCATTTGCATCGAATGTCAGAACTTGCAGCGAAGTGGAACTCCCCTCCGGCGAAACCGTTACCGGAACTGCGGCCGAATCGCTCCCGCCATAAGTCGAATTGCCCGCATAGTGCGCGGAAACGTTATACGATCCTCCCGGCAGATAATTTGTAGGCTGCGCAGCAGAACCGCTGGCTAACGTCCACGAGCCCGCAAAGGTTTGTCCACTGGTACTGGGCCCGGTTTGCGCGATCAGGGCAACGTCTCCGGTCGGGATCGGGTTCGTGCCGGTGTTGCTTGGAGCGACCGTGATGGTGGCCGTGACGGCTTGGCCGTGGGTTATCGTCGTCGGGTTAGGGCTCAAAGCCAGCGTGGTCGTAGTCGCGCTGAAGGTCGTGGCAGCCCACTGATTTACCAGGTTCGTGATGTTCACTGACCCCAGCCCGGTAGCCATGTCGTAACCCGAGGTCGCCTGATATTGGGCACTCGGTGTCGCGTAATTCACTTCTCCGGGCACGGCATTGTTGCCGGAGGTGACGTCGTTAAAAACGCAGGTCGCAGCCGGCAGGGTAGTGGTATTGGAGGCATTGCAGGTTGGGGCCGGGGTAGTCGTGGGTTCTTCCACCGTCGCTAACTTGTACAAGATGTAATCCGCTTGCCCCTGCCGCAGGCCGCCCATCTGCTGATCCACCAGCGCCATAACTCCGGCAAATGACGGAGCCGAGGCCGACGTGCCTCCAACCAGAAAGATCGAAAAATTCCCCGTCGAATCCGGTGCACAGGAGCCTTCCACGCAAACCACATATCCATCGTTCGGATCGGCGCTCAGAGACACATCGGGCAAATCACGCGCATTGTCATTGACGATTCCATCGACTCCAGCCTGCCAGGACGGCTTGGAGAAAAAGACGCTCGCCCCACCGCCCCCTGCGGAGATGTTCGCCGTACAAGTAGACGAGGCAAGACAGCTATCGTTCCAAACATCCTCGGGAATATAAGACAGCGCGCTTTCCTGATTCGTGTTGGTCGCGGCCCAATACTTGGTCGGATCGGCTGTGTCGTCGAATTGCGTTCCTCCCACCGCCACATTGAACGGAGTGGCCGCCAGCACATTCACAGAAACCGGTTGCGTCGCTATCGTCTCGGTATCCGGATTGTCGCAGCCTTCGGCCCCGCTATCTCCGGTCGACACAAAATAGGTAATGCCCTGCGCCGCCGCCTGCTCCGCCAGGAGCGAAATCCCCGCAGCTTCCGAGCTTGTGGTTACGCCCTCGCAGGAACTAAAGCTCTCCGTCATTACATCGGCGAGATTATTTTCCACGATGTAAATTTCCGACAGGTCGGTCCCATCCGCCGTATTGGTCGAGGCGGAAACGACGAAATCAATATTTGCTCCCGGCGCGACCGCTCCTGACCACGTCGCATCGAGGGTCGCTTCGTCTTCGTCGCCGCCCCCTAGATCGCCTGGGTCGGGGCCATTGAGCACAACGTTGAACGATCCTCCGGTTAACAGGAAGTCGCTCCGAAATTCGGTGATGTCCTCATTGGCCGAATCCACGCTATACAAATTACTTCGCGCAACCACTCCGATCGTCACGCCGGTGCCGTTGATCGCAGTAGGTACTTCGGTGAGCAGCGGATTGCTGTTATAGATCGTCGCGAAATCCGCCGGAGCCACTCCGTGCGAGCCATCCGAAAACGTAAGCGCGGGCCGCTTTCCCGCCCGTATCTTTCCGGCCCCCGGCTTGGTGTTCATGATCAGGGCAGGTTTCTTAAGAAAGTTATGCAGGGTTAAAATTCCCGCAACCGCCGGCGTCAATGCGGTCGGAATCGACGGATCGCTCGCATTCGCCCAATGCTCTTCGCCATTCACCACATAGCGGTGAATCGCGGTGTGAAACGCCTCCTGCACCTGGCTCGCCGACCCGGAAAATTCCAGTACCGTCCGCCCCTTAGTCGTGCCCACCTGGAATCCGTGCGATTGCAGCCACGCCGTAACAATCTGTATGTCGCCGTCAGTCGGTCCAAACTGTTTCCCAAACTCTTCCGGCGCCAGCCACTTGTGATAATTCGCGGACCGCCGGTCCTGCTGGTTATCGAGTAGCGTCCGCAAGACGTGCTCCTGCATCGGACTGCGCTTCAGCACAAGTTCCATGCGGTTCATCGGCAGCGTCGCGGTCGCCAGGCCCAAATCAAACTGAGGCAGTGCCAGCGGATGAGTGTTTCCCGTAAGCACGGTGAGATTGCTCTCATCGATGGCCTGCGTGATCAGGGGCTGCGCACCAACCGGTGCCGGCACGGGAACACCCACTTCCTGCGCGGCAGAAAAAGATGTGAAGGTAAGAATGGCTGCGAGACCTGCCAGAGACAACCGCTTCAACGCGCACAACGACACACTCATGTGATGCCACCTTATCTGGGATGTGGCTACTTCTGCCGCGATCCGCCGGGTTCGGAGGAAAGGGTTTTAACCCGAAGACTGTGGCAGTGCAGGGCTTTCGCCTGCGATCTTGTGTCTGTCTTTTATCCTAAGTTGTCTCCGATTGCAACCCGAAACTATCGTCGATGGCCACGTCAGTAAGCGCGCACGCGCTCCCTCAGCAACATCCCATCTTCACCTCGCCCGCCGTCGTCAGCGGAGGCCCGAAAGCCTCCTGCGGCGCGGGCACGCCCCTCATCGCCGCAATCCATCGCCGCATCGCATCACATACCACGAGCACCACGCCCGCAATAAAAACGCTCATCAGAACGCTATCCAGGTACGCCGAAAATGTTTTCCCCGGCGTCGCGGCGAGAGGCAGAAAGATATTCTTGATCGAGAGCACTCCCGCCAACACCGTCGTCACGCCCACAAAACACATCGGAGCCGCCGTAATCCACGCATATTTTGCCTTTCCCATGTTGACGAGAAATGTAGTAGCCACAGCCAGTGCAATCGTCGCCAGCAACTGATTGCCGCTGCCGAATAACGGCCATAACGTAGAAATATTGTTCGACCAGATCAGGTATCCCCATCCCAGCACCACCACCGCGCTCGTGATCACGTTTCCCGCCAGCCACGAAGCGTTCCCGAATGACTCATGCACCTTCCCCATCAGCTCCTGCAAAACATAGCGGGCCACGCGCGTCCCCGTGTCGATCGTCGTCAGGATAAAAAGCGCCTCAAACATGATCGCGTAGTGATACCAGTAACCCATCAGCGCAGCCATCCCCGGCAATCCTTTGAAAATCTGCGCCATCCCGATCGCGAGCGAAACCGCTCCCCCCGTGCGCCCAGCAAGCTGCTCTCCCACCTCGCGCGAGAACATATCCAGATTCACCGTGTGCAACCCAAGATGGCTGAACACCGCCGCCGGAGTATTGATCGCAAAATAATCTCCCGGCGCCATCGAGCACGCAGCGATCAGCGCCAGGATCCCAACCAGCGATTCGCAAATCATCGACCCGTACCCGATAAACCGCGCGTCCGTCTCTTTATCGATCATCTTCGGAGTCGTACCCGACGAGACCAGCGCGTGAAATCCGGAAATCGCGCCACAGGCAATCGTGATAAACAGAAACGGAAACAGAGGCCCCTTGATGATCGGCCCTCCGCCATGCACGAACGCTGTAAAGTTTGGAAACTGAATATCGGGATGCACCACAAAAACCCCGATCACCAGCACCGCAATCGTTCCCAGCTTCACATAGGTCGAAAGATAATCGCGCGGCTCCAGCACCAGCCAGACCGGCAATACCGACGCCACCAGCCCGTAAATCGCCATCAAGATCGTGATCTGATGCGGCGTAAATGTAAGTGCGCTCGCCCACGAAGTCTGCGCCACCCAGTGCCCGGCAACCACACTGGCCAGTAGCAGCACGACCCCGAAAATGCTTGGCCCGGTCACCGCGATCCTTCCAGCATGGCTTTTGAACATCCACCAGCCCATGATCACCGCGATCGGAATCGTCATGCCAATGGTGAACACTCCCCACGGGCTGTTCGACAGCGCGTTCACCACCACAATTCCAAGTCCCGCCAGCGAGACCAGCAAAATAAAGAGCACGGCAATCATCGCCACCAGCCCCGCAAACGGACTGATCTCCGTCGCCGCCAGATTTGCCAGGGAACGCCCGCGATGCCGCACCGAAGCGACCAGCACAATAAAATCCTGCACGCACCCGGCCAGCACCGCCCCAAACAGAATCCATAAAAATCCCGGAGCAAACCCAAACTGCGCCGCCAGCGTTGGCCCAATCAGCGGGCCCGCGCCCGCAATCGCCGCAAAGTGGTGCCCAAACAACACCCACTTCGGCGACGCCACATAATTATGACCATCGGGATAAGCGTGTGCCGGAGTCGTCCGCCTATCGTCGAGCGCCAGAGCTTTTGCGGCAATGAATGCGCTGTAATACCGGTAGGCAATCGCGTAAACACATAACGCACCCAGCAGCACCGGGAAAGTGTTCATTCAAAGGCTCCTGATTCGAGCACACCATTTGGACCGGGCACGATTCGCGCAGGATACGGTTCGGGCAGACTGTCGCGAATTCAGCCGCTATTCGGAGGCATCCTAACCCATAGCGGAATTCCGCACAATCGTTTGCGTCCCGCACAACTAGCGCTACAATGCGGGCACAAATTGCAGCCGGCAAAAGCCATGAACATGCACGCTACGCGCGAAAAAGACCCACTCGCACAGGAACAAGGCCTCGTCCGCTTTGGCCTCGCGCTGGCCAACTGGAGCGAGCGCTGGTTCCCCGATCCCCTCGTCTTCGCACTGATCGGAATCGTGGTGGTCTTCGTGACCGGCCTGCTGCTTCGCCAGCCTCCCTCCAAACTCGCCATCCAGGGCGGAAAGAATTTCTGGACGCTCGTTCCGTTCACTATGCAGATGGTGATGATCATCGTCGGTGGCTACGTCGTAGCCTCCACCCCGCTCGCCTATCGCGCCATCCGCGCCCTCGCCGACATTCCAAGAACGCCACGCGCGGCCGTCGCCCTGATCGCGCTTTTTTCCATGCTGACCTCGCTCATTTCCTGGGGACTGAGCCTGATCTTCAGCGGTCTCTTCGTTCGCGAACTGGCTCACCGGGTCAAAGGAATGGACTACCGCGCCGCCGGCGCCGCCGCCTATCTCGGCCTCGGAGCCGTCTGGGCCATGGGCCTCTCATCTTCCGCCGCCATGCTCATGGCGACCAAATCCGCCATGCCGCCATCTCTCTTCAACATCAGCGGCCTGATTCCACTCACTCAAACTTTGTTTCTGTGGCAAAGCGTTGCCACGACCGTGATCCTGATTGTCATCTCCGTGGTGATCGCTTATCTCTCCACACCTTCGCCCGAAAACGCCCGCACCGCCGAATCCTACGCAATCGAATACGATCCCATCCGCTCCAGCCTCGATGCCAGAAGCAAGCCCGGCGAGTGGCTCGAATACAGCCCGCTCCTCAGCATCCTCGTCGCTGCGCTGCTTTGCTACTACCTGTTCGATGTCTTCCGCACCTCGCCGCAAGGTGCGTTAGCCGCGCTCGACCTCAACACTTACAACCTGATCTTCATCACCGTCGGCCTGCTTCTGCACTGGCGTCCAAAACGTTTCATGCGCGCCGTCGTCGAGTGCATTCCCGCCACCGGCGGCGTCATCATCCAATTTCCGTTCTATGCGGTGATTTTCGGCATGATCGTGGGCACTGGAATCGCCGACTCCCTGGCTCACCTCTTCGCCACGATCAGCACCCACAATACTTACCCGCTGCTGGTAGCCATCTATTCCGCCGTGCTCGGAGTATTCATCCCCTCCGGCGGCAGCAAATGGGTCATCGAAGCCCCCTATGTTCTCCAAGCAGCAAATCTGAACCAGGTGCATCTAGGATGGGTGGTGCAAATCTACAACGCAGCAGAAGCCTTGCCAAACCTGATAAACCCGTTCTGGATGCTGCCGCTGCTGGGAATTTTGAAACTGAAAGCCCGCGACATCGTAGGCTACGGATTCCTGCAATTAATCGTTCACGTCCCGGTCGTCTTTTTTCTATGCTGGTTGTTCGCCAGATACATCCCCTACATCCCGCCAATGAACTAACAAATAATGGCGAAGCGGCGAAGGAATGCAGCCCATGACGCTAGCCACAGGCGGCTGAGAAGGGAACGAGTGCCGGAGGGATAAGACTACCGGAAACCATTCAGCTCCCCACAAACCGCGCATACAAACTACGCGCAATTCCCGTGTCGGTCGTTCCCTTGATAATCGCTCGCCCATCCGGAAACAGGGTCATCTCAAACGGATCGTGCCAGAACTTCAAAACAAATTCGTTATGCCGCACCACGCCGTGCGGAGTCAACAGGCGCTGCATCTCCACGAAGTCAATCGGCCGCGCCCGCTCGTGAATCTGCACCGAATTCCGTCCGCACATCGTAATGTGCGGGCGCCCCTCACCCGCCAGATGCACTAACTCCCGCTGCCCGCAGGCTCGGCACCCAGGCCGGGGCTTTCCAGCCGCAATCTCAGCGTGCTCGTTACTCCAAACATCAAATGACCACAGCGTCTTCCTCAATCTCTGAGGAGCTCCCCCCCCAACTATCATCTTGATCGCCTCAGTCGCGGCAATCGAGGCCACCACATTCACCGCACTATTCAAAATTCCCGAGGTCTCGCAAGTCTGAACCATCCCCCTCGGCGACTCCGGAAATACGCAAGCCAGGCAAGCAGTCTCCCCCGGCACCACGTTCATCGTGACCCCATAACTTCCCACGGCAGCCGTATAAATCCACGAAACTCCTTTGGAGACCGCATAATCGTTCACTAAATATCTAGTCTCGTAATTATCAGTGCCATCGATAATTACGTTCATATCGTAAAGTAATACATTAATATTGCCGGGAGCCAGATCCTCGACTCTCGCTTCTACCGAAATATCCGAATTAAAAGCTGCGATCCTGCGCACCGCTGCAATCGCCTTGGGCAAGGATTCCAACGCGTCTTTCTCATCGAACAATGATTGCCTCTGTAAATTGCTGGCCTCCACGTAATCCCGGTCGATAATCCGCAGTATTCCCACACCCGCGCGGGCCAGCAACGAAGCCAACGCCGATCCCGTGGCCCCGCATCCCACCACCGCGACGCGCCCCTTCGCCAGACGCTCCTGTCCCTCGGCTCCAATCCCAGCAAAGAGAATCTGCCGCGAATAACGCTCGAATTTCTCTTTATCGATACCCTGTGTCAAGGAGGTCACCAGTTTTTCCACCCAAAACCTTTATTATAAGAGTTTGCGAAACATCGGCTTACGCGGTGCATACAACACCCGCGCCATTGCGATTCATCGAAAATACCAATAACCCAAGGACACTATTTTCTGCGAAGGTTCTCGCCACTCGTCATCTGGATGATCGTCACGCTCGGCTCCCACGCTCTCGCAGCGCCGAGCCCCTCGCCATCCTCTACTTCGCTTGAGAAGCAATCGCCCGAGCATCCGTCCGCCCTGGCCGCAATGTCCGAATACGCCGGTCGCACTGTCGAATCCGTCGAACTCCCCGGCGTGCGCGACGCCGACCGTCTCATGAAGATGCTCCCGCAAAAAGTCGGCCAACCCCTCGACCGCGACTCCGTCCGCGACAGCATTCGGGTTCTCTTCGCCATCGGCCGTTTCGCCGACATCCAGGCCGAGGTCCTCCCCTCCGCTTCCGGCGTCAAACTCACCTTCAAATCTTCTCCCAACTTCTTCATCGGCGCCGTCGACGTGCAGGGCGCACCCGGCCGTCCCAACCCAAACCAAATCGTCAACGCGTCCAAACTCCAACTCGGAGAACTATTCTCCGCCGACAAGCTGAATCAGGCGGTGCAGAACATTCGCCAGTCGCTCCAGGAGAACGGTTATTATCGCGCCCGCGTCACCCCGGAAACGACTTCCAACGTTCCCAGCCAGCAGATCGATGTGCTTTTTAAGATCAGCCCGGGTGAGCCGGCCCACGTCGGTGAAGTCAAACTTACCGGCACTTCCAGAATCTCTGCAACCATCCTCCAGGATGTCGCCCATATGCATCCCGGAGATCGCATCACGGCCGGCCGCATCACCAACTCCCTTCAGCGCCTCCGCAAGAAGCTCCAGAAGCAACAGCGCGTCCTCGCCCAGGTCTCTATCGCCGAACAGAAATACAATCCGGCGTCCAACGCAGTCGACTACATCTATCTCATCGATCCGGGTCCGGTTGTGATCGTTTACGCAATGGGCTTCCACATCAGTGGCGCTGTGTTGAAAAAGGAAATCCCGGTCTATCAGGAGAACGCCATCGACGACGACCTTCTTACCGAAGGCAGGAACAATCTACTCGACTATCTACAGAGCCGCGGGCGTCTCGATGCCTCGGTCGAAATCAGAAAGTCCACTACGCCCGAGGCCATCCGTGTCGTCTACAGCATCGATCCAGGTCCGGTCCACAAATTTGTCCTCGTCGATATCACCGGCTACAAGTATTTCTCCAGAAAAACTCTCCGGCAGCGCATGCAGATCCAGCCGGCCAGCACGTTCTTGTCGGATGGAAAATACAGCGGCTCCCTGCTCAAGAGCGACGTAGCCGCGCTGAAAACTCTATACGTCTCCAACGGATTCCGCGACGTAAACATCGTCACCAAGCTCGACGACAATTACCAGGGTATTCCCGACCACGTTGCCGTTCATATTCAAATCGAGGAAGGCCCGCAAACCCTGGTCGGCGAATTTCACATCGAAGGCAATCATAAAATCGACGCCAAACAGTTTCCCGAACTCAACACGCGCGACGGCCAGCCTTACTCCGATCAGAATCTGGCCAACGATCGCGAAACCATCCTGAATTACTACTTCAACCACGGTTTCGCCAACGCCGCGCTCGATATTGTCACCAAACCCGCAACCCAACCCAACCGCGAAAACATCACCATCAAGATTCAGGAGGGCGAACAGTTCTTCGTGAATCAGGTCATGGTTGCTGGACGCGATCACACCCGCGAATACGTCGTCCAGCGCGAGATTCAGGTAACCGACGGCCAACCCTTGAGCCAGCAGGATCTACTCGCCACGCAAAGCAAGCTCTACGATCTCGGCATTTTCAACGAAGTCGATACCGGGGTGCAGAATCCCGACGGCTCCGATCCGCAGAAAAACGTTCTCATCCAGGTGCAAGAGGCTAAGCGCTACACGTTCACCTACGGCGCCGGCCTCGAATTCGAAACTGGTCTTCCGTCCGGCCCCCTGGCTCCTGCAGGGAAGACCGGTGTAAGTCCCCGCGTCGAACTCGATATCACTCGCCTCAACGTCGGTGGCCGCGACCAGACCCTTACCTTCCAGTCTCATGTGGGCCGCCTGCAACAGCGCGGCCTGATCAGCTACCAGATTCCCAAGCTCTTCAACAACAATCGCTTCCGTGTGTTCTACACCCTCTTTTACGACAACAGCACAGACGTCGCCACCTTCACGTCGCAACGTCTGGAGGGCAAAATCGACATTCGCCAGCAAATCGGCAAAGTGCAGCAAAACCACTCCACGTCCATCACCTACCGCTTCGATTACCGCCGCGTAAAGGCCACCGACTTCGCCTCTGACTTTTCCCCCGCCGAATTCAACTTGTTCTCCTTGCCCGCTGTCGTCGGTGGCCCCGGCTTCACTTTCATCCGCGACAAGCGCGACAACCCGCTCGAAAGCACCAAGGGCCAATACTTTACCCTCGATACTTTCGTCGCCTCAGGTTACTTTGGTTCGCAGGCAAATTACGCGCGCGCCCTTTCCCATGACTCCACCTATTATGCTTTTGGAAAGGCGAACCACAAGTTCGTCTTTGCGCGCTCGACCACTCTTGGATTGGAACAGGCTTATCGTGGCACCCGGGTTTTGCCGCCCGGAGCTTGTGCAGTCGCTAATCTGACAACGTCCTGCGCTCAGGGAATCACCGTAATCCCTCTGCCTGAGCTTTTTTTCGCCGGCGGCGACAACTCTATTCGCGGTTTTGCGTTAAATCAAGCAGGGCCCCGTGATCCGGATTCCGGCTTTCCGGTTGGCGGTTCGGCGTTATTTGTCGATAACGAAGAGTTGCGCCTCCCGACTGTCAGTTTGCCTTACCTGGGAGACGGTTTCGGATTCGCCATTTTTCACGACATGGGAAATGTCTTCACCGCCGGTCACGATATGCTCAAAGGCTTTCTGCGCTGGCATCAGGCCGATCCTGCTCTGTGTTTACAGGAGCCCGAAGGCACTCCGAATTCATCGTGTATGACGCAATTCAACAATAGCGGCTACGACTACACTTCTCACGCCGTCGGCCTCGGGTTGCGTTACAAGACGCCGATCGGCCCGTTCCGTTTCGATTTCAGCTACAATTTGAATCCAACAGAATATTTCCAGGGTTTGGTCAATTCCGCGGAACAGCTGACCGGGAACTTTGAAACTCAGCGACTCCACCACTTCAACGTGTTTTTCAGCATAGGTCAGCCATTTTGAAAATCCGCAAATGCCTACGCAAGCTTCCGCCGATGTTTCTCGCGGCGCTTTTCGCATCGTTCTTTTCCCCGCAGCACGCAGCGGCCCAAGTTGCAGTCGAGCACCTCGCCGCTCCCGAGGTTATCGACCGCATCGTCGCCGTGGTCAACCGCCACATCATTCTGCAATCCGATTGGGATGAAGGCCTGAGCTACGAAGCTTTGCTCACCAACCGTCCGGTCTCCGATCTCAACGACGACGAGCGCCGCGCCGTTCTCGACCGCCTGATCGATCAGGAATTCTTGCGCGAGCAGATGAAGTCCGCCGATTTTCCCCACGCCACGGACGACGAAGTTGCCAAACGCCTGGCCGAAGCCCGTCAGCTTTACCCTCAGGCGGTTTCGTCTGAAGCATGGCGCTCACTCCTGGCCCAATACAACCTGACAGAGACCGATCTCCAAAGCCACATCCGCCAGCAAATCGATCTCATGCGTTTAGTCGATGCCCGCCTGCGCCCCGCGGTGCAAATCGACTCCAAATCGATCGAAGCCTATTACCGCGATCAGTTCGTGCCGCAACTCAAGCAATCCGGCTCAAGCGAAGTTCCACTCGCCGATGTCTCCACGAAAATTCGCGAGGTTCTCACCGAGCAGAAAGTCAGCGAACTGTTGGTCTCCTGGCTGCAGACCTTGCGCTCGGAAGGTCAGGTTCACATCCCTGGCACGCCCGCCGCACTCGATCAGGGAGTTCAATCGCAGTGAGCGAGACGGAGACCTCCGCGGCGGCCGTCCGCCGCCCGTGGCTGAGATTCGGCCTTCTGGCCGTCGCGGTAATCTTCGTTTCGGTTCTCGGCCTCTTTATCTACGTAAACACCGACTCATTCCAGTCTTTAGTTCGCCGCCGCTTGATCGAAGAAGTCGAACGCATCACCGGAGGCCGCGCACAAATCGCCAGCATCCACACCATTCCGTTTCGGCTTCAGGCCGAAGTCCGCGACATTACTGTGCATGGCCGCGAATCGTCGACAGGCGTCCCGCTCGCACACGCCGATGCCATCGTCGGGCGCCTCAAGATCAGCTCTCTTCTTCGCTCCGAGCTGGCTTTCAACCAGCTCATTCTCGAGCGTCCCGTGATTCACATAGTCTCTTATCCCGACGGCGCTTCGAATTTTCCGGAGCGCAAATTCGATTCCACCTCCACTCAAAATTCAGTCGAGAAACTCTTCGCGCTTTCCATCGACCATTTTGAACTTCGCCACGGCCAGATCCTTTGGGATGACCAACCTGTCCCAGTCGATTTCTCCGCTCGCGATGTCTCCCTTCAAATGGATTATTCGTTCCTCGCCCGCCGCTACAACGGCCGTCTCCTGCTCGGTCTCGTCGACACCAAGCTCCTGGATTGCCGTCCCTTCGCATGGATGACGACTATGGAGTTCGCACTCGGCACTAATTCTGCGGTCGTCAGCTCTCTGCAATGGAACTCCGGCCACTCGCATTTATCCACTACCGGCCAGATCACTGACTTCCGCCATCCTCACTTCAACGGCCCATACGAGGCGCAACTCGATCTCACCGAAGCCGCCGGCATCGCCCGCCGCCACGACCTCCGCGGCGGTATCGTGCAACTCAAGGGTCACGGCGATTGGTCGCTCGATCGTTTTTCCACCACTGGCCTGCTCACCGTGAAGGACCTTGGAATTCAAAGCGACGAGATCGATTTCTCCCGCGCCTCTCTGAGCGCCGGTTACGCAGTGACCGAACAGAACCTCCGTCTTGATAAGCTGGAAGGCAAAATCTTCGGCGGTAGCTTTGCCGGAGATGTTGAAGTCGACCAGTGGCTCACTCCGCCGCAGCACTTGTCAGCGGCAGCCAGGAAAATTCTCGAAACCGCCACCATTTCGGCGGCGCGCCCACGTCAAAACGCGCCACGCACTACGGCTGCCAAGCCGAAATCTTCAGCCGTCCAAAACGGCTTGATTCGCATCCGCCTGCGCGACCTTTCAGGCGAAGAGATCGCCTTGGCGCTCGATACGCCCGACCATCCTTTTCCACGCTTCCACCCCGCAGCTTTAGTTGCGGGCAGCTTCGAAACCCGCTGGAAGGGAACTCCCCAGGATGCCGATACCGAGTTCACGCTCGATCTGAACCCTCCGCCGATTTCCACCTACGATCAGCTTCCCATCACCGCTCACGCCAACGGCGTCTACCACGCTGCTTCGGGCACGATCGATCTTCCTCGCTTCACCTTAGCCACACCCACGAGCCACGTTCAGGCCTCGGGAACGCTCTCAAACGATTCTGCAGTTCATCTTTCGGCTTCCACTTCGAGCCTCGCCGATTGGCTTCCATTCGTCAGTGCCGTGCGCGGCCCGGCACTTTTTCCTGTAGCCCTGAACGGCACCGCTACTTTCAACGGCAACATGGCTGGCTCGCTGGAGTCCCCGCGTCTCACGGGCGCTCTCGCGGTAAACAATTTCGATATCACGCTGCCCGCCACGACCAGAACACATCCCCTGAAAACGCACTGGGATTCTTTTTCTTCATCTCTTCAGCTTTCTTTCGACTCAATCGCCTTTCACAATGCCAGGTTGCAGCGCGACGACACCTCCGCCGAACTCGAAGGCTCAGCCGCTCTTGAGCACGGCCACTTGACCGGAGACAGCATCTTTGACCTGCGCACTAACCTCTACAATGCCGACCTTGCCATGATCGAACAATTCTCTGGATGGAACTATCCCGTACTCGGCAAAGCCGATCTGATTCTGGAATCCACCGGCACCATCTCCAGTCCTCACGCGGATGGGCAAATCCACCTCAGCAACGCGTCGGCTTACGGCCAGACCATTCGCCAGTTCGATTCCCACTTCCATATGGATCGCGAAGGCCTTGCTTTGACCGGCATGCATCTCTCTCACGACGATGCCACCCTCACCGGCAGCGTCTCCTACCATCCCTCAAATCACGCTTTCATTTTCGACATAGAAGGAAAGAACCTCGATCTCGCGGATATCCGCCAGATCCAATCCAATCGTTTGAACTTTGCGGGCCGTGCCGATTTTGCTCTCAAGGGTTCCGGCACGCCCGATGCACCCTCCGTCAACGGCAACGTTCAAGTCCGGTCCTTAGCGTTCAACCGCACAGTCGTCGGAGATTTCGACCTGCAAGCGGTCACTGAAGGAAGTCAGTTGCACCTGACCGGCAACTCGCATTTCAATCAGGGAACTTTAGCGCTCAACGGAACCATTCAGTTGCGCAAGGATTACCCGGCGAACCTGTCGTTCCAGATGGATCAGTTTGACGCCGATCCGTTATGGCATGGCTACGTTGCGGGAAGCCTCAAGGCCCACGCGCTCGTCGCCGGCTCTATGGATCTGCGCGGTCCGCTTCGCCAGCCAGAGCAGTGGACCGTCAACGGAAGCCTGGCCTCTCTGGCGCTCGACATTGAAAACGTCAAAGTCCAAAACCAGAGTCCCGCACACTTCTCCATCGCTCATCAAACCCTCAACATCGAGCATCTTCACCTGGTCGGCGATGGCACGGAGCTAACCGTCAACGGATCGGCCCAGCTCTCAACACCCGAGTCTCTCGATCTGAGCGCCGATGGACACGCCGATTTGAAGCTGCTCTCCACCTTCGATCCGAATTTCACCGCATTCGGTTTAGTCACCGTTGACGTCACCGTAGCCGGAACAATCTCCGACCCATTCCCGCAAGGCCGCATTCAGATCTCGAATTCATCGCTCGCTTACGCAGGCCTGCCCAGCGGTTTGACCGAGCTGAATGGCTCACTCCTCTTCACCAGCGATCATGCTCACCTCGAAAACCTCGCGGCCCGCACCGGCGGCGGAAACGTCGACCTCAAAGGTGACGCTACTTTCGTCAACCAGCAACTCAATTTCAACCTCACCGCAACCGCAAAAGACGTGCGCATGCGCTACCCTCCCGGGGTCAGTTCCACCGCCGACTCGCAATTAAACTGGGTCGGATCACGATCCTCATCCACCCTCTCGGGAGACATCCTCGTCAACAAAATCGCCATCACGCCCGGTTTTGACTTCAGCGCCTATATCGACCGCACACGGCAGTTTACCGCGGCATCCGTCGCCAATTCTCCGCTCAACAACATCAAGCTCGATGTCCACGTGCAGACCGCTCCCGAACTCCAGATGCGCACTGCCATCGCCCGCCTCTCCGGCGACGCCGACCTTCGCCTCCGCGGCTCTCTCGGCCATCCCGCGGTTCTCGGACGCGCCGACATTCTCGAAGGCCAGGCCACTTTTCACGGGACGCGCTTCACTCTCGAACGCGGCGACATCACCTTCGCCAATCCGGTAGCCATTGAGCCCCAACTCAACCTGCAGGCCTCCACCCGCGTCCGCGACTACGATCTCAACATCACCATCACCGGCACGCCAGACCGCGGATTCAACGTCAACTACCGCTCCGAGCCTCCACTGCCCAAATCCGACATCATCGCCCTGCTCGCGCTCGGCCGCACCAACGGGGAATCCGCAGCGCTTCAGGATCAGTCCGATCAAAACGCTTTCTCCGACGACGCAACCGCGCAGATCCTCAGCCAGGCGCTGAATGCAAGCGTGGGCAATCGCCTGCAGCGCCTCTTCGGAGCCAGCAACATCAAAATCGATCCTCAGGGGCTCACTACCGAAACCAATCCCATCAGCAACGGCCCGCAGATCACCATCGAACAGGAATTCGTCAACCATATCTCTCTCATCTACTCGACCAACGTCTCCCAAAGCTCAGAGCAGATCATCCAGGGAGAGTATTATGTGAATCGCAATATCTCTGGCGTGGGCACGCGCGATCAGAACGGCGTCGTCAGTTTCGACCTGCGAGTCCGCAGCCGCAAGAAATAAAGCAGGCAAGATCTACTGCAGAGAGCACGCAAGCTGCTTGACTGACTCCTGCCCATGAGAATCTGCCGATCAAAGCCCGAATCCCAATCGCATGCCTGATCCACTTTCCGCGCGCCAGCAGATGATCGAGTTCCAACTGCGCGCGCGCGGCATCTCCGATCCCCGCGTTCTCGCCGCGATGGCGAGCGTACCTCGCGATCGGTTCGTCTCATCTGAGTTCCTCTCACAAGCCTACGATGACAATCCGCTGCCCATCGGCGAAGGCCAAACCATCTCACAACCCTATATCGTCGCCATCATGCTCGAGCTGCTTCAGCTCCAGCCCACCGACAAAGTTCTGGAAGTCGGCGCCGGCTCCGGCTACGCAACCGCGCTGCTGGCGGGACTGGCGGCACAAGTCTTCTCCATCGAGCGCCACTCTGCGCTTGCAGACAACGCCCGCCGCGTCCTCGCCACTCTCGGCTACACAAACGTAAGAGTCTTTACCGGAGACGGCATAGGCGGTTTTCCAGAAGCGGCCCCATTCAACGCAATCCTCGTTTCAGCCGCGGCGTCGGCCGTACCCACCCCCCTCGTCGACCAGCTGGCAAACGCAGGCCGCATGGTAATCCCCGTCGGAGACGAAGGTTCCCAGCAGTTGCAATTGATACGGAAGATCGACGGCAAGCTCGTAATCTCGCCGCAAGAGATGGTTCGCTTCGTTCCTTTAATTCACGATCCGCTGTAATTAAAGTGGCAGGCGATCAGCGCGGAATTGCGAGAGTTTCCCATGGCGCTTTCGGCAAAGATTGCCGTTCCGCCGGATCCTTATTTGCGTAAAGCAATTCGTAGTGTTGCGCCAGGAGGATTCTGGTAACCTCCTCCTTGTTCACAGGATCCACTTCGCACCAGATTACCGGACGAATCTTTGACAACACTGTCGCGGCGCCCGCCAATACCCGGTGCTCCAGTCCCTCTACGTCGATCTTGATCACTTGCGGTGGTGGCACTTTTTCCAGGAGCCAGTCGAGCGTAATCGTGATCGTCGTCTCGGTTCGTCGCGTCTCACCCGCCTCTGTCGAGCCGCCGCCTTCCAGGTGATTGAAAGATCGGGACCGCGCTGCAACATGGAATGTTTCCAAACCAAAACTATCGGAAACCGCGGCGGGGACTACCGTCACCGGCGCTTCAGATCCTTTCTGAAGGGCGCACGACCGCCTCAACAAAGTTGCCAGCCATAGATCCGGTTCAATTGCCACTACAGATCCATTCTTGCCGGCCCGGTTCGCCGCAGCGAAAGCGAATAATCCCACGTTGGCGCCGACGTCCCAAACCACATCGCCCGCCTTGACGAGTTCGTTCGCCATCTTGAAAAGCATGGCATCCCCTGAAGCGAGGTTTGATCGGTAGAAGCGGAGACCTGCGTCGGGGGATACCAGGATCGTGCCGCTTCCAAACTCCGGCGGTAGCCTCCGTTTGAAGACCAGCTTTCGGCTCAATCTTTCTGCGATTGTTCTCAGCAACTCACGCCGCCACGAACCGAAATGTAAGCCGTTGCAAAGCCAGAATCGCGGCTCCGGGGAAAGCTTAAAAGAACGCTCCCAAGTTCACAACCGCGGCAACGCACACTCAAAGCGTCGCTGCGGCGGCAGGAGCGGGTTTGGAAGGGATGGGGGAAAGGGGTTGCTGCACAAGCTGTTGAGCCGAATCCTGCGCATACTGCAGCACAGACCCGGGAAAGACTCCCAGATAAATCGTCACAATGAGGCATACAGCAATGGCGAGCCGGGGAGCAAACGAAACTGGAGCGACAGGAACTTCCCTCCGCGTTTCCTTCATATACATCGCCACGATAATCCGCAGATAGTAATAAGCGCCCACCCCGCCGTTGAGCACGCCAATAATCGTCAACCAGATCAGATTCGATCTCACCGCCGCGCTGAACACATAAAACTTGGCGAAAAATCCTCCAGTCATCGGAATTCCAATCAGCGAAAGCAGAAAAATCGTGAGCGCAGCCGCCAGCAGCGGTGAGCTGCGCCCCAACCCCGCATAGTCTTCCAAAGTTACATAGCGCTCGCCGGCATTGGCAAAATGGCTCACCACCGCAAAGGCGCCCACATTCATGGCCGCATAACAGGAGAGATAAAACATCACGGCCGAAGTCCCCGCCGCCGGCGCCGCCGCAAATGCCACCAGCACATACCCCGCGTGCGCAATCGACGAATAAGCCAGCAACCGCTTTATGTTGTTCTGAACGAAGGCCCCAAGATTTCCCAGCGTCATCGACAGCGCCGCCGCAACCCAGATCACCCAAAAGATTGCATGCACGTTAACCACGAAAACGATGCGCAGCAACACCGCGAACGCCGCTGCCTTCGGAGCGGTCGACATCAGACCGACGACCGGCGCCGGCGCTCCCTCATATACATCGGGAGTCCAAACGTGAAATGGCGCTGCCGCCACCTTGAATCCCAGTCCGACAAACATGAATGCAACCGCCAGCACCGCCAGCAAAGGGACCTGCCCCGCCAGCAGCGTCTGGCTGATCTCGTTAATATTCGTGTGGCCAGTCGCGCCAAACATCAAGGCCACGCCATAAAGAAAGAAAGCGGTCGCAAACGATCCCAGCAGAAAATATTTCAGCGAGGCTTCTGTGCTCGATGCCTCTCGCCGCCGGAAACCGGCCAGCACATAGGAAGAGATCGAAGAAATCTCCAGAGCGATAAAAATCAAAACCAGCTCAATGGCCGACGACATCAGCGCCATACCCACAGCGCCGAACAGAACCAGGGCGTAATACTCTCCAGCTCGAATCCGCTGCACACCCATGTACTCGTACGAGGACAGAATCGAAACTGCAACAATGCCAATAATCAGCACATGGAAGAAGATGCTGAACCCATCCACCTGCACCATGTTCCAGAAGGCCTGCCCGGGATTCTGTGCCATGAACCAGACCGAAGCCAGAGCGGTCAGCGCTCCCGCAAGCGCGATCCCCGCCAGCAGTTTCTGGCTCTTGCGCTCATCGATCAACGGCTCAAGCATCATCACGACCATGCCGAAAATCGACAGCACAATCTCCGGAAGAATGCGCGCGTAATCGGAACTCTGCGGCAAAGCTTGTAAATAGGCCGGGACCGGATGCCCTATCGCGAGGAAGATCATTGCCCCACCAACCGGCTCGCCAGCCGCGTGAACGGATTGAGCGCCGCCTGCACAGCAGGATCAATCGCTCCCAGCCACAGGATCGGAGCTACGCCCATCACTAGCGCGGTTACCGCGCAAGGCCAAACCGCCCACTTTTCATATCCCGAAAGATCGGTGAGAGAATTATTCACCTCGTGCGTGACCTTGCCATAGAAAACCCGCTGATACATCCAAAGCAAATAGACCGAACTCCAGATCACGCCCGTAGCCGCGAGAATCGCAAACACCGCCTTCGCTTCAAACGTCCCGCTCAGAACCAGGAACTCGCCGACAAATCCGTTCATCAGCGGCAGCCCCGCGGAGGCCAGCACAATTACTAGAAACAGCGCGGCATACAGCGGCATAATGGAAGCCAACCCGCCAAATTCCTTGATCTCATAGGTATGCCGTCGCTCATGCAAAATTCCCGCCAGCATAAACAGCCCGCCAGTCGAGATTCCGTGCGCTAGCATCACAAACATCGCTCCATCCAGGCCGGCCTGTGTAAAGCTGAAGATACCCAGCACCACAAATCCCAAATGGCTCACCGAAGAATAAGCGATCAGCTTCTTCACATTCGGCTGCACCATCGCCACCAGTGCGCCATAAATAATTCCAATCAGTGCCAGAACCATGATCCACGAGGCGTTTCGCCGAGCCTGCTCCGGAAACAGCCCCAGATTGAACCGAAGCATTCCGTAAGTCCCCATCTTCAACAGAACGCCCGCCAGCAATACCGAACCAGCCGTCGGAGCCTCCACGTGCGCATCCGGCAACCATGTATGGAAAGGGAAGAGCGGAACCTTGACCGCAAACGCCAGAAAAAATCCCAGAAAAAGCCACTGCGCCGCAGCCGGAAATTTAGGCACGGCCCCGCTGGCGATCTGATCGCGAATCACAACGAAATCAAAACTGCCGGTATGCGCATAAAGCCACAGGATCGCCGCCAGCATAAACACCGAACCGATCATGGTGTACATAAAAAACTTGACTGCGGCGTATACCTTTCGCTCATGCCCAAACATGCCGATCAGCAACGCCATCGGAATCAGCGTCGCTTCCCAGAAAAAATAAAAAAGAAACAGATCGAGCGAGGTAAATACGCCAACCAGCGCGGTTTCCAGAATCAGCAACAGGATAAAGAACTCTTTCACTCGCTCGCGAATCGAAGTCCACGAAATCAGCACGCAGAGAGGCGTAAGAAAGGTGGTGAGCACCACCAGCCATAACGAAATTCCATCCACTCCCATGTGGTAATGAATGTTTGGAGTGGAGATCCATTGCCGGTCGATCTCATACTGAAATCCAGCCCGCACACGGTGAAAATAAACCGGCAAATGCAACGACAAAACAAATGTCAACAGCGAAATGACCAGCGCAAAAATCCGGATGTCGCGATCCCGCCGCGGCAGGAAAGTCAACAGCAGCCCTCCGGCCAGCGGCACAAACGTCACCAGCGTCAAAATCACCTGATCCAGGTCGCGGATGTTCATAGCGTTACCACCCACTTCCAAATCACAAAAGCAATCACCACGGCCGCTCCCGCCGCAACCCAACCCGCATAAGAACGAATATTTCCCGATTGCATATGCCGCACTTCATCCGAGACATGCCGCGCGCCATCACCCGCGTCATTCACCGCGGCATCGATAACCTTGCGGTCCACCCCCTGCCACAAAATTCGCGTCGACCCGTCAATCAGCGGCTTCACGAATAGCGCCGCATAGAATTCGTCGACATAATACTTGTGCACCAGGACCCGATACAGTCCCGAGAATGAAACCGCAATCCGGTCCGGGAGCTCTGGATCCTTGTGATAAAACATCCAGGCCAGCCCAAACCCGAGTAACGCCGCGAACACCGAAATCCCTGTAAACAACAATTCGGTCGAATCCCCGGTCTTAGGCTCGCTGCCCTCAGTCGCCTGCTCCGGCGCTCGCTTCTCTCCGAGGTTTGCATTCTGGGCATTCGCCGGCGCGCTCCCATGAAACACCGGCGCCAGAAACTTATCGAAGCGATCATTGCCGCCCAAAGCCCCCGGCACGCCGACGTATCCGCCGATCACAGAGAGCACGGCCAGAATCACCAGCGGCACAACCATCACCCGTGGGCTCTCGTGAATCCCACCATGCCCGTGCCCACCGTGTGCATCGTGCGCGGAACGGCCTCCGTCACCATGCTTCGCTTCAGCCTCGCCCCGATACTCGCCGAAAAAAGTCAGAAACCACAACCGGAACATGTAGAACGAAGTGATGAACGCAGTGACCACGCCTACCAACCAGTACACCCAGTTGGTCTGATAAGCTTGCCAAAGAATTTCATCCTTACTAAAAAACCCTGCAAATCCTGGAATCCCGGAAATCGCCAGCGTAGCCGCCGTCATCGTCCAGAAGGTCCACGGAATCTTCGTCCGCAAGCCACCCATCTTCCGCATGTCCTGCTCGCCGCCCACGGCATGAATCACCGATCCGGCAGCCAGAAACAAAAGGCCCTTGAAAAATGCGTGCGTCATCAGATGGAAAATGCCTGCCGAGAAAGCCCCCACGCCGCAGGCCATGAACATATAACCCAGCTGCGACACCGTCGAATAGGCCAGAACTTTCTTGATATCCGTCTGCGCGATCCCAATCGTCGCCGCGAAGAAAGCCGTCAACGTCCCAATGATCGCCACCACGGTAAGCGCCATCGGCGCTCGCTCAAAAATCACATGCGAGCGCGCCACCATGTATACACCGGCCGTCACCATGGTCGCGGCATGAATCAAAGCCGAAACCGGCGTCGGGCCCTCCATCGCATCCGGCAGCCATACATAAAGAGGAATCTGCGCCGACTTTCCAGCCGCGCCAACCATCAACAAAAGCCCAATCGTAGTCAGCAATCCCGCGCCTGCAGTTTCAGGCCGGATCGGCGCGATCGCCCCAAACACGCGAGAGAAATCCAGCGACCCAAAATGTTTGATCAGCAAAAACAACGCAATCAAAAATCCGAAGTCGCCAATCCGATTAACAATAAAAGCTTTTTTCCCCGCCGACGCCGCCGAATCCTTCGTGAACCAGAAGCCAACCAGCAAATACGACGCCAGCCCTACACCCTCCCAGCCAATGAACAGTTGCAGGTAATTGCCGGCCAGCACCAGCGTCAGCATGAAAAACATGAACAGATTCAGGTAAGTAAAAAATCGGTAATAGCCGGGGTCCTCCCACATATACCCGATGGAGTAGACGTGAATCAGAAATCCCACGCCGGTCACCACCAGCAGCATCACCAGCGAAAGCTGATCGAGATAAAACGCAAAGTCGGCGTTGAAACTCCCGGCCCGGATCCAATGCGCAAGAAACTCCTGATAGGGAAGGGACAACGAAGAGAATCGCGCAGCAACCCACAAAGCCATCGCAAACGCTGCGCCGCTGAATACCAGCGCAACCGCCGTCACCGCCTGCCGCGACGACTTCCTGCCGAAAAATCCATTGATCGCCGCTCCCGCCAGCGGCAGGATCGGAATCACCCACAGATTGAGCGTTGGGTTCATAGCTTGAGCAGATTTACCTGATCCACATTCAAAGTTTCCCGCGTGCGGTACACCGCGATAATGATCGCCAGTCCCACCGCCGATTCCGCCGCAGCTACAACCATCACAAAGAAGACAAAAATGTGCCCCGCCAGCACGTGCCACTGCGCCGCGAACGCCACAAACGAAAGATTCACGCCATTCAGCATCAGCTCAATCGACATGAAGATCGTGATGATGTTGCGCTTGATCAGGAATCCCACCACGCCGCACGCAAACAAAAATCCACTCAGCAAAAGGTAATAAGAAAGCGGAACCATCACTCCACCTTTCCGGCCGGCGGTTCCGGCTTGCTGGCCAGAACCACCGCCCCCATGATGGCGATGAGAATCAAAATGGAGGTCACTTCAAACGGCAATAGAAAATCGTGGAAAAGCAGTTGCGCAATCTCTCTGGGATACCCGGGCAGCGCGCCCAACGCAACATCGCCGGTTCCCGATCTGCGCAGCACCACCCAGGCCACCAGCACGCTGGCGATCAGAATCCCCGGCACGCCTAACACTATTGCCACGCGGCTGCCCTTCGTCTCTTCCTCTTCACCCGCGTTCAGCAGCATGATGACGAAGACAAACAGCACCATGATTGCGCCCGCATAAACGATCACCTGAACAGCGGCAACAAACTCAGCCCCAAGCAGCAAGTACTCCCCGGCCAGCGCTCCCATCACCGCAATCAACGACAAGGCACTGTTGATCGGATGCCGTTGCGCCAGCAGATTCACCGCCCCGCCCACGCAGACCGCCCCAAACGCGAGGAACAAGATGAGATGAAAACTCATAAGGATTTCTGACTAACGGACATCCTCACATCACCTGGGGTGCCCCATACTCTGGCTCACTTACCAGGCGACAGCAATCGCCGTAGCCACCAGATTCGCAATCGCCAGCGGCAGCAGAAACTTCCACCCAAACGACATTAGTTGATCGTAGCGGAAGCGCGGCAGCGTCCCGCGCACCCATATATAAAGAAAGAGAAAGCAAAAAACCTTGGCGCAAAACCAGAGCGGAGGCAACAGCGCCCGCACCAGCGGAGGCCCAGCCAGCGGCCCGTTCCATCCCCCAAAAAACAGTAGCGTAGCCAGGCAGCCGACCGTGATCATGTTGGCGTATTCCGCCATGAAGAACATCGCAAACTTCATCGAACTATATTCCGTGTGATAGCCAGCAACCAGTTCAGTCTCCGCCTCGGGCAAGTCAAACGGAATGCGATTGGTTTCGGCGTACGCCGCCATCAGATAAATAAAGAAGCCAACGAACTGCCCGTGAAAAATGTTCCAGCGCGGGATGACATACAGAAACCGCCCGCCCTGCGCGTTCACGATATCTCTCAGGCTGAAGGTACCCGACTGTATCAGTACCCCTACCAGCGAAAGCCCCAGCGCAATCTCATAGCTGATCATCTGAGCGCTGGCCCGCAGTCCGCCGAGCAGCGAGTATTTATTGTTCGAAGACCACCCCGCCAGTGCCACGCCATAGACACCAAGCGATGTCACGCCCAAAATCAGCAGCAGGCCGATGTTCACATCGGTGACCTGAAACGGAATGCTGTAAGGCCCAATGACGGTGCCGCCCCAATGGAACGGCATTTCGAAATGAAACGGCAGGAATTGCGGCACTGTGACCGGTCCGAACGTGAAGCTATTTCCGAACGGAATCACGGCAATCGACGTCAGCGCAAAAATCACCGCCATCATCGGCGCAGCCAGAAACAGCGGCTTGTAAACGTGCGGCGGCGTGAGGTCTTCTTTGAACAAAAATTTCAAACCGTCAGCCGCCGGTTGCAGCAACCCGAACGGCCCCACCCGCGTCGGTCCCCAACGGTTCTGCATGTGCCCAACGACTTTGCGCTCCAGCCACACCGAGTACGCAACCGCGGTCAGCAGCACAAACAAGACGATCACCGACTTGATCACCGACGCGATGATGTAGATGGAAAGAGGCAAAGGCATAAGAACTTAATGGAGTAATTCTGTATTTGGGAATCGTGTAATTGCAGTGGGTTTGTGGTTTCTAAATTACCTAATTACCAAATTACACAATTACTCAATTCCCATCACTCAATTGCTAAATTTCTCAATCACTCAATGCACTCAGTCGGCCGCTACCTCAGCCGTCGCCGGTTCCCGGCTCTCGATCACCGACTTCAAAGCACGCGAGTACCGTCCCAAGGTTCCGGACGTAAAAAGCGTGTCGCTGGCCGGAAGAATCAACCCAGGCTCATGCTCCACCCCTGGTCCAGCCTTCGCCAGCGACGTATGCTCGCTGTTTCCCGCCAGCAGATTGACCCGCGAAACGTCATATCCAGGAACCAGCCGCTGAATCTCATCGAGAATCGCCGTCGGTTCGAACGGACTCATCTTCGGCTCCAGCCCGCGGGCCTCCAGCCACACCGCATGGCGATCCGCTTCACCCGACTGCGCTCCGCGCGACTGCCCCATATCCGCCCGCGTTCCGCCGCCAAACGGCACAAGCTTGTGGACATCGAATCCCATCGCATCGGCGATGCGCACGATCATCTCAAAATCGCTTTTCGTGCCAGTAACCTCGCCAGCTTTCTTCACCAACTGAATGTCGCCGCAGGTGTTCGTGAAGGTCCCCGATTTTTCGTAAGCGTTGGCAGCGGGTAGCACCACATCCGCCATCACCGCCGTCTCGGTCAGAAACATATCCTGAACGACAACAAAGCTCTTCGAAAATGCAAATGGATCGATCTGCATCCGCCCAATCGGATTTGACCCCACCACGTAAAGCGCTTTCAGCTTTCCAGTCTTGCCGGCCTCAACTATGCCGGGCAAGTCGAGTCCCGCCACTCGCGGAATCTCTCCCCACTCGCGGTGAAATTCGCTGTTCCCGCCGGTAGGGTGATATCCCGGCAGCAAATCCGGATACACGCCCATGTCCGCCGCCCCGCGCGAGTTCGCATAATCCGCAAGGCAAACAAACTTCGCGCCCGGAATCGCAGATCCAAACCTGACCAGATCGGCAACGCCCGTCCCGCGCAACTCCGAACCAAAAATAATGACAAGCTTTTCTTCGCCGCGCAGTTTCTCCCGCAAGCCAATCCACGCATCTTTATTCATTGACGAACTAATCAGCCCATCCACCGCGCTGTCATCACCCGCGAAGAATGCCGCCACCTTACCTTCCAGCCCGGCCTCAATCTGGGTAAAGCTGGCAGCCTGCCGCCGCAGTTTGATCGGCTGCGAATTGATCGCATACAGTCGCGCCCGGTGCAGCCGCACATTATTCCGAATCTGCCAGGCCAGCAGCGGATGCTGCTCCGTAGGATCATTGCCAATCAAAAGAATGGCCGGAGCCGTAAACACCTCCGCCATGCTGGCGGTCGCGTTCTCTTTGCCGCGCAGCGCCGCCGCAAAAACAGGGAAGTCCGCCGTCCGGTGATGATCGACATTGTTCGTCCTCAACACCACCCGTGCAAACTTCGACAAAAGATAATTTTCCTCGTTCGTAGTCCGCGTCGAGCCGATGACTCCAATCGCCCCGCCGCCCTCGACATCACGAATTGACCCAAACTTCTTGCCGATCAATTCGAACGCTTCTTCCCACGTGGCCGGTTCGAGCCTTCCATTCTGCCGGATCAGCGGCTGCTTCAGCCGTTCCTCATGATTGGCAAAATCGAACCCATACCGCCCCTTAATGCAAAGAAAATCTCCATTCGTACCACTCTTATCGCGATTGTCTCCGCGCACAATGTCCATGCCGGTGTCGGCCCGGCGCACGCCCAACGTCGTCTTGCAGCCATCGCCGCAGTGCGTGCAGGTCGTGCCAATGTGCTTCATCTCCCAGGGGCGCGTCTTGTAGCGATAAGCTCCCGAAGTCAGCGCGCCAACCGGACAAATGTCGATGCACATACCGCACTCTTCGCACTCCAGATGGTCTTCTTTATTGGGCGCGATAACCGAACTCACCCCGCGGTTCTGCACGCCGAGCGCCCAAACATCCATGCCCTCGCCGCACACCCGCACGCAGCGGAAGCACAGGATGCACCGAGGCCGATCGAAGAACACCACCGGCGACCACTGCTGCTCATCCTTGTGGTTCTTCGTCTCCATGAACTTCGACTCGGCTGCGCCGTAGGAGAACGTCATGTCCTGCAGTTCGCACTCACCGCCGGCATCGCACACCGGGCAATCCAGCGGATGATTCCCCAGCAGGATTTCGACGGTCGATTTGCGCGCCTGCTTGATCTCTTCGCTGTCGGTAGTCACGACCATGCCTTCGCCGATCACCGTGGTACAAGCGGTCTGCAGCTTGGGCATCTTCTCGATTTTCACCAGGCACATGCGGCACGCACCGCACAGCGAAAGATTGGGGTAATAGCAAAACGAAGGCACCTCAATGCCCACGCTCTTGCAAGCCTCGATCAGCAGCGTCCCTGCGGGGGCCGTGACCTTCTTGCCGTCGACTGTTAGCGTTACGTCAGCCATGGAGAAATTGAGTAATTGTGCAATTTGGTAACTGAGTAATTTGAAAACCTTAAGCAGTCCTTGTTGGCTGTTTCTCGCGAAGCTGTCAAAATCGCTGCTAATTCTTTAGCTTCCTTGAGCAATTTTACCGTCGTCTCCGTCTTGATGATTCCCAATTCAATCAACAATTCCAGCTAAAGCACAGACTCATCCGCTTCTTCAGCGACGATGGCGGCTTGTGCCACAAACTCGGCTTTCGATCTCGCCCGGCAAGCCGCGCGATAATTTGCGGCAACCGAGGTACCGCATCGCAAAAGTTGCGTGCCCACAACCTGCGTGTCCGTGCCACAGGGCAAAGACCGATACAGACGAATGATATGAAGTGCGGACCCTTTCGTTCGATCCCGCATCTCCTCGGGCTTGAAACTCATGCCGCAACCTCGGGTATTTTCAATTACTCAATTACTAAATTTCCCAATTACTCAATTCTGTCAATGCGCCATCACCGGCAGCTCTTCTACCATGCCCAGCTTTTCATACGGACACGGCCGGCCCTCCAAATGATCCTCAAACTCCTTGCGAAATTTCTTAACGAAGGCAATGGTCGGCATCGCCGCCGCATCGCCCAGCGGGCAAAACGTCCGCCCCAGCATGCTCTCGGAGAGGTACTGCATGTTGTCGATATCTTTCTTCAACCCGCCGCCGCGATGAAAACGCGTCAGCGTTTTCTCCAGCCAATCGGTCCCTTCGCGGCAGGGAATGCACCACCCGCAACTTTCATGCTTGTAGAACTTCATTGTCCGCAGCGCGAACTTCACAATGCACTGCGCATCGTCGACAACCACCACTCCGCCGGAACCTAACATCGATCCCGCTTTGGCGACCGAATCGAAATCCATGTTCACATCGATCTCGTCCGCAGTGAGACATGGGCAGGAAGATCCGCCGGGAACAACTGCTTTCAGTTTTCGTCCGTTAGGAATTCCGCCGCCCACGTCATACAGCATCTTCTTCAGGTTGTACCCCATGGGCAGTTCGTAGACGCCTGGTTTGGCAATGTTGCCGCTCAGGCAGAACAGGCGCGTGCCGCCATTTTTCGGCGTGCCCAGGTTGGCGTACCACTCCGCGCCCCCGAGAACGATGTGCGGCACGTTGGCCAGAGTTTCAGCGTTATTAATGACCGTTGGCCCGCCCCAGAGCCCCACTACAGCAGGGAAGGGAGGCCGGATTCGCGGAATCCCCCGCTTTCCCTCAAGCGACTCCATCAGCGCCGACTCTTCCCCAACCTCATAAGCGCCAGCGCCGCCGTGCCAGTAAATATCGAGATCGCGCCCGCTGCCGAAGATGTTCTTCCCGATGAAGCCCTTCGCATAAGCGTCGCGAATCGCCTTCTGCATGATGTTCGAGAGATACCGGTACTCGCCGCGGATATAGATGTATCCGCTCGCCGCACCCACGGCGAGCGCCGCGATCATAACGCCCTCAATCACCGCATGCGGATCGTGCTCAAAAATCAGCCGGTCTTTGCAAGTCCCCGGCTCGCTCTCATCCCCATTGCAAAGCACATACTTCGGCTTCGCCGACTGCTTCGGCACAAACGACCACTTCATGCCAGTCGAAAATCCCGCGCCGCCGCGCCCGCGCAACCCCGAATTCTTTACCTCATTAATAATGGCGTCGGCGTTCATCGCGAGCGCCTTCTGCACGGCCTTGTAGCCGTCCAGTTCGAGATAACGGTCGATGTCCGTCGCGCCCATACCAAAGCGCTTCGACACTATCTTCACCTCATCGGGATGGGACACCAGCGTGGCCATTGAGTAATTGGGAAATTGTGTAATTCAGAAATTGAAAACCCGAAACCGATCCAAGGCCGCTTTTCAATTGCTCAACTACCAAATTACACAATCACTAAATTCCCGATCCACGTCGATAACCCTCCAAAATCGCATCGACTTTCTCCACGCTCAGGTTCTCATGA
>Ga0210391_10000756_pt1 | contig 31734 bp, 25 predicted proteins | sample IncBWC12OmetaG_FD_160573 | JGI IMG/M metagenome (GOLD analysis project Ga0210391, IMG submission 160573) | Forest soil microbial communities from Barre Woods Harvard Forest LTER site, Petersham, Massachusetts, United States - Inc-BW-C-12-O ... | reverse complement strand
ATCTTGCGCGACTGTCATGGGCGCCGCAAACGCAGAGGCTAAAAGGCAGCTCCAAGCGAGAACGGTCAATCGTGTGGCGAGTCGTCCCATTGCTACACTTGGCTGCACGTTCTCCCTGCGATGCCCGGGCTTTCCACTACAAACGTGTTACTTCTCCTCGCATTTTTCGACTCCATCGAGCTTCTTAACCACTCGCCGTGGTTTTCGCGCTTCGAGCCGGGCGCGTGCATCCTTCACAAATCCTACGAAGCGCTGTGCCAATTCCCGGATTCGTTCTGACTGGCGCCGCTCGATGGCCTCTGTGGGGATGAGCTCAGCGCCTACACCGATTGCCGTGGCACCCGCCAAAATGAAATTGGCCGCGGTCTGTTGATTCACGCCTCCCGCCGCAATCAGAGGAATCTGCGGCAGAGGACCCTTTAGCGCTTTGATGTAGCTTTCACCACCAACTTGCGCGCAAGGAAATACCTTGACGAAGTCGGATCCTGCTCGCCACGCGGTGATCACCTCGGTGGGGGTCAAGGCCCCCGCGAGAACCGCGACGTCTTTTTTTGCGGCGAACTCTATGAGTGACTGATCGAGTCCAGGGCTGGTCAAAAAACTTGCCCCCGCATCGACACATTTCCGCGCCATTTCGGTGTCCATAATAGTGCCAGCGCCTACGATCATCTTTGGATGATAACGAACCAGGTGCGAAATCAAGTCGATCGCCCCGTCGACCGTCATCGTGATTTCGACGATCGGAACTCCCCCCCGACTGACGGACTCAGCGGCAAAATGCGCGTCTTCGGCAGAGCACACCCTAATCGCTGGAACGATTCCGATCTCCTGAATGAGAGAGCACACTTCCTTCTTGTTCATAGTGGGAGTCCTTCCGATGGCTGGAAGCGTCTCATTTCGATCTCAACAGAACGCCGTCATTACACAAATTATTGTCCACTTTAGCTTTTGGATGACACGCACTCTCTATATTAATCGAAAAGTTTTTCAGACGGCTTCCTCAGGCTGCGGAAGCTTATCACCATCGTGAGCAAACCATACGTAGAGTGTGGGGAGAAGAAAAATACTCATAACCAGGTCGGAGATGAGGCCTCCGACGATGACGATCGCAAAGGGACGCTGGGAATCGGACCCGATACCATGGGAAAGCGCTGCGGGAAGCAGACCGAGTGTCGCGACTAACATGGTCATCATAATAGGCCGAAGTCTCAGCACAGCCCCTTCTACTGCGGATTCTTCGATCGTGTATCCCGTGGCACGAAGTTGATTGATGTATTCGAGCATGATGACGCCGGTCTGCACCGAAACACCGAAGAGCGCCAGAAAACCAACGCCGGAGGAGACGCTGAAGTTTGTATGCGTGAGAAATAGTGCGAGTAAGCCCCCCAGCCGTGCCATCGCCACATTGGTAAGGATGAGGAGCGCCCACTTCATAGATTTGAACATAGCGTAGAGGATGATGAAGATCACGAGTACGGTGATAGGCAGCACAAGCAAAAGCCGCTTCTCCGAGCGTTTTTGGCTCTCATATTCACCCGCCCAATCAAACGTATATCCCGGCGGCAATTTGACGGCAGCGTTGACCTTCTTGATCGCTTCTTCCACGGTGCCGCCGAGATCTCTGCCGCGCACGCTATATTTAACGGCCACGTACCGGGAGTTCGACTCACGGTAAATTTCTGATCCTCCGTCCCTAACGCTAACTTTTGTCAGTTGGCTTAGTGAGACTCGCTCGCCAGTGGGAGCCAGTAGACGTATTTTCTCAATGGCCTCTTTCGTGTCCCGGTATTCCGGCAAGTAGCGCAACACGAGATCGTATCTTTGTTCTCCGATAAGAACTTGAGTGAGCGCATTGCCCCCGACTGCAGTCTGAATGGCGTCCTGGACATCAGAGACATTAATTCCAAACCGCGCGGCCCGATCTCGGTCGACCGCAAAATCAAGATTCGGTTGGCCGAGAACGCGAAACAATCCAAGATCCTGGACTCCTCGGATTCCTTGCATGACGCTGACAACCTGGTCGCCCTTTTCTTCCAGCGTCTTAAGATCGTCTCCGTAGATTTTCACGGCGAGCGCGCCCTTGACCCCGCTGACAGCTTCTTCCAGGTTATCGGAAATCGGCTGAGAGAAGTTCCAGATGACTCCTGGGATTTTTTCCAGTTCGTGGTTCATAGCTGCGATAAGCTTTTCTTTATCCTGATGGAAGACCGGACGCCATTTTTCCTTCGGAAGCAGATCAACGAAAAACTCCGTGTTGAAGAAGCCAGTGGTGTCCGTGCCGTCGTCCGGACGCCCTACCTGATCGACGACTTGTGGGACTTCGGGAAAGGAGCAAAGTACCTGGCGGGCTCTTTCGGCGACGCGTGCACCCTCGGTTGGTCCAGTGCTGGGCGCCAACGTGCCGCGAACCCAAATGGCGCCTTCATCCAAATGGGGAAGAAATTCTGAGCCGATCACCCCTCCAAAGGCCAGAAAAATGGCAAAGCCGAAGCAGATGGCGGCACCTCCGACCGTAATCGGACGATGGCGGACCGCCCAAGTGACCGCCTTTCGGTAGTGGACTGTCAAATAACCCATTACTGGGTTTTTCCATTCTTTGACTCCTGACCGAAAGAAAAGACTGGCTAGCGCGGGGGCAATAAGCATGGAAAAAATCAGAGCGCCCAGAAGTGCGAAGGCTACTGTCCATGCCATGGGCTTGAACAATTTTCCTTCGACGCGCTGCAGAGTAAAGATCGGGAGATATGCGGTGATGATGATGGCGATGGCGTAGAAGACGGGTCGCTGGACTTCGTGCGCCGCCTGGCGAATCCGGTCAATGGGAGTGCCTTGATCGGATCCTTGATGGTTTAGATGCCGGACAATGTTTTCAACCATCACCACTGCACCGTCTACGACCATGCCGAAATCCAAAGCGCCCAGGGAAAGCAGATTGGCCGAAATGTGCCGTAAATCCAGACAGATGGATGCAAAAAGCAAAGCGAATGGAATCGTCAGCGCGACGATGATCGCGGCCCGCACATTACCGAGAAACGTGAAGAGAATGATTACGACGAGGATCATGCCTTCCGTGAGATTGTGCATGACCGTGTGCGTGGTGTAGTGCACAAGATCGTCGCGATCCAGATAAGGAACGATTTTCACGCCTGGAGGCAGTATTTGATCGTTCAGCCGTTGGACCATGGCATGGATTCCGTCGAGAGTGGTTGCCGTGTCCGCTCCCTTGCGCATGAAGACGATGCCTTCCACGACGTCGTTGTCATCGACCACCACGCCATCAGCACGGTGAATTGCTTTTCCTATCTGGCCTAAACGGATCTTTGGCCCCTGCGAGACGACGGCAATATCCTTCAGCTGCAGAGCCGTTCCATTCTGCGTTTTGAGGACTGTCTTTTCGATATCCTTGACGTCTCGAACCAGTCCCACAGCGCGAACATTGATTTGCTGCGCGCCTTGTTCGATAAAACTTCCCCCGGCATTTGCGTTGGCGTTCGACAATTGCTGCTCGACTTGCGCAAGACTCAGCCCATAGGAAACCAACTTGTCTGGATCGACACGCACTTGATACTCGCGCGTGATTCCGCCGAACGACGAGTCGTCCACAACATCGGGCACTGACTTTAGATATTTGCTGATCACCCAGTCCTGGAGGGACTTCAGTTCCATCACGTCGTAGGCAGGATTAGTGCTTTTCAGCGTGTACCAATAGATGGATCCAATCGGACTGAAATCAGGACCGATACTTGCCGTGAGCCCGGCCGGCAATGTTACCTGGCCCACACGTTCCGCGACTTTCTGGCGGTCCCAATCATTGTCGGAATCATCATCGAATATGAGATTGACGACGGAGAGCCCCGCCAGTGAAGCCGACCGCACATGCTGAAGGTGCGGCATGCCGTTCATCTGGATTTCGATTGGTACGGTGACTTGTTGTTCTACTTCTTCCGCAGCCCGGCCAGGCCACTGCGTAATTATCTGGACCCAAGTGTTGGCAACATCCGGGTAAGCTTCCACCGGCAGTTTCCCAAAGGAAATGATGCCCCAGACAAACAACAACACTGCGAAACTGAGAACAATGAAGCGGCTGTTCAGTGCGAAGTCGACTAACGAACGAATCATTACTTTTGGACCGTATTCTGGAATTCGAGCGCGTTGGATACCACTCGATCCCCAGGAGCGAGTCCCGACATGATTTCCTGCATATTCCCCGGAAGCATGTCGCCGCCGGTAACTTCCACGCGCCGAAATTTCTTGTCGTCCGTCGGAACGTAGACCCAATCGCGATCGTGTAAATGCAGGATGGCCGTCGCCGGAACGATTGCGCGCCTCACTTTCGATTGGCCGTGGAATGTTGCGGTTACAAACATGCCAGGACGCATCAGGCCGGGATTGCTCACTTGCAGGCGGACTTTCGCGGTGCGTATATTAGGATCGAGGATGGGACCGATGTTGCTGATCACGCCCGTGAAATTTTTGTCAGGATAGGCGTTCAACCGGATATCGGCGGTTTGTCCAAGCTGCACGCTGGATAGGTCATTCTCGTACACATCGCAAAGAATCCACACATCGGTCAGATCGGAGATTGTGAACGGATTGGGCGAACCCAATCCCGCTACGCCCGAAGCATTGGTTACCTGTTGGTCGGTGATGACCCCAGAGACGGGTGCGCGAATCTCGACAGTGCCAGATGGCTGATCCAGGTTGGTGTTGCCAAGCACTCGAAGCTTTTCGGCCGCGGTTTTCACATCCACCTTAGCTTTCGCGTCTGTGTCTTGCGCAACTTGCAAATCGTTTAGCGAGATCGCCCCTTTGTCGTAGAGGAGCTGAGCGCGTTCCGTCTGCGTACGCGTGAGCTGTTCATCGGCAACAGCTTTTTGATAATCAGAAAAAGCGCTCGAAATGTCCGCGCTCTGGACGCGCAGCAACAACTGGCCTTTTTTTACGGTGTCCCCCAGACGAGCGGCGATCTCCACCACCCGGCCAGTGGCCACGGAAATGACCGGAACATTCCTGGAAACATCGGGAGTCACCGTACCGGTAGCTTTCAATTGTGGCGCGGCGAGATGTTCAACCGCAGCGACCAATGGGAACTGATCGGGATGATCCACTTGAAAAACATTTGGATCGCTCTCCTGCTCGAGCTTCAGCGGTGGCGGTGCTCCCCCATTCGCATCCTTCTCGGTGTCTCCACAGCCGGTCGCGACTAAGCCCAGCATCAAACAAGGAGTGAGGAATTCAAACCATCTGAGTCTCATTGGATCACTTCATGCCTTTCGCCAAGAAGAAGAATTAGTTCGCATATTCAAACAAATACGCTGAAATAGGCTTCTGGGAGGGTAAAAGGCGTTCTATTACGCTACGATGAACGCCGCCCCGAACACACAGAGGTTGAAATTAGTCTCCACATTGCACTACTGTGCAAAGAGCCATTGCAACCGAAGCTATAACGTTGATACCATACCCCTGTAGGGTATACAAGCCAAATGTCGCATACCTCTCGCGAAAAGCTCGATCTCGTCACCCGCACTAAGAAAGTCATCGGCCAGCTCGAAAGCGTGCTTCGCGCACTTAACGAAGACGAGCCATGTGCCGAAGCGCTGCAACGCCTGGCCGCAGCCCGCGGGGCGATCAATAGCCTCATGGGCGAGCTGATGGAAGACCACATCCGAAACCACATGCCGCGCAATTCGAAATCTTCGGAAGAAGCAGCCGCCGATGTCATTCATATTGTGCGAACCTACTTGAAGTAACGAAAAAAGCCAGTCGCATTTGCGTCTGTTTTTCTGTATCTTCCGTGCATCCAAGTCTTGAGGAACCGAATCGAAAAATCGGGGGATCTCTCGGTGACACGACTTTCGCTGAAAAGATTGTTCGCAAGTTTTCTGTTTGTCGCCTTTCTCTACGTTCCAGCTTCGAAAGCCCAGGCTGGCCCCGAGGATGGCGGGCATGATCTGCAAATATGGACGGGTGGCGGCCATGGACTGAATGGAAGTACCGCGACCACCGGAGTCTGGAACGTGGGTTTGCGATACGGCTGGATTTTGACTGGACCGGTCGGCCCAGGCTTTTTGCGCGGCCAGTTCGAATTCGCGGTGGATGTAGTACCCGTCTTCTTGGTGATCCAGAAATTTGACAACGCTTATGGCTTCGGGCTGAATCCCTTCGCGCTGAAATGGAATTTCACAAAGCCTCGGAAGATTGTTCCTTATTTCGAACTGGGAGGTGGCACGCTTTTCACGAATGATTATGTGCCTGCCGGTACTTCGCGTGTGAATTTCACCACAAGCGGCGCGCTGGGTCTACACTTTCTGCGAAGCAAATATAATTTCAACGCGGAGCTTCGCTTCATGCACATTTCGAACGCCTCGCTTGCCAACCTGAACCCTGGGATAAATACGCTGCAAATGCGGATAGGCTTCGGGCGATTCACCCATCCGAACTAGCGTTTACTCACACCGGGCGGTATGCTGTACCTAGTCCAGCCTCATCAAGCGTCGTAATCCCTGGGAAGCTACAATCCTTCTTGGAATAGAACCGATTCAAGGCAGGTATAAGGCGTAGAGAAAAACCATGACCATGAAAATGACAAAAATTGCGGTTGGAGTGCTGCTATTGGCAGGATTGGATTTGGGCCTGGGGATCCGCGGATTGCGCGCGGATGGCAAAGCGCCAGCCGTCGGGACGCCCGCGCCGGACTTTACACTTAATTCACAGGAGTCCAAGCCGGTTAGCCTCCATGATTTCAAGGGTAAGTGGGTCGTGCTCTATTTCTACCCGAAAGATTTTACGAGCGGTTGCACCGTGGAAGCTCACAACTTCCAGCGCGACTTGGCGCAATATGAGCAGAAGCATGCGGTGATCGTCGGTGTCAGCGTGCAGGATGAGGATTCCCACCAGAAGTTCTGCACCAAGGAAGGGCTGAGCTTCAAGTTGCTCGCGGACACCAAGACGGAAGTATCCACGGAGTACGACTCGGTGATGAATTTTGGTGTCGCCAAGGTCTCCGCGCGTCACACATTCTTGATCGATCCGGATGGCGTTGTGCGCAAAGTCTATCTCGACGTCAAACCGCAGCAGCACAGCGAGGAAGTCCTAGCTGCGCTTACGGAGCTGCAGGGCGGCGCAGCTAAGTAGTACCTTGTTTCGCGGCACGTATCGATCGAGGCATGAACTTTAGCGGGCAAGTGCGGCACTCAGTATTTTATCGATTCGGCAAAACTTGCAGTCCCGGCACACTGAGCAGTCGCTCATCAGATGTAATGAGCGTCAAATCATACACCTTCGCCGTTGCGACTAGAAAACGGTCCGCGGGGTCGCGGTGACCTAACACTGTAAACCGCAGCTCGTGCGCGACTTCCCAAGTCAGCGCAGCTTCTTGCAATTGGAGGGCTGTAACGGACTCGTCCACCCACTGCCGAAAATCTTGTTTTAGACTAATCCTTCGCTTCTCGAGCAAAACGACCGTTTCCCAAACACTCACAGGCGATAGCCACAGCTGGTTGTCAGGGCTAGCGAGCTCCCGATTGATTTCTGAAGTGATTTTCCATGGTTCGAGTTCATTCCAGATCCAAATGTGAGTATCCAGGAGCAGGTTCATTTCTGATTTTCGCCCTCGCCAGGTTCAGGATCGCGCGCGGCTTCCCAGTCGGACTCATCACCGATTGGTCCCACGATATCTCCGAGAATCACGCCACTTCCGAGATGCCGTCCAAAGTGTCGTACGGGATGGGGCAAGGACGGTGGCTTGATTTCGGCTATGACCTGGCCAAAGCGAGTTACCCGGATTGGCTGGCCGGTCTTGCGCACACGCTCCAAGACTGCCAAACATGTCGCTTTAAACTTCGAGATGGCTATCTCTTCCATGGTTCTCCACTCCTGGTCGGTCCCATTGTAGCTCCTACATTGACCATAGTCAAATTATGGTCTGACCATAGTCGTGCTTCGATCGGGTTGCCAGTCCGCTTGCAATAACCCTGGAGTGTTATCGCCGTCTATACCTGTACACTTGGTTCCAATCAAGAGATCTCAATCTCGGAGGCGGTCGAAAATCATGGTCAGCCGTTCGCGCGTAACCGGTAAGTTCCTTCTGACGTGCGTCACACTCGCCGCAGTTTGCCTGACCGTCCGTCCAGACAGAACAGCTCAAGCGCAGTCCTCCACCGTCGAAATCCCCAAGACTCCTTCGGGCGAGCAATTCTCTGCTTGGCTCGCGGCCTTCAACAGTGGCGATAAGGCCGAACTGGAAAAGTTCCGAAGTCACTTCGACAAGCCCGAAGAACACAAAGTCGAGGGCATGTTGGGCTTCCGCCAGCAGACCGGGGGATTCGACGTCAGGAAAATCGAGGAATCGAGTCCAACGAAGCTCACAGGGCTGGTACAGGAACGCGATTCGGATCAATTCGCTAGATTCACTCTGGAAGTTGAGGCCGCGGCGCCATACCACGTTACGCATCTCGACATACGGGCCATCGGCCGTCCTCCGGAATTCGCGCTTCCGCGCTTAAACCAGAGCGAGTTGATCACGGCCCTCCGTGCAAAACTCGAAAAAGATTCCGCAGCCGACAAGTTCTCGGGCGCCGTGCTACTGGCCAAAGACGGCAAACCGGTATTCACCGGCGCCTACGGCATGGCCGATCGCGAAAAGAAAATCCCCAATACCCTCAACACCAAATTCCGCATCGGCTCGATGAACAAAATGTTCACCGCCGTCTCGATTCTGCAGCTTGTGCAAGCCGGGAAAATTTCGCTCAGCGATCCTGTGGGCAAATACCTCACCGACTATCCCAATAAGGACATCGCCACGAAAGTCACCATCCAGCAGCTGCTAACTCACACCGGCGGCACGGGAGATTTTTTCGGCCCGCAGTTTGACGCCCATCGCCTGGAGCTAAAAACGCTGCAGGACTACATAAAGCTCTACGGTGAGCGCGCACCGGAATTTGAGCCAGGCAGCCGCTGGGAATACAGCAATTATGGATTTTTGATCCTCGGCGTGATCATCGAGCGCGTCAGCGGAAAAAGCTACTACGATTACGTGAGCGAAAACATATATAAGCCGGCAGGAATGGCATCCACTGGTTCTTTTCCCGAAGACCAAAACGTTCCGGAACGCTCTGTTGGCTACACGCAAGGTGATGGCAACAAGCGTCAACCCAACACGGATACGCTCCCGTATCGCGGAACCTCCGCCGGTGGCGGCTATTGCACCGTCGAGGATTTTCTACGCTTCGCCAACGCTCTCACCAATCATAAATTGTTAAACGAACAATACACCGAGCTGCTCACCACCGGGAAAGTCGATACGCCCCGAGGCGATAAGTACGCATTCGGTTTCATGGACAACGGCGCGGGCACCGCTATGCGGCACTTTGGCCACGGCGGCGGCGCCCCCGGAATGAACGGCGACCTGCAAATTTTTCCGCAAAGCGGCTACGTAGTCGTTGTGCTATCGAATCTCGATCCCCCGGCGGCCAGCCGCATCTCGGATTTCATCGTGAACCGCCTTCCCACAAACTAGGGCTGCGTAATCAACGCGTCTCGCCCCCAGCTTCCCTTTAGTCGCGCCGACCCACGCCTTTTACCACGGAAGGCCCGTTCGCGACGGGAAGAACAGTTTTTTTTCGTCCGACTTGAATAAATCGCCGCCAACGCCGTCTAAGAGGGCAACGGGGTGCAATTCTTTGGATGGGGAGAATCCAGATTCTTCAATTGACTCAACGGGGATTCTGTAAATAATCCATCTCAACCAGCACAGATAGCGTCTTGTGGTCGGACGCAGGTGCCGTTCTGGAGAGGAAGCCTCAACCTATCCAAGGCAATCTGCTCGATGCATGAATTGAGGGGGCGCAATGAAAAATCGATTGGTTTTTATACTCGCTTTAGTCTGCCTTTTGCCAGCAACCATTCCCGCTCAAGTTGCCATAACCGGAAAAATCACAGGTGTTATAACCGACTCTTCCGGATCGGCAGTACCAAACGCCAAGGTGATGGTCAAGGGCCCTTCCTTAATGTCCCCGCGCACGATGACTACAGGGTCCGAAGGAGACTACCTTTTTGACTTGCTGCCTCCGGGCACCTATGACGTCACTGTCACGGCGACCGGTTTCCGCACTTTCGAACAGACTGGTGTCGTCCTCACGGCGGGATTCACCGCGACCGTGAACCCCAAGCTGCAAGTCGGAGAGATTACCCAGACAGTCCAAGTGCAAGGCGAGACGGTGGTTGACCTGCAAAACGTTCAGACCTCGACGACCTTCGACCAAACGCTGCTGCAGGATATTCCGAGCGGCCGCGACCCCTGGTCCACTGTCGCACAGATGCCAGGCGTCACCTCCAGCACATTCGATGTGGCAGGTGACAATAGCTATCAGCAATCAGCTATGCAGATACACGGGAGTACTCAAGCGGAGCAGATCTACAGCTATAACGGTTTGGACCTGAACTGGCCGGGTTCGAGTGGCGGCTATACACAGTTCTATACCAATCATGACTCCTTCGATGAGTTTCAAGTGGTTGCGGACAATGCTCCTGCTTCCGTTCCCATTGGCGGGATCTACATGAACATGGTCACAAAGTCTGGTTCGAACGAGTTGCATGGCCAGGCTGCCGCTTACTACTTAACCGCCGCTACTCAAGCAGGGGTAAAGGAGCCCCTGTTCCAGGGATCTTCAGTGCCGACGGGCTCGCCTTTCGACATGACGCTGGACACTTCAGCAAGTCTCGGCGGGCCAATTATAAAAGACAAATGGTGGATATTCGGTTCCTATCGCCGGTACGATCTGCGGCAGCGCATTCTCGCGGTGACCGACCAGGCTGGCAATCCCGTGGTCGACGTCAATCACCAGACCAACACCGACCTGCGCAGCGACTGGCAGATCAACGCAAAGAACAAATTCAGCTTCATCTGGCTCTACAACGAGCAGAATCGCTTCTTCCGCCGAGACACGGCCTATCAGTTTGTTACTCAGGACGCCAGTTGGAAACAGATCGAGCCAGCCTACATCTTGCAAGGACTGTGGACTAGCCAGATCACGAATAACCTCTTGCTCGATTTTCGGGTCGGCTGGAACAAAATCGTCTTCCCCCTTAGCTATCAAGCCAATTCGACCGGTCTCAACCTGCAAGACATTGGGTACTCCACGGAAAGTGGCGCAGCACCCTACCAATTTCAAAACCCGGCATGGGTGCTCAAATGGTCCGCTAGCGGCTCTTGGTACAAAGGAAATTGGCATGGCAGCCACAATCTCCAATTTGGCTTCGAATGGGGAAAGAACTACAACTCTTACATCTACAATGTAAACCAAGGGATTAACGCGATCTTTAACAGCAACCCTTCGACACAGCCCGTCTTCTCGCAGCCTTTCCAAGTTGTGGCGTATAACACTCCGACGACGCAGAAAAACTATTTTCGCGATACCAGCTTCTTCCTTCAGGATACTTGGACGATTAAACGCCGCCTCACGCTGAATCTGGGGATGCGCTACGATCGCTTTACCACCTACTATCCCCAACAAACAACGGACGCGAACATTACGTTTCCTCAACTCTTCCAGGCCGATCACACCTTCCCTGCCTCGGGCAATCTGGTGGACTGGAACAACGTCTCGCCGCGCATCGGAGTGGCATGGGATCCTACCGGCAAGGGTGATTCTGTAGTCCGTTTCGGCTACGGCATTTACTACATATTGCAGGGCACCGGGCTCGCGGAGACCTCCAATCCAAATGGCTTAATCTCACTAACATTTCCATGGATTGACACCAACGGAGACAAAATCCCGCAGCTCAACGAATGGCTTCCTGCCGGCGCGACTCCCGTTGCATCCTCAGGCGGAGCGCAGATCAACCACAACATGAGCCGCCCGTATTCTGAGGAAATCAGCGCGGGCTATGAAAAGCAGTTGTGGCGGGACCTCCGTGTCGGGGCAACGTACTATTATCGGACCAAGAAAAACCTCTTCGGGACTGAGAACGCCGCAGTGCAGCCATCCGACTACGTGCCGATCACCACGCTGGGCGGCAACCCGATCATCAACCCCATCACCAACGTGCCGATGACTCTGTTTAGTTTTCAGCCCACGGACCCCAATAAATATGGAGCGTTCAACAATTTGGTGACGAACATTTCGCAGCTCGACACTAACTCGTATAACGCGGTCGAGTTCACCGCCGTCAAACGCTTGTCCAACAAGTGGCAAATCCTCGGCGGCTTCACGATCCAGAGCCAGAAGGGCACGTACGGACGCGGCTTCTCTGACGAAGCCACCGCTGACAATTTCAACGATCCCAACGACGGCATCAATCGGCAGAACAACTATCTGAATCTCGACTCCACGTACGTATTTAAAGTGGATAGCACCTACGAGCTGCCGTGGAAATTCGGTACCAGCGTCAACTTCCAGCATTACACCGGTTTCCCGATCCAGCCGACCGAAACCTTCAACGTGCCGGACGGACAAGGTGTCAACATTGCTGAGAACGTCATCCTGCAGCCCGCGGGAATCCAGCGCCTGCCTAGCGTCAACCAGCTCAACCTGCGCATCTCCCGCGAGTTTGTCTTCAACGAGCGCTGGCACCTCATACCAATCGTCGATTTCTTCAACTTGACGAATTCTCAAACGACCATCTCGGAGGTCACTCAATACACCCCTCCGACTGGTGGCTTTTTTCTGAAGCCATCACTCGCCATCAACCCATTCGTGACTCGCTTTGGTCTGCGTTTTACTTTTTAACGAGAACCGCATTCGCAGCCTGATTAGTCGATCGTTCTTCCCAACTCGACGGGTGGAGTGATACTTTCACTCCACCCGCCAGTCTGGTTTCAGGGTCTTAAGTCTCTTTGTCCGCTCTTCAGGGGGCGCAATGCGCAATCGGATTCACGCAGTCAACATCGCACTAATTCTGCTGGCAAGCGCGAGCACCGCGGTTGCGCAAACGGCCGCTCAGAAGCCGAAACTCACTATCGAACAGCTCATCGACATCAAGCATCCGTCTGAACCCATTTGGTCTCCTGACGGGAAGCTTGTCGCATTTGTCTGGGACCGCGCGGGCGTCGCCAATCTTTACACTGCCAACGCCGACGGCAGCGGCACGCCCAAGCCGCTCACTTCCTTCCCCCAGGGCCAAATCGATGGCGCTTTCTGGAGCGAAGATGGCGATCTCGAGTACTTTCCGCATGACGGCGATCTTTGGCAGGTGGCGGTGTCCGGCGGCGCTCCTAAGCCTGTCTGGAGCAAGCCGGATCCGGGCAGCGGTTATGTCCTCTCGCCCGATGGAAAGCGCGTTGCCTTCGTTCGCAGCAATCCCGCCGCAAAGGAAGGCGCGCCGCGCTCAAGCGATCTGATCATCCGCTGGCTCTCCGATGGCACCGAAGCAACCACAGCGCATGACGACGTGAGCATTGAAGGCATTCTCTGGTCTCCCGACGGTTTATCCATCGCTTATGTCGCCGGCTCGAAAATCATTCATCACGATGAATCGCCTTCTTATTCCGGCGCCAAACTCGTCTACCGAGTTTCCGAATATGTCCCCGGTCAAATCTTTGCGATCAAACTCGCGGAAGCGAAGCCCGTCCCTATCGCTAAGCCCGGCGAATACGGTGGATTGGCCTGGGTCGACAACGCACATCTTGTTTTCGACGGCCAATCCAAAGACTTCAAGAGCTATTTCATCTATCTCGCTGACGCTGCCACCGGCAGCACGAAAACCATCCACGAAATCCACGAAGAAAAATTCTGGAGCATCCCCGACTGGGGGGAAGCGGGCGCGCAGCCGTGGCCTTCGCCCAACGGCAAATGGATCGCCTTCTTGAGCGATGAAGATGGCTGGGACCATCTCTACGTCATGCCCGCATCCGGCGGCGACGCAGTGCAAATCACCAAAGGCAAATTCGAAGCATGGCGCCCCGCGTGGTCGCACGACAGCACGCGCATCGCGTTCGACGCCAATCTCGAGGATCGACCCGGTGATCGCGTCCTCGGCATCGCGAAAATCGGTGATGACCCTGCTCACGCTGAAGTCACCTACATTCCCGCAACGCCCGGCACAAATATCGAGCCGCACTGGTCCGAGGGTGACGGCCGCCTCGTCTATCAGCACACCGACACGCAGAACAGCGCCGACCTCTACACCGTTGGCACCAATCCCGGCGCACCGGCGCCCGCGCGCCTCACGGACTCCATGCCCGCCGGCATGGACCGCTCTCAATTCGTCGAGCCGCAATTCGTCCACTTTCCCGGACCCGACGGTCAGCAAGTCCCAGGCTGGCTTTTTGTTCCAAAAAACATCAATAAAAACGTCAAGCATCCCGCGATCATGTGGATTCATGGCGACGGGGTAAATCAGAATTATGACGGCTGGCACGTCCAGCGAAATTACGCCGTCTACTACAGCATCCACCAGTATTTTCTTCAGAAAGGTTATGTCGTTTTTGCTCCCGATTATCGCGGCAGCATCGGCTACGGCCGCGATTGGCGTACCGGCGTTTACATGGACGTCGGCGGCAAGGATGCGAAGGACGCCTGGATGGGCGCGAACTATCTGAAGACTCTTCCGTACGTTGATGCGGACCGCATCGGCGTCTGGGGCCTAAGCTACGGTGGCTTTTTCACTCTGATCGCGATGACGGATCAACCGAAACTTTTCCGCGCGGGCGTCGACGTCGCCGGTGTCACCGACTACACGATGTACTATTCCGATCCCTACCACGGCGACTGGACTGCCAGCCGCATTGGCACTCCCGACCAAAATCCGCAGGTCTACGCCAACGCTTCGCCGCTTTCGCACATCGATCGCCTCGAGCGGCCACTGCTCATACTCCATGGCACCGCAGACGTGAATGTTCCCTTCCTCGAATCCGTCTGGCTGATGGACGAAGCCTTGAAGAAACACAAGGGCGACTTGATTTCCTTCATGATCTACCCCGGCGAGTTTCACTATTTCACGCGCGAACATGTCCTTCTCGATGCCTGGCATCGCGTCGACGATTTCTTCGGCGCCAACTTGCGCGCTCCCGCAACCACCAAACCCAAACCGAAATAAGCTGTCGCTCGTATTAAGCCGATTCAAAATGATCTCGTTGGACTATTCACGGTGGGTGGGCTTCGCCATATGCGCTGGAGGAGCCGCATACTCAGCACGTATGCTGTTTGATACAAATTACGCTTTTAAGATAATCCACAAAACTTATAAGAAATCAGACCAAGCATCGGAAAAGATGCGGCTCCTCAATGCGCGCATCGCGGCCGGAGTGGTGTTCGTTGGCTTCGCCTACTTTGCGTGCAAGTTTCTCGTCTACGGCTGATGAGTTATAGAGGAATAGCGCGGGCCCGGCGGCCTCGTGCGATGACAGCCCCTACGCGCATTCGAGTCTTAGTGGGTGGGCTCTAGAACTAATTTCTGCACACGCCAATTCAGGATTTCGGCGACGTATAGCTCGTTCTCCGATGGGCAAGCGATTTCGTGAATCCATCCGAATTGTCCGAGCTGCTTGCCCGCTTTACCAAACATTCCAAGCACTTTCCCATCGAGGCTGAGTTTGTAGATCCGTCCCGGAAACGCGTCGGAAGTGTACAGCACTTGCTTCGGACCAGGCGTAATGCAAACCGTCCACGGCGCGCCCGGCGACATTGTGCCCGTTGTCCCGGTTGGCTTGTTGCCGATCGCCGCGCGCGCATCCGGAGGTGCCGACACATCGATCGTCATCTGCCGCAAAAATTTTCCATCCCCATCAAAAACCTGAATGCGCCGATTCCCACGGTCCGCAACATAAACATTTCCCGATGAATCCACAGCAATACTGTGCGGCACATTGAACTGCCCCGGCTGGTCGCCCGGTTCGCCCCAGGACTTCACCCAGTTGCCGTCCGTGTCAACTTTCGCAACGCGCGAATTGATGTATCCATCGCTGATAAATGCGTCCCCCGCCGCGTTCCAGGCAACATCCGTAACTTGCCGGAACATCCCGTCCACAGGAGGCAGCGGTGGCTTCACATGTTTGAGTGGCCCTGTTCCTTCGTCGGAAGCTTCCTGCTTCCGTCCAAACACCATCACCACGCGGCCCTCGGGGTTGAACTTGATAACCATGTCCGACCCTTTGTCCGTCACCCAAATGTTGTCCTGCGGATCGACCTTCACCGCGTGGGCGTACGACCACGCGTACAAATTGTGCCCAATCTCCCTCACAAATTTTCCACTCGCATCAAACTCCAGCAGTTGCGCGCCGCTCGCCGCATACGCGGGTCCAGTCGTATTTCCCCGCGAAAAAACAAAAATGTGCCCCTTCGAATTGACGGACACTCCCGCCACTTCTCCTAAATAAACGTCCGCGGGCAATTTCAGAAAATCAGGAACGGATGTATACCGGATTTCCGGCGGCTGCTGTGCACGAAGATTCCCATTCCCCAGAACGTACAAAACACAAACGAGAAGAAAACGCCGCATTCGAATCACCTCGCTAGATTGGAATAATCAGCTGCCCGTTAACGCCGCGTATTGAGCCTTGGTGAGAGGGACTACCGAAAGCCTTCCTTCACGAACCAGCGGAGAACCGGCGAAAAGTTTGTCCGCTTTAACTTGTGCCAATGTCCATGGTTTCGCGATCGGTTTCCCTGCTTTGATTTTGACGATGGGTACTTTCGGATCAGACGGATCCACAGAAATCACTGTTGCCGTTCCGACCGCGCTCTTGCGGTTAGCTGTTTCGTAGATGACCAGACGCGCGCCCGCAGGCATTTCTCTCAGGTTTTTCACTCCGGCAGGGCTCGTTACGCCGTCCCACACCGTGACACCGTCTTTTTGCAGATCGGCAAACGAATATACGGATGGTTCGGTTTTCAACAAATAGTCTGAGGCCATGCGTCTCTCCAAGTGAATCAATCTGGGCGCGACCATTCTACCTGTTGAGCTCTCTGGGCGCTGCTTTTCGATACAGCGGCCGCGGCGCTAGACTCTCTGCTTGCTTTTCCATTCGCGGCCGCCCCGCACAGTTCAGCCGCCGTGAATTAAATCGGTAGACCGCGCTTGCCCGTGCCTGACGGTTCTGGCACGATGCAAGGAACATAGCACCGCATTTGGATGTTAAGCTCCCCGGAGGCAAAATGGCTGGGTTTTGCAGGAATTGTGGCAAGCCGTTGGCGGATGGACAAGCTTTCTGTGACGGTTGCGGCACGCCCGCTTCCGGTCCCCCAGTTCGTTCCTCTGCGGCGCCTCCACCTCCCGCTTCTAGTGCACCTCCCGTGCGGCGCCCTAATGCCGCTCCTCAACCAACACCGCCAGCACCCGCAGCCGCGTCGCAAGCATCCTCGGGTGCTCCTGCCAAATCGGGCAATACCCTTGTCAAGGTTCTCTTGATCTTCCTTGTTGTGATTTTTATTTTCGGCGCCATTGGAGTTGCGGGCATCTGGTATGTCGCGCATCGCGTAAAGCAAGGAATACATGACGTCGGCCTGGACGAGATCTCTAACGCGTCGAACGCAACTCGCGGGCCAGCTCTCGCTGGCATCGATCCGTGCAGCCTGCTCTCCAAAGCCGACGTTGGCCAAGCCGCAAAGATGGAAATCGTGCGCGCCGAGCCGGCCGAAGGAAGCGACCCGGGATGCTCTTATAACGTGCAGGCGCAAATTTCAGACCTCGTCGTAAAGCATGGTTCCCTTCTACACAAAGAGGGGACCACGGAAGCCCAACGACAACAATTTGAGTCAATGGCAAAGCCTCTATTTCAAGGCATGAACTCCGAGCAAAACGGCGCTGCTTCGAAACATCCCGGCGAAGCGCCTGTATTCGTATTCGGCGTGACCAACGGTGGTGCCAGAGCGCAGATAAGCTTGATGCGCATGACGTTCGGCCGTCTGGAAGGCGGCATGGTCTCCATTCCTGGATTGGGAGACGATGCAATCGACATCGGCGGCTCCATGATGCTGATACGCAAAGACGACAAGCTGATTCGCATCATGTACCAGATGTGCCCCTGCTCGACAGACGATGTGGTGCCACTCGCAAGAAAGATTCTCGCGGGCATCTAGCGCGGTCTCGCTAACAAGGCCTTGCAACCTTTTCCGCCCGAGCAATAGAGCTACGGCGCTTTTGCTGCCACGACGCCGATGTCGGCGATGTTGTCGCCTTTTTTCAGGGAAGGAACCGCGTTCACATGAAGAATCACGCCTGACGCTGGAGCGCGTGCATCGAGAATCACTTTGCCGAAATAATCTGTCACATAGCCGATCTTCATGCCCTCTTGAACGTACGTCCCGCGCTTGACCAGCGGATACCAAATCCCTGGCCCTTCCGAAATTACGTCAACAACTTTCCCCAGCCAGACAGGGTTTTCGACGAAGTGCGGCTCGCCGGGAATCATTTTCAGGTAACGCATCGTGCTGAGGGTGCCGTTCACCAGCAGCGTCACGTCATCAGTTTCGACCGTGCCTGCATGGCCCGCTTCAACAACAATGGACGGTTTGCCGCGAACGGAAGCGGTGTTGTCCAAATAGCGAGTGGCAGTAGGATCAGTGGGGCGCTCGCTCCAGATAATGATGTGATCCAGCCCGAACGCGAGCACCATTTGTTTCGAAACGCGATCCTGGGTTTCCTTGCCCACAGCTCCCCAGTACGCGTACGGGCGCAGGCTTTCATCCAAGTCGCCGCCGTGGTAGTCGATTAAATAGTCGCAGCGGTCTACGACTTCCTTGGTGATCATGAACAAAACTCGATCCGTTTGCGAGCCATCCATTTTCCCGGGATAAAACCGATTCATGCTCTTGTTGTCGATGGGATTCACGTGCGGAACTTTTTGTTCGAACGAAAGTACATTCACAAGCGGCACCAGAATGACCGTGCCCGAAAGTTGCGCCGGATCAAGCTCGCCAATCAACTTTTCGACAGCGATGATCGAGACATATTCCGTGCCGTGCGCACCCGTAACAAGCGCAAGGACAGGCCCCGGCTTAGCGCCATTCACGACCACCACCGGAATGTTTGTTCCCGCGTCCACACCCGCCGGTACTTCGATGTAGCCATTCGCTTTTTGCCCCACAGCCGCCGTCGCGGTGCCAACAGTAAATGACGCGCGCTGCGCGAAAGTTAAACTGGGAAGCGCCAATAACATGGCAGCCGAGGCGAGCGAAAATCGAAATGTGCGAAACATGAAGCCTCCTAAGGGCGAGTGAGCATAACGCGCGTGAAGAGGATCGGCAACCGCGTTTGCTAAATGGCGTTTGCTGACGAACAGAACAAAACGCGGCGCGGCCGAACAGAAGCAGTGATAAGATTTCCGCCGCTGGCAAATTTTGGGCCCGGGAGCCTCGCATGATTCTCGACCGAAGAAAGTTTTTGAAAACAGCGGCGGTGACAGGCGCGGCGGCGGCTTTCGGGGGCACGGCCGCGTTCGATTTGGCCGCGGACACGCAGACTCCAGGTTCCTTCGATTTTGTCTTTTTCACCGATACGCATATCGAGCCGGAACTCGATGCGGCGCACGGCTGCGACCTGTGTTTCAAGAAAATTGCGGCTCTCAAACCTGAGTTTGCCATCATGGGCGGCGACCACGTGTACGACGCCACGTCCGTCGGCGCCGATCGCGCCAACACAGTCTTTGATCTCTACAAAAAGACCGAACAATCGCTCCAAATGCCTGTCCACCATGCGATCGGAAATCACGATCCCTTCGGCATTATCGAAAAGAGCGGAGTGCCCACGAGCGATCCCGCATACGCCAAGAAAATGTATGAAGACCGCATCGGGAAGACCTACTACTCGTTCGATCACAAGGGCTATCACTTCATCGTTCTCGATTCGATCCAGCCAACCGAGGACCGCTTGTGGGAAGCGCGCATCGACGACAAACAAATGAGCTGGCTCGCCGCCGACCTCCAAAACACGCCCGCCACCGCGCCCGTCATCGGAGTGGTTCACGTTCCCCTCGTATCCGCCTTCTCCACCTTCGGCGGCGATCCTACTCGCCCCCCAGCCAAATACAGCACGCTCACTGTCGCAAACACACCACAGGTCTTGAAGACGTTCGAAGGCCACAACCTGATCGCCGTCCTCCAGGGCCATCTGCACGTCAACGAAACCGTCGAATACAAAAACACAAGATTCATCACCGGCGGCGCGGTCTGCGGGAACTGGTGGCATGGCTCGCACATGGGCTTCACCGAAGGGTTCACCGTCGTCAGTTTGCATGAAGGCAAACTCACCACGCGCTACGAAGCATCGGGCTTTCAAAGCGTGGATGTCAGAGAAAAATTCTGAAGCGGCAGATGCGAGTCTCGGCTGTTCCGAAACGTTGCATCTAGAGCAAGCCTTCCCGAGGATTAATCTTTCTGTACCCTAATCCGCGATAAACTGTTCCCGGATGTCGCACTCGTAGTGCTGGTTTGGCTCCTCCCTCCGTCAGACCTCCCTCTTGGCATACACGCTCGGAAAGTGACGCCCAGCTATGCCTGAAGAACGTCAAAAAACCGGAAACTGTGCTGTTGCCGCACCGTCTGCAACGCAGCGTGCTCACCCTCGTTATCAATTTACAGCGACGGCAGAGGCCCTCGATTCTCAACACCGCTTGCGAATGAGTGCCCGCACCAGTGATTTGGGAAAAGGTGGTTGTTATCTAGATACTTTCAGCCCTTTCCCGATAAAAACGGGAGTGAAGCTGCGCATCACGAAAGAAAAAGTCTGCTTCGAAGCCGAAGCAACCGTGGTGTACTCAAAAATGGGAATGGGCATGGGTCTAGCGTTCACCTCCATCGACCCACAGCAAATGAGTGTGTTGGAAAAATGGCTTGGCGAATTGAGCGGCTCGTCGCCGTGCGAGTTGTCTGTGATCCAGGAGCACCCGACAGGTCCTGCCAGTGGCGGCTCTGCAAAAGAACCTGGCTATGTTTTGAACGATCTGATCGTCGCTTTGATGCGCAAAGGCACACTGAGCGAAGAAAAAGGCCGGACCATGCTCTTGCGGCTTGTGCATCACGACTTCCGACCTTAATTGCTCCTAGATCGCGGCTAGGAACTCTCGCCATTTCTGCGCCGCCAATTTGAGACGACTGCTTCTTTAGGCCCGAATCACTCTTCTGGGCTTGCTTCCTCTCTGCCTCCTGCCGCTTTCACTACCGGAGCCGTTTGTAATACAGGTGTAGCCGGCGTTGCGTCGCCTTTCACATAGTGCGCATACCACGCGAGGTAACGTTCAAGGCGATCCTTGATATGCGACGGCACCGTGAAACCGTGATACTCGCCCGGATACACAACGAGTTCGGTGGTGCGCCCAAGTGCCTTCATGGCTTGGTACATCTGCTCGCTTCCAAGAATCGGCACGTTCGAATCGATTTCGCCGCCCATAAAAAGCGTGGGCGTGGTGATGTTCTTGACCCTGTAGAACGGCGAAATTTTGTCCCAAAGCGCCTGATGTTCCCACGGGTAGCCGAGTTCTGTTTCGTAATCGCGCTGGTAGTGGTCATGCCCATAGAAGCTGGTAATCAGCGCAACGCCCGCGCCGGAAATAGCGGCCTTGAACTGCGTGGTCTGGCCAATGATGAAGTCCGTGGAAATGCCCCCATAGGACCAGCCGCCGACTCCGAGCTTATCGGGATCTGCAATGCCTTGAGCGATGGCATAGTCCACCATCGCCATGTCGTCTTGAAAGTCCTTGTTGCCCCAGTCCGCGTAAATGGCCGCGCAAAACTTCTCACCGTAACCCGAAGAGCCACGCGGATTCGGCAACAAAACAGCGTAACCGTTTGCAGCATAGAGTTGAGCGAGATGGTAAAAAGATGCCTCATATTCGCCCACCGGACCGCCATGAGGATTCAGCAGCGTGGGAACCTTTTTCGTCGCGTCGAAATCGACCGGTTTGTAGAGATATCCAGCAACGGCGGTTCCATCCTTGCTCTTGAAATGCACATATTCGACCTTGGCCAGGCGTAATTGAGAAATGAGTGCATCGTTGGTCTTGGTCAAACGAGTGAGGTCGCTGCCGTTTTGTAGAAAAATTTCGTCAGGACGATCGGTTGTGCCGATTTGCGCCGCAATGGCTCCATTCTTGCCCAGCGAATAAGACGAAACGGTGACGCGCCCGCCGATAGGCCGAGCGATTTCTCCTCCACCGACTGCGATTCGACAGAGATTCTGCGCGCCATCATCCACCGCAATGAAATAGATGAAGCTGCCGTCGGCAGAAAAACGCGGGCGGCGAACGTTGCGGTCAAATGACGTCGTGAGCACTTTTGCCTCACCACCGCTCGAAGGAGCGATCGCGAGATGTTGCGTGGCGTACCAGAAGAGGTGCGGGTCAAGCATCGTAACGTATGTGATCAATTTGCCATCGGGAGACCATGCGGGTTGACCGTCAGCGCCGGGATTCGTAGTGATTTGCGTGAGATGTGCGCCTTTATCAGCGTTGTCTGCCGCAACGACCCAGATATTGGTATCGCGCGAAGCATCGGGATCGGGCATGGTGCGGTTGCTGGTGAAAGCCAGTTGCTTCCCATCAGGAGACCAGGCGGGCTGTTCGTCGTCGAAATTGCCCGAAGTGATTTGCGTAACTGATTTCTTCTCGATGTTGAAGACGTAAAGGTGACTGCGCCGATTATCGAGATAACCGATTGTGTCTTCCTTGAACTGAAGCCGGTCAATCACATACGGGGGCTGCGTTTTCGGTTTGGCCGCGGCTTGCTTGTCTTTATCTTTTTCCGCATCTGCGTCTTCCGGTTTGGGATCTTGGAGGACCAAAACGAGGCGCGTGCTATCCGGCGACCACTCAAAGTCGCCGACACCTTGAGCGATCTCCGTGAGCCGAACGGCTTCCCCGCCGACACGATTGAGAAGCCAGACCTGGCTCTTGCCGTTATTGCGGGAGGAAGTGAACGCAAGATATTTGCCGTCAGGGCTCCACCGCGGATGGCCCGAAGAAATACCTTCGGCGGTCATGGGCAACGGATCGCCGCCGTGCGCCGAAACCATCCAAATCCGCGTTTCGTTTTTATCTTCTTTGAGCATTTTCGAGCGCACAGTGTATGCGACCCACAAACCGTCCGGGCTCAGCTCAGGCTGGCCGACATCGCGAATCTGGAAGTAGTCGTCAATCGTGATGTAGCGCGTACTGGCAGGCGTGCGAGGCTGCTGCGGAGCCGAGTCCGCAATCCGCGCGCACAACGAGAGCGCAAGGACGAATAAAGCAAAGGCAAAACGGCGAATCATTTTCATGCCGAAAACTCCTCCGACTGGAATTCTGAGATAAACCTGGCGAAGTGTAGCAGAGCGCACAAGAATTTGATCCGACAATTTGTATGACGTATAATACGTGTGGTATCTGTATGCCAAGTAGGAGCGTGGAACGTGCTTTCCATTCGATTGAAGCCCGGAATTGAAAAACGGTTGTCCCGGCTTGCCAAGGAAACTGGAAGAACAAAAACTTTTTATGCCAGCAAGCTAATTGAAGAAAATCTCGAAGACCTCGAAGACCGCTACCTAGCCGAAGCGCGCCTTGAAAAGCGCGGCAAGACCTACACGAGCGCGCAAGTTCGGAGCGAGCTTGGCTTGGACGATTGAATACGATGAGGGTGCGCTCGCCGACCTCAAAAAGCTCGACCGCCAAATACAACGGGAAATCCTGGACTATATGGAGAAACGAATTGCGAAGGCTGAGGAGCCTCGCGCGTTTGGCAAACCGCTAAGGCATAGCAAGTTCGGGTTGTGGCGTTATCGAGTGCGCGACTATCGCATTATCTGCGAACTACGAGACGCGCAACTGAGAGTGCTGGTAGTGGCCGTTGGCCACCGAAGCACCGTTTACGAGAAGTGAGTTGAGAGTGCTCAATGCCGGTTTGCAAAGCGGAATCAGAATTGCACGCTTTGTGCCAAACGAGGTGAATGATCCGATGTACATACACATGTTTGCGTTCCGATTTAAGACGGGAGTGACGGAAGAGCAGAAGGAGCACGTCGTTGCGGAGATACAAAAATTAAAGAGCGTGATCCCGCAGGTGCTGGAATCGTGGGTGGGGCGGAATGATTCGCCGCGTGGGCAAGGCTATGAGTTGGGCGGAGTGATGAAGTTCGCGGATAAATCGGCGTGCGAGGCGTACGGCGCACACCCCGTCCATCAGAAATTGTTGGTGTGGTTGATGCCGTTGATCGAGCCGATCGAAGTGGATTTTACAGTGCCCACGCAACGAGATGTTTCCTACTCATAACGCAGCGCTATGAGAGGATCAAGTTTCGAGGCGCGATACGCCGGCAAGAAACTGGCGAAGGCCGCTACGGCAGAGAGCACGACGACGGCGGCAACTAGTGTTATCGGATCGCGCGGCTTTAGCCCGTAGAGCAACGATTTAGCGGCTTGGGCCGCGCCTAACGCGAGGCCTGCGCCGATCACGAGTCCTGTCACCGTCAGCAGAGTTGCTTCGTTGAGGATCAACTTTAGAACGTCGGCACGCTCCGCGCCTATAGCCATGCGGATACCTATTTCTTTGGTACGCTGAACGACCATGTAGGAAATCACGCCGTAGAGTCCGATAGCGGCGAGCAGCGCGGCCAAGAATCCGAAAAATCCGGAAAGCGTAGCCATCAGTTGATCTTGCAGAAGTGATTCGTGAATGCTGATCTTTAGAACCTTGAAATCGAGGTCGATGCCAGGATTCATGCCGCCGATCGTTTCTTTAAGCGAAGCGATCAGGCTCGTTAAAGGAAGTGAAGAGCGCACCAATATCTGGTCGTAGGGACCAGGCTTCTCCTCCTGCGCCGATGGAAAATACATGAACGGCAGAAATTCTTCGTGCATGTCCCGCCATTTGCTGTCTTTGGCGACACCCACAATTTCATAAAGCGGACGCGGCTTTCCAGGAGGCTCGTGGATGCGAAACCGCTTGCCGAGAGGATTCGCCGTCCCATCAAGGATCTTGCGCACGAACGCTTCGTTGACGATGGCTACTTTGACGGACGTGGCGGTATCTCGATCGTCGAAATCGCGGCCAGCGAGAAGCGGCGTACCGATCGTCTGAAAATAGCCCGGGCTAAGACTATTGATCCATGATACGCCTTTCTCGACGTCAGAACCCTCTATCAGGACCTCGTCGTTCGAGGAATTGCCCCCGAAGGGCACCATTTGCGCGTCCGCGGCAGACTCGACACCTGGCAGCGCTTGCAGGCGCTTTACGATGTCGCGTTTGTATTCGATGTTCCGCTCATCGGGAATATGCAAACGCTCGAAATCGACAGCAACGTCCAGCATGCCGCTTTGTTGGAACCCGGCATTGAGCGTGGTCAAGTTGCGCAAACTTCGCACGAAGAGTAGCGCACCCATCAAGAGAACCACGGACAACGCGACTTGTGAAACAACCAATATGCGGCGAAGGCTGAAGCGCTCCTTGCCGCCCGTCGAGCCGCGGCTGCCGGACTGAAGCAAAGTCGCGGGTTCCGCGCGCGTCGCGCGGATCGCGGGAGCCAACCCAAACGAAATCGTGGTCAGCACCGCGAGACTTGTCGTGAACGCGAGCACGCGCCAATCCATTCCCAAATCCAGAAAGATTTGATTATCGGCGGTACTGATGAACGTAACGAGGAGCCGGCTCACAGCAAACGCGAGGAACAACCCGCAAACCGCCCCACCAACAGCGAGCAGCAAGCTTTCGGATAGCAGTTCGCGAATCATGCGCCAACGCGACGCTCCCAGTGCGCGGCGAATTGTGATCTGACGTTCGCGAGCTCCCGCACGCGCGAGCATCAAGTTGGCCAAGTTCGCACAAGCGATGAGCAGAACCAATCCGGAAATTCCAAGCAGCAGCCATAGCGAGGTTTCGGAATCCTCGCGCAATTCTGAGAATCCGGTGGCTGCAGAAAAGGCGCCGAGTTTGTATTCGAGATAGTGCTTCGCTCCGTCGGCATCGTAGTTGGGTGGAATCGTTTCTTGCAGGATTTGAGGAGTGACGGCATTCATTTGCGCGTTTGCGCGTTGAATAGTCCATCCCGGTTTCAAACGACCGATGGAAGCAAGCCACCAGGCGTGCCGCGTCGGAAGACGGTTGTCGCGTGGATTGAGAATCGGTTCGACGCAGACGGGCACCGCTACATCAAAAGTATCGCCCACGGAAACGCCGTTGAAACCCGGTGGCGTGACGCCGAGAATCTCGAAGGAATTGCCGTCGAGGCTTAGGCGTTTTCCAATGACGGAAGGGTCTCCGGCAAAATTTCTCTGCCAGAAGGCGTAGCTAATGTCTGCGCCCGACACAGGACAGCCGGGTTGGTCGTCTTCAGGACCCAGCAGTCGCCCAAGAATCGGCTGAATGCCAAGCACGCGAAAGAAATCTCCGGTGACGCGGAGGCCTTTCGCGTTGCGAACTTCCCCGCCATTCGCAAGGTTAAATCCCTGGCCGCCCCAGGCAGCGATTTCGGCGAAACCCTCCTGGCGTTTGCGAATCTCTTCCCACATCGGGAAAGTGAGCTGCGAATATTGGCCGGAAAAATTACCAGAGGCCCAGTGACGGTCGGCGATACGGACAGTGCCAAGCTCTTGAGGATTTTTGACAGGAATGGTTCGAAGGCGTATGGAATCAATCAGTTGGAAGATGGCGGTGTTGGCGCCGATGCCTAGCGCGAGGGTTAGAACGGCAACAATCGTAAAGCCCGGACTTAGGCGAAGAAGCCGAAAGGCGTGGCGAAGGTCGCGCCAGAGATTGGTCATAGTAATCCCTCACAGGGATAAGACGACGAAAAGGGTCAAAAGTCACGCCGGATAGTGATGACGTAGAGGTGCGAAAATTTTGCCACCATGAACGTAGAGGGCCGCCCAAGGGCGGCCCCTACAGAGTTGAGTGCGCGCCAGTAGGGCGCACTTTTTGTCCGTGGACCTCACGGGAATTGGCGGACGGGTTGCGCCTTGGGCAGAGGTTTTCGAGGGAGCATTTCGTCGCGGTTGGCGGTTAGGTAGACGAAGCTTGCGACGATCACCGCCATTTGCTTCATGTCGGCCTCCTGAATGCGTTCGTACACGTCCATGTTGGAGTGGTGGGTGCGGGTGTCGTAGTCCATCGGATCCTGGATGAACTGGAAACCGGGAAGGCCGACGGCGTCGTAGGAAAGGTGGTCAGTCCCGCCGGTGTTGCGGATGGTTAAAGTGGTCATGCCGAGATCATGGAACGGAACCATCCAGGCATTAAAAATTGGGGCGACCATTTCATTGCCTTGGAGATAGACGCCGCGGATTTTGCCGGTGCCGTTGTCGATGTTGTAGTAAGCGTCTAGCTTGGAGTGTTCGGGAAGAATCTTGATTAGATGCGTGGTGGCATCTTGTTCGACATGGGGGTCGCCAAAATGCTGCTTGATGTAGGCAGCTGAGCCGAGGAGGCCCTGTTCTTCACCAGTCCAAAGGCCCACGCGGACGGTGCGGCGCATTCTGACGCCGGTGGCTTTGAGGATGCGCATGGCTTCTAGCATTACCGCGGAGCCAGCGCCGTTATCGGTGGCGCCTGTGCCGGATTGCCAGGAATCAAAGTGGCCACCAAGCATGACGATTTCGTCGGCCTTGGCTTTATCGGAGCCGGGGATTTCGCCGATGATGTTGAAAGAATTCAGGTCGTCGTCGTAGAACTTGTTCTCGATATCGACGAGCATCGTGACGGGGACCTTTTTCTCGAGCGTGCGAACGATGCGGCCATAGTTTTCGTTGGCTACCGCAACGCGGCACGGAGCTGGGGGATCTTTCTCTTTGTCGCGGCCGCCGCCCTGTTGAACGAAAACGGTCCCATCGTCGCTGCGGGAAGGCTCGATCCAGGCGGCGACACCTTCGTCCAAGAGGAACTTCTGAACTTTGAGTTGGAATTCGCGGGTGGCGCGGAACTGGGCGATGCGCTCTTCCTGGCCTGCCTGGGCCGCGGGGACTGGCTGCGTCGCTAGATCGGCGAGCTCGGCTTCGGTGTAGCGGTGAGCTTGCGGATCGAAACGCTCGGGACTTTCTGGAATGGCAGCGGTAAGGACGAACTTGCCTTTGAGCTGACCTTTGAATTTGGCGAAATCCTCTTCTTTTGTGATGGGCGCGAAAACAGCGTCAGCAGTGACAGGACCATTGGTTCCAGGCGTCCAAGCTTTCGCATAGGCGATGAGCGGAAACGGATGCGGGGTGATGACCTGAACGTTGGTGCGCTCATTAGACCAGCCGCGACCGAACGGTCCCCACTGCTCGAGATGGACATTGGCGAGTTTCCACTCGTTCATGGTGTCCGTAGTCCATTTGGCGGCTTCCTTGATATTCGGAGAGTTGGTGAGGCGCGGGCCGTGGATATCGCTCAAGTAGCTGATGATTTCCATGACCTTGGAAGTTGTGGCGCCAAAACCTTCTTCTCTGATTTGATGAATCGCCGCCAGATCGGACTGGCTAACAGCTGGGGCCTGCGCTGCGATCGGCATAACCGCCAAGACCAGCGCTAGAACTGCAAACACACTCGCATGCTTACGCACAATCTTCCTCCGTTTTGAAATTCGACTGTCTGATCCTTACTTGAGCCGCCACAGGGTGCCGCTTGCATGTGTGTGACGGCAGCGGCTGTGAATGCGTTTCAAGGAGTCCGTGAGCTCTGTCCGGTGATCCTCGTCCAAATCAGAAAAGTCGCGGAGAGAGTTTGCTTTAGATTTCATTTTTGCGGAAACGCTCAATCATGTGATCGCATGCGCGAACGGTGACGGCCATCATGGTGAGCGTTGGATTCTGGCAGGCCGATGACACGAAACTCGCCCCGTCCATCACAAACAGGTTTTTCACGTCGTGCGCTTGATTGAATGCATTGAGAACAGACTTCTTCGGATCATTCCCCATGCGAGCAGTCCCCAATTCGTGGATAGCCATTCCCGGCATTTCCACGTTAGCTTGCACGCGGATGTCTTTCGCGCCGGCTGCTTCCAACATTTCGGCAGCTGAGGCGCCGGCGTCCTGCATCAGAGCGGCTTCGTTGTCGCCGTGCGACATATTGATATGCAACGCTGGAATGCCCCAGGCATCTTTCAGATCCTTGTCTATCTCAATGTAATTGTCCCAGCGGGCCAGCGATTCTCCGAAAGCGCCGAGCGAAATGGAGTACTCGCCTTCTTTCACAGCTCTCTTGAGCTGTGTTCCGTAGCCTTCGGCGTTGAAGTTGAATCCAGCTTCAGCCCCGCCCTGATAACCATAGCCGCGGATGAATTGCGAATGGTTTTTGCTCGAAGGAGTGTTCCGGAAGCGGGGGACATAAATCCCATTGGGCCGTGCAGGCTCGTTCGCATTCGGAACGGGGTTGAAATTTGCCAGACGGCCCGAGGCTCCTGCGCCAACGACGTGGTCCATCAGATAGTGGCCGAGGGCGCCGCTAGAATTCGCGAGTCCATTGGGATATTCGCGCGTGGAGGAGTTCAGCAAGATGCGGGTAGATTCCAGAGCTTGCGCGCAAAGGATCACCGATTTCCCGTGGACTTCTTTCACCTGGCGCGTCAAGCGATCCACGTACGTTACGCCGCGCGCTTTGTTCGCCTCGGTGGACATATCCACGTGGCTCACGACTGCGTTGGTGATGAGTGTGCAGTTGCCGGAAGCAACCGCGTCCTTGACGGTGGTAAACGGGCTGCTGAAATAAGAAAAGGTGCTGCAGCCGCGTTCGCACGGCCCGCAATAGTGGCACTGGAGGCGGCCATTGTGATTCTGCGTGAGGATCGCGGTGCGGCCGATCGTGACTGTGTGACCAAACTTGGCTTTGACGCGATCTCTGAGCAAAATTTCTCCACAGCTCATTTTCATGGGCGGGAGAAATTGGCCGTCGGGCAACATTTCATTGCCTTCCAGGGCGCCGCTGATGCCAACGTACTTTTCCACGGTGTCGTAATAGGGCGAAAGCTCGGCATAACTAATCGGCCAGTCGTCGCCATATCCGTCGCGGCTCGCCGCTTTGAAATCGTTGTCACTCATGCGGTAGCTCTGGCGGCCCCAGACGAGCGAGCGTCCACCAAGGACGCGCAGCCGCTGCCAGGTAAAAGGCTTGCCGGGCGGCGTGCTATAGGGATTCTCGAGGTCGTTCACGAACCACTCGTAGTTGTATTCCATGCACGCGTAGCACTGCTTTTGGACAGGCCGCGTGCGCACAATCTCAGGCGAGTGGTCGCGGTATTTCAATTTGTACGCTGGCATGTGCTCGGTAAATTCTTTCGGGGTGACCGCACGGCCTGCTTCGAGGAGTGCAACTTTCAAGCCGGCTTCGGCACATTGTTTCGCAGCCCAGCCGCCCGTTGCGCCCGATCCCACGACAATAACGTCATACGTTTGCTGCAGCGGATCTTGCGCCATGCCAACCCTATTAGTAATCCCAATCACTTGTGGTCCCCCTCCGGATGTTCGCAGCCTTGATACGGACCGTGCGCAAATGCACCGTCCCAACCCAATTCTTTTTCGCCAATCTGAGAGCTGTAGTAGGCCATCATGATGCGATCTTTCAGCGCTTCAAAATGGGCGTGCCCTTTATCAGGATTTGCATCTGCTTCACCTGTCCAGTTGGTGGCATTGCGTGGATACGCCAGCGCGTGCAACAAGAGATCCTGGTCGTCTTTCGACAAGTAGATAAAAGCTGCTTTGAAACGCCGAATGCTTTCGCTATCCAGATATCCGAGCGAATTCAAAAACGCTTGTTGCATCTCGCGCGTTTCCGCAGCCAGCAGAAGATCGATATAGCGATTTACCAGCGCTTCCTTCGCGCCGGGAGTCTCGGTCGCAGGAATTATCAAGTCGCTGAGAAGAATGAGCGTTTCGTTCTGGTGCTGATCCAGAAAGAGCGGCTTCCACCCAGGCCCCTCAAGTTCTTTCGAGGCGTCGACACCACTTTGCGCCGGCGTCAATTCGGAAGGTGGCGCGGCATTCTGCGCCGCACCTTGAGCGTTGGCAAGCGCAGGGCGCAACGCCGCCGCCGCACCGGCAAGAACACTTGCTCGTAACATTTCGCGTCGTTTCATGAAAACTCCTCGCGTACAGTTTTCGCCTACAGGAGACTACGCCATCGCGTGCAAATAATCATAATCGATCTTGATCGCTTCCATGGCAGGCGTGGTGGTAAACGGCGGCTCCTGCTCAACGTAATACAACTCGACTTCGGTTTTTTTCGCCGCGGCGAAAATCGGCACGTAATCAATGTGCCCGTGACCCAACTCCGCGGGCTTCGGACGCACACTTTCATCAAGTCCCGTGGACGGGCTGGCAGTGGGGAGGAAATCCTTGATATGCAACAACCGGTAGCGCTTTGGGTATTTCGACAAGTAGGCCACGGGATCGTGCCCGGCTGCAACCATCCAGCCACAATCGAGCTCGAATTTTACGAGCGATGGATCCGTTTCGCGCAAAATCACGTCGTAGCCGATTGCGCCACCGTCTAGCGGTTTGAACTCAAAATTGTGGTTGTGATATCCGAACTGCAAGCCAGCTTTCTTCGCCTGTTCGCCCATTTCGTTGCAGCGCGCCGCGATTTTTTTGAAGTCATCCAATGTCAACGCGGAGAGTTGCGCCATGAACGTCTTGGGGTCGAATTTGCCCGGTTCGGGAACTTTGGGAAGTGTCACAGAGGAGATCACATACTTTGCGCCAATTTCCTTGGCATAAGGGACCGCTTCTTCCATTCCGCCAAAACTCATATGCAATGACTTGCACTGCAAACCGGCGTCTTGCAATGACTTCTTGACGTCGGCAGCCTTGTGCTTCGGCGAAACGCCCGTTTCGACTTCTTTGTATCCAATCGCCGCGATTTGCCGGAG
>Ga0210391_10000755_pt1 | contig 31743 bp, 29 predicted proteins | sample IncBWC12OmetaG_FD_160573 | JGI IMG/M metagenome (GOLD analysis project Ga0210391, IMG submission 160573) | Forest soil microbial communities from Barre Woods Harvard Forest LTER site, Petersham, Massachusetts, United States - Inc-BW-C-12-O ... | reverse complement strand
TCGCGGGGCCGGATGGCGCAGAACGCCTGATGGACAGGTCGGATTCTGGGTAGAGCTCGGCACGCCTGCATCGGCAGGGTGCCAAGCTCGCTCCCGAACGGTCCGAACTTCGTTCGCGCCAACAGCACTGAGCCGGCACGAACAGCGCGTCCTCACGCTTACACCAATCCACAAAAACTTGAGTTAGTCGTTTTGATCGGCGGGCTGAGAACTTGAAGGCTCGAAAGGCAGATGCACGATTGCGTGTCGCTGTCTTTCGACCAGGCTTCGTGCCTGGCGGTTCGCCGCGCACAGGGCGAACTTATTCGCAGCAGCGTTTGCGGGATCACTGCGCTTGCTTCTTGGCGGCGCGAAACAGCACGATATCCACGCCGTCGCTTTTCTTCGTCAGTGCCACCACGCGCGCGCCGTCGCCATGGTCGTCCACGAATGCAATGTCCGTATCCGAGTCTACCGTTACGCCGTGAATGGGATGGTGATCGTGGTTTTCCTCGCGGCGGAAGCTGCTACCCAGACGGTGCGCGTACCACTTATCCACCGCGTCCAAATTGTCCGATGTGGTGAAGTGCTCGACGGCGATTCCTACTCCTCCATCTCCCGCCGAAAGTTCCACCTTCGCGTTGTTGTCTTTTCCGCTAGAGGTCGCCCCGGGATACACCGGCAAACCGCTGGCGCGCGGCACATCTTTATTTACTTTGATCGCGCCGACCGGAGTCTGAATCTCAACGTTATTGCCCTGATTGCGTACGCGCAGGTTGCGGATAAACAAGCCGGCAAGTGCCAGGCCGAACAGGACCATCACCACAATGCCGCCAGCGACAATCCCCAGAATCCACCACACAGCATTGTTGCTGCGCCGTTGTGGAGGAATGGCGGCTGGTGGCCGTCCGGACGCGCTAGACATAATTCACCCCTTGCATGTTAGACGCCCATAGATACGCAATGGGGCTTGAAAATGTTTCGCGCGTGCCCGAGCTGTCGCCTTAGTTGAAGCGCACTTCCACGCCGGGATGCCGATCGAGGTGCACGGAATCAATGAAGCGCACTTCCGCTTCCTCCAGCGTCATGATCAACGAATGCGTGCGCGTTCCGTCCCGGAAGAAATTCACGCCGTGCAGCAACCCCCCTCCGGTGACGCCTGTGCACGCGAAGATGATTTTCTTCCCCGGCGCTAGATCCACCGTCTCGTAAATCCGCTTGGGATCCTTGATGCCCATCGCTGCAGTGCGCTCCAGGTGCTCGGGCTTTGCTACCACCAATCGCGCCAGAATTTGCCCGTTCAAGCAGCGCAACGCGGCTGCGGTGAGCACGCCTTCGGGCGCGCCGCCGGTTCCCATCACCGCATGCACGGAAGTGCCGCGCACCGCCGCCGAAATGCCCGCCGAAAGATCGCCATCCGATATCAATCGAATGCGCGCGCCAGCCTTGCGTATATCTGCGATCAGCTTTTCGTGCCGCGGGCGGTCCAACACCACAATCACAAGATCCTCCACATCGCGGTCATAGCGCCGCGCGATCGCGCGCAAGTTGTCTTTCACCGGTGCGTCCAGATCAATCGCGCCCTTCGCCGGCGGCCCCACAATAATTTTCTCCATGTAAAGATCGGGCGCATGCAGCAGGCCGCCATGCTCGCTTGCGGCCAGCACCACGATCGCGCCCGGTTCACCCGTCGCGCATAGGTTGGTGCCTTCGAGCGGATCCACGGCGATGTCCACCTTGGGGTATTCGCGCGACTTGTCGCGCACAGCCGCGCCCACTTTTTCGCCGATGAAAAGCATGGGCGCTTCGTCGCGCTCGCCTTCACCGATCACGATCGTGCCGTCCATGCCGACGCGATCCATTTCCGCGCGCATGGCTTCGACGGCGGCCTGGTCGGAACCCGAGCGGTCGCCCTGGCCCATCGTGCGCGCCGAGGCGATCGCCGCGTTTTCAACCGTGCGCAGAAATTCGAGGCTGAGTTCTTTCTCCATGGCGGCTCCTGAATTGTGATTTGTTTCCGGTGGCTGGGACGGTCCTTCCGGGCGGCCTATCATAATCCAATTGGGCGAATTCCAATCAAGACGTTATTTGCGGGCGGTGCCAAGAAAGGTGACGACGTTTCCACGGTTTTAATTTTATTGACTGCGAATATCACTTGAGTCAAGAATCTCTCCCCGGCTGTGCGGCTGACCGGTATGCGTTCCGTCGGTATTATCGCTGAGATGGGATTCATACGAATTCAAAAGGAGATTGGTAATGAAGCAAGCACAATCATGCTTGCATCACCGTTCCCGTACCGCATTGGTGGTTTGCGTGATGCTCGCATCGATTTCGTTGTCATCGTATGGCCAAGGCCGAGAGCCAGGAAAGGAACGTCCCGTGGAACATCTGACAGCTTTTCGCACCGTACAAATTGATGGGCTCTCCATTTTTTACCGCGAGGCCGGGCTGAAAGATGCGCCAACGCTTCTTCTGCTGCACGGCCTGCCATCTTCGTCGCGGATGTTCGACCCGCTGTTCGTTCGCCTCGCCGATCGCTATCACCTGGTCGCGCCCGATTATCCCGGCTTCGGGCACAGCGACTGGCCCGACCCCAAGAAATTCGCGTACACGTTCGATCACATCGCCGAGGTCATGAATCACTTCACGGAGACGCTCGGCTTCACGCACTACACGCTGTACATGCAGGATTACGGCGGCCCCGTAGGATTTCGCATGATCCTTGCGCATCCCGAACGCGTGGAAGCGCTCATCGTTCAGGATGCGGTAGCACACAACGAAGGCCTGGGCGCGAATTGGAAGACGCGCCGAGCTTACTGGGCCGATCGCGCCCCGAACGAAGCCGCGCTGCGCACCAATCTCCTCTCGCTCCCCACGACCCGCGCGCGACACGTCGGCGATGATCCCGACTTAGAGCGCCATGATCCAGATCTATGGACCGATGAATATTATTTTCTCAACCAGCCCGGACAGGCCGATATTCAAAGCGATCTCTTCTATGATTACCGCAGCAACGTCGAGAATTATCCCAAGTGGCAAGCGTGGATGCGCGAGAAACAGCCGCGCCTGCTGGTGATCTGGGGCAAGTATGAAAGCTCATTCGATCCTTCGGAGCCGGAATCTTATCGCCGCGACGTTGCGAAGGCCGAAATCCACATCGTGGACGGCGGGCATTTCGCCCTCGATACCGCAGCAGATGAAATAGCGATGCTGGTCGGGACATTTATGAAGTAGTGGCGACGAAGAACGGCAAACTTCCACTGTATAGGAGGTAAAAATGCCACCAACTCTTACGCAGGTCCGCGAAATCTTCAAAAACCTTGAAACCGGCGACGGAGCAGCGTTCTTCACCCACGTTGCAGACGATGTGGATTGGACGGTCCAGGGAACTCATGCGCTTGCCGGTCATTATCACAGCAAGGCGGATTTTGTGGCGCACACGTTCGAGAAACTCAACAAGGTTTTACCGCAAGGTACGCAACTGCACGTGGAGCATGCATTGGTTAGCGGGGACTGGGCTGTCGTTGAACTGCATTCCCTTGCTACGGCGAGGAATGGCCTCAGGTTTGACAACCGTTATTGTTGGGTCTGCCGGTTCAGTGGCGACAAGATCGTTGCGGTCCGGGCCTATCTCGATTCAGCTTTGGTCGCTCGGCTCTTCCAGGAGAACCCAATTTCCGCAGCGGCCAGAGCGTCGGGAGACGAAAAGCACCTCTGACATTCCCACGAAGTCATTTTCCATTTTGGCGATGCCGCCAAATTCGGGCTCGATCCGGCGGCGGAATCTGGCGGCGCGCATCCAATCGTTGAGGAGTTTACATGCGAACTGACATTGTTCCCGGAGCCGTGCTTTCCGACTACGAGCTTTCCGACCATACTGCAAAACGCCGCAAGCTCTCCGATCTGCAGGGGCAACACCCCATGGTGCTGGTGCTCAGCCGCGGTGGTTTCTGTCCCAAGGATCGCCGCCAGGCTGAAGGGCTCGTGCAGCTCCATCGCGAGCTGGAGGTCTCCTATTGCCGGCTCGTCACAATCAGTACCGACAACATCGCCGAGACCAATGAATTTCGTACCGGCATCGGTGCGCACTGGCCGTTTCTTTCAGACGCAGGGCGTGTGGTGCAAAAAGATCTGGATATCGCTGAATACACAGATCCCGCCCACAATCCCATGATTCCGCATGTGCTTGTGCTCGAGCCTGGCCTGGTTATCTACAAAATCTACAACGGCTACTGGTTCTTGGGACGGCCCACCCTGGAGGAGCTGCGCCAGGATCTGCGCGAGGTGAGCAGGAAATGCCGGCCAGACTGGGACATCACCACGCCCGAACTGAGAGCAGCATGGCAACAAGGGCACAAGGAGCTCTTCTACCCTTACGGCAAAACCTACGCGCAAACCATAGGGGAACAGGACTAGCGGCGGAGTGGCCGTGAGCGACACGCCGCGCGGGTATGTGCCGTCGCCGTGAGACCGTTGAAATTTCCACCGCGTAATTAAAATTTTAACGCGATCCTAGCGGTGCGGTGCCCTTAAGCGCAATTGTTTCAATCGCGCTTGCGAAACGAGCTTTTGGCAACTATCTTGCACTCAGCACGCTGGGGTTTAAATCCACAGGAGGAAATTATGGCCACGGCAAAGAAATCGAAGAAGACCGCAAAGCGTCTCCGGAAATCTACGAAGCTGGAAGAGCAGAAGCCACTTACCAAATTGGACGCCCCAACCGAATCGCTTAGCTTTCCGTACGGCGGCATTCAGACCAAGTAGACGCCGCAAGGCTCGTGTAAACAAGCCTCACAGGCTCATGCGAAGTCCAATCTCAGGAAGGGAGAGGACGCGATGGCAAGGAAGAAAAAGAGCAAGGCCCTGAAAAAGCCCAAGAAGCTCTCGGCCACCAAGCCGCTGCGCACCTTCGATCAACCCCAACCCACGCCCTACCAGTCGTAAGAAGCCAGGACGGCACAAATTATCGCGCCGTCAAATCGCAGCGAGGGGGGAGCCCCACCCTTTTTTGAAGGGTGGGGCTTTTCGTAGCGAATCGCGACTCGGAGCACCGGCCCGCGAGGGCTCAACTCGCTGAACCGCTGTACGCGGACCCTCCCGTACGATGGTGTGGGAGGGCCCAACAGGCGACCGCTCCGCCTGTCCCGATTGCGCAGCGGAAGTCGAACGCGAAGCCTGCAATCGACCCCACAAATGAAAAACCCCGCTCGCACACTCGCGAGCGGGGGTTCTGCGATCAAGCTTGAGCACAGTTACGCGGACGGATGCTTCAAGATCTCCGCCAAAGCGCGCAATCGTTTCGCGTCTGCAGGATTATTCGCCGCATTAGCACTCTGCTGCAACGCAGGCGCCATCCCGCTCAACTTCGCCACTTTGCCCTTGTTCAGGTGCGAAATTTCGGCGTTGTGGATCGCCGTTCGCAAAGCAACGATGCGTTCCGCCGGCAAAGCCTGCGACCGGTCCAGCTGATCTACATAAGCCTTCGCCACCACCAACTGCGCAGGCCACTCCAGCTTTTGCTGGTTCTGCACATTCAGCGCGTCCACACGTACCGTTTTCGCGGCGTCAATTTCGTTCTGCGTCAGGAATTGCGTCGGCGTCAGTTCGAAAATATCCAGCCCGCGCGCAATTTCCGAACCATAGATGTTGCCGTTGTACCAATACGCCGACCACTCGCCGCCCAGCACCAGCATCTTCGAATCAATCGGCCCGCGGTCGAAATAAGCAATCTCCTTCGGATGGGCCGCGTCGGTGAAGTCCATCACCGAAACGCCGCCTTGATACCACGCCTGCACTTCGATGTCGCGCCCTGGGACAGGGATCAACGAACCATTGTGCGCCACGCAATTCTCCGTATCGCCCTGCGCGGCGGGCAGCTTGTAATAGCTCGCGAAGGTCAACTTGTCGTCTTGCAGATGAAAGATCGCATCCGCGCCCCACTTGCTCGGATCGTTTGGACGGCAACGCGCGCCCAATCCGCCGCCCCACTCGTCGGTAAACACTACCTTCGTTCCATCATTCGAGAACGAAGCAGAATGCCAGTAGGAGTAGTTCGGATCGTTCACCGCGTCCAAACGCTTCGGACGAACCGGGTCTTTGATGTCCAGCAAAATGCCATTGCCGGAACAAGCGCCTGCCGCGAGGCCAATCGCCGAATATACGGTGATGTCGTGGCACTGATTCGTATCCGCAGGCTTCGTTTCCTCATCATTCTTGCCGTGGGTGCCGCCATTATTCAGGCCGTTCAACGCGCCGGTCCGCGGATCAATGAACACGCGCGGGCTGGCGACGACTTTTGCGTCCTGCGGCGCCGCCACCGGCACCTTGATCACTTCGATGCGAAATAACGCCGTGTTCGGATTTTTGTCCGGCGCTTCGCCCGAGCACCCGGCCAATTCTTCCGCCTGGCGCACGAACGACGTCCCCGAGACGTAGATATAAACGTTGTCTTTATCGTTGGGGTCCACCACGAGCGTGTGCGTGTGCGAGCCGCGGCAGGTCTGCACCGCGGCCATTTGCTTCGGGTTCTTAATGTCCGAGATGTCGAAAATTCGCACGCCGCGGAAACGATCCGCTTGCGCTACGGGCGGCCGGCGCTCCTTTTCGTGTCCTGCGGGAGGCGGGGGCTCCGGCGGAAATCCCTGCGTGCCGCAATCGAGGCGTCCATTCGGCATTTCCACCGACATGAACATCAGGTTTTTGTAGACCGATACGTCGCCCTGCCCGCCAGGGCACACCATCGAAGTTACCAGCCTGGTCTGCGCCGGATTGGAGATGTCGTAGATGTTCATGCCGTAAAAATTTCCTTGGAACAAGTGATTGCCCTGGAATGCCAGGTCCGAGTTGGAGAAAGCAAGCTCGGCGATCACCAGCTGCAGCTCTTTCGGCAATTTCATGCCGGCGCCCATCCCCAGCTGGCCCAGCAATTTCTGCACTTTGGGGTCTTCAGGGTCAGTGATGCCCAATTGAAACGAGTCGGGCTTCTTCAGGAGCAGCAGATGCTTCATACCCATCGCGGTTTCACCCGCGTCGTATAGCCCCGGCGTCAGCTTGTAGCGCGGATCGTTGGCATCCGATCCCGTCATCCCCGGCGGCAGCGGAGGAGCGGGCAGCGCTGCAAACGGATTCTGATCGGCATCTGGCGCCTTTGCCGGTTCCTGCGCGGCTGGCGGCGCTGCGGGCGCGGGCGGCTGACTGCCGGTCTGGGCCGCCAGCCGGCTCGCACCGGTGCACAAAATAATCGCGGCCACCGCCGCACGGAAAGCAAAACTGGGCACTCGAATCATCGTTTCTCCTCGGAGGATTTTTTCTCCAGCATAGCCTGCATAATCTTAATCTCCGCGCGTTGCGTGTTGTCCGCATCCGTCGCGAAGTTGAAGATGTCGGCGTCTTGGCCCGCGCCCGCCGTATTGAACAGATCTTTCACCATGATCAACGCGCCATTGTGGTGCTGAATCATGCCAGTCAAAAATAAACGGTCAAACTCGGCGCCTTTCGCGTTGCGCAGCGCGGCCATCTGTTCCGGCGTCAGCATGCCGGGCATCAGCGCCACCGGTTGGCCCGAGGCATCCATGCCGGACATTCCCGCCATCGTCATCGAAATCGGTTCCCCGCGAGCCGCCAGCCACCGCTGCATGAATCTTATTTCGTCCGATTGCGAGCTACTGATCTTCGCACCCAGCAGCCGCAAATCCTTGTTCTCGGTGTGCGAGGCGATCAGCGCCGTCATTTCCACCGCCTGCTGATGATGCATGATCATGCCCTGCATGAATGCCACATCGGCTGGCGAGCGCGCAGGCAGGGCGCCCTTCGTGGATGGCGGCAGAGTCTTGCTCGGTTTTCCCGGCGCTCCAGGCTGCACCACCACCGGAGCCGTCGTGGAATCGGTTTGCTGCGGGCGCAAAGCGAGGGAACGGAACGCCGCGGCAGCGCTCGCCGCAAGCAGCACGCCGCTCAGCGCCGCACAGATTCTCGCGGCGCGGCGCTGCGGCATGCACGCGACGCGCAAACGATCAAGCCTCGGGTTCAGGGCATCGCTAGACAATTTCATTGTTCTCGTTCCATGCGGCCGATACCGTCCTTCGGGCGGACTATCATAATCCAAATAAGCAAATCCCATGACTGCAATCAGTGCGCGTCATGGTTGCGGCTGAATCTTTGCGTTCACCAGAAACGGATCGTCGAACTCGGTCATCTCGCCGGCTTTCTTTCCGGTGACAGGCTGCAGACGCGCTGCAAGCGGTTTGTGCCACTTCACGGAAAGGCTGGCAACGTCGCCCAGGATGCGCTCCAGTTGCTCGGGCGTCACATCGCCACGCATCGGAATCGTGTCCAGTCCGGTGCCGCACACCGCCGAATACGAAAGCAGTGCATCGGTCGAGAGCCGACCCTCGCTCCAACGTTGCGCGAGCACCGTATCTTCGAGCACCGGCAGCATCAATCCCGAATAGCCGGCCTGCTTCACCGGGATCGCTTTCAGCGCGCGCGTGATGATCGCCGCTGCGGTGAGCGTGCCGCTGGAACCGGCGGGCGCGCCCAGAAAATTTTCAATTGCGCGGCCGATGGAAACATTCAGCAGTGGCGCAGGCGACAGGTCCAACCCGCCGTATTTCCAGCCGCTGGCATCGCTGATTTCTACCGCAGTCTTTTCAATCTGCGCGGCATACATGCCCAGAGTATTCTTCAGCCGCTGTTCGGCCTCGCCCGGAGACTGCGTTGCGGCGAACACTTCACTCACTACGTTCGCCGACTGCAGCCCTACCGCGAACTGCTTTCCTTCACCTGTGAAATAAGACACCGGATAAAAAGGCGTGCCGGAGGGGACCAGTGACGCAGCCGTAAAGCTGAAATTGCCCTGGCTATGCGGCGTATTCGCTTCCAAGTACTTGATCACGCCCGCCGCGGCCTGAATGGATTTCCAGTGAATTCCGTCTTCGTCCGCGATGAACACCGAGCCTTCGAGCGTCTTCGAATGCGCGATGATTTTCGCCAGTAGTTCCGCTTCGTGGGGGTCGTCCGTGTCGCTCATCATCGCCGGGCCGATCGCCGCGTCGAAACCTTCCTTTACGGCGAGTGCGTCGTAGTCGCGGAAGAAAGTCAGCACCTGCTCGTCCGTCATGCCGCGCGTGTATTCCGGAAAAGGCTGCGTCGTAATGCGAATCGTCATCACTTCATAGCCGGATTTTTCATATGCAACCTTGGCCTGCCGCAAAAATTTCAGAGCCTCCTGAATTTGCTCCTGGTAATGCGTGCGGTCGAGCCGCACGAATGCAGTGATCGCACGCACTTTCGGCTTCGTGCCAGCATCCGCGCCACGCGCCGGGAGCGCCGCGCTGAAAACCGCGGCGAGCGCGCAGCTTACGATGCTCAATGCCAACGCGGCCTCGTGCAGTTTGCGCGTGCCGCTCACGAAAACGCCGCGATTCCGGTGATGCGCTCACCGATGATCAACTTGTGTATGTCGTGCGTGCCTTCGTAGGTGAAAACCGATTCCAGGTTGTTCATATGCCGCATCACGCAGTAGTCGTCCACGATCCCATTTGCGCCCAGAATTTCCCGGGCCATGCGAGCCGTTTCCCGCGCCATCCACACGTTGTTCATCTTCAGCATTGAAATGTGCGAAGGATGCACGCGCCCCGCATCTTTCAGCCGGCCCACTTGCAGCGCCAGAAATTGCGCCTTGGTGATCTCGGTGATCATCCACACCAATTTTTCCTGCACCAGTTGGTGCGAAGCAATCGGCTTGTTGTCGAATTGTTTGCGCTGCTTGGCGTAATTCAGCGCCGTGTCGTAGCAAGCCATCGCCGCGCCGATCCCGCCCCAGCCAATCCCATAGCGTGCCTGATTCAAGCAGGAAAGCGGGCCTTTCAATCCTTCTACGCCGGGAAGCAAATTTCCGGCCGGGACTTTACAATCCGTCATCGCCAGACCGGAAGTTACCGAAGCGCGCAGCGAATATTTTCCGTGCACGTCCCAGGCCTTGTATCCGGGCATACCTTTTTCCACCAGGAATCCGCGGATCACCTCGTCCTCGCACTTCGCCCATATCACCGCCACATCCGCGATTGAGCCGCTGGTGATCCACATTTTTTCGCCGTTCAGAATGTAGTCGCCGCCTTTTTTCACCGCGCGCGTCAACATTCCGCCCGGATTCGATCCGAATTGCGGCTCCGTCAGCCCGAAGCATCCGATCGCTTTTCCCTGTTGCAGCAGGGGCAGCCATTTTTCTTTCTGCGCGTCCGAGCCGAAGGCGTGAATCGGATACATCACCAGCGCCGATTGCACCGAAACAAAACTGCGCAAGCCGGAATCGCCGCGCTCCAGCTCCTGGGTCACCAGGCCGTATTCCACGTTGGACATTCCCGCGCAGCCGTAGCCCTTCAAGCTCGCGCCGAAAAGTCCCAGCTCCGCCATCTGCGGCACCAGCTGCACCGGAAATTTTCCTTCGCGGTTGTATTCCTCGATGATCGGCATGATCTCCGCATCCACGAATTGCCGCGCGGTATTGCGTGCGAGTTTTTCTTCGTCGCTCAGCAGGGAATCGAAGTCGAGGTAATCAACCCCGGGGAACGATGGCATGGAATGTCTCCTTGAAAATGGGCAGCGCGCATCGGCAGGCCACAATTTACAGCGCAGCCCAAACCGCGATTGTATCGAATTCGCGGCACCCTGCGCCAGTCAGTGCCAGTACGTGAACGTCAGTTTCCAGCGACGCGACTTGCCGAGCACTTCTGCTGAATCGTGTTATCTCTTCCGCCTCGCTGCCTTCAAAATTGGGTAGGCAGGAAGAAAGCAATTTCAATGCCGGTGATGAATTGCGCTCTGAGTACGACATTTCCGTTTGCGGCAGCTCTCCCACCGTCCCCCCCCGAGCAAGCCCAGCCAAATTTCAAGTATCTGGAAAACTCCGGCTGGCTTACCGGCTACGCCAACGTGTGGTCAGTCTCGTTATCCTCCTGCCTGAACGCAGACTATCCGGATCAATGCGGCGCAGCAAAATAGCTGAGGCCGCAAGCGTCGCCTTCACTCGGGGCCTTCCGTCCCGACTGTGCCGCTGTGCTTCCGTGCACGCGGTCAAGTCTGCTAAACGGGTTCCCAGAAAGCTCATCCGCGGTAAATACCGGCAGACAGTGTCATGGCAACCGATGTGCTTGGGCTGAACACGCTTCTCTGCAGGTTCGCCATGTCTCGCGCTGGTAACATTTGAGCGGCCGCTGCCATATTCGTTGCGTCTGGGGACCTAGAGGCGTAGGATGCACCAACCAGCGGGTCCAAGCCCAGTCCAGGTTTGGATCTTGACGTAACCTTTCAGCCGGTGCGGAGCGCGCCTCGCAATTTGCGCCGGTCGTTCAAAGAAGTAGTCGTGCAACGTTTCGGAAGCAGTCGGGGTGGGTGCCAGCGATGAAAAGTCCCCTGCGTCTTTCGGCCCTGTTCGTGGTTGTAGCCTTGGTTTGCGCCTGTTTTGCCCCTCGAGTTCGCAGCGCTGTTCCTGCTCGTTTGCCCGCGACCCAAGAGCGCATTGTCACGTCGGAACCAGCGACAGCCACCATTCCAGGTCCGCTCCGTTCGTTCGAACGTATCGCCGGAATCAGCCAGAAAGCCGCTCCGGAAGAAGTGATGCCCTTGCTCGCCCGAAACGTATTTCTGATCGGCTATCAGGGCTCCGGCTTGGGTAGCCGCGCCACCGAATTTCTGATTCTGCTGCGGCGTTATGTCCAGCAGGCCAGGGAACTTTCCGATTTAGCGGGGAAAGATGGCGTGATTCGCGTAGCTGGTTGCGCCGATGCCAAACAACTGCTCGACATCCTGGGTTACAAGCCCACGGCGGACTGCGGAAAAGCCACCACGTACGTAATGACGTCCGATCCGCGCAGAGCTTTTCTTACGATTGATTCCGGCTTCCCGCTGCCCGAGCTCGAGGCCACTCTGCAAGGCGGCAAGCCGTTCTCCTACGCGTACCCCAACTCCCGAGTGCCCATCGTCTTGACCGAACCAGAGTGGGTGGAGGCTGTAGGCGAAGGCGGCAAGGACAAAGACAGCCACCAATTAATCGATGCGCTGCTGCACGATCCTGCGCTTGCTCGTCTTTACTATGCCTGGGCTCACGTGGATCCGGACACGCGGAACGCGCTGCTGCATTCGCCCGGACTGAAAAAACTAGTCTCGCTCGCCGCGCCGCTGGATTTTTACGGAAGCTACATTCGCGTCGAGGCGGGGCGCGTAATCGTGCCCGGCGGCCCGAACGCCGAGGCGGAGTGGAAGGATTTGGTGGGCGCCAGCCCGCACGCGGTAGGAGAGTTTGTTCCCCGGCTTCTTACAAAAGACAACGGCTGGCTCGCCGCGTATTTTGACTCGCTCTCGCGCATCCCGCCGGAGCAGCAAGCGCACTTCGTCGCACGCCCCCGTTTGCACGATTGCTACGAAGCGCTGCGCGGCAAGACGCTTTCTCCCAGCGCCATGTCGTCGGTGTTTCGCCCCGACCCAACCCTTTTGCTTCTGACCACTCGCCTGCAATGGGAGCCCAACGGCGATCCGCATGTGCCCGGAAATCTGCAGGCATGGAAAAACATTCTGCGGCAGAGGAGCAATACCGAGCTTGCGCGCAACTGGAACGTGGAAACCAAAGGATGGAACAGTCCGGACGGCTTGCTGGACACCATGTTCGCCCTCTCACGCGTGGGCACGGAAGGCACGCCGGCGGAAGCCTTTCTGGTGCTGAGTGAAATTGATGCCAGGCGCGCGCCGGGACATCGCTTGAGCGGGCCCACCGTGGAGCTGATGGCCACCAAGTTCGCGCTATTTCGAAATCAGTATTCGATATTTTCAGAATTTCCAGAGCTGGGCGATGCCTCCATCACCGCGTTCCTGACGACAGCCGAGGCGCTCAATAAAGTTCAGGATCACACGCTGCGCGGGAACGCCATGGGCATTTTTGACGCCAACGTGATGCTGTGGCAAATCATGGCTCGCCAAGGCGAAATTCCGCTCAGCGCCCGCGACGAATCCTGGCAGGGAATGATCAAGCCTTTTTCTCATTTCACCACGTCTGCGCAACTCTTCGACGCCGGCCGGAGCTCGCTGGCGCATCTGTTGCGCGCAGCCGCCGGGGATTCCAAAAGCTCGCAGGATGAAATCGTTGATTTGATCGCTGGTCCTCGCCAGACAAATTCCGAAGGCCAGCGCATTCACCGCGAAGTGGCGGAAAGAATCCGCGCGGTTCTGGATGATCAGCGCCTGGTTTCGCTCGATACGCTGCTGGCGCTGGGTGATGGTCTCACTCCCACCCCGCAAGGGATTCCCGCGGGCGATACGCTGCTGCCGCTCGCAGAGCAACTTGGCGAATTCCAGATGCCGCGCCCCATTTTTACCAATAGCGAGCGCACCACGTTCACCGCGGGCTCCTACAATAACCGCCACACCGATTTGGAAATGCGCACCGACATCACCAAGGTTCTGAAATCCAAAGCTTCCGGCCCGGAACTGGAACAAGCTCGCGGGCAACTGGTTCCTTTTTTCCGCGACACTCTGGTCGGTTTCAGTTACGCCTATTACGAACCGCCCGGCGCGCAGGCTCTGCACAACAATCCGCTGCTTATTCGCTCGCATGATTTCTCCGGCGAGACGGTCATGGGCACGGAAGATTCGCTCTGGCAAACTCCCCGCTTGTTCGGCGGCGGCTCCCCCGCCGGTGGCGGCGCGCATCTGGTGGGCTCGCTCGCCGACTTGCCTTACGTATTGGCACAAATGGAAGAAGATTTTATCGCTCCGGAAAACGTTCAAGCGCTGATCTGGTCCGACCTGGTGCCCTCCGTTTTGACCAATGCCGTTCTGCCGCGCTGGTGGAACGTCAGCCGCAACGAGCTGCACGCCGTCGCGCTGTACCAACGCGCGGGAGAAGAAATCCTCGCAGCCTCCCTACAAAGTGATGACCTGCGCGGGAAAGTAACCAGTATTCTTTCCGATCGCATGATTCCGCAGCGAGCAGCGCAGTTGGACGGTTCTCTGCGCGCAGGACGCCTCGTCGAAGTGTCGTCCGAGATCACACCTGCCGATACGTTCTATCTCACCGCGGAATTTCGCCGCAGATTTCCAGACGACAGCAGTGCCTGGGGAATGGCCGGACGCGAATTGCAGGAATTAACGCAGCAGGATCCAGCCGATGTCACTTGGGCACGTCTGTCGCAGGATTTTGGTGTGCCGCATCCCGTGCTGGCGCGCTCCTACGCCCGCGAATTGCTCAACGTCAGGCCCTTCCCCATGTTCCAGGGCTATTCCAGCCGCTTGCTGGCCGAAACCTGGGATTCCACGAATCTGTACTGGGCGCGCCTGGCCGATGAAATGGGCTACGCGCCGGTAACGCTGAATCGCCTGGCGCCGGAACTCACCGGCCGCATGGTCGCGAAAATTTTTGCGACTGACTTGAACGATTGGCCAGCAATTCTGCGCGCCATGCGCGAAACCGGCGAGGAATTTCGTCAGGGCAAGGTCACTTCGCTGCCCGCAAGTTTCGGCAGTCCGCAGCCCTAAGAACTCTTTGGCTGCGCTGCGGCGGTTGAACACGCGCCCGGCCGGCCCTGCAACAGTTTAGTTACAAACAACATCGAGGCCCGTCATGCTCAAAAGACTCGCTGTAGCTATTGTCCTCGTCGCAGCTCTCTCCATTTTCGCAGGGCACTCTCCCGTCGCGCAGGAAAGCGGCCCGCCGCGCATCAACGTCACCGTGGACCTGGTGCAGCTGAACGTCGCCGTGACGGACAGCAAAGGCAAGTACGTTACCGGCTTGCGTCCGCAGGATTTCGTGGTTGCCGAGGACGGCATCCCCGAAGACATCGCCACCTACGGAGAAGGCAACGTCTCGGCTCGCGCACTGCCGGTCAAAGCGCCAGCTGGTGCCGGCTCGCCCGATGCCGCCGGCGAGCACCAGAAAGATTCCGGCGCGAGCCTGTCTGCCAGTGAACTCAGTTCGCTGGTGGAAGGCGCCAACGTTTTCGTGCTTTTCGACACCAGCAACTATATGTACCGCGGCTTTGTATTCGCGCAGGACGCCATCGCGGATTTCGTGCGTTCGCTGGAGGGCGCGGACAAAGTCGCCTTCTATTCCTACAGCCGAGATCTTTCTCGCGCCGCTCTGCTCACGGCTGACCGCGCGCAGGTCTTGCGTGCCGCGCGCACGACGGTAGCCGGAGACGACGCCGCGCTCTACAATTGCCTGCTGCTCACCGTGCAGGATGCGGCGCACTTCACAGGACGGAAAGTAATCGTGGTTTTCTCCAACGGTCCCGACAACTACAGCATGGTCCCGCCCGAGGACGTCGCCGAGCTGGCGCAATCCACCGGCACCACCATCTACATGGTGAGCACCCAGGAAGCTCACCTCGAGCCCATTTCCAACGCCGTTTTTCAGCGCATGACCGCTGCCACAGGCGGCAAAGTCTATTTCGCGAAAAACTGGAAGGACGAACAAAACGCCTTCGCATCCATCCGCGATGATTTGGCGCATCTTTATTCTTTGAGTTACTACCCCAAGCCCAATCCCAACCGCGGCTGGCGCACCATCACCGTAAAACTCGTGAACGACCAGCACAAGCACTATCACATTCGTACGCGCGACGGCTATCGCCTGCAACGCTCCCATCTCTCCGCGGAATACGTTCCGCCCGCTCCGCCCGCGGCCATCACCAAATTGCCGTAGCCTGCGTGCGAAACTGACCTTTGTGAATCTGGCGCTGCAGTTTATTGCAGCGCTCCGCCGAACCAGATCGGTAGGCCAAACTTTTTCAGAATCGCCAGGTCCGGAAGTTTCTCCCGCAGCCAGTGCGCCAGTACTGCCAGCTTCAGCGAAGCCTTTTCGGTCGGATAGAGGGTTCGCGGGTTGCGCTCGGTCAGCGCGCGCTCTACTGCTTTCGCCACAGCCTCTGGCGAATTGCCCGCGCGTTCGTTCTTTGTAAATCTCCGCGACATCTGCCGCAACGGCTCCCCCTACAGCACCGCTGTGTTGTGAGCGGCGCTCTGCAGGAATCATCGCAGCAGCTGGTCAGGCGAAGGGGTTCACCGCCGTTCGGTGTTGAAGCGTGGGTTTTTGCTCCCCCGTTCTTGAATCGGTGGCCGTGCCTCGCGTGAAAATTTGTAGTATCTTACGAAGTTCCATGGACCCGACGCAAACCAACCAACGCGCGGCACTCGGCTCGATTGTCGTGGTGAGCGCCGCAGCCGTATCTTTTCTGCTGTGGCTGCTATATCTGCACCGGGCTCCCGCGCAATTCGCAGGCCGTTACGTTTTCTTGCCCGCGCTGAACGCGGCACTGAATGGACTGAGCGCCGTCGCCCTCTGCACCGGCTTCTACTTCATCAAGAGAGGCGACCGCAAAGCCCACCGCGCCAGCATGCTTTTCGCCTTCGCGTTCTCGTCCCTCTTCCTCGTCAGCTATATCGTCAACCACGCCCTGCACGGCGACACGCGTTTTCCGGTAGGCCACGCGACGATTCGCGCCATATACCTCTCAATCCTCGCCAGCCACATTATCCTTTCGGTCGTGGCGCTTCCTCTGGTGCTGATCACCTTCTTCTTTTCACTCAGCGGCCGTTTGCCGCAGCACAAGCGCATTGCGCGCTACACTTTTCCCATCTGGCTGTACGTCTCGGTCACGGGCGTGGTCGTTTTCGCGTTGCTGCAGGCTTACGCGTATTAATTGACCGGGCCTGGTGTGACATTCACCAGCCATCCTGCATCGTGGTGTATACTCCCGCGAAAAGCAGATAGACGCGTCACGAGAGGCGAACGATGCAGCGTCCTGCAGGTATCACAATTTCCGCAGTGATCGTCTTGATCGGCTCCGGCCTCGCGCTGCTTTCCGCGGCGCTCATGATCCTGGTCTTCGCCGTAATGCCCGCCGCCGAATCCACCCCGGCCTTCACTCGAGGAGCGGGTTTAATCATGTCCATATTTATGCTGGGCTTTGCGGCCTGGGGCATTGCTAGCGCCGTCAACCTGCTGCACTTGCGCGAATGGGCCAGAATTTCCATGATTGTTTTTAGCGGCCTGCTTCTGGTGATGGGTGTGCCAGGCCTGCTCATGATGCTCGTGATGCCGCTGCCCACTCCGCCAACGCCGGCCGTGCCCTCCGGCGCCGCGATGCCACCCATGGAGCACCTGATGACGGCCGTGCGCGTCGGAATGGCGATTTTCTACGCTCTGCTTGCGCTGCTGGGCGGTTACTGGATGTATTTCTTCAACACGCGCCCGATCAAGGAGCATTTCCGCGCAGCGGGTGCGACGACGAACGCGTCAACTTGGGCGCCGGCTGCACTTGCGCCTACGGAATTGCCCGGCGCACCGAAAAGGCCGGTGAGCATCACGATCATCGCTTACCTGACGCTGGTCGGCGCCTGCATGTTTCCGATTCTCAATATTTTGCATTTGCCGCTGACATTCCTGGGGTTCTTTTTCAGCGGTGGAAAAGCCGCGCTAATCGTCAGCGGCTACATGGCCGTGCAACTCCTGATGGCCTACGGTCTGCTGAAGCTGGAAAAGTGGGGCCGCAGCCTGGCCATCTACTATTTCAATTTCGCGATCTTCAATTCGATCATTTCCGTAATTCTACCCGGCGCCCAAGCGCGTTATGAAGAAGCCACGACCGCCATGCAAAACTCGATGGGACTCCCGCCCAGCCCCTTCCAGTTTCCCATCTGGTTCAGCCTGGTTTTCTCCCTGCCAATGATCGCCATTCAATTGTGGTTTGTAGTCACGCGCCGCCAGGCGTTTGAAGGTCCGCACAGCCGGCTCGCCTCGCGCTAGCCGTACCCCGGCCTTACGATATCCGCGCGAAGCTTCGGCGTGCGCCGCTGGCGTTACTGCACGCCTCCGAAGTAGAATGTAATGAGTCGTGTTTCTCCTTCCGCAATGCAAGAATGCCCGTAAAGCGTTGACGGGAGCGGGACTCGATGCGATAATCGCGGCCTTTGCTTGAGCCTAGAAGTGTGTCCCGGAGCGGCTGCGCGCAATCCCGGGCAACAGTGCGACAAACGATACAAGCGGCAAAAACGGGGCAAAAGTATTCGTAAGCTTTCCTAACGATGGAAATCCTTCGCCAGCTCGGTGACCTGTTTCTTCAAGCTGTGCCTACGGTCATCATCGTCTTCCTTTTTTATCTCTTCATGCGCTGGGCTTTTTTCACGCCCATTCAAAAAGCCATGGCCGAGCGCAGCGCGAAAATTGAAGGGGCGCGCGCCGAAGCCGCCGCCGTCGAAGCCGCGGCGCGCCAGGATCTAGACAATTACAATGCAGCTCTGCGCAAAGCGCAGGGTGAAATTTATCTGGAGCAGGAAGAAGCTCGCCAGGCTGTGCTCGATGAGCGCGCCAAGAATTTGAAAGCACAACGCTCCCTCGCGCGCAAGGAAGTGGACGAGGCCAAGAAACGCATCGAAGCCGAATTGGCCGAAGCCCGCAAAGAAGTCGAGCGCCAAACTCCGGAGCTGGCCGGCGCCATTGCGCGCGGAATTCTGGAAGGCAGCGATCCTTCACCAGGCGGTGCGCGGCGATGACGTCTCAAGCCATGCGCAATGTAAGGTCTGCTGCTCGCGCGCTCTGTTTTCTGATTATTTTTCTAGCGCTTGCCGCCGGCCCGGTTTTTGCGCAGGAGGGCGAAGCTTCGCCCGCGGATTCCACCACCGGCTGGGTTTTTCGCTGGCTTAACTTCGCGCTGGTATTCGGCGCCATCGGCTACTGCATTGTGAAATATGCCGCGCCGGCTTTCCGCACGCAAGCTGAGGAAATTTCCAGGAAGATCGCCGAAGGGACGCGCGCCCGCGAAGCCGCCGAACGCCAGCGTCGCGAAATCAAAACCAAGCTCGAAGGCCTCGAGCGCGAAATTGAGCAATTGCGCGTGGATGCCAAGCGCGACGCTGAAGCTGAAGCACAGCGCTTGCGCGACATGGGCCGTGCCGAAGCGGAGAAAATCGAACGGGCCGCGCGCGCCGAAATTGACGCGGCGAGCCGTGCCGGCCGCATGGAACTGAAAGCGCTGGGCGCCCGCCTCGCCGTCGAACGCGCGGAAGTACTGTTGCGCCAGGAACTCTCGCCTAAATCCGAAGCCGCGCTCCTTCGCACTTTCATCGCCGAGCTGGAAAGGAGCGTCAATTGAGTGCTGTCGCCGAACGCTACGCCGCGGCCCTGGCTGACGTCGCGCTCGAGCGCAAGAGCGGGGAAGCCGTGCGCAAGGATCTGGGCGCGTTCGTCGATACCTTTCTTGCGTCGGCCGATCTGCGCAATGCTCTGGAAAGTCCTGCCGTGGACGGCGCCGTAAAAAATAAGGTGATCAGCGCCGTTGCCGCGAAAATGGGCCTGAACGATGCCGTGCGCAATTTCATTTGCCTGATCGTGGATCACCGCCGCACGCATCTGTTCCACGAGATTTTGCAAGTATTCGGCACGGAATTAAACAAGCGCCTGGGCATCGCCGAAGCCGAGGTTACCACTGCGCGCGGGTTGAGTGACGCGGAGAAAAAAGAGCTGCTCTCCGTGCTGCAGCGTTGCACCGGGAAAAAAATCGAAGCGCGCTTTGCCGAAGACGCAAACCTGCTGGGCGGCGCCGTCGTGCGCGTCGGGTCCACCGTGTACGATGGCTCGGTGCGCGAGCAATTGAATCGTTTGCGCGAACAATTGGAAGCTGAATAAAAAACACAGCGCCGCGTAGCGCGCGAAAGCGCTGGCGTCAGTCGGTCACTAGAAAACAGGAGTCAGGATGGCCAACATCAAAGCGGACGAAATCACAAAGATCCTGCGCGAACAGATCGAAAATTATCAGCAGACCCTCGCCGTTGAGGAAGTCGGCACCGTCATCTCCGTCGGTGACGGCATCGCGCGCATCCACGGCCTGGACAAGTGCATGGCCGGCGAAATGATCGAATTTCCGCACGACGTTTTCGGTATCGCGCTGAACCTCGAAGAAGACCAGGTCGGCGCCGTGCTCCTCGGCGACTACACCGAAATCAAGGAAGGCGATACCGTGAAGCGCACCGGCAAGATCATGTCCGTGCCGGTCGGCGACGGCATGATCGGCCGCGTGGTGGATGCGCTCGGTAATCCCATTGACGACAAAGGTCCCATTCAATCCACGCAGCGCAATCCGCTCGAACGCCTCGCTCCGGGCGTCGTCGCGCGCCAACCCGTGCGTGAACCCATTCAGACCGGCATCAAGTCCATTGACGCCATGATTCCCATCGGCCGCGGACAGCGCGAGCTGATCATCGGCGACCGCCAAATCGGAAAAACCGCCATCATCATTGACACGATTCTGAACCAGCGCGGCGGCGACATGATCTGCATCTACTGCGCCATCGGCCAGAAACGTTCCACCGTCGCGCAAGTGATCAAGACGCTCACCGATTACGGCGCGATGGAGCACAGCATCGTCGTCGCGGCCACCGCTTCGGAATCCGCATCTATGCAATACATCGCGCCATTCGCCGCCTGCGCCATCGGCGAATATTTCCGGGACACCAAACGCCACGCCATCTGCTTTTACGACGATCTTTCAAAGCACGCACAGTCTTACCGCGAGATTTCGCTCTTGCTGCGCCGCCCGCCCGGCCGAGAAGCTTTCCCCGGAGACGTTTTCTTCCTCCACTCACGCCTGCTCGAACGCGCCGCGAAACTCAACGACGAGCTCGGCGCAGGTTCGCTGACCGCGTTGCCTGTGATCGAAACGCAGGCCGGCGATATTTCTGCCTACATTCCGACGAACGTGATTTCCATCACCGACGGCCAAATATTCCTGGAGGCCGATCTTTTCAATAGCGGCATCCGCCCCGCCGTGAACGCGGGCATTTCCGTCAGCCGCGTCGGCGGCAATGCGCAAATCAAAGCCATGCGCCAGGTTGCCGGCACGCTGCGCCTCGATCTCGCGCAGTATCGCGACCTGGCGGCTTTCGCGCAGTTCGGCACCGAACAGCTGGACAAAGCCACGCAAGCGCAACTCGCGCGCGGCCAGCGCTTGATGGAAATCTTGAAACAGGATCAGTACCAGCCGCTCTCCGTTGAAAACCAGGTCCTGATTATTTTCGCCGCTTCCAACAAGTATCTTGACGATCTGCCGGTCAATGAATGTCGCCGCTTCGAAACGGAGTTGTATCCGTTCATCGAAACGAACTACAGCGGCCTGCTGAAATCGTTGCGCGAGAAGAAAGCGTTCGACGACACCAATAGGGCCGAAGCGAAAAAAGCGCTGGACGCTTTCAAAGAGCGCTTCAAGACCACCATCAAGTCCGCTCCAGCGGCGGCTGCAGCCCAGGCGAAATAATCCAGTTCCATAATGCCCACACTTCTCGATTATCGGCGCCGCATTCGCTCCGTGAAAAGCACGCAGCAGATCACGCGCGCGATGAAGTTCGTCGCTGCGGCGAAATTGCGTCGCGCTCAGGAGGGCGTATTCGCCGCCCGGCCTTACGCCAAGGAAATTATTCGCGTGCTGCGCTCCGCAGCCGCGCGCATGGAATCTCCTGCGCATCCTTTGCTGCAGCGCCGACCCGAGGAAAAGATTCTGGTGATGATTCTCACGGGCGACCGCAGCCTCTGCGGCGCATTCAATTCCAACGTGCTGCGTCATGCCATGGACTTCATGCGCGAACATCATGCGCAGAAGCTGGAATTACTCGTCGTCGGCAAGAAGGGCCGCGACACGCTGCGCAAGCGCGGCTATTCCTTCGTCGCAGAGTATCTGGACGTCTCGGCGAAAGTGGAATTCTCCAAAGCCAAGGAAATTGCCGCTCGCGTTGCCGAGCTTTACACCGGCGGCGAAGTGGATGCGGTCTACGCGATCTACAACGAATTCAAGAACGTGATGGTGCAGAATCTGCGCGCGGAAAAACTGCTGCCCGTAGATCCCGAAGTCGTGAAGAAATCTGCGGACGGCGAAGAACTCGCTGCCCACGCCGGCCCCGGCGGCTCCTTGCCCACCGAGCCTGGCCTCGACGGCCAAGGCCGCCTGGTGGATTACATCTACGAGCAGCCAGTCGAACAAATTTTCGCAGGCCTCGTCCCGCGCTATCTCGAAGGCGAAATTTTCCGCATCCTGCTCGAATCCGCCGCCGCAGAACATGCCGCGCGCATGACCGCCATGGATTCAGCCACAAGAAACGCTTCGGAACTCATCGATAAGTTGACGCTGCGGATGAACAACATCCGTCAGGCAGCAATCACCAAGGAACTGATTGAAATCGTAAGTGGTGCAGCATCGGCAAATTCGTGATCGGCGTCGGCATGCGATTCACGAAACAATAAGCACGCTCTCAGAGGGAGAACGCTCATTATGGCAACGAATGAACAAAAAACCGGCCACGTCGTAGAAGTCATTGGTCCGGTTGTCGACGTGCAATTCGAGGAAGGGCATCTTCCGCTGATTCATAATGCCGTGAAGATCACCAGCGAAGGCTTCAACAACCCCGAGCCGCTCGACATCGTCGCTGAAGTAGCCCAACACCTTGGCGAAGGCCGCGTGCGCTGCGTCGCGATGAAGCCCACCGAAGGCCTGGTGCGCGGAATGAAAGCGCTCGATCTCGGCGAGCCCATTTCCGTCCCGGTCGGCCGCGGCGTGCTAGGCCGCGTGCTTAACGTGCTAGGGGAGCCGGTCGACAATCTCGGGCCCGTGAAATACGAAAAGCGTTACCCGATTCACCGCCCGGCTCCGTTGCTCGAAGACCAATCCACCACTCTGGAAATGTTCGAAACCGGCATCAAAGTCGTGGACCTCACCGAGCCGTATCTGAAAGGCGGAAAAATCGGCCTGTTCGGCGGCGCGGGCGTCGGTAAGACCGTGCTCATCCAAGAGCTGATCCACAACGTCGCCATGAAACACGGCGGCGTCTCCGTATTCTCCGGCGTCGGCGAACGCACCCGCGAAGGCAACGACCTGTGGCTTGAAATGCAGGAATCCGGCGTAATCGTCCCGGGGAATTCCGAAAAATCCCGCTGCGCGCTGATCTACGGGCAGATGACCGAACCACCCGGCGCCCGTCTTCGCGTCGGACTAACCGGCCTCACGGTTGCCGAATATTTTCGCGACGAAGAAAAGCTCGACGTACTGCTCTTCATCGACAATATTTTCCGCTTCGTGCAAGCCGGCTCCGAGGTTTCCGCGCTTCTAGGACGCATGCCTTCCGCCGTTGGTTATCAGCCGAACCTCAACACCGAAATCGGCGAACTGCAGGAGCGCATCACTTCCACGAAAAATGGCTCGATCACTTCCGTGCAAGCTATTTACGTTCCGGCGGACGATTACACCGATCCGGCGCCAGCCGCGACGTTCGCGCACCTGGATGCCACCACCAACCTCAGCCGCCAGATCGTCGAACGCGGAATTTATCCCGCCGTCGATCCCCTGGCCAGCTTCTCGCGCATTCTCGATCCGCGCATCGTCGGCCAGGAACACTACAACGTGGCCCGCTCGGTGAAAGCCGTTCTGCAGCGCTACAAGGAACTGCAGGACATCATCGCGATTCTGGGCATCGAAGAACTTTCAGACGATGATAAGCAAACCGTCACCCGCGCCCGCAAAATCGAAAAATTCCTGTCGCAGCCGATGTTCGTCGCCGAACAATTCACAGGCCTCGCCGGGAAGTACGTGAAAATCGAAGACACCGTGCGCGGTTTCAAAGAAATCGTAGAAGGCAAGCACGACGATTTGCCCGAGCAAGCTTTTTATATGGTCGGCACCATCGAAGAAGTGCGCGAGAAAGCAGAAAAGATGGCGGCAGGCGCGGCAGCATAGTTAGCGGCGGCAAGCGCGACGCGAAACGAAACGAAATAAATGGCCACGCTACCAGAAAAAATCGAGCTGCAAGTGGTGACGCCCGAGCGGCACATTCTCAGCGAAGATGTTGACTCGCTCGAAATGCCCGGCAAAGACGGCTACCTCGGCATTCTCCCCGGGCACGCGCCGCTGATTACCGAACTAGGCGTCGGAATACTCACCTACCGCAAAGGCAGCGAAACCCGTTACCTGACGGTGATGTACGGTTTCGCCGAAGTGCTGCCGGATCGCGTGATCGTCCTGGCGGAAATTTCCGAGCGCGCCGAAGAAATTGACGTCGCGCGCGCAGCCGCCGCTCTGGAACGCGCCAAGTCCGACACCCCCAAGGCCGGATCCACCGAAGCCGATTGGGACGTCGTCAACGCCGCGATCGAACGCGCCACCGCTCGCCTGCAAGCCGCTACGAGGGCCGGTTCAGGTTCCGGCGCGGCGGGCGCGGCCAGTGCCTCGACTCGCGCGCCACAGTACACGGCGGCTTAGGCGCTATGTGCCTTGTTTACTTTTGGATATCGTCGCATCCCCACACTTGGCGAGCGCATCTGATAACTGTGGTACAAATGTAGTAGAAGGGGCGTATGTCAGACATTACTGTGTATTCGACTTCCTGGTGCTGCGATTGCCGCCGGGCCAAACATTTTTTGCGTGACCGCGGCATTCCTTACCGCGAAGTCAATATTGATGACGACGCCGCCGCCGAAGCCATCGTCCTGCAGATCAATAACGGCAAGCGCAAAGTCCCGATGATCGGCATCGAGGGCCGTTACTTCTCCCTAAGCCCTTTCGACCCCTACAAATTCGCCGAAGAACTGAAGATTCCGCTGAACAAATAAATCAAGCGGCGCATCATCAGAAAAGCTCACAAGACAACGCAGCCGCGAGTTTGCCGTCTCCGTGTTCGCCGCTTTTCTCTGGCTTCTCTGCGTCAAATCTCTTGACTGCAGGATCCAGCTCGCAGCCCCGCCGATAACTCACATCAACCCCACGCCGCGCGTCATCACTCCAGCCACATGCAAATCCGGCGTCAACAACACCAAATCCGCATCCCCGCCAATCGCCAAAATCCCTTTCTTTCCCGCCAAGCCCAACCGCCGCGCCGGCAAAATCGTTGCCATGCGCAGAGCATCCGCAAACGGCACGCCCACTTCCACCATATAACGCAACGCACGATCCAGCGTAAGCGTGCTGCCGGCCAATTTGCCTTCGGAGTTCCGCACCACGCCGCCCTTCACTGTAACTTCAAAATTCCCCAAGCGGTAATTCCCGTCGCGCATGCCAGTAGCCGAAGTCCCGTCGCTCACCAGCAACACCGTGTCAAATCCCTTCGTCCCTACCAGCACTTGGATCGCCGGCCCGGCCACATGCACGCCATCGGCAATAATTTCCGCAGTCACATCCGTGTCCGTCATAATCGCGCTGATCACGCCAGGATCGCGATGAGTAAACGGCCGCATCGCGTTGTAAACGTGTACCGCATGCCGTGCTCCCGCCTTAAACGCCGCGCGCGCCTGATCGTAGTCCGCATCCGTGTGTCCGACCGCAACCACCAGCCCGTCCGCCACCGCCCGAGCGATCAATTGCAAAGCCCCGGGAATTTCCGGCGCCACAGTGACAATCTTCACCAGCCCATCCGCCGCCGCTCGAAATTTTTCCAGTACGTCAATCGAAGGCGTCGCAATCGAATCCGGCGGATGCACTCCGCGCCGCGCTTTATTGATAAAAGGCCCCTCCAGATGCACGCCCACAATCTCCGCCGCCGCGCGCTTATTCTCTTCCGGTTTCTCATGGCTGCGCACATACTGCGCAATGCCTTCCAGGCTGCGGCAAGTCTCTTCGACCGGTGCCGTAACGGTAGTCGCCACAATCGACGTCGTTCCAAAGCGCGCCACCGTCGCCGTGATAGCGTCCAGCGCCTGTGGCGTAGCCTCCATCACGTCGTGCCCGCCCGCGCCGTGGATATGCACGTCCACAAAGCCAGGCACCACCGTCATTCCCGCCGCCACATAATCCTTCGCGCCCGGAGGAATGTGCACTTCATCGCGATGGCCAATGCCGGTGATGCGCCCGCCTTCGACAACAATCACATTGTTCAGCAGTTCTTCCTGCGGCGTCAGAATACGCTCTGCGTAGATTGCGATAGCTGTCATAGCCCGTCCATGCTACTTGAAGTCAGGCCGAAAATCAGCGCCCAGCCTTGCATACTTTTCCTAGTCCGCTACAATCATGGGGCGCAACTTATGGGGAGGAATTGGATGTCTTACGACAAAAGATACGTAGCTCAGAAACGCCAGCGCCGCCGCCGCAAGACCGCCAAGGCGAAGGTGAAGCTGTACGAGCAAGGAAAGCTGCCGCACGACAAACTCCCCGCACTGGCCAAGAAATTCTTGAGCCGCAAGAATCGCGCTCTGAAAAAAGCCGAATAAGCAAAAAAAAGAGGGGGCGCCCGTGGGAGCGCCCCCTCTTTTTGCTGCGGTGAACCGAGTCAAACCCGCCAAGGCGTGGCTCGTTCCATCGTGTTGCGTTAATTGCCGCCGGAAGTAGCAGCCTGCGCGTGCGTTGCATTCGCCTTCGGCACGCTCAGGTATCCGGTGATCTTGTCCTTGCCTACCTGGTTCACCACGAACTCCAGCGGAGCTCGTGCGCCACTTTCGAAGAAGTACAACGGCTCATTCGCCGTCAGGTTCCTCTTGTCATGGCGCTGGTCGTCAACAAAGATCGTGACGCCGTACTGGCTCTTCTTCAGGTTCGTGGCATGCAGTTCCACCATCAGATTGCCCACTTTCTCGCGCGAGTTCTTCTTGTCAATCGTGAACTCGTAGTAATCGCGCTCGCCCAGGCGGCGAAGTTCTTCCACTTCGTCGTGGTTGCGCGCGATGAGCGTGCCGAACTCGCCCCGGGCCATCTGCAAATTATTCTTGGTGGTGTCCAGGTCGGTCTTCACGCCGTTGACGTCCGTGCCGATCTTGTTCACGTCGTCAACGCTTGCCTTGGTCGCCAGTTGTGCATCGGTCTGATTCTGCATCTCCGCCAATTCCTTGGCGTCGTCTTCCTTGATCTTCTTGGCCTGCGAGCGCGCTTTGGATAGCTCGCCTTCGGTCAGCTTCATCTTGTCAGTCACCACGCTCAGCTCGCCTTCGAGCTGCGCGTTCGTGTCTTCGGCCTTGGCCAGACGCTGGCTGATCACGTCGTCGTTCTGCTTGAACTGTTGCGCCTGCGTCGCCAAAGATTGCTCCAGCTCTTTAGAGCGCGTGGACGCCGTCCAGCCTGCACCCAGTGCTACCAGTGAGACTACCGCGAGAGCAACCACAACGATTCCCACCCAGCGCGGCGCGGTGGCTTCGTCTGCGATCACTACGTCCTGTCGTTCTTCACTCATGTTTTTCGCTCCTCCGGAAATCCCTTGCGGGGGACGGAAGTGCAAGCCAAGAACCAAAGCGGGACGGTGCGCCGCGCGTCCGTAAGCAGCTGATAATGGTGGTGTTATGATAATCTGGAGACTGCAGAGGCGGGGCTTCGCAAACTTTCGCCCCTGCAAATTTTACGTGCCAGTAACATTTCTGCGTGGTGGAAGAATCAGAGCACTACGGTCGGTTGAACCCCGCCGAAGTACTAGCATCAGCAGTCAGGGCTGTGCTCTGACACTGCTGTCATAGGGCCACGCCAGGCTGTGTCTGCTCTCTACAGGCCGCCCAGAAGGTGCCGCGCGCTTGTCGTTGCATGCATTATGTAGCGGCGCACCCTCCGTGCGCCAACCGTTTCGCGCCGGGGCCAATGATCACGACCGCGTAATCGTCATATTCCGCAATTCCGCAATCCGATCCGAAAGCGGCGGATGCGTGCTGAACAATCCCGCAAACAATTGCCCCGCCGACATCGGCTGCACAATCATCAATGCCGAGGTAGACGCCGGCACATTCATGGGAATTTTCTTATTGTAGGCGCCCAATTTTTCCAGTGCGCTGATCAACCCATTCGCATGGCCAATCATCTGCACGCCCGAAGCATCCGCCTGATACTCGCGCTGCCGCGAAATCCCCAGCTGCAGCATCACGGCCGCGATCGGCGCCAGAATTACCATCAAGAGCGCACCGATCCCGCCGCTGCGATTCCGCCCACCGCCGCCATAACCGCCGAACATCAATCCCCAGCGCCCCACATGTCCGATCCATGTGATCGCGCCGGCCAATGTCGCCGCTACCGAAGAAGTCAAAATATCGTAATTGCGCACGTGCGAAAGCTCGTGCGCGATCACGCCTTCCAGTTCGTCGTCGTTCATGATTTCCATCAGCCCCTGCGTCACTGCCACCGACGCATGGCTCGGATTTCGCCCCGTGGCAAACGCATTCGGTGCCTCTTGCGGGATCATGTACAGCTTCGGCATCGGCAAATTCGCCTTGGCCGCCAGGCGCTCCATCACCGCATACAATCGCGGCTCTTCCTCGCGGCTGATCGGCACCGCCCCGCTGGATTTCAGAGCAATTTTGTCCGAGAAAAAATACGCGCCACCATTGATCAGCACCGCAAACAGTAGTGCGATCGTCATGCCATTCGATCCGCCCAACGCTTGGCCGATGAATAGCAACAGTAGCGTCAAAGCCGTCAGCAGAAACGCAGTCTTAAGTGTTTTCATTTTACTCAGCCTTGGCGCTCGATCACTGAATCAGGCAGCGCCTGCCTTCGCAGCCTTCCGCGAAAACTTCATCTCGCCGGTCTTGGCGTCCACGTCCACGTTCACATCATCGCCCGGATGCACCTCGCCATCCAGAATCTTCATTGCCAGCGGATCCTGTATCAATCGCTGGATAGCGCGCTTCATTGGCCGTGCACCATATGCCGGATCGTAACCCTCGGTGAAGAGCAGAGCCTTCGCCGCCGCCGTCAGGTTCAATTTGATCTGCCGCTCGCCCAGCCGCTTCACCAGGTGCTGCATCTGCAGGTCAATGATGTGCTCGATCTGCTCCTTGCCCAGCGGGCGGAACAGCACGATATCGTCAATGCGATTTAGGAACTCCGGACGGAAAATCTCCCGCAGCGCCGCCATGGCCTGCTCGCGCGCCTGCTTTGGATCCTTCTCCATCAAATCGAAAATCGCGCTCGAGCCTACGTTCGAAGTCATGATAATGACCGTGTTACGAAAATCCACGCTGCGGCCCTTGCCGTCGGTCAGGCGCCCATCTTCCAGAATCTGCAGCAGCACGTTGAATACGTCCGGATGCGCCTTCTCGATTTCATCCAGCAGCACGACGGAATAAGGTCGCCGCCGCACCTGCTCGGTGAGCTGCCCGCCCTCGTCGTAGCCCACGTACCCCGGAGGCGCGCCGATCATGCGCGCCACAGAGTGCTTCTCCATGTATTCGGACATATCCAGTCGCACGATCGCGCGTTCATCATCAAACAAGAATTCCGCCACCGCCCGCGCCAGCTCCGTCTTGCCCACGCCCGTCGGTCCCAGGAACAAAAACGAACCAATCGGCCGGTTCGGATCGCTTAAGCCCGAACGGCTGCGCCGAATTGCGTTCGCCACGCTCTCGAGCGCTACCTCCTGCCCCACCACGCGCTCGCGCAAGCGCTCTTCCATGTGCACGAGCTTCTGCACTTCACCTTCGAGCAGCCGCCCCGCGGGAATGCCCGTCCATTTGCTCACGATTTTCGCGATTTCTTCTTCGCCGACTTCTTCCTTCAACATCGGCTGATCTTTCTGCAGCTGCGCCAGCTTATTCTGCGCGGCCTGTAACTCTTTTTCCGCCGCGGCCAGTTTGCCGTAACGGATTTCCGCGACTTTCGAAAGATCCCCGGCGCGCTCGAAGCGCTGTTCTTCCGTTTTTAGACGGTCAATTTCTTCCTTCTGTTTGCGGATGCGCGCGATCGCGTCCTTTTCCGTCTGCCAACGCCCCTTTAGCGCGTTCGATTGTTCGCGCAACGTGCTCAACTCTTTCTCCACCTGCTTCACCCGCTCGCGCGAATGCGCATCCGATTCCTTGCGCAGCGCCTGCCGCTCGATTTCCAGTTGCATGATGCGCCGCTCGATCACATCAATTTCCTGGGGCAGGGAATCAATCTCCATGCGCAATCCCGCGGCCGCTTCGTCCACCAGGTCGATCGCTTTGTCGGGCAGGAAACGGTCGGTGATATAGCGCTGCGAAAGCATCGCCGCCGCGACGATCGCGGCATCCTTGATGCGCACGCCGTGATGCACTTCGTAGCGCTCTTTCAACCCGCGCAGAATCGCGATGGTAGCTTCCACCGAGGGCTCGCCCACATACACAGGCTGGAAACGCCGCTCCAGGGCCGGATCCTTTTCAATGTACTTGCGGTATTCGTTCAGCGTGGTCGCGCCAATAGCCCGCAGTTCGCCACGCGCCAGCGCCGGCTTCAGCATGTTCGAGGCGTCCATTGACCCTTCCGCAGCGCCCGCGCCCACCAAAGTATGCAGCTCGTCAATGAACAGAATGATCTGCCCGTCGGACTCGGTGACTTCTTTCAGCACGGCCTTCAAACGGTCTTCGAATTCGCCGCGATATTTCGCGCCCGCCACCAAGGCCGACAAATCCAGCGACACAATCCGCTTCGGCTTCAGCACTTCCGGAACGTCGCCGGCCACAATGCGGCTGGCCAGGCCCTCCACAATCGCGGTTTTGCCCACTCCGGGCTCGCCAATTAGCACCGGATTATTTTTCGTCCGCCGCGCCAAAATTTGCATCACGCGCCGAATTTCTTCATCGCGCCCGATTACCGGGTCCAGCTTGCCGCGTCGTGCCAAATCCGTCAGGTCGCGCCCATACTGTTCCAGCGCGCGATAGGTGGACTCGGGATTTTGCGACGTCACGCGGTGGCTGCCGCGAATCGTAGCCATCGCTTGCAGAATCGCGTCATGGCTCACGCCTGCCCGGTTCAGCGCCTGGGCCGCCGGATCTTTTTCCGCCGCAGAAATCGCCAGCAGAATATGTTCGGTCGAAACGTACTCGTCCTTCAGGCGTTGCGCCTCGTCGAACGCACTCTCCAGAATCTTATTGGTCGCGGGCGCCAAGTACTGCTGTGACACGCCGGAAATCTTCGGCAGCCGCGCAATCTGCTTTTCGACTTCACTCGCTAGCGTCGTCGGCGACGCGCCCAGCTTCTCCAGCAGCGGCGGGACCACTCCGTCGCCCTGCGCCAGCAGCGCCCATAGCAGATGCAACGGCTCGATTTGCTGCTGCCCCTCGCGCCCGCCCATTTCCTGCGCCGCCTGCAGCGCCTGTTGGGCCTTTACAGTCAATTTGTCGAAATTCAACATGATCGAACCTTCTCAGTGTTTGACGCGAAGCGAAGGGCTGCGGATACGCAACCGCTCGGCGACTTCGAACCGCATCTGTAGTCTATATTAGCCAGAACAGATAATAAAATATGCGCGTGTCACTGTCAAGTATTTGTTATCTCCTTAAATTTGTTATATATAGAAGATGCGACGTACTAGATTACCCTTAGAATTAGCGCCTTAAGGTAGTGTGTCTCAGGCATCGTCAACAAAATAGGATGATCTTCAGCCTGCGTCCTCCTCTCAGCGACCACCACGGTCCTCTTCGCGTCGTTCGCCGCCTCCGCTATCAGCTGCAGGAACTGCGCCTCGCTCAAATGGTGGGAGCAAGAACACGTGACCAGGTATCCGCCCGGCGCCAGGATCTTTAAGGCCCGCAAATTGATCTCCTTGTACCCCCGCGTCGCCGCTTCCAGGCTATCCCGGCTCTTCGCAAACGCCGGAGGGTCCAGGATCACCATCTGGAACGACCGCCCCACCTCGTCATATTCCTTCAACACATCGAAAGCGTTCCCCTCGCGAAACGTCACGTTCGATATTGCATTCAATTCCTGATTCCGCCGCGCCGCCTCCAGCGCCGCCGTGCCCATGTCAATTGCTTCCACATGCTCGCATTCCTCGGCCACCGTCAACGCGAACCCGCCCTGATAGCTAAAGCAATCCAGCACC
>Ga0210391_10000754_pt1 | contig 31769 bp, 25 predicted proteins | sample IncBWC12OmetaG_FD_160573 | JGI IMG/M metagenome (GOLD analysis project Ga0210391, IMG submission 160573) | Forest soil microbial communities from Barre Woods Harvard Forest LTER site, Petersham, Massachusetts, United States - Inc-BW-C-12-O ... | reverse complement strand
GTTTCTAAGCTAAGTTTCCTCAACCCTCACCAGGGCTGTCGTATGTCTCCGAAACGTTAAATCTTCCGCTCCGCGCCTCGCAACATTCAAAATTCCGCTATCCGGTGCCCTGCAGCCGCGTCTAATCCCGCTTGAAACGGTTTTGCCCTCGCTGGCGTATCATCCATACGCATCTAACTGATTTTCACTAGGAGACTGCTCGATGAAGAAGGCTGTGCTGGCCCTCGCCATCCTTTTTATTTCGCTCGCATCCGTGTCCGCATCATTCGCGCAAGCGCAAGACTCCAAGCCGCTGCTGCTGCGCCAACCTACCCTGAGCCGCACGGACATCGCGTTCATGTACGGCAACGACCTGTGGAAAGTCAGCCGCGAAGGTGGCGACGCGATCCGCCTCACCGCCGGACCCGGCATCAAGCGTGGCCCGCATTTTTCACCTGATGGCCAATGGATCGCTTTCACCGGCGAGTATGACGGCAAGCTGAACGTCTACGTGATCTCCGCGAGCGGTGGCACTCCGCGCCGTGTCACCTATCACGCCGGCCCGGACATCGTCGCCGGATGGACCCCGGACGGCAAAAACATTCTGTTCGCATCACAGCGCGATAACTTCGCCAACGGCACCCTGGCTCTCTTCACCGTTCCCGCCGCGGGCGGCTTCCCCGCAAAGGTTCCGCTCCCCATTGGTTGGGAAGGCTCCTACTCTCCCGATGGAAAGTATCTTGCGTATCGCCCCACAGCGGCCCCATTTGGCAATTGGAGCCACTACCGCGGCGGCACGTCTCCGCGTATCTGGATCGCGAATCTAGCGGATTCCAGCATCGAAAAACTCCCTCACGAGGATTGGAATGATCAAAATCCACTTTGGGTCGGTGACACGATTTATTTCCTCTCGGATCGCAACGGCGCCTACACCCTGTTCGCGTACGACACGAAATCCAAGGCCGAAACGCAGCTGCTCGAAAATACTGGCCTGCCCATTAAATCCGCCGACGCCGGCCCGGGCGCGATTGTCTACGAACAATTCGGCGCGCTGCACCTGTACGACCTCTCCACGCACCGCCAGCAACTCATTCAAGTCCATATCGAATCCGACCTCGTCGAAGTCCGCCCGCATTTCGAAAAAGTCGCCAAGCACATCAATGACGCTGCGATTTCGCCCACCGGCGTGCGCGCTGTCTTCGAAGCCCACGGCGAAATTCTCACTGTCCCGGCGGAAAAGGGCGATATTCGTAACATCACGAATTCTCCGGGCGTTGCCGACCGCGCCCCGGCCTGGTCTCCTGACGGAAAAACTATTGCCTACTTTTCCGACGAGTCCGGCGAATACGCGCTGCACCTGCGCGCGCAGAATGGCTTGGGTGAAGTCCGCAAAATCAATCTCGGTGTTCCGCCGTCCTTTTTTTACGGCATCACCTGGGCGCCGGATAGCAAGAAAATTGCCTACACCGATAAATGGCTCAATCTCTGGTACGTGGATCTGGACAAACCCACTCCCGTGAAAGTGGACACCGATTACTACGACGTACAGAGTCTCAATCCCGCGTGGTCGCCTGACAATCGCTGGATCGCCTACACCAAACAGCTGCCTAGCCATTTCCGCGCGGTCTTTGTCTATTCGCTCGATACTGGAAAATCCACGCAGATTACGGACGGCATGAGCGATGCGCGCTTCGCGGTATTCGATAAAAACGGCAAATACCTTTATTTCGCCGCCAGCACAAATGCTGGACCCGCGATTTTCTTCCTGGATATGTCCAGCGACGGCAAAGATGTGACGCGCAGCGTGTACGTCGTCGTTCTGCGCAAGGATCTTCCGTCGCCGCTCGCGCCTGAAAGCGATGAAGAAAAGCCGGCCACTGACAAACAAGATGCCGACAAGTCCAAGGACGCATCCAAATCCGATCAGGACGCGGATAATGACAAAACCAAGGACAAGGGTAAGGACAAAGATAAAGACAAAGATAAGGAGAAGGACAAGGAACCCGTCAAAGTCACCATTGACTTCGACAACCTCAGCCAGCGCATCCTCGCGCTTCCGCTCCCACCCAAAAATTACGTAGATCTATCTCCCGGTAAGACAGGCGAGCTTTTCACGCTCGAATTTCCGCCCGCGCCGGATTCCCAAGGGCCTCCCAGCCTGGTCTTCGCGAAATTCGATCTCACCAAACGTAAATCCGAACAACTTATCGCCGGCATCCAGAACGCCTCTGTCTCTTTCAACGGCGAAAAATTTCTCTACCAGCAGGGTGAAGGCTGGTTCATAGCGCCCACCGCGGCGGCCGCGAAGCCCGGCGAAGGCGCGCTTAAACTCGACGCCATGGAAGTCTGGGTCGAGCCGCGCGCCGAATGGAAACAGATGTACGACGAAATCTGGCGCATCGAACGCGATTTCTTTTACGACCCGCATCATCACGGCGTGAATCTGCAGGCCTTGGCCAAGGAATATGAACCCTATCTCGATCGCATCGCCACGCGCGACGATCTGAACTATCTCTTCCAGCAAATGCTCAGCGAGATCAACGTCGGCCACATGTTCGTCGGCGGCGGCGACATCCCCGAAGTGCAGCCGCTGCAGGTCGGCCTTCTCGGTGCCGATTACAGTGTCGAAAATGGCCGCTACCGTTTCGCGCGCGTGTATAACGGAGAGAACTGGAATCCCCAACTCCACGCGCCGCTCACGCAACCCGGCGTCAATGTCGTCGCCGGTGAATATCTTCTCGCCGTGAACGGTCGCGACGTTCATGCCGATGAGGACGTTTATAGTTATTTTCAGGAGACCGCCGGCAAGCAGACCGTTCTAAAGGTTGGGTCGCACCCCGACGGTTCCGGCTCGCGCGAAGTCACCGTCGTTCCCGTCCCGGACGAAACCGGTTTGCGCAATCGCACCTGGATCGAAGACAATCTCCGCAAAGTTACCGAACTCAGCGGTGGCAAGCTCGCCTACGTCTACCTCCCCAACACTGCCGCGGGCGGCTTCACCAATTTCAATCGCTACTATTTCGCGCAAGTGGGCAAGCAGGGCGCCGTCATTGACGAGCGCTTCAATTCGGGGGGCCAGGCAGCCGATTACATCATCCAGTACATGCAGCGAAAAATTTGGAATTACTGGACTGCGCGTGAAGGCGCCGATTATTCCACGCCTCTCAGCGGAATTTACGGGCCGAAGGTGATGATCACCAATGAATTTGCCGGCTCCGGCGGTGACGCGTTGCCGTGGTATTTCCGTCACGTTGGCCTCGGCCAGCTCGTCGGCAAACGCACCTGGGGCGGCCTGGTCGGCATCGGCGGCTATCCCAGCCTGCTCGATAACGGCTTCGTCACCGCCCCGCGCTTCGCCTTTTTCACTACCGACGGAAACTGGGACGTGGAAAATCACGGCGTCGCACCCGATATAGATATCGAGATGGAGCCTGCGGCCTGGCGCCAAGGTCACGACACGCAACTCGAAAAAGCCATCGACGTAGCCATGCAGGAACTGGCAAAAAATCCGCCACCGCCGATCAAACGCCCGGCCTACCCGGATTATTCAAAATATTCCACCGCGCATTAAACTCGCGCCGCGCTGTGAATGATTGACGCGCCGGTGCGGAGACACTCCGCACCGCGCGTCCCGACCGCCGCAAATTCGGTTGCAGTCCGTCCGCCAACCCTTTAACGTATGACGTCGTTGCAGCACTCAGGAACGTCATCGTGAAAAAGAAAATTCGCGTCGTGCAATACGGCCTGGGCCCCATCGGTTCTTCCATCGTGCGCCTGATGCGCCTAAAAGATTCCCTGGAAATCGTCGGCGCGATTGATAAAGACCCCGCTAAAGCTGGACGCGATCTCGGCGAAGTAGTCGGCGCGTCCGACGTGCCCTGGGGCGTCTTGATTTCGCCGGATGCGACACTCATGCTCGAAAAGCCCGTGGATGTAATCGTCCATTCCACTTCTTCCTACCTCACCAGCGTAATGGAACAGCTTCTCGAGTGCATCTCCGCGGGCTGCTGCATCGTTTCCACTTGCGAAGAACTTGCCTATCCATTCCGGAAACATCCCGAGCTTTCCCACAAATTGGACGCTGCGGCAAAAGAAGAAGGCGTCGCCCTCGTTGGCACCGGCGTGAATCCTGGCTTCGTGATGGACAAGCTCGCTCTGACCCTCAGCGCCGCCGCGCAGCGCATTGATTGGCTCAGCGCCGTACGCATCGTGGACGCTTCCAAGCGCCGCCTGCCTCTGCAGAAAAAAATCGGCGCCGGCATGACGCCTGAGGAATTCCATGCGCAGGTCGCCGCCGGCGTAATCAAACACCACGGGCTGCCGGAATCCATCGCCATGGTGGGCGATGGCTTAGGCTTTGCTCTGGACGATATTTCCGAAACGATCGAACCGGTAATCGCTGAAGAAATTATCAAAACGGAATTTCTTGAAGTGACGCCAGGCCAAGTCGCCGGCGTGCATCAAATCGCGCGTGGCGTCTCCGCCGGAAAAGAAAAAATCTTCATGGAATTAAAAATGTACGTCGGCGCCCGCCATCCCGCCGACACCGTTGTGCTGAAGGGCGAGCCGCATCTCACCCTGACAATCCCCGGCGGCACGCATGGCGACGTCGCCACCGCCGCCGTCGTCGTCAACTCCATCCCGGCGATCCTGGCCGCCAACGCCGGCCTGCGCACCTCGCGCGACCTTCCCCTCGCTTTTTTCCCGCCCAATGCCAAACCATAGACTCAACTTGCAGCCTTGCTCCAAAAGCGCGCCACTGCCGAATAGTCCGGATCATCCTTCGACGCATCTTTCACTGCGCTGTACGTGGCGTACGCCGCAGCTGCAGCCGGCAAATTGACGCCCTGGTGCCGCGCCAGCTCCAGCGCGAGCCGCATATCCTTGTGCATCAGTCGCAGGGGAAAACTCGCCGCATATTCATTCTTCAGCATCAGTGGCGCTTTCACATCCAGAACCCCCGCGCGCGCCATGCTCGATTGCATTACCTCAACCAATTTCTCGCCCGGCACACCCGCCGACGTAGCGAGCGCGAGCGCCTCGGCCAACGCCTCCACCTCCAGCGCCAGAATCAAATTCATCGCCAGCTTCACCGTCTGCCCCGCACCGTTAGGCCCCAACGAAAAGAATTTCTTCCCCAGCACTTCCAGCACCGGCTTCGCGCGCTCCAGCACTTCTGCTTTTCCGCCAATCATGAACACAAGCTCGCCTTTTTTTGCGCCCCAGTCACCGCCCGTTACCGGCGCGTCCAGGAAATCCACTCCGCGTTCGCCGCACGCGGCCGCCACGCGCCGCGCAAGTTCCGGCGAAATTGTGCTCGAATCCATATAAAGGCTGCCGCGCCGCAAACCTTCCATCGCCCCTTGCGCGCCCCATAAAACTTCTTCCAGCGCCGGCGGATCGCTCACGATGCTGATCAGCACATCCGCTGCCGCCGCGGTCTCGCGCGGATTCGCCGCAAGCTTCGCGCCCTCGCTCACCAATTCTTCCGCGCGCGCCGCCGTGCGATTCCACACCACCAGCGGAAATCCTGCCTTCAGCAGGTTGCGCCCCATCGGCTTGCCCATCAGGCCCAGTCCGATCAATCCAACCGTCGGTTTCATTTCGTGCCTCCGGAACCAGGACAAAAATATACCTGCACGCGCCGGCAAATGCGAACCGGCCGCGCGATTTCAGGCCTCCATTACCGGATTATAAGAACGCGGAGGGAACTTCCCCTGCTGTAACGCTATTTTTTCTTTGTGGGCTTGGGCACTGCCCGAACCTGCGCAGCCTCGTCGCGCACTTCCACCACGCGGATCACGTACGAATAGGGAATTTCCACCCGCATGGTTTTCTCTTTTCCGCCCGACGCAAAGCGCTCCTGTACGAAAATCGTTTTGCCAGTATCCGACGCCAGCGTCCCGATCGTCGAAAGCTGCAAATCGCCAGCGCGATAGTGCGCCTCCACGCGCTTCCCCACCAACTCGCTGTATCGTGCCATTCCACCTCAGCCGGCCGACCAACTAACAGCAGCCATCCCGCCGACTGCGCAGTATATACGAATCAATAAATAAGTGAGCTCTTGATATTAATGATGTACGTGAGAGGTAACCACTGCGCTCTGCGGCGTGGGGTCGCCGTCGCTAAGTTCCAAATTAGCCACAAACATTAACGTCACCGCAGCCACGACGCTCGCCGCCAGATAGCCAAGAAACACCGGCCACACCCAGCCCAGCGCTCCAGGCTGGCCGGCAAATCGCAACGTAACAATCCACCATGCGATCGCTCCGGCAGCCAACCCTGCAAATGCTGCAAAATTCCGGCTCAGCTCCGAAATCGCCAGCGGGTGCTGGCAGCTCGCGCAAACCAGATCATACGAATACACGGCCACGCTTCCAGCCGGCATCACCGCGCCGCAATTCGGACATTTTCTCACCGCCATCTTTCACCTCCGAAGCTTCAACGATCATCGCTCGCCAGATCCTCGATCAGCGAAAATTCCACGCGGTGCCGGAAAGGATCAATGCGCTCGGCCCGCACCCGCACGCGATCCCCTAGCCGAAATGCCCGTCTTGATCCTCCGCCTCGACGCGAACCGCGATACGGCTCGCAGACAATCGAATGGTCGCGGTCGTGATACGCGCATCGCTGCCCGGTAAATTCCTCCAGCCGGTCGATGCTCACCAAGCCTTCCACAAAAATCTCCACGAGCTCCACAAAAAATCCGAATTTCTGCACCGAAATTATCAGCGCCGAATATTCCTCGCCCAGATGGCTTTCCATGAATTGCGCCGTCTTCCATTCCATTAGCTCGCGCTCCGCCGCATCTGCCCGCCTCTCCGCTTCCGAGCTTTCCGCCGCGATATCCTGCAATTCCCCCCGCCGGTACGGCCCCAGCACCGCCACGGTCTCCTCTTTCCCTGTGCGTGCGTTCTCCACGTGAGCGCGCAGCGGCACCACATCCGGATTTTCCAGCGCCCATTTCAGCGCCCGATGCACGATTAAATCAGGATAGCGCCGGATCGGCGAAGTGAAATGCGTGTATTCTTTCGTCGCCAGCGCAAAATGTCCCAGCACGTCCACCGCGTAGCGCGCCTGCTTCAGCGAACGCAGCATCAGGTAGGAAAGAATCCGCTCTTCCGGCTTGCCTGCGATTTTTTCCGTCAACCGCTGGTAATGCTGTGGCCGTATGTCCACTTCCTCCGCCGCCGGCATCGTCACGCTCATCGGCTGCATGCGTCCCCGTCCGCGCCCTTCGCGCGCTTGCGGACGCGCGCGTCCGTGCCGCACCACTACGCGCCGCTCCGCCAAATCGTCCACGCCCAACGAATATCCAAATGCTTGCGCCAGCTCCTCGAACTCCAGCACTTTCTTAGGATCGGGCTTCTCATGCACGCGATGCAGTGAAGCCACGCCGCGCTTCTCCAGATATTCAGCCACAGCCTCGTTCGCCGCGAGCATGAACTCCTCGATCAAACGGTGCGCGATGTTCCGTTCGCTGCGCACGATGCTCAGCATGCTCCCTTCAGCGTCAAACTCGATTACCGCCTCCGGCAAATCAAAATCAATCGATCCGCGCGCGCGCCGCCGTTTGTTCAGCAGCAACGCCAGCTCCTTCATTTTCTGAAACTCGCTCACCAGCGGCGCATACCGCCGCGTCATTTCTGGGTCGCCTTCGATCACTTTGTTGACGTTCGTGTACGTCATCCGCTCCGCCGAACGGATCACGCCCGGAAAAAATTCCGAGCGCACCAGCTTCGCCGCTTCATCCAGCTCCATCACCACGCTCATCACCAGCCGGTCCACTTTCGGATTCAGCGAACAAATCCCGTTGGAAAGCTCCTCCGGGAGCATCGGGACGGCGCGATTGGGGAAATACACCGACGTTCCGCGCAACCGCGCCTCGCGATCCAGTCCAGTGCCGCGCGCTACGTAATGCGCCACGTCGGCAATATGCACCTGCAATTCGTAGTGGCCATTCGACAGCGCCGTCACGTGTACCGCATCGTCGAAATCGCGCGCCGTTTCGCCGTCGATCGTTACGATCGGCAAATGCCGGAAATCGCGCCGTCCGGCTATATCGCTCTCCGCCACCTGCGTTTGCGTCGCCCGCCCTTCCCGCTGCACTTCGTCCGGAAAAATATTCGGCAGATGATGTTTGCGAATAATGATTTCCACATCTACACCGATGTCGCCGGGCCGTCCCAGAATTTCGATCACGCGTCCCGCCGGAGCCAATCCGCCCTTCGGAAAACGCGTCAGCTCCACATTTACCACCGCGCCATCCAGCTCCGGATAGCGCGTTCGGCTGTTCGGAACGGCTCCGCCGCTGCTACCAGCCTCGCCAGCTTTTTCCCGAAGCTCAGGCGTCAGCTCCGATCCGGGTGGAATAATCACTTCATGTAGAATGCGCATGTCGTAAGGGAGCACCACATTTCCGTGCATCCCGTAGCGGAACAATCCCACGATCGTCGGATGTTCGCGCTGCACGATCTGCACCACGCGGCCTTCAGCTCGGCCATCGGCGCGCCGCCTCTCGATGCGCGCCAGCACGCGATCACCGTGCATCGCGTCTCCGAGCCCATCGCGTCCGATGAACAAGTCTCCCTCCACGCGCGGCATCGGCGAATCCGGCACCAGAAAAGCGTAACCGTCGCGATGCGCCACAATACGTCCTGACACGAGATTGGGATCGCGACCGCGCCCGGATGTGACGTTTGTTTTCGTAGCAGATGCCGCGCGAGTCGCATCGCCGGCCGCTGCATGCCCGGCGCCAACCGCACCTGCATCAGAACTTGGCGTCTCTTGCTCCAGTGGTGCGCTGGCCGCCGCAACATTCGCAGCGCGGACGCGTTTTGCAGCAGCAGCTTGCCCGGCCGCTTCCTTCTTCGCGTGCTTCGTCCCCGCCAGCCGGAATCTCCCGCCTTGAGTTTCTTCCACTTCGCCATGCTTCTTGAGTTTTTGCAGCACGCGCGGCAAATATCGTCGCCCGCGATGTTTCAAACCCATGCCGTGTGCGATGTGCCGGGTGCTCGCGGGCTGTGAAAGCGTCGCCAGATGGGCGAGCACCAGCTCCGGAGTGACTTCGCCTGCGATGGTTGCTTCTCGTGGTTCGTCGGAATGGCGTTGGCTGGGTGTCATACGGTCACGCACAGGCTAACGGATTTGAGCGCGTGTGGCAAAAGTTGCTTTCCTCGGGCCGCACGGTTTTTCCTCAGCGGCCAAGCATGTCACGGTTCGGTGAGCTCATCCCTGCCCAGATCGAGCACCACGATCTTGCCGTCGGCTTCGCGCTCCAACGCCGGCGCGTATTGGCGCAGTTGCTCGCGTTTCCACCAATTTCCCGTCTCGCGCTTCGTGCGCATGTCCGTGAACCAGTATTGATAGATCACCGTGCGCACCTCGCGCGGCGGCGCGCTCGCGAATGGATTGCTGGCAAATAGCGCCAGCACATCAGGCTCGTTTTTCAGCAAGCGCTCTTCGGTCCACACCACAAAGCGCGATTGCTGCCACGATCCCAGCGACGCGAACCACAAATTCCACTCAAATCGTGGCTGATACGGCGCGTAAATGCCCGGCGCTTTATCAATCGCTTGCGGCTTGTAGCGAAACGGATACGCTATCCAAGTTTTCCCGTCGAGTGTGCCCTGGAATTCGATCTCGTAGCGCTCGTGTGTCATTACCGCAAACAATCCATAAGAATTGGCGATGCGAAACGGTTCGAGCGCCTGCACCGGAGCCTGTGGCAGCGGCAGCCCAGGCATGAACATCCACAGCAGCAGCGCAGTCGTGGAGTAAAAAACCAGTCCAAGGCAAGCTCCCGCAAACAACCTGCGCAGTGGCGTGAATCTTTCGCGCCACTCCGCCCGAGCGCTCGTGGGTTTCGGCGCTCCCGCTGCCGTTCCAGTCACACCAGCCGCAGCCACCAAGCTCTTTCCGTGGATCCACTCGCGGAAGCGCAACGGCAAAATCCAATGCAGAAACCGGTCATCCAACAGCAGCACGCCCAACAGCAGAACCAGATAATTCAGAAACGTATAATTCGCCGTTGCAATAATCGAAATTTCAAACGGCGTCACAACAAAAAAGCATGCAATACGAAACCGCCTCGGAAGAAACAGCATCCAGACGATCAGCAGTTCCACCACTAGCGTGTAAACCGTCGCCGAAGCGTGAAACCAGTGCGGCAGGTGCTGCACGTACCATCCGATCCATGTCGGCAGCGGCCCGTTCTGGTAGTAGTCGTCCATCGCGGTGAATTGCCGCCACGCCAGATCCCCGCTTCCGATTTTCGCCACACCCGATTCAAAATAAATCCGGAACCATTCCCACTGCAGCAGAAAAAGGCTCGCGCGCGAAGGCGGACTGCTCTCACCTAACCCGGGCCGCAATCCCGGCGGCGCGAAAAATAGCGCGATGAATCCCGCTTCCAGCAGCATGCCATCGGACTGATACCCGGAAAATTCCCGCGCCACGCTCACAAACGAAACAAAGCACAAGAAGCAAATCAGCAGCGACGCCCGCGGCCACAAATTCAGCGTTACCAGCAGCGACGCAGCCAGCCCCACCCAACACAGCGTCATCAACGCACCGTTGCTCGCTCCGAACCACAGCAAGGTCGGCACGGTCCAGTAGCTCTGCAAATGCAAAGCCCCGTTCACAGCCTGCAGATAATCGGCCGCCGGCAGGATTCCGTTCGGCCCGATCAGTCCCTTGATCTGGAACAGCAGCGAATAAAATGCGGAAAAATAAATCAGCCCTAGCACGCGTAGAAAAATCCACCGCGGCCACAAATGCCCCGGCCGTTTCTCGGTGATTGGCTCCGGGCCCAAGAGCCAGTTCACCGCGCCCTGAAGAATTCCTTCGTCCATGGCCTGCGATTATACGGCGAAACTTTGCAGCACTCCGGAAAGTTCGGCATGCACGGCAAGAAGAGTTCCACGTGGCTACAAGCTATACAGAGGAAATGGTTTTGTCAGGACGCGTCAGCTTCAAAAAACTCGGCGGGCGCGGCACCTCGCCAATCGTCTCTCGCCCCTCCGCGAATCCAATCAAAAATTCCTGCGCATTAAATCGAAATCCGTTCCGCGAATGCAGCGCCGACCCCGCCTCTCCCGCGCGCACGTACCGCCCATCGGCCAACAATATTCTCGTCTTCTCCGTATCCGCCAGATAAGGCTCGATCACCTCGCCAAACACCTGCTTGCACAATTCCAGGTCGCGTATATGAAACATCACCTCCACGCGCTCGTAAATGTTCCGGTGCATCCAGTCCGCACTGCCCAGATACAATTCGGTCTTCCCGCCGTTTCCAAACACAAAAATCCGGCTGTGCTCCAAAAATCGCCCAACAACGCTGCGCACCCGAATCCTGCTGCTGATCCCGCGCACTCCCGGACGCAACGCGCACGCCCCGCGCACGACGAGCTCAATGTTCACACCCGCCCGCGAAGCGCGATACAGCGCCTGAATCGTCTTCTCATCCAGCAGCGCATTCACTTTCGCGAATATAAATGCCGGCCGGCCGGCCTTCGCATGCGCCGTCTCGCGCTCGATCAATTTCAAGCAACTTTTCCCCAAATTCAAGGGCGCCACAAATAGCGGCTCATAATTCGGCCGCTCCGAATAAGCCGTCAAGTAATTGAACACGTGATGCACGGCATGTGTGATATGCGCATCGCTCGTCAGCAAGCTCAGATCGGTGTAATAACGCGCCGTCGAAGGATTGTAATTCCCCGTTCCCAGATGCGCGTAACGCCGGATCTGCCCGTCGCTTTCACGCCGCGCAATCAAAGCAAGCTTGCAATGCGTCTTCAATCCCGACACTCCGTAGAACACTTGCACGCCCGCTTCCTGCAGATTGCGCGCCCAGCGAATGTTCGAGGCTTCATCAAAGCGCGCCTTCAACTCCACCACCACGGCCACTTCCTTCTTGGCCGCGGCCTCAATAAGCGCCCGCACGATCGGCGAATTCTCGCTCGTGCGATACAGCGTCTGCTTAATCGAAAGCACGTCCGGATCTTTCGCCGCGCTCTCGATCAACCGCACCACTGCCGAATACGAATCGTACGGATGATGCAGCAGCAAATCGCGTTTGCGAATCAAATCGAACAGCGAAGTCGCGCCGGGCTTCAGCGCCAGCTCTCGCGGCACAAACGGCTGGAACTTCAAATCCGGCCGTGGCGCCTGGTCGTACAAATACGAAATGCGCGCCAGGTTCGGCGGCCCGTCCACCCGAAAAATCTGCCACGGCGCCAAACGAAAATTCGCGACCAGCCGGTCAATGATTTCCTGGTTCGCGCTGGCCTCGATCTCCAGCCGCACTGCTTCGCCCTTGCGACGCCGGTGCAGTTGCGCGTCCACCGTGTCCAGAATGCTGCGCGATTCTTCCTCTTCCAGATACAAGTTGCTGTTGCGCGTCACCCGAAACGCCGCAGCCGAAAGCACTTCGTAACCGTGATACAAGCGGTTCGCAAACGCCTGGATCACATCGGAAAGAAACACGTATTCGACGGTCCCATCTTTCGCGGGCAGCAGCACCAGCCGCGGCAGCGCGCGCGGAACCGTCACCACTCCCAAATAAATCTGCCCGCCTCGTCGTTTGCGCTTCAGCAGAAATGCCAGGCACAGCGCCTTGTTCAACACGTGCGGAAAAGGATGCGTCGGGTCCACGGTTACAGGCGTCAGCAGCGGCTCCACCGACTTGATGTAATAATTTTCAATGTACAAACGCGCTGCAGGGCCCAGTTTCTTCCAGCTCACCACGCGAACAGATTCCGCGGTGAGCGCCGGCAGCAATTCTTCGCGCCAGCAGTCGTACTGCGCTTTCACGAAGCTGTGAATTTTCTCCGCCAGCTCTTTCAGCACTTCCGCAGGCGCGCGCCCATCCGGACCGGGCTCGATATTGCCGTGCTCCACCTGCTGCAGGATGCCCGCCACGCGCACCTCGACGAACTCATCCAGGTTGCTCGCGGTGATCGCCAAAAACTTCACGCGCTCCAGCAGCGGATTCTTTGCGTCGCGCGCCTCTTCCAGCACTCGCTGGTTGAATTGCATCCACGAATGGTGCCGGTTGAAGATGTATTGTGGGTGCGCTACGTCGTTGTTTTTCATGACGTCCTTGCAGCCAAAAATCATATCGCAATCGTGTTACAGCCGTGTTACCAACTTCGCGCGGCGATTCGCTCGGCTCAATTTCCGCACCCGTAGGTCCCGCGGGCCAACAGAGATAGGCTCCCGGGCCCTGCTTTGTCTGTTTCATGTTAGGATTTTTCGCCCGACTGATTCCCGCGTTCTTTAAGGGGTAAAAAGATTTTGACGTTTGTCGCATACTTATTTCTGGCCATCGCTGCCATCCCCTTCATCTACTACCTCCTCTCTCTCTACAGCACGGTGCGCTATTTCCTCAACTCGCGCACTGACATCGCTCCAAACTCTGATTTCACTCCGCCCATCAGCTGCCTGAAGCCTGTAAAAGGCCTCGACGCGGAAGCCTACGAAAATTACGTCAGCTTCTGCCGCCAGGACTACCCTGATTACGAAATAGTTTTTTGTGTGGATACTGGCGATCCGACGCTCCCGGTTCTTGAAAGACTGATCCGCGACTTTCCCCAGCGCCGCATCCGCCTGCTATTCGGCTCCGGCCGCGATGCCGTGAACGACAAAGTCGCGCGCCTCACTCGTCTGGTCGCAGAGGCGCAGCACGAATACTTCGTTATCACTGACAGCGACGTGCGCGTCGGGTCTGATTATCTGCGCACCGTCATCTCAACCTTCCGCGATCCGCACGTCGGCGCGGCCACCTGCCTGTACTCTTCCACCGAGGAAAGAAATCTCACCGAGCGGCTGCAGTCCATCGGCATGATCTCCGATTTTTTCGCCGGCGTGATGGTTGCCTGGCAGCTCGACGGCATCAAATTCACCTTCGGACAAAGCATCATCACCACGCGCAAAGCAATCGCAGGCTACGGCGGTTACCCAACGATTGAAGACCGCCCCGCGGACGATGTTTATGCCGGCCGCCTGGTCGCCGAACAGGGCTACGAAGTAAAACTCCTGCCCTACGTTGTCCACTCCGTGGCGGATTTCGATTCCCTTCGCGAATTTCTCTACAAACGCCTGCGCTGGATGACGGTCATGCGTTTGATGCGCCCCTGGGGCCACCTCGGCCTCATCTTTACGTGGGGATTGCCGTGGTCGCTCGTCGCCATCGCGATTCATCCGTCGCTAGCAGTGGCCGCCATATATTTCGGCACTTATTTATTCCTGCGCCTCGTCATGACCTGGCTCATCGGCATCTGGGGAATGAAGCAACCGCGCGTCTGGAAAAAAATGCCGCTCATCCCGCTCTGGGACGCAATCGCCTTCGCCATCTGGCTGGCCAGTTTCGCCCGCCACACCATCCGCTGGCGTGGCATTAATTATTATCTGCGCGAAGGCAAACTCACTGCCGTCGCACCTCGCAAAACGCCAAGTATTTCGCGCTGAAAAGCATCTCCCGTTTAACGCCCCAGCGGCAGTCTCGTTCTGTTCTAGCCACTAGTCACTCATCACTAGCCACTGCCTCTATAAATCGAGTAAAATAATTTGCATACCATGACAATAAATCCGCATCCATTCACGATGAACGCGTCGCATCTCCGCGCCTGGTGCACCGGATGGCCGCGCACCGCATGACGTCATCCGGCGGCTTGCACCTGAAAACTTTCATCCTGATATTTTTCATGATCCTGTTCGGCCCGCTCGGCAATGTTTCTCTCAGCAAAGGCATGAAAACCATCGGCGCCATTTCATTGCATCAACCCGCGGACCTGCTCCACGTCGGCGTGCAAATTCTACAGTCGCCGTTCATCTGGCTCGGCATCCTGCTCCAGCTGATGTTTTTCGTATGCTATCTGCTGGTTTTGTCCTGGGCCGATTACAGTTTTGTTCAACCGGCCGGCTCCATCGCCTACGCCGTCGTCGCCCTGCAGGCGCACTTCATCTTGAAAGAGCCGATTTCGCCACTTCGTTGGGCCGGCGTATGCATTATTTGCCTGGGCGTGCTGATCGTGGGCCATACCTCGCCGCGCACCACGGAGCAAATATAATGGCTTGGGAAAGTGTGCTGCTGGTTCTGATCGTCTTCGCCGGTACCTCCGGCGAACTCTGCGTCAGTCGCGCGATGAAAACCATCGGCGAAGTGCACGACTTCCGCCCCAGCTCGCTGCTGCGTGTGATGGTGCGCGCCGTTCAAGTTCCCTGGATGTGGCTCGGCGTCGCGCTGATGGCCGTGGCCTTCTTCTCGTTGCTCGGCGCGCTGTCCATGGAAAACGTCAGCTTCGTCGTGCCGGTCACCGCGTTGAGCTACGCCGCAGGCGCTCTGGGAGGCCAGGTTTTTCTCGGCGAACGCGTTTCTCGCAGGCGCTGGCTCGGCGTTCTCCTCGTCTGCATCGGCGTAACGCTCGTGTTCCTCGGCAGAAAATAGCGGCTCGGTTGTCGTCCGCGCCAAACCTGCAACTGCTCCGGCGCATCTATAATGTGGACGGTGCGATAAACTCTGGCTACCATTGATGGAACCCAAACACCGAGGAGTGCTGGAATTTGTGTGGCATCGCCGGTTTCACCCATAAAAATTGGTCGCCCGATTCGGACCGCATCCGGCGCGCCGCGGCGACCCTCGTCCATCGCGGCCCGGACCAGCAAGGCGTCTTCCAATCCGAAATCTGCTCTCTTGGCGCCACCCGCCTGAAAATTATTGACCTCGAAGGCGGCGATCAGCCGATCTTCTCGCCGAATGGCGACGCTGTAATCGTCTTCAACGGCGAAATCTACAATCACTTGGAATTGCGCGCCGAACTGGAAAAGCTCGGCCATCGTTTCAAATCACACTCCGACACCGAAACCGTTCTCCATGCCTTTCTCGAATGGGATACGCAATGCTTCTCCCGCCTGCGCGGCATGTTCGCCATCGCCCTCTGGACCGAATCCTCTCGCCGCCTGGTAATCGCCCGCGATCGCCTCGGCATCAAACCTCTCTACATCGCGCATCTCGGCCAGGATTTACTGTTCGGCTCGGAGCTGAAGGCGCTTTTCATCCATCCCGAACTCGCCCGCCGCCTCAGCCTCGCCGGCCTCGATTGCTACTTGTCCCTCAACTACGTCCCGTTCCCCTGGACGCTCGTGGATGGAATCGAAAAACTCGCGCCGGGAAACTGGCTCGAGTGGCGCGCCGGAAAAATCCGCTCAGACAGTTTTTGGACGCTGCCGCTCGAAAATCCGCGCGACTGGACTCTCGACTCCGCAACAGAAGAGCTCGATTCGCTCCTCACGCAATCCACGCGCGAGCATCTACTCTCCGACGTTCCTCTCGGCGTATGGCTCAGCGGCGGCGTGGATTCCTCCACCATCCTGCACTACGCCGCGCAAGTATCGACTTCGCGCCTGAAAACTTTCTCCATCTCATTCCGCGGCCGTAGTTTCGATGAAAGCGGATACATCCGCCAGGTCGTGAACCACTACCAGACCGAGCACGAAGAATTGGACCTCACTCCAGATGCCGATCTCGCCGGCGCCATCGCCGAATTCGCATACTACTCCGACGAACCCACCGCTGATGCCGGCGCCCTCCCCGTCTGGTTCCTCTCCAAAATGTGCAAGCGCCGCACCACCGTCGCGCTCAGTGGCGAAGGCGCCGACGAATTATTCGGCGGCTACCTCACCTATCGCGCCAATGCTCTCGCACACACCGCCAGACACCTGCCCGCATCCGCCCTGCGCCTGGCGCTCCAGGCGATCAGCCATTGGCCCGTCTCGGACGACAAGATCAGCTTCGAATACAAACTGAAACGCTTCCTCGAAGGCTGCACGATGTCGCCCGAACGCGCCCACGCTTTCTGGAACGGCACATTCTCCGATAAGGAGAAGCACGCGCTGCTGAAAACCCAGCTGCCCAACGCGCTCGACGGAATCCTCGGCGACCTTCGCGCAAAATTCATATCAGCAGCAGATCCACTCGCGCCCTTCCTCTGGTTCGATCAAAAATATTATCTTGCCGGCGACATCCTCACCAAAGTTGACCGCATGAGCATGGCGCATTCCGTCGAGGTCCGCCCACCTTTCCTCGATCATCGCATCGTGGAATTCGCCGCCACACTGCCCGCGTCCCTGAAAATCCAAGGTTCGCGCCAGAAATTTATCCTCAAAGAGCTTATGAAAAATAAGCTTCCCCAGGCGGTACTCACGCGCAAAAAAATCGGCTTCGACATCCCCGCGCACGAATGGCTGCGTGGCCCGCTGCGCGCCTTACTGACAGACACGGTGAACGCCGGCCTCGCCGACCATCCCGGCCTGTTCCAACCAAAAGCCGTGCAATCTCTTTTGCAAGCCCACATGGACAGGCGCGCCAATCTGGGTTATCACCTGTGGGGCTTGCTGATTCTTTTTCTATGGATGAAAGAATGGCGGATTCAGGCAGCACCCTCTCCGGCCAGCCATTATTCGGCCCCGGAAAGAACTGGTATCTCTACTTAATCGTTTTACTGTTTGCCGGAGCGATTTATGTGGGTTGCATCGTTTCTCCGCCGTCTCTCATGGACGACGTTGACTCCGTGCAGGCGCAAATCGCTCGGAACATGCTCGTCTCCGGCGACTGGGTAACTGCTCGCCTCGACGGCGTCCCCTATCTTGAAAAGCCCCCGCTCATTTATTGGACCATCGCGCTTTCCTACAAAGTTTTCGGCGTGCACGATTGGTCCGCGCGCGTTCCCATGGCGTTTTCCGCGCTCGCTCTTTGCTGGGTTACCGCGGCCTTCGGCGTGTGGGCTTTCGGCAAACGCGCGGGCTTTTACGCCGGCTTATGCATGGCCACGTGCGTTGGCCTGTTTCTCTTCACGCGCGTTTTGATTCCAGACGTGATGCTCACGTTAACCACCGCCCTGGCAATGTGGGCCTTCCTGCGCGCCATTGACGCCGAAGAACCTCGCCCGCGCCTCTGGGCTTTTCTATTCGCCGCGAGTCTCGGCGCCGGCCTGCTGCTGAAAAGTTTAATTGCGGTTGTATTTCCAGTCGGCGCCGCGACCGTCTATTTGCTTCTCACGCGCCAGCTTTTTTCCTGGAATGTCTGGAAACGCCTGCATCCGTTTAGCGGCGCGCTCGTCATTCTGCTGATCGCCACTCCGTGGCACATCCTCGCCACGCTGCGCAATCCACCGTATTTCGTATTTACGCTGCACAGCGGCCCCAATTCCTACCACGGATTTCTCTGGTTCTTTTTCATCAACGAGCAGTTGCTCCGGTTTCTCAATATGCGTTACCCGCGCGACTACAATACCGTTCCACGCCTTTACTTCTGGCTATTCCATTTGATCTGGCTGTTCCCCTGGAGCGTTTACATCCCGGCCGTCGCCAAACTGTCCTTCAAACCAATTGACCGAGTGGGCCGCACGCGCCTGCTCTCTCTCTGCTGGCTCGGCTTCGTCCTGATCTTCTTCACGTTCTCCACCACCCAAGAATATTATTCGATGCCGTGCTACCCGGCGCTTGCGTTGCTAATCGGCTCCGCAATGGCCACGGAAAATGTTTGGGTCCGCCGTGGCACTCGCACGCTAGCCGTCATCGCCGCCTGCGCCGCCATCGCGGCCTTTGCCATTTACTGGAACGTGCGCAATCTGCCCGCACCCGGCGATATTTCCTCTGCGTTGTCCAGCAATCCGAAATCTTACAGCCTGTCCCTCGGACACATGCTCGACCTCACGCTCCCGTCCTTCGCCTATCTGCGAATTCCGCTGCTCCTGGCATCCATCGCCTTCCTCGTCGGCGCGCTGGGAAATCTTCGCGCTACCGGTCAGCGCGCTTTTCTGGCGTCCGCGCTCATGATGGTTCTCTTTTTCCATGCGGCTCGCATGGCCATGGTCGTGTTCGATCCGTATCTATCCTCGCGCCCCCTTGCGGAAGTGCTGCTGAAATCGCCCGAAGGCGCCCTGATCGTCGAACGCCACTATTACCCAACATCCTCCATCTTTTTCTACACGGATCGCACCGCGCTGCTCTTGAACGGCCGCGTCCTGAATCTCGAGTACGGCTCGAACGCGCCCGGTGCCGCCGACGTCTTCATCAACGACGCAAAATTCGCAACCCTCTGGATCACCCAACCGCGCTTCTATCTGGTCTGCGCGCAAACCAGCCTCCCCCGCCTGCAAACTCTCGTGGGTGCCACAAACCTCGACGTAGTCGCCCAAAGCGGCGGCAAGTTCCTGCTCACAAATCATCCCTTGCCCACTTCCGGCGCGCCCGCACCGCAACCGGGTTCGTGAATCTTTGGCTTCGGCCTCTCGCCATCTGCCACCAAGAACGGTAAGATATAAAGCTGTTCGGCCGCAGCAATTCGTAGCAGCCAACGGTGCCTGTCGAGCATCAAACGGCAGCGCTCAAGCTCAAATCAACGTTGGAATCGCACGCGGAGGAAGTATGAAGATTGCAGTCCTGGGTGGAGACGGATACTGCGGTTGGGCAACTGCCCTGTATTTGTCCAAGCAAGGCCACGACGTGGCCATCGTGGACAACTTCGTCCGCCGCCAATGGGACCACGAACTGGGCGCGCAAACTCTCACTCCCATCCGCCCGCTCTCCGACCGCCTCAGCGCCTGGCACCGCCTCACCGGCCGCACCATCGAATCCTACGTTGGCGATATCTGCGACTACGAATTCCTTAGCAACGTAATCAAAGATTTCGAACCCGAATCAGTAGTCCATTTCGCCGAACAGCGCTCCGCCCCCTACTCCATGATTGACCGCGGCCACGCCGTCTACACCCAGGTCAACAACGTAGTCGGCACCCTGAATCTTCTTTTCGCCCTGCGCGAACTGCAGCCCGATTGCCACCTCGTGAAACTCGGCACAATGGGCGAATACGGCACTCCGAACATTGACATCGAAGAAGGCTACATCGCGATCGAACATAACGGCCGCAAGGACCTCCTTCCATTTCCCAAGCAGCCCGGCTCCTTCTACCACCTCTCCAAAGTGCACGACAGCCACAACATCATGTTCGCCTGCAAAATCTGGGGTTTGCGCGCCACCGATCTGAATCAGGGCGTGGTGTACGGCACCATCACCGACGAAGTCGCTCTCGATGAAGCGCTCATCAATCGTTTTGATTACGACGAAGTTTTCGGCACCGTCCTCAATCGCTTCTGCGTTGAAGCCGTCATCGGACATCCCCTAACCGTGTACGGCAAGGGCGGCCAGCGCCGCGGCTTCCTCGACATCCGCGATACCGTCCGCTGCATCGAAATCGCCTGCCAGAATCCCGCCGCACGTCACGAGTGCCGCGTTTACAATCAATTCACCGAAAGTTTTTCCATCATGGACATCGCTGGAATCGTCCAGGCTGCTGCCAAAAAAATCAACTTGTCCGTTGAGATCAGCCACTTGCCCGACCCCCGCGTCGAAGCCGAAGATCATTACTACAACGCCAAACACTCCAAGCTAATTGACCTCGGTTTGCAGCCGCACCTGCTTTCGGACGCTATGCTCGACTCGCTCCTGAAGGTCGCCGTGAAATACCGCGACCGCATTGACACATCCCTAATCCTCCCCAGCGTCAACTGGCGCAACGCCCGCAACAATTACCGCGAGCGCGCCAAGTCCTCCACCACCGCCAAGCCAAGCGCTTCGCAACTCAAAAAAGTAGGAGTCTCTTCGGACTAGCACCAGAAAATGGGGGACAAGCAGAAACACCACGACCGAAGTGGGAATCGTCGTGATTTGTATGGTGCCCGAGAGAGGACTCGAACCTCCACTCCCTTGCGAGAACTAGCTCCTGAAGCTAGCGCGTCTGCCAATTCCGCCACTCGGGCCTTACTGGTGTGTGGCAAAACAAAACTGCGAGGCTCACCCATATTGACGCGTGCCCTGCGGTTTGTCAACGCAGCACACCACCCCGCGGAGCCCTTGACCCGCCCAGACGATCGCACTACATTGAATCGCTGGGCTCGCGGCGAACAGGAGACGAATACATGGCTACCACCCGCGCGATGATAGAGCGCCGCCGCTCGTCGCGCGTTTTTATTCGCATCCCGGTGCAACTCTTCAGCAATGGTGTGGACGGTGAGCCGCTCGTCACTCTCGCCGAAGCCATCGCCGTCAGCCGCTGTGGCGCGCTGGTTCGCGCTTCGCTGGAGCCGGGCCTCGGCTCGCGCGTCGAACTGCTCAACGGAATTTCCCAGGAAACCCAGGAATTTCGCGTCATTCGCGTCACGCACACCAAAGATCCCGGCGTCTTCGAACTCGGCCTCGAGATGCTTTATCCCGCCCGCAAGTTCTGGGGCATCCAGTTCCCGGACGAACGCGTTCCTGCTTGAAATTGACGCCGTTCTGCTTCGACCCTCAAGTATGCACGCAGACTCTGAGGGCGGCATTCCCCGCGCGATTTATCGACACAACTGACTATTCGTAGCGTAAGGCTTCGACGGGGTTGAGTCGCGCGGCTTTAGTGGCGGGCCACACGCCGAAGATCAGGCCGATGCTGACCGATACCGTGAAGCCGATGATGATGGCCCAGGCGGGCACGACGGCTTTCAGCGGGCTAACCAACGGAATCAGAAAGACGATGGCGCTGCCGACGATAATGCCGATGATGCCGCCGGTTCCAGTGAGGGTCATGGCTTCGAAGAGGAATTGCCAGGTGATATCGCGGCTGCGCGCGCCGATCGCTTTGCGCACGCCGATCTCCCGGGTGCGCTCGGTGACAGATACCAGCATGATATTCATAACGCCCATTCCGCCGATGAGCAAACCGATGGAACTGAGCACAATGACGACGAGCACGACGCCGCCAATGATGTCGTTGAATTTCTGCACCACTTCCACCTGCGTTTGAATCGAAAAATTGTCCGGCTTATCGTAAGGAACTTCGCGGCGGCGGCGTAGGACTTCGCGGATCTGATCCACGGCGGCATCGAGCTTGCCGGAATATGCCAGGAAGCGATAACCGATTTCGTAGCTGCTGGGATAGAGCTTCATGAAAGTGTAGTAGGGGATTACGGTGCGGCGATCTTCGTCGTCGGTGCCGAAACCGTTGGGTGGCTTTTCGAACACTCCCACCACCAGGTAGGTCGAACCATCCACCAGAATTTCCTTACCCATGGCATCTTCAATGGTGGGAAAGAAAGTGGTGGCTACATTTTCGCCAATAACCACTACATTTTCGCGATGTTCGTTTTCCGCTTCAGTGAAAAAGCGGCCGGCTTTCATAGTGGCGTTGGAATAGACCGTGAGATATGCGGGAAAAGTGCCGCGAAAATCGGTGCCCTCAATTGTCATGCCCTGGTAACGCGCAGTGTGGGAGAGTTGCCACTGAAAAGCGGAGACGGCAATTTCTTTGATCGCGGGACAGAGCTGGCGGACGGCCATGGCGTCTTCCAGAGTCAGCGGCTTGCGCAGCTTCTCGTCCTTGGGACGGCGGCCATTTTGCGGACCCTGATCGAAGCGGGAAACGAAAGCGGTGTCAATTCCTTCGGAAACGATTTCGTCCTGGATGGTCTGGCGAAAGCCTTGTACCAGACCGACGACGAGGATGATGAGCGCAACGCCGATCATCACGCCAAGGATTGCGAGGAAGCTGCGCAGCTTGTGCTCGCGAACCGTGTCAAGCGCGAGATGGAGATTTTCGCGGAAATCACTTTGCATTGGCTGGTCCTAGGTCTCCGCTCGCAGAGCTTCGATCGGGTCCAGCCGGGCGGCGCGCATCGCCGGATAAATGCCGAAAAACAGACCGACTGCGGTGGAAAGAAACAGCGCAACAAGTATCGAAAAGAGCGGAGTGGACGTTGGGACCGAAAAAACCGCGCGCACCAACTGGCTGATAATCACGGCTGCGACCACGCCGAGAAATCCACCCAGTCCCGCTAGCACCGATGATTCCACCAGAAATTGCAGAATGATGTGACGGCGGCGCGCGCCCAGCGATTTGCGCAGGCCGATTTCGCGGGTGCGTTCGGTAACGCTGGCGAGCATGATGTTCATGATCACCACGCCGCCGACCACCAGGAATACCGATGTGATCCAAATTGCGATGCCGAAAGCATTGCCGGTGATGCGATTCCACAAACCCATGATGGAGGTAGGGGCTATAATGGCGAAATTATCCTCGGTCTGATACGCCAGATGGTGGCGCGAACGCAGAATCACGCGGGCTTCGTCCTCCGCGGCATCCATAAATTCCGGGCTGCGCGCCTGCACGAAAAACGTAATTGAATCCTGCGCCGTGAGCAATTCCTTGAGGTAAGTACCCAGCGGAATCATCACGAAATTATCCTGCGGCTGGCCCAGGACATTGCCTTTGGGCGTGGCGACGCCGACGATCGTGTATTGTCCTTGGCCCGCGCGAACTTCTTTTCCCACCGGATCCGTGCCTGGAAATAATTTGTTGGCGACGTCCGCTCCGATGACGCAAACGCCGGCGCGATGATCTTCGTCAACATCAGTAAGCAGCCGGCCGTTGGAGACGTCAATGTCGCGGATGGACGCGAAAGTGGGCGTGGCGCCTATGATCATTACGTCTTCGCTTAGGTCGTTGCCGTAGCGCACGTCGGCAAAGGTTCTCATTTGACCGGCAATGGTATCCGCGAGCTTCATGCCGTTGCGCAGATCTGCCAGATCGTCCATGCCGAGCGTGGGGCGTTTGCGCGCTTTGTACCATTCCTGCTGATTGGTAACGATGCCGATGCGGTCTATCACGAAGGCGTTGGCGCCCAGGTTGGCCACTTTGTCAGCGACATAGACGTTGAGGCCGTTGAGCACGGAGATGACGGCCACTAGGGTGGTGACGGCGAGGATCACGCCCAGTAATGTCAGGAAAGTGCGCAGCTTATGCGCGCGCAGGGTATCCAGCGCGATCCAGATCGTTTCGCGCAGGGTGCCGAGCGTCTGGCGAGCTTCGGATAGGGAATTGGGGGGCTTCATCGCTGCTACCATATTAGACGGATATGAGGCTCGAAAAACTTCAGTTTACAGAATATTTCTTTGGCCCTTGGAATCCGGAGCAGAAATCAGAGGCTGTACGTGCGGCCAGGGGTTTCGGCGGAGGATTCGGGTAGAATTGCGGTTGCAGCTAATCTAGTGGCGCCAAGCATCTCATTCACGGGCAATTTGAATATGGCAAAAGGACTTACGGCATCGGGTCTAGTCGTCGCGCTCGCGCTGGCAGGCTTGGCGGGGGCGTCGGACCGATTGGGTACGCGCCATGCCGCTGATTCGGCGTCATCACGTCCAGCCGTCGCCGGTAACCAAGCGGGGATGCAATCCGAGACTACTCAGCCTCCTACGGAAGCAGAAATCGCGGCTCGCGCGAAAGCGCTGGTGGAGCACCAGCACGCCAATGACGAAGCGCTGGAACAATACGAGCGAGTAGAGCATCACGTGGATCGCACCGGAGGCGCGACGCCGCGAGTGCTCGACGATAAGACTTATCGCGTAGTGCCCACGGGCACCGGAACGATGAAACTGCTGCTGAAGGACGGTACTCGGCCAGTAGATCCGGCCGAGTACCGCAAGCAACTGGTGTCGTGGGAAGAGTTGCTGGAACTGATGCTGAAGCCCGAAGATTCCAGAACCAAAGCGGCGTACGCGAAATGGCAGAAGAGGAAGGAGGACCGCAAGGAACTGTTGGATGCGACGCACGAGGCTTTTGTGAAGACGTGGGCAGGGCAAGAGACTTGCAACGGGCGCTTGTGCGATGTCTACAACGTGCAGCCGAATCCAAATTTTCATCCGCGCACGCTGGTACAGGATGTGCTGACGCGCGTGACGGCCAAGATCTGGGTGGACCGCGAGGCGAATCAACTGGTCCACGGAGAAGCGCAGGTGATGCGCGATATTTCTTTCGGCGGCGGGATTCTCGGAAAACTCTATCGCGGCGGAGTGTTTTTTATGCAGCAAGAGGAGGTCGCTCCGGGAATCTGGCTGCCCACCCGCTATCAATACGATTTCACAGCGCGTAAATTCCTCTTCACTTACGAACAGCACCAATACGTCGAAGCGCGCCAGTATCGCCGCGTTGGGCCGCCCAAGCAGGCCCTGGCAATGGCGAAAAACGAACTAGCCAGCGGCAAAGCGACCTACGGGGACCCGTAACTTTTCGGTCCATCCCCAGCCCATCCCGGGTTCAATCTGATAGCAACCAGCGCACAATGGTCCTATTGCGGCCCTGCACCCTTCCGTCCAATTGATCGTCGGCATCTGAGGAGTTTGCTGCTCGGAACTTTCAGGATACTCCCGGGTCGCTTACAAGTAAGTCGAGGAGGCGTTATGAATAGGCGAACGCTGCTGTTTGTAGCAACCCTGGCCCTGGCAACGGCTGTTCTTGTGCCGGAACTGGCGCGCGCGCAAGGTGGCTCCGCGGGCCAGACGACTCCGGCGGGCGACGCAGCCGCGCCAGCGCCTGCGACTCCGGCCGGCACAGCGGGCGCTGCCAACGCGAGCGTCGCAACCTCGACGACGACGACGGCGCCCGCACCGGCGAAAAAAGTCTGGACCAACGAAGACATGAGGGAAGTCCATCGCAACGATGCGATTTCGACTTTTTCAGCAACGAACAACAAGCCGGCAAACGGCAAGCCCCCCGCGACAGCCAAGGCCAACAAGGACGCAAAGCAGTATCAGGATCGGATCTTGGCACTGCAGGCCAAGCTGCCGCCGCTGGACGAGCAGATCGCGCAACTGCAGGCAGCGCTGAATGGCGACACGGTAAATTCCACGCGCCACGTCGGGGGCGCGAAGATTGATGACTGGCGCGATGAATTAGTCCGCGCGCAACAGCAGCGCGAGGATATCGTGGCAAAGATCAGCGCGCTGCAGGACGAAGCACGGCGCAACGGCGTGCCGCCGAATCAAATTCCCCAGTAGGCGTGGCAGGATTCGAAAGCAAAGAGCGGGCCCCGATGCCGCGACGGGAACCCGCCCCGATAAACCGTTTGCTCTAACGCGCGGCGACGGCGACTTCTTTTTCGATCGGAGCGCCGACGAGATTGCCCCACTCGGTCCAGGAACCGTCGTAATTCTTCACATTGCCGAACCCAAGTAGATACTTCAGCACGAACCAGGTGTGCGAGCTGCGTTCGCCGATGCGGCAGTAGGCTATCACTTCTTCTGTGCCGTCAATTCCCTTCTTGCCGTATAGTTCCTTCAAAGCGTCCGCCGATTTGAAAGTGCCGTCTTCATTGGCGGCTTGCGCCCAGGGAATGCTGGCCGCGCCCGGGATGTGGCCGGCGCGCTGCGCGGTTTCGGAAAGTCCCGGAGGCGCGAGGATCTTTCCAGTAAATTCGTCCGGGGAACGGACGTCCACCAGTTGCGCGGCCTTCTTCTTATCGAGGAACGCGTAAACATCTTCCTTACGTGCGCGGATGGATTCATCGGGGCCGGTGGCGTGGTAGGTCGTGGGCGCTATTTTCGGCGCGTCCGTCGTGAGCGGGCGCTTTTCTTCTACCCACTTCTTGCGGCCGCCGTTGATCAGGCGCACGTCCTTGTGGCCGTAATACTTCACTTGCCAGAAGGCATAGGCGGCGAACCAGTTGTTGTTGTCGCCGTAAAGCAGGATGGTGGTGTCGTTGGAAATTCCAGAAGCGCCGAGCAGCTTTTCCAGCGCGGACTTGTCAATCAGGTCGCGCCGAATATTGTCCTGCAGCTGCGATTGCCAGTTCCAGCCCACCGCGCCGGGAATGTGGCCCTGGTCGTATGCAGTGGTGTCCACGTCCACCTCAACCAGGCGGACTTTCGGATCGTTCAAATGGTCGGCGGCCCACTGGGTGGTCACCAGAACCTCAGGGTGCTTGTAGTCAGTCATCGGCTGTCTCCTCGTTGTTAGTCGTTCTTCGTAATTAGACGCTCTGCTGCGGAACCATCGCAAAAAATCCGGGCATAAAACAAAAAAACCCACCTGCCTTCGAGACTTCCGGCGGTGGGCGGGGAATTTCTGGGCTAGATTGCGTTTCTTAGTTGCCTAGCCTCCCTGCGCCAGAAGACACACCTGCGCAACACATACAACAACAGCAACATGCGCAGCACTGGCAGCAGATTTGCATGGACCGAGGTTACACCCGAATCACGGGGATGGCAAACGATTCCGAGTGAGGACGGCCGGCAAGATTCTGCTAATCCGACCACAGAGAAGGGGCCGCCGATTGTGTCAATTGGACACTATCCTGTTCGGCTAGCTTGACCTGACGGCGGGTTGAGATACAGTTGAATTCCCTTCCGAAAACCGGCGCTTCGCTGCGGGCTGCTCCCTTTTGACCCTCAGGGTCGTCTCCGGAAACGAATCCCCTTCCCAGACTGGTGTTAATTGACGACAAGGTTTTTATTGAGCCATGGCGCGCGGCTCGCGTGCGCGTCCGCCATTTCGGAACTGCTCGTGGTGCGTGCGGTATTCAATCTACGCGGGTTCACGTGCGCCATGGAACGATGTGCCGGCGTGATTGTCGTGTATAAATCGGCCGCACCGCAGTTTTCATCAATTCGCTGGAGTGCAGCCGGATAATGGAACAGCTTTCAAAAATCGGGGTTGTGCCGGCCGCGAGCGGTCCCGCCGAGAAGCGCCGCCATCCGCGTTTCCCTTTTTCGACCGGCGGCGAAGCGTTTGATCCGCAAGCCAACGTTCGAGTAACCGGCCGGCTGTCTGACATTAGCCGCAGCGGCTGCTACATGGACACAATCAGCCCGTTTGCGGTAAACGCCGCAATCATTTTGACGGTCACACGCGACGGCCGAACATTCAAGACGAAGGCCAAGGTGGTGTATTCACTGAACGGGATGGGCATGGGCATGATGTTTACAACCATGGAGCCCGACCAAGCCCGCGTCCTGGACGGGTGGCTGGCCGAACTCGGCGGCTTGATACATCTGGCACCGGATAAAGCTACGCTCGATGCGGCCACACCGGAGGTGGTGGTCGAAGCTGCGCCCGTGGTTGATCAGGAGTTGCGGGATATCGTCCGCGAACTGATCGTGGTGCTGAGCCGCAAGAGCATCGTGGGCGATGTAGAAGCGATGGCGATGATGCGGAAACTCTCGAAGTAACCGGATCTGGCTTCCGCTGCAAAGGTTTGCATTCCTGTTGTGATTCCCTCTAGGTGATTGGCTTCAACGTCCCGTCGCTGGTTTCGAATTCGATGCGCAACAGCCAGTCGAAATGGAATTTTTCCGCGGCGAACCACTTCTCCAGGTGTTCGCGGCCTGGGGCGTCGAACTCCACGAGCATTTTCCCTTCCTGCATGTTGACGAGCACGCGGCGTGCAGTGACTTCCTTGGCGGCATGCACGCGGCGCGCCAGCTCTTCGGCGCCTTGGCGCGTGAGGCAGGCCAGCGTGTGTTGCGAGAGGTAACGAGGCATTCCGGCTCCTGTTCCGTTAAAATGAGCGGCCACCAAAACAACCGAACCAATATAACGCGAGCGGAGAAAAATCAAATGCCTGAGATGCGCACGGCTCATCCCTATTACGTTTACGAAGCGATTCACGCGCAGCCGCAATTGCTCGAGCGCGTGCTTGCTGAGCGCGCGGAAATCGAACGCGCGGCGGATGTGGTGGCGCGGAAGGAACGAATCACCTTCGTGGGAATTGGGACTTCATTGCACGCGGCGCGTGTGGCGGAGAGCTGGATGCGCGAATTTACCGGCGGGCGCTTCCTGGCGCACTGCGAACAGTCGTTCGAGCTGGTGCATCACCCAATTGCGTTTGGCGCGGGCGACGCGGTGATTGTGATCACGCACACCGGCACGACTACCGCGTCTCTGGAAGCTTTGCGCATGGCGCGAGCCGCCGGGGCGCTGACGGTGGTGATCACTGGCCAGTTGGGTGGGCTGGCGGGCAGCGCGACAAGCGGCGAAGGAGTCCGCGGGGCGGATTTTCACATTCAGACGTGCGAGCAGGAAGTGGCATTTGCTTACACGAAAAGTTACACCACGGCGCTGGCGGTGCTGGCGCTGCTGATCGCGCGCGTGGTCCAGAGAAAAAATTTACTTGTGGGACCGCCTCCAGTTGCGGTGCTGGAGCGTGTGCCTGGTTTGTTGCGCGACGCGCTGCAGCTCGAACCCGCTGCGCGCGAACTGGCGAAGCGTGTGGCGGCACTGGCGCGCATCGAGATCTTTGGCTCAGGCGCTGCGTGGGCCACAGCCAGCGAGGCGGCGCTGAAGATTAAAGAAGCGTGCTACATCGCCGCGGAGGGATTTGAAACGGAGGAAATTCTGCACGGGCCGTTTTCGGAGACCGATGCGCGCGGGTCGCTCATCGGATTATTCACTGGCGGCGCGACGGATGAGCGCGGGCGGCAGATTTTGCGCGCGGCTGGCGAATTGAAAATGCCGCGCGCGGCGATTGCGGTCCCATCGGCGAATCACGAATTTTCCGTTGACCAAATTCTGCAGGTTCCGGAGGCGCCGGAATGGCTGGCGGCGTTCGTGCACCTGATTCCGCTGCAGCTGCTGACGTATTTTCTGGCGCTGGAGCGCGGCGTCAGCCCCGATAGCGGGCGCATGGAGCAGCCTGCGCACGCGGCCGCGAGCAAACACTACAAATATTGAGCTGTCGTTGCCCACATCTTCGCCTGTCCTCACGAACAGGAGTTCCTCTTCGACTACACCTGTGCTGCGCGCGTCTGCGCAGTCCGGAATAGAGCCGTAACATCGCATATAGAGCCATTCAGGAGTGCTCCATGAGACGCTATTTCCTCATTTTGCTCGGCATTGCGATGCTGGCGTTTGCCACCGCCGCGCACGACGACGGAGGAATGGGAACGCTGGCCGGAACGGTGATCGGTAGTAACGGCAAACCGGTCGCAGGCGCGCGGGTCACGTCGCAGAATGCGGGCGGCGACCATCCTCAGCTCACAACTACCAACCAGCAAGGACGATTTTTCTTCCCCGATCTGCAGCACGGCTATTACGACGCGCGTGCGTACCATGACGGCGCGTGGAGCGAGTGGAAACACAACGTGGAAGTGAGTACCGGCAAACAAACTGACCTCGTACTGCGATTGTCCGCGAAATCTTCTGCGTCGAAATAATTTCAAGTGTTCGCCTGTCCGCGCGAACAGGAGTTCCTAATCGAGTACATTGCGCCGGAACATCGCGAAGCCGCGAGAATGGCCCGCGTAAAATTGCACGCAGCAACATCCTGGGGTGCACTATGAAACGAAGTGTCCTGGTTCTGACGCTATTCACATCGCTCGCGTTGCTGATGTCGCTGACGTTTGGCGCAGCAACGGCTCCTGCGCAATTCGCGAGGGGCCTGGGAACGGTGCAAGGAACCGTGCTGGACGCGCACGGCCGGCCCGTGGCGCAGGCGAGCGTGACGATTCAGACCTCCGACGGGCTGAAGCCGCACGCCACGCATACTGACGCCAGCGGGCATTACGAATTCACGCGGTATGATGCAGGGCAATACGACCTGCGCGCGTACTCGAAGGGGCAATTTTCAGACTGGAGCAAGCACATCGTCATTCGGCCGAAGAAAACCACTGACGTCACGCTGCGCATGCCGCCAGAAAGCGCAGAGAAAGTGACCGTCACCAGCAATCCGTAAGACGCGGCTAGCGTTCTGCGGCCGTCCTGCTGTGAGATGCGGTCGCTCGGCTTCAATTCCTCACAAGTGCTTCATTCGTGCCGCCGAGCGGCCCCTACAAAACCTAATTTTATTCAAATCGGCGGCGCAGATTTTCGGCGGCGAGGCCTTGCGAGGTTCGCGGCGCAGGCTTCATTATGTGACATGGCACTCTCCGACAACGCGCCGCTCTGGAGCGCGGACGATCAGTACGACCGGCTGGAAGAACTCGCCGCGGGCACAGGCGACGACACCAAGGAAATTCCACTGCGGCGCGACGTGCGCTCGCTGGGAATGTTGCTGGGAAAAGTGCTGGTGGAGCAGGCGGGCGAATCGCTGTTGGAAGTGGTCGAGCATCTCCGGCGGCTGTTGATTCAGCAGCGCGAGCAATTGCCTGAAGCGGCCACGGCGACTACGGAACCATCCCCACATGAAAATGCGCTGCTGGCGCAAGCTCGCGAGAAGATCGCGCGCCTGAAAGTGGAAGACGCCTACCGCGTGACCAAAGCGTTCGCCATTTATTTTGAGCTGATCAACCTGGCGGAGACCAATCACCGCAAGCGGCGGCGGCGCGCGGCCAAGCTGCACAGCGAACAGCCGGCACTCGCGGGATCGTTTCGCGGAACTCTGTTGCGCATGCGCGCGGCGGGAATTTCCGCGGGCGATGCGCTGGCGGCGTTGCGCAGAGTCAGAATCGTGCCGGTATTCACGGCGCACCCCACGGAAGTGGCGCGCCGAACCGTGCTGCTGAAGAGGCGGCGCATCGCGCAATACCTGGAACATCTGGACCAGCTGCCGCTGACGGCGGCAGACGCCGCGGAATACGAAACGTTAATTCTCGCTGAGATCACTTCGCTGTGGCAGTCGGATGAAGTGCGCATGAAAAAACCGGGTGTGATTGACGAAGTGCGCATGGGCCTGGATTTTTATCCGATGACGCTTTTCGAAACCCTGCCGCGGCTGTATGCCGAGCTGGCCGGGTCATTTGCGGATGTTTACGGCCGCGCGCCGAATGATGAAGAGCTTCCCGAGTTGCTGCATTTCGGTTCGTGGATTGGCGGCGATCGCGACGGCAACCCGTTGATCAAGCCGGATTGCACTGCGGATGCGCTGGCGCTGGCGCGAAACGTTATCCTGGAACATTACAGTCTGGAGATCCAGCGGCTGATTGACGAACTAAGCTCTTCCCTGCGCCAGGCGGGCGCTTCGGACGAGCTGCGCGCCGCAGTGAAAACG
>Ga0210391_10000753_pt1 | contig 31801 bp, 29 predicted proteins | sample IncBWC12OmetaG_FD_160573 | JGI IMG/M metagenome (GOLD analysis project Ga0210391, IMG submission 160573) | Forest soil microbial communities from Barre Woods Harvard Forest LTER site, Petersham, Massachusetts, United States - Inc-BW-C-12-O ... | reverse complement strand
CTGAACGCGCCATGCCGCGTTCGTCGTGCGAAGAGCTTTCGCTGGCGAACCTAAGTCAGAGCGGAGCGACGAATGTTACCACAATAACCAAGGCACGGCATGATCGCCCTTACTTAAATCTCCAGTGGTGATCGTAAGATCAGGATTATTTGCGCCTACATAGCCAGAAAGTTCTGATCTTGTATCCGGATCTTTCAGAATCGCATTGACTATATCCTCAACATCGTCAGCATTCTTCAGCCCCGCTGCATATTTGATCCCATTTCTCGATTCGTCCACAAACTCCAACGGGTTATTTCTCACGTACGGATACAGATTCCAGGTTTGTGGATCACCAAGGTGCTGGTCCACAAGGAGCTCGTCGGGGGTCATAAATCGTCCCAAGGTCGATGAATCAAATCGTGCCCCAAAATTGTCCAACCCGCTCTCGGAATCCCTCTCCTTGCCAGTAAATTTATAGTTCTGCGGGCAGGTGTTCGTCACGATGCGTTCCCCGCCGAAGGGATAGAAATCGGCGTGATAGCAAAGACTCACCGTAGACTGACCTGATGCTCTAGCTGGAAGCGAAATTCTCGGCAACCATATCTGAAGTGGGACCTAGGATGCCGTCCCGAGAGAAGCCCACTCTTTTAGTACTGAGCAGCACACAAGTGACATTGGATTCAGGGTCAGCCCACGCGATCGTGCCTGAAACGCCATAGTGACCGAAAGTGCGAGCAGAACAGTGCTGGCCGAAAGCACCATGCGTGATCGCGTCGTATTTTGGCAATAAACGCGAAAAGAGATGGGTCGAGCGCCAGAGACTTGGATCGAAATCGTGACTGTGGGCGAGCATCCAGCCAATCCCCCACGGTTCATTAAGACCAACCGTTTGGTCGTTTACCATGACTTCGACAGTTTGCTTTTTTAGCAAGCGCCCTTGCGGAATCATAAAAGCATTCAGGAATTTCGTGATGTCCGAGACCGTAGAGTGGATTCCTCCCCACGGGGCGCCCAGGTCTCGATAATAAAAATCGTTTGGATCGAACTTTAGATTTCCCTGTTGGTTCCAAGCCGTGTCTTCGATTTTGTATCTTCCTAAGCCCAAGTATGTATCCACCATTTCGAGGCGTTCGAACAATTCACTCCGGAGAAAGTCTCGAAAAGGCCGGTGAAGAATACGCTGAGCAATCTCGCCGGCCAAAAGAACGCCCAAGTTTGAGTAGGAAACCCGAGCGCCGGGCTTGAACAGCAGAGGCGTTCGACATGTCGCCCGCACGAAGTCATCCAATGGCGCATGGCTGCCCAACAATTGCAGTTCCTCGGGCAGCAACTCCGGCAACCCCCCCGTATGTGTCAGCAGGTGCCTAATTACTACGTCGTCGCGGCCATCACCAGTGAACTCGGGAAGGTATCTCTGAACGCGATCGTTCAAGGAAAGCACTCCGCCATCACATAGGATCATAATTCCCGCCGCGACCATTGGTTTGGAAAGCGACGACAATAAAAAAACCGTGTTAGCCCCCTTCGCTTTGCCAAAGCCTCGCGCCAATACAAAAGATCCATGCGTCACCTCCAGCGATGCTGCGGAGACGCTCGCTTCTGCGGCAAACCAACCTGCCGTGGTCGCATCCTCGAGCAGGGCTATAGCATCGTCAAGGCGACTCCCAGAGATGAGCAGGGTCGCGCACCCGAAAATAAACTCCCGTCGATTCATGAGAACCGCCATTATCTGATTGTTCGAGGTCGAACATCCATCGCGACCACTAATAGCTCTCGGATAAGAGCGACCTGCTCACTCTTCTCGTTCGTGAGGCCGCGTTCCCGATATCGTTCGGCGCGCGACCATGTCGTCAAACGTTTCTTCTAGTCTCCTCGTCATGACCTGGGGTTGAAAACGTTCTATATAAGTAGTCCGAGCCTCTTGGCCAATCGATGTTCGCAGGTTCGGGTCTTTAACCAATCGTAACAAGCTCGCGGCCAGTTGCTCTGGGTCGTTCGGCTCTACGAGTAATCCGTTCCGGTCGTGATTGACTACCTCGGGGACTCCGCCCACCGCAGTTATTACCGAAGGTTTGCCCAGCGACATTGCTTCGAGAAGTGCGTTTGGCAAGGAATCGAGTTGGGAGGCATGAACGTGAATGTCAATTAGGTTCCAAACATCGCCGATCGACCCAGGATATCCGACGATCCGCACATGGTCGGCGATCCCGAGAGAAGCGGCGCGACGAAGCAGCACCTCGCGGTAGCCCTTGTCGTTACGTTCATAGCCGACCATAAGGAACAAGCATTCAGGATATTGTTCGAGTATTCGTTTAGCGGCATCAAGGAGCACCAGGTGGCCTTTGTAAGGAACGAGACTGCTCACTTGGCCAATAATCATCTGAGGCCGGTCCTGAATATTGAAGAGGCTGAGCATGGCGCGTCTGCTTTGCACTGGCTTAGGCGATGGGGTTCCATTCGGTATCACACGCACAGGCGGACGACGTATCAGCCAGCGCCTCAAGAGTGAGGCTTGCGATTCCGAATCAGTGATCAGAAGCGCTGCGGTTCCTAGATTGAACTGTCCCGACAGCCAGAGGTTGGTCGAGTGCATGCAATTGACTTGATAGAGGGTGACTACAAAAGGAATTCCCGCTCTTCGGGCCGCAACAGCGCAGGTTGGGTTCGCCGGAGATAGGTGCACGTCTAGGATATCGACTCTCTCTTTCTGAATGAGTGAACACAGTTTGTGGATCTTTTGCGAAGCGGCAAGTAGTCGACCCGTGAAGCTCTTTCTGCTCCGTTCGCCCACCCCCACCGCTGTTTGTCCGATGTCGATTAGGCGAATACCGGTTTGCCGATACTGATCCCTCATGGATCCGTATTTCGCCCCAATCGCGCGGTCCTCCTTCATTAAAGTGAGGACAGTATGATCGAAACGGCTCTTGTCAACCCACTGCGCGAACGCGTGCAGGCGATACTCGTCACCGCCGAAGTGGAGATCATCAATGATTGACAGAATGTGAGTCTTGCGATGCGACATATCGTTGGAGATGCGCGACTATCCTTGAATTGCCATGACGATCTCGCGAACCGGGAACTAGATCGGCGACGCGCACCCACAAGAGCTCTCTGCATCTAGGATGGCGGACGCGACCTGGACACTGCCCCATCTCGGCAACGAAGACATGATGACGTGTTCTTTTCGCATTTCGGATATCGAGTTCGTCGAAAGCTACAAGCAACATTGGCTTTCCCACTCGCGTCAAGCCCAGTCCGCGCTGGATCCGCCGAACACACCGGAGAGGAGTATCGGACTGTGAACGGATGTCTTCTTCCGGAATCCGCGCCTTAGAAGCCGCTCGGAATGGCTGAGATTTTTGCAAGGCAACTCTGCCTCTTTTCAATACACAGAGGTTGACGGTTTCGATTTTCGCCGGTTGACGCCAAAGTTCGAAAAGTTCAGAGTTACGCCTGATCAACTCTCTGGCCTTCTCGACCGAGCCAGCGTCATTTACGTCGATCCATGGCGAGCAGTGAGAGAACGCGAACACTTTGTGTTTTGCGCGCAAGAGCAGGTGAACGAGCTCCGGTGCTCCGAAGGGCCTGTTGGGTGGAATGCTGAATCGCGCCAATTGGCCGAGAACGTAAGTGCCGCTGCAGAGAGGAACCTGAAAAATCGGTTTCTCCTTGTAATCCAGGATTTCCCCGTCTCTGACTGACACTTGGCCAAACGGTACTTGGAACGGCTCCATATGCGTGGCAATTGTTAGTGCCGCTTGGGTGGCACGATGGTGATCGAGAAGGGCACGAAGGTCGAGAGAAGTTAGATTGTCGACATTCACGACGAGCAAGTCATTAGACGAGGTCTCAATTGCTCGCGCAGCGCCAATGGTTCCGAGCGGAGTTTTTTCAACGAGGACTTTGAGCTCACCACCACCGGCCTTTGCAATTTGTTTTCCTCGGCCTTGAACAAATGCCAGAACCGATTTTTCGCGAACACCGACGGCTACGAAAATCTCTCTCACCTCGTAAGAGAGGAGCGTGAGGATGTTGCGTTCCAGTAACGACACACCAAGAACATGCACCAGTCCTTTGTGATGTCGTCCCAAACTCGCACGCATTCTTGATGATTGGCCCCCGGCCATAATGAGTGCAGGGGCCATAAAAGATGGGATCATAACGGAACCTGAAGTCGTCCTGTTCAATCGGCCCAAGATATCTCTTGCATATCGCTTTACTTTAATCCTAAGGAGTTGTCTGCGCGACTACCAAATCGGCGGTTGTCAAAAGCCCGTCACGAGTTTCCTTTTCGAGCTCGCCAATGGCCCGCTGCAGTACAGATAACGGAAGGCTGCGCTTTTCCGTTATGAATTTGGTGCTTCCGATGCCAGTGGGAACGACAAGATTCAGCTGCCCCCCGCGATGAGCCTCGATTTCTCCAAGAGACCTGGCGCAATTCTCGCCAGTCAGCAGAGGAGAATAAATAGGCAACCCAGCATTGATTAGTGATCGTAGAATTCGATCGCGGCCCCCGAGCGTCAGCAGATCCAGTTCACAAGCGACTGCACTACTCAAAGCAATATCGATCGCGACTGCGACCCCATGAGTAACACGGAAGTTCGATAGGGACTCGATCAGTGGACTGAAGGTATGGCCAAAATCAAGGACTCGCATATAGGTTTTGTCCTCGTAGAGATTTGGCTCCAACTCCTCGATTAATCGCAAAGAGGACCGCCAGACGAGTTCGGAAAGTACTTCCATGCTCGCCATTGAAGGGAAGCTTACTAGTTGATCGGAAAACTGCTCAAGGAATTCGAACAGAATCGGGTCTAGAGCAATGCCGACCTTGATTGCTTCCGCCAGTCCATCCGACATCAGTTCTACTGGCAGCGTTTTCAGGAACGCCGGATCCAGGAGTACATGTTCGGGCGGGCAGAAGACGCCCATTGCACTCTTCTTCCCGGGTAGATTGACGGCTCCCTTGATTCCGATTCCGGCATCAATCAACCCGATTAAGGTAGTAGGAATCCTTAAATAAGCCAACCCACGTCGCGTGATCGCGGCGGCCATCGTGACGAGATCGGTACACACTCCGCCACCACAACCGATGAGAATCGACTTCCGATCCATGCCGGCCCCAAAACACTCGCGGCACAGGCTTTCGACTTGTTGAAGCGTCTTAGATTGCTCAGTACACTCCACGATCACCATGCTGACATCGACGCCGGAAAGCAGCAGCCTGCTGGTGATTTCGCTTGCGTAAAGGCGAGCGACAGTGGGAGTGGTAACCAATAGTGACTTCCGCCCGGCAATGACTCTGACGAGTTCGGCAACATCGCCGGCAGAAATCCCTGGAGTAAGCGCCACGTGGTAGGACCACTCCCGGGTGGCCGACACTAACCTGCTGGCGACGGTCATAGCACCTCCCATGGACCTTAAGACTGTTTATCAGAAGCGAACGAGACTACGCAGCTTCAAACGTTGTGCACAGTAACACATATTCTAGGACCCGAGCTATGGACAAAAAGTGGTGTGAAGAAACAAAAGTGCAAACATTTTTCATTTTTGAGAACAATCGCACACATACCGCGCGCAGTACGTCAGCATCTCTCGACAACAAAGATCAAGCTTGTAGTGTGGGGCGAAGCCTTTGCTCGCCAGTCGACCGATATTCGCGACATGCCGTGGAATAGGTTCAATCCGCGCCGAATCGGACTCGATTCGGACGCACATTCTTAGACCTGCCGCATCGAGAAACAGCTCCAGAAGTTCTCCTACGCTGGTCTCTACACCGCTGGCCAGGTTGTAAACCTCCTGTTGATGCGATTCCAGAATTGCCCACAGCCCGTGGCAAACGTCACGAACGTCCAGAAAATCGCGGGAACTTGAAAGTGGGCCTGTCCGAACGATTGGATCCGCTTTGCCGGCTAGAATTGAAGCAATCTGGCTTGCAATCCGACCGGCGAAGTGAAGGTCATCCTGCCCTGGGCCCAGTACGTTGAAAATGCGCGCGATCGTAGTACGGATGCCAGACCGAATTGCGAACTGGCGCACCAACTCTTCCGCGGCGAGTTTACTCTCCGAGTAGGAATCCAAGGCAAGAGGAATGGCGCTTTCCTCGATTGGCAGATTGTCCTGTTTGCCATACACGCCACCGCTCGACGCAAACAAGAACAGTTCGACGTCACATTGCGAGATCGCTTCAAGTAATGAGACGGTACTTCGAACGTTATTTTGGAAAATCAGTTCGTCGGGAGCGCCTCTGAGCCTTGCGGCGAGATGGATCACTCGTGTCGGACGAAAATCAACGACCGCTGTCGCGAAATCATCCGATGTGATGTCGACAGAATCGTAGCGGTATTGGGCAACTGCCGCAGGCCGCAAATACTCGGGCAGCATAGCCGGCACACGCCGGTCGCCGCAACTCAGAGAATAATTAAAGAATGAGTCCTGTCGCGGTGACCGCCCAACTCCTAGGACAATGGATTTTGGGGAGTGACGCAACAAATGAGAAATCATGTGGCGGCCGATAAACCCCTGTGCACCGGTCACCAAATACCTTGTCGTCATGCCCCGCCCAGTTCGGCTGAAAGAGTGCTCCGCAGCCCTTCCTCGAGGTCCGTCTTGGGACACCATTCGAGTACGCTGCGTGCCGTCGCAATATCGGCGACCAGCTCAAAGATTTCTGATTGTGCTGGCCGCACATCGACCTGATCCTCCATTACCGGAATATCATGGCCCATTGACTGGAGAACGAGCTTTGCCAAATCTCCGACGCTGGTGCCCTTTCCCGACCCGATGTTGATGATTCGAAGCCCTTCGTCTCGAATTCGACAAGCGAGCAACACGGCTTCGGCTAGGTCACCGACATAGCAATAGTCGCGGATCGGCCGGAGATCACGTACACGCACACAGCCATGATTGGCGGTTGAGATGACCCTGGCGAGGAGGGAATCGGGAGACGACCCCGGCCCATAGATAGAGAAAGGCCTTAGTATGACGGCCCGTAAGCCGAAGCTTTCAACATAGGCTTCAATCATTTTCTCAGCACCGATTTTAGCGGCCGCATATGGGGATCGAGCCTGTAACCGATGCGTTTCGGAGACCGGATTGACCTGAGGCCGACCGTACACCTCCGCCGAAGAGATATAGATGATCTGCTTAACGTCCGCCATCTGGCAAGCACGAAGTAGGGCAGCCGTTCCCCCAACATGTACGTGGATGTACTCCTGCGCCATTTCGAAGGAACTCCGCACTGACGGTGGACCGGCGGCGTGAATCACTACCTCAATCCCGGAAACCCACGATTCTAGGCCATCCGCGTTCGCCAAGTCACAGGTAAGAAACTCTACTCCCTGTGGGAAAGGCCGTAGATTTTCGGTCGGCCCGCAGAGAATCCGTGGCGCGATACCTGCATGAAGAAGTGCGCGCAGGAGTGCCGAGCCAATAAACCCGTTCGCGCCCACTAAGCCTATGCTTTGCTTTTGTAGATCATGGAACATTGAAGGGCTTAGCGACGACGAGCAGAGTCTGAGGGCCGATGTGAGGCAATAACCTGCCAGCACGATAGCGCAGGAAATGTCCGCAGAATTGTTTTGCTCGGAACGCGCGTTCCTCTCCATTGCGAGAGATTGCTCGCAGTGTAGGGCGAAGCAAGTGCTTGTTCAAAACTCCCAGAATCTTTCCGCCTAATACTTCCGGCGCGAGACCAAAGTACTGACTATGAATAATTTCCAGCCCAGCTTTCTGCATCAAACTTTTGAAGGCCCGATCCGAATAGAGCCATAGGTGCTGGCCAAGCCCAATCCGGCCGACCAGCGGATACCAGGAAGGTGATATTCCTCCCAATAACCCTACCTCGAAGCATAAAACACCGGCTGGGTTTAGGAGTTCGCACATGGCTTCTAGAGAGCGAATCGGATCCGGAAAATGGGCCAGCAGGTCACAGTGATATACCACGTCAAACCTGTGTCGCGTTAGGGAATTGTGCTCTACGGGTTCGTGAGTCGCCAAGAGACCCCGTTCTCTTAATTCTTCATCATAAGCTGGGTTGGGCTCGAGTCCGACCACTTCGTAACCTTTGGATCGCGCGGCAGCGAGGAAGAAGCCGGCGCCACATCCAACTTCAACGAGTCGGCCAAGGGGACAGTTTCGAGCCATCCACGCGGCCTTGAATTCAGCCGGTAGGGAGTAAAAATAATCTGGATGGAAGTCTCTAGTTACATCCAGATGCTCTGGAATCGTCAACTGGTTGGTATAAACCATCCCGCACCCGCAGCGCAAACCCTCGACGCCATCCTCCGTCCACACCACCTGCTCAGAGGCTTTATCGCAAAGAAAACACTTGGATTTTGCCAAGATCGGCGCTGCAGTCTGAATTGACATCTCGCTTCTCCATATTCAGGACACTTACTATATCTCTACACCGTCTTGTGGCCAAGAACGGAACTGGAAGGATTGTCGGGCTCTAAACTAGCCGATTGTCGATGCAGAGAGACTCGATCGGCCTAGGAGTTCGCTACAATGACCGCTTCGGCGCTTCTTTAACCATATCTATGGATCTCGCATACAACGATCGTGAGAATCGAGCCCGACTTTCACAACTGGTTCGAAACGGGGTGAAGGTGTGGGGGCCGGAACGCGTCTACATTTCGGAAGACGTGCAATTGGAGCGGATTGCGGCGGGAGCGGTGCTGATGAATGCAACGATCACAGGGGCAACGACGTGCGTCGGTGCGGGCGCACAGATCGGAATCTCCGGACTGGCTCGTATTCACGAAGCGCAAATCGGACCTTCGGTAATTCTCGGCGCCGGGAGTTACGAGAATTGTGTTTTGCTGCATCGGGCCAAGGTACGCGGGTTTGCCGAATTTCGTCAGGGTACGGTGCTCGAAGAAGAGGCGGAAACCGGTCACAATGTAGGCCTGAAAAACACCGTTCTGACGGTTGGGGCTGTCGCTGGATCTTCGATCAACTTCTGCGATGTTCTTTTGTCCGGAGGTAGCTCCCGGAACGACCACAGCGAAGTCGGCTCGGGTGTCGTCCATTTCAATTTTGATGCGCGCGGAGATAAATTCGGAAGTCTTATGGGTGATGCTGCCGGGTGCCTACTGCGATCGAGTCGGATCTTTTTGGGAGGGAACTCCGGAATCGTGGCGCCCGTGCACTTAGAGTTTGGAACCGTAGTCGCCGCAGGTTCAACGCTTCGTCGCGACATCTCTCAGAATCAGTTATCGCGAGGGGATCCAATCGCGGTGACGGGCGAATATGACCCCGATCGATATTTTGACCTCAGCCGAAAATTCTGCAATACGGCAAAACTCGTCGGAAACTTGCACGCACTGCGCGCTTGGTACCAGAGTGTTCGGGGAGCCTGCGCTACGGCTGACGATCGGTTCCTTTATGCCGCTGCTGCGCGGGAATTCGATCGTCACATCAGGCACCGCGTATGCGAATTGGCGAAGGTTGTAGGTAAGCTAGACAAATCATTATCTAAGCCTCATCAACACGAACGAGATCAGCTGTTTGGGAAGCAACACCGAAGGTTGCTCACAAACAGTCAACAGATCAGTTCGTTTTTGCTTCGTTGCGACCTCTCCGAGCCTCCGGCGATTTTCCTCTCGGAATACATCGAGAACCGCCATTCCCGAGACCACGTGGATGCCATTCACGACCTCTCGGCAGAAGCTTCCGAAATTGCTGCCCGATGGATCCGTGAGATCGCTTGTCGACCGCATCTTCAAATGCGTGCGCTCTTCAACTAGTCGATCATGACTCGGGATCAAGACTAGCGACGCTCGGTCGGATCATTCGCAAGACGCTCTCTACTAGCACTTGAGTCTGGTGGGCTTCTTTGAAATCGGCGAGTATGAGACTTTTGTCACCTCCGACTACAGCCTGGAGAAAAGCATGGCTCTCTTTTTCGAATATTGAGTTCGACTCGGGCTCGGGCTGGCTTCCGTCGATGGTGTTGCGCACCAATTCGAGGTCCCAACCGCGAAGTTCGATTACCCCATCAGGGGTTTCGATGACGACGAAGATGTCTTTGTCCTTAGCTTCGCAACTATACAAGAAACTTCCTAACCCACCGCCCGAGAGACGCATCACCGCCAAGACAGTAGTCTCGACACCTCCGGCTGCCCGGGCAACTGCATATAGCGGCTCCGCACCACCCGCAAGATGTCGGAACAGATCTACCACATGTGTGGCTTGTTCATTGAACGGTCCCCCGGACTGCGCGACAACTCCCCACCATGGAACGCCGTATTTCTTTCCTACCCAATGGGCCGAGATTCCAATGATTGTGCGAGATTGCAAAACGGCCTTCGCGCGGGACACCGAATTCCGATATCGGTTCATATAGCCAACCGCTGTCAGGACAGCGGTGTGAGCAAGCCTGTCTTTAACGTCCCGCAGTTGCCGGGCCGTAACTCCAATAGGCTTCTCGACAAAAAATGGAATGCCAGATTCAATTGCTCGAAGCTCAAAGTACCCCCGAGAGGACGGCGGGGTACAGATGAAAAGCGTGTCGAGGCTTCCATTGAATAGCGCTTCTGGATCGCCTAGGGTTTCAGCACCGGGGCATTCCTTCGCAAGAGATTTTGCACGGCTGACGTCTTCGTCGAATAAGAGAATTTGTTGAGCCCCGAAAGAAGCTGCCGCCATTGCTCTTTCGCGTCCCATTCGGCCGCATCCAACTATCGCAACTCGCATTTCCATGATCCTTGATTGGAAGATTTGACGAACCGCGAATGCTTCAATCACCTTCGAAAAACGAGCGCACGCAATCCGAAACGTAATCAATTTCCGCGGTTGCGAGGTTAGGACGCATCGGAAGACATAAGAGCTCGTTTGCAAGGGCCTCTGTTACTGGAAACTGGCCTCTTCGCCAGCCATACTGGGAAAATGCCGGCTGCAAATGAATGGGTGTTGGATAACGGACCACGGCGTCCACACCTTTCGATCGGAGGTGCTCGAGAAGTAGATCGCGCTTTTCGGTTCGGATAACGAACAAATGGAATACATGCTCTTCGCCTTCGGTCCAAGACTGAAATTTGAGAGGCAAATCCGAGAGCCGTTCGCGATACTGACGAGCGACCTGTCGTCTCTGTTCGTTCCACCGGTCGAGGCTCGAGAGTTTCCACGAGAGAACTCTTGCCTGAATGGAGTCGAGTTTCGTATTGTAGCCAACTTGAAGATGATTGTTCTGGTCCGCCTGACCCAACGCATGCAACTGCAAGAGCTGTCCTTTCATGTCCGCCCGATTCGAAGCGATAGCGCCACCGTCACCCGCAGCCGCCAGATTTTTGCTGGGATGAAAACTAAAACATCCGAAAATTCCAAAAGTGCCCAGCCGCCGGCCTCCGAGGCGCGCTCCGTGTGCCTGTGCTGCATCCTCGACCAGAAAAATGCCCCGTTTCTCGCTCTCGTCGACGAGTTCCAGCATTGGAGTCGGCTTGCCATACAAATGGACCGGCAAGAGCACTTGGGTCTGGCAATTGATCGCCGCTAATGCTTGGCTGGTGTCCATCAGGAAGGTGTCTGCGTCTGCGTCGACAAGGACCGGTTTCAGTCCTGCCAGACAAACCGCCGCGACCGTAGCGTTAAATGTATTGGCATGAGTCACAACTTCGTGCTCAGGGCGAAGACCCAGAGACGTGAGCGAACATAACAAGGCGTCCGTCCCTGTGTTTACCGCCACAACAAACGCGCACTGCAAATAAGAAGCGAAGGCTCGCTCGAATTCGGATACCTCTTCGGTAAGGACATAGTGGCCGTTCAGAATCATCGCAGATAGCTCAGCCGTGAAATCCTCGAAGCGGTCAAACTGAGATCGGTAGTCGTAGCGTTGAACTTTCATCGGTATCTTCCGGGTACTGTGACGCTCAAGGTGCTTTTTGGGCGGCGATGTCATGGGCGATGGATCTCAGGTCGCTATTATCTCGCGCCCAGGGATGCAGGGAGAGTGCTTTGAAAAGGAGCGAAATACTATGATGCATTATCGCTTCGGTCGCCGTCCTCTCGAATTGCACAAAGGGTCGAACGTTTTGGGCGATGTGTTCGGGAACCGCACCGCTCAGAGGCAACCGCAACAATTGCCCGTCAATGCAGCGATAGGCCGTCTCCACCACGTCGGTCGGCTCATCCAGGAAAGAAGCAAACCCGTGCGGAGCCGATAAGAAAAAAGGAACCTCAGTCCGCTGACCGGCGATAGCGAGTAACAAAGGTCCAACAGCCTGCGAATACCAGGGTGTTGCGCGCCGTTCCAAGACCGAGGTGATATCGCCAGCATCACCGGCTGCATAAACCCCATATGCCTCATCTCGAAGGTTTTTCAGAATCGCAGCTCGGGGCATCGCTTGAGACATCTGTTCAGCAAGTACTTGCCTGGTCTCGTAGTGCAATCTCAAGTAAGGCGTCGGCAAGCAGCGATGTGTACGCAGGAACGTCGCGGTGGGAAAGGAATCTTCGCCAGCCGCGTTCGCCAACTCATCGATTAGATCAACGGAGCCGGACCGGATATTGAAGAACCAACCAAGGTGATTTAGCCCGAAGTAGTCGGCCTTTAAGTCGGTAGGATGTCGGTTCGCTGCGCGGCTGAGATTTTGCAGCGTAGTCCAAGGAAGTTCGCAAATGCCAACTACATTCAGATTCGCATGGGCAAGAGATGCTCGCACGAGAAGGCCTACGGGCGATGTCAACATAACCACTAGCGTGTGCGGCGCGAACTTCGCGATGGCATCGAGGATGCTCGTGAGTACCGGCCACGTTCTCCATCCTGCCGCCAAGCCGCCGACGCCGAGTCCCTCATCTCCGCACATACCGAAATTATGCGGAAACGTTTCGTCGAATAGTCGGCCTTCGAAACCACCGACCCTGATCTGCACGAGGACGCAATCCGCACCTTCTAGAATTTGCCCCCAAGTGTCGCCTGTAATCTCTCGGGCGCGGAACTGAAGGTTCTCTGAGACGATCAGTTCAGCGGCTCTCGTTACGGCATCGAGTTTTTGCTGCGAACGGCCAGCCAATGTGACTTCAATTCCGTCCCGATCTTCTCGCTGGTCGAGAAACCTGAGCAGACTAGGAGTGCTGAAAGAACTGCCGCCAATGATCGCGACCTTCATATGTGCCCGTCTCGAGCCATAACGGCGTATTCTGCGGCTCCCCTGAGGCAGGCGTGTTCATCCAAGTTACCGAGTTTGATCATGTCGGGGGAAAAGATAAGTGGCGAATAATCGTTGCCGAATCGAAGCAACCGATACAGTAGTTCCACGTAAATCGACCCAATGCTGAAGGCAAATCCGCCAATCACGAAAATCCCCTGTAGTCCCAGAGCCAAGACCACAGTAGTTAGCACTTGGGATAATGGCCGGCAGGCCTGTTCGAGTACGTTGAGCGCCCAATCGTCTTTTCTGCGAATCGAAGGCACCAAGTGTTCTTCGTTACTCAGTATTTCCGCACTCGCGCCGAATTCGAGATGACAAAGGGATCGGGCGAAGGCAGACGGATCGACGATCGCCTGTCGGCGCGCCAGTAACTCGATACCGCGTCCTGAAGCGATCGCGCCTAAGTGTCCTTTGCCACCACAGTCACACAACGCAGCTGACGGTGATTGATCCACCACGACATGTCCAATTTCACCGGCGTATGATCCCTTGTCGAACAACTTAAATCTGCCGGATGTTCGATCACAAATCTTGCTTCCGATTCCACTACTAATCGTTATGACGATGAAGCGCTCCCATGAGGTCTGTCGAGCGAGATGTATTGCCGCCGCGGATACGTCGTTAAGCAGGTAGACATCTCGTCCCGTCCTTCGTGAAAGTTCCGCTCGGACATCGGGAACCTGCGTGTCCAGTCCAGTTACGGTCGGGGCGTTTACAATCCTGCCGTCTTCCTGGAGTGGTCCTGGAAAAGAGATGGCCAATGGAGCATCGCGTTCAACGAGCGTTTCCGAAAGAGAGACGTAGGTGGCAATCTTATCCAGAAGTTCGTTCCAGATGGCGTCAGCCGACAATCCGTCGCGAAAAGATCGTATCCGTTGCTGTGTAAAATTCCCGAACTGCTCATCCCTAAGGTAGGCGCACCTCAGATGGGTGCCACCGAGATCGAAAACTAGCGCCGTCTTGGCTGGCACGATCAATCCTCCTAGCAATGGCTTCCAAAGGACATCGGACTCTATCAAAGATCTTGTGGCTAGTACAATACTTTCGGATCGGTAAGTGTGGTTCCATAGACGGGTCCAAGATCCCTCGCGGGTCACGTAAATCTGACGGGGGATGTCGTTCGGTCCTGTTTTTCTTCCAAGCGCGGAAGATGAGCATAGGTCAGAAAAGGGCAAAGATGGATCCTCAGTGGCTGACATGGACAAAAAAACTTCAGGCCATCGCACAAACAGGTTTGACCTATGCACGAGATCCTTTCGACGTCGAACGCTATGAATCAGTTAGGCTCGTTGCGGCCGAGATGATGGCGACAGCTTCGGGAGGGCAGAGCGTAGAGTTTGTTCTTAAGGTCATGAGCACAGATGTCGGGTACGCGACTCCAAAAGTCGATGTCCGAGCCGCTGTCTTTCAAGAAGGACGTCTGCTACTTGTGAGGGAAAGGGAAGATGGTTGCTGGACACTGCCGGGAGGATGGGCAGACATTGGAGATTCCCCCAGCTTGGCCGTCGTTAGAGAAGTGAAGGAAGAGTCTGGCTATGATGTGAAAGTCAGGAAACTCCTAGCATTGCTTGACCGCAATCTTCACGGCCACCCTCCGATTCCATACCATGCTTACAAGCTGTTCTTTCTGTGCGATCTTATCGGCGGAAACCCTCGGGCTGAACAAGAAACGGATGCTGTCGATTTCTTCGCCAGCGACCAAATACCGCCGTTGTCACTAACGCGTGTCACCCCGGCGCAAATAACCCGGCTTTTCGAGCATTTTTCCCACCCTGAATGGCCGACACAATTCGATTGACTATAACAAAGAGGGTGGATTCCGACAGTCATACGGGCTGCTGTGAGCGCCAACAGGACTCGCAACGTTCTGTCGAGGCGCAGCTGCACTCGCGGCTAACCAGTCGATTCTGATTGGCGAGCGCTCTACAGCACAGTGCGAGGGACAGAGTGGACGATAACGAATCGGCGCATTGCAAAAAGTCAAGCGGATCGACCTATGAATAAGATATGGGTGGGCGGAGGGCAATTTAGGCGCAGCGTTTTTCAAAAGCTGGAAGAATGGGAGTTCTGCAAGCGGGCGATGCTGGTCGAAATCGACCTGACCACCAGGGCTTCGCGCAGCTGCCTCGAATACGAGTCTCCGAAGGAAGTCACTCCGGACGAACTACCAGCCATCATTTTCAAGTCCCCCACTCTGCGTGACAATATGCTCTACGCTTGCACTTCTACGGAAGTGATGGTTTATGAACTGCCGTCTTTTCGGTTAGCAACCTACATTTCTCTCCCGTTTTTCAATGATGTTCACCATGTGCAGCCGACCGCGCGAGGCTCGTTGCTGGTTATGGTTACTGGGCTGGATATGGTGGCCGAAATTTCGCTTGACGGGAAACTTCTGCGTTGCTGGGATGTAATGGGACAAGATACTGGTGAGATTTATTCAAGGGATATCGATTACCGTAAGATTTCAACTACCAAGCCGCACCGCGCTCACGCCAACCACATTTTTCAGCTGGGCGATGAAATTTGGGTCACGCGATTTCACCAGCGCGACGCTGTCAGCCTTAATGATCGCAAACGGAAGATCGAAATCGGAATTCAATCTCCTCATGATGGCTTCCTGTTCAATGGATCTCTTTATTTCAGTACTGTCGACGGACATGTCGTGATTGTGAATCCTCAAACGCTCAAAATTGAGCGTATCCACGATTTGAACAATATGAGCAATCCGCGTGGAGTAACCCTCGGCTGGTGCCGCGGACTTCTTCCTCTAGATGAGCGGTTTTTGTGGGTCGGCTTTACACGTGTACGTCCCACTAGGTTTCAGGAGAACCTAAATTGGGTCCGGCATCCGAGGGCGATCCGTCGACGACCGAGCCGCGTCGCTCTCTATGATCTTCAGAGCGAAAGGTGTGTCGAAGAGATCGAAACCGAGATTCACGGTATCGGAGTGGTTTTTACGCTCTTGGGAGCATGAAGGATCCTGTTCTTCGCGTCACGAAGAATGGTCGGGGGAAGTTCTCGTCCAAGAGATCGGAACCCGGTGTAACGACATGAACGCCCGCGGCCTCGCCGAGGTCCGCTGTAGCCATCGATTCAACTCCTCTAGACTGGCGGCGGTGTTTCGACCCGCGCAACGCGCTGGCATTCCCTCCTTTGCCCAGCGGTGAACGGTTGAATCGGCCATCGCGAGGAATTGGCGGATAGCTGGCCAACGGCGAAGGCCGGTGGACTTGTTCAGTGTGGTCTTCGGTGGACTCGTTGCGTTCTTGCCTTTGGGCTTGATCTTCACAAATCTCACGAAATTGAATCACCCGAAGGTGATAGTTGCAAGAAGGTAATCCGCTCATTTGAAAATCTCCCAGTAGGAAGAAAAAAAGTCCGCACAAAACGAAGCGATTCCGTCGGTCAAGACACTATCAATGTAGCGCCCTGTGTATATGCCTGACTAGGGACATCAACGATGGTGCAACTTGAGGGCGCAATCTAGGCGGAGATTGTTCCGCCACTAAGAGTGCGGGCGCAAAAGGCAATTGTTCTGTCGAACAAAAACGACTGCGGCTTACTTTGCCGGGAAGGGTGTGGTATGCCATATGCTTCGAACAACAACGCCGTCTTGATCGACAGTTGCAAAAGCCTACAAAATCTCTCGGCCCTCCTTGAGGTCACCGAGGATATTGCTACTACCGACGGGAACGGCTGGAGCCTACAGCTCCAGTGCTATCCACCGCCTGGCGAGTACTGCCAGACCAGCCAACTCACCGTCCTACAGTACATGGTTATCGTGCAGGGCGGGAGCCTCGCCTACTACATCCAATACTGGGCGAACGGGTCGTCCACCTGGCCATCCGGCTACACACCGATAGGGGGTACATCGCCGTGGCTACCCTGTTGGTCCCACGACTACGGCAACGCTCCCACCTTCGCCAGCATCAGCGGCGACACGCTGCCGCGCGAATCGACACTTCAGGTCGCGCTCGGAACCGACGACTCCGGGGGGGTGTCCAGCGTTACGTTCACCTACACCGACCCGGACGGCAACGGCCATTCTGCTGTGTTCAACCCGCCCGCTCTGGCCGTGCATCCGGTCGTCGCTTGCGAGTTGAACCTCGTCGGACCGCCGGGCGGGGCCGCCAACTTCACACAAGGGCTCACGAACTCACGCGGCATCATCTACTACAGCGTCTCGTCGGGGCAACTCTCCGTGCAGAATGGTGGCCCTGGCGCAGCCTGTGGCGAGGGCGGCTACTTCACCGCCGAGACCTCAAACATGTCTTACTCGGACATCAATGGCGCACCCGCCAGCACCGTCACGCAGATACTTCAGCAGCCCGTGTCGTGCGCGATCAACAACCTCTTCGCAAGTGATCAGGCGCATCTCGGAGAGATGAAGCAGCTTCGCGACCAGGAGATAGCCAAATATCCGGCTGGGCAGTGGCTGATGGAAATTCTCGATCGTCATTCCGCTGATCTTGCCTTGGTGGTCGCGTCGGGGGAAAGTGACCTTGCGCGGACCGTACGGGATCTTCTCACGAAAGCTGCGCATACGACTCGCGAAGGCCGCGTCTTCGACGACGCGACAGTTGATGATGGTCTGAAGGTGCTGGGGCAGGTTTCCTGCAAGCTGCCGCCGTCTATGTACGGAGTCGGCCCAGCTGCCACGACCGTGCTCGAGTCACTTCGCGGGAGAACGCTAGAGGCCGGACTGAAGGCGGCGAGCAAGACAATCTTGCCGCGTTTGCAAACGCCCCGACGGTAGCATGTGGTGACGCGATAATCGATGGCCGGTCTACTCGAGTATCCTTTTTGCGGAGCCGGCGGTCCAGAAACGGGGTTATGGGTAACGCCTAATAGGACTTTGGCGCCGTGTGCTCGGCCGACATCCTAACTGTCCTCGGAGCCAATTCGCCGCCGCTTTCGGATCAAACCCGACGCTTGAGCCCACCCTGAAAGAAGTCCGACGGTCCATATCAAGCGCGCCGTTCGAACGAAACGCCAACACCAGCGGCCGGACTACCTCAAAGGAGCCCTTTCTTTGGTAGCAGCGCAGTTTGAAATCTACACAGCCTGAACTGGAATGCGACCTGTGGGAGACTCCGTATATGGCTGATAAGCAATTCGCTCCAATTGCGGCCACCACATAACCTCTCTTCACGAGCGTGGAGTATTCAAGGTACTCGCAATGTCCCACGGCGGACTGACGACCGCTATCCAATTGTTCAATATTTCGAAGCAGCAACTGCTCGGCGAACCTCAAGAGGATATTCCTTCCGACACTTTACTTCCATATAAAGAAGATGCCAGCCAATCTGCCCGGATCGTGAAAGAAACGATCTAGGATCAGTAGATCATTGTCAAGCGCCGACCCGAGATGTGAAGGGGGGCTCGGGTAGACGCGCTGTCCAAACGTGCACTTCTCCATCCGCTAACGTTGGCATCGTTTCGCGTTCATAATAGCGTAAGGCTTCCTCCGCGCGTTGAGGCGCCGCCGTCAACAGCTCGACGAATAAATTAAGATAGGAGGCACTCATGGTGAGAATTAAGATCGAATGGATTGGACGGTTTCGAAGCCTTTCCACCGCATTCGGGAAAAATGTTGGCAGAAATGAGATCGAGGCGTGGAACCTGTCAAAAAATTAATTGCCTGGCTCATTTCAATCGACATAAAAGAGCGGTTAGTTTCTCAGAAAATCACGGACTTCCAAACGAAGATGAGGGTGCGACTATAAGTCGGTCTGAGAGGTTTCAGCAGATGAATTGGAAATTAGCGGGAGGAACAGATGTTACGAAACAGAAGGACTCTCGAAGACGAAGCAAGAAAGTTGCTGCGAAGTAGTAGGGTCATAGGTCCACCAGTTCCAGTCGAGGATATAGCGCAGGCGCTAGGTATCGATGTACGCGTTTCGCCGAGCAAGGAGGACCCGTCGGATGCGCTGACAGGAGACGGAGACTCGGTGATGGCCATCAACTCTGCCCAACATGAAAATAGGCGGAGATTCACCATTGCACACGAAATTGGCCACTTCGTTCTCCACACAGGGATACAGGGTCAGTTTGATGAGAGTTTCCGAGTGAATTGTAGAGACACGGTTCCGTCAGAAACCACAAATGTGGGCGAGATCGAAGCGAATCACTTTGCCGCTGCGCTGTTGATGCCCGAAGACTTCCTGCGGCGAGACTTCCTTCAATCGAAGTCGCGCGACAATACGCTAGATAAGACAATCAACTCCCTAGCCGAGAGATACGAAGTGAGCACCCGTACGATGGAGCTTAGGCTCGTTAATTTGGGAGTCATATCTCCGGTCGACTAATGATCCCTTCTGTCTCGTGCTGAGCGGATGGAACCAACAACAGTATGGGGCCTATCACATCACGACCTGACGGAAGGTGACGGATGATAGGCAACAGTGCAAGGGACTGATGAGTTCGCTGACGAGCTATGCATATAAAGAACGCGGCATGGAGTCTGGCACAGGGCCGCACTGCGGAACTTGATTTTTGATCTTGACCAAGAAGAAATTGGCGAAGCCAGACTTGATCGCGCTGCCAGCTCGTCGTGGGGTCACAATTCCAGGGGCGACACCCCCTAAATGATTAAAATCCGTCAACAAGTCGAGGCTGCGAAGTAAGTCTATCGGTTCCAGAGGAAGTCGTGGGCGGAATGCGACGGATTCTGCGTGACTGATTTCGGAAGTACAACAGCGGCCAACAGAACGTCGCGTTGTACGAAGACGGTCACCGGGCGACGCGACATCAATTATGCACACGGACGTAGAAGAGATCGCCGGAGACAACAACCGCCACGGCTGACTGGAGATATGCAGCCCATCCTTAAGAACGACCCGCTCCATCCAAAGACTCCAAGATGATCTCCTTGCCGACCTATCCAGTCGAGCGTATACTACCGCACGAATCGAATCAGACTGGCTGGGGACTATGTGAGAACGAGCATGAGGATAAGGAGCGAGCGATGACACCGACTAAGCGAATTCGACCCGCAAGTATTACAAACAACCTGCCCCGTGGCGGAGAACCAGATCCACCGTATAGTTGGGCCAAGCAAGCGCGACGCCAATCTGTCGACCGACACTTGCTCACGGTGAAAGAACTACGCCCTCGAGTTGATAAGTTGACAAAGACTGCTGCCCCAGCGCGAAAAAAGAGAGCTTAAGTCTTTCGGAACCTTGTGTCGCTTCGCCGTCACCGAGCGCCGTCTCGACGCGACCCGGACAGTGTTTTAATGTTTCTCTGATCGGAATTTAGACTTTCCATACGCAAATGACTGCTGACGGCCAAGGCAAACTCTTGATCATCACAGGATCGCACGACTCGACCGTTGATTTTCTGCTCCCGCTCTTATCGCCTTCCGATTGCATCTTCAGGTTGAATACCGACTTATTTCTGAAGTACAGGCTGTCGTTTGATCATTCTGGATTTAAGCTAGCCGATCCTGTCGGACGAAGCTGCACCAGTCAGGAGGTCCACAAAGCCTTTTGGAGATGGCCGGAATGGCCTGCCAAAAATACGGAAGAGTCGCGCTATGTGCAAGGAGAAGTCCGCTCCTTGTTGCGGGAAATCAGCAACCTGCTCTGGTCTCAGGGTAAGTTTGTGTTAGTTGAGCCGGGAGCGTTTCGTCGGGCCGGGAAACTGGTTCAGCTGACGAGAGCCAGGGAATTCTTCAATGTTCCTCCCTTTCGTGCCGTGTTGAACTTGCATAATGCTCCGCACAATGGCGCGGAAGTAGTCAAATCATTGGGAAAGTGTCTTCCCGACGAGCGAGTGATCTTTTCCACCCGAGTCGATCCGACGGAGCTGGCGCAGGAGTATCCGTGGTTCATGCAGCGCTATCAGGAAGCCGTCTTCGACATTACCGTGGTATTCGTCCGCAAACAAATATTCGCATTCGAACTAGCGAGAGACTTCTTGTCAACCTCCATCGACTGGCGTGAAATTCCGGACAAAGGCGACGCGTGGAAACCATTCGAGCTTCCCGAAGATGTTCGTGACAAAGTTATCGGGTACATGGAGGTTCTTCATCTGGATTTTGGCCGTCTGGACTTTCTAAGAGACAAGGACGGCGAGCTTCACTTTTGCGAGGTCAATTGCAACCCGCAGTTCGCCTGGCTCGATTACGAAGGAAAAGCAGGACTCTTGTCGGCAGTCTTGAACGAGCTGTCGCCCAAGACGGAACGGCACCCAATCCCGGTCCAGCACCCGTTGGCGACGACTTGAGGTGAACGCGGGCATGAAGACGCTTACTTTCCGTGAGGTCGAGATTGGCTATCCAAGCTGCACGCTTGTCTATGACGTCGGTGCCCGCAGCCTTACGAAGTCCGTAAACGTATCGGACCTGAACACTGAGGACTTTTACGCGGCTGACCAAAGCACAGTCCGGCATCTCCTCGCACATGTAGGCATGTCTTACATCCCCCATTGGTTCGCCCTGGGTGATTTCGACTCGGTGACCGTGTGCCCTCTTCGTCTCAGTCGGGACGGCATCGAGTTTTATGAGACCTATCTGCAGCAGGGACTAGCCGAGCTACGGCTGCGCAACGGTCTTGACGTCGGGAGGCGGGTAAGGGTCAACGTCGCGACAGGGGCGCCACGCTATCAGCCCGGTGACTACATTCCGCGGCATAGCGCCATTTTGCTGAACGGTGGCGGCAAGGACACTGCGGTCGCCGGAGAGCTACTTCGCGAAATCGGCCTACCCTTTGTTTGGTTTACTTTGGGGCGTACCCCTGCCATGAACCGCGTTGCTCGTCTGTCTGGATCTCCCCAAACGGTGACACTGACTTTGAGTGGCAGCTTGCAGGTAATGAGGGGTGCGACGCAGTACCCCGGTCACAAACCGTTTTCTTCGCTGCTAGCATTCCTTGCCCTCCTGGTAGCATTTGTCAATCGGCACAAGTACGTTGTGGCGGCAAATGAATACTCAGCGAACTTCGGTAACGCATTTGTTGACGGCTTGGAGGTAAATCATCAATATCCGAAGTCCCATGACTTTGAGACGCGATTTAGAAACTACGTCAACAGTGAGGTTCTACCGCCCGCAGACTACTTTAGCGTTTTGCGCCCTTTGTACGAAATTCAGATCACAAAGCTGTTCGCCGAATATCCTAAATATTTCGTGGGGTTTCGAAGCTGCAACATTGGGAATCGGGGCGACTACTGGTGTCTTAACTGTCCGAAATGCGCGTTTATACTGCTGGCGCTCGCTCCCCACCTCGATAAGCGTCAACTAAGGACGATCTTCGGCCCCAACGCGTTCGCTCTTCCTCGCATCCGGAAATTAATCCTAACGCTGTGTAGCCCCAGCAAGCCATTCGAGTGCGTCGGGACTCAGGAGGAGAGTCTGCTAGCACTATGGATGGCCCACAATCGACACCGTGACAACCAGTTCATCGGTTCATTGTGGCAGCGGTGCCGCTGCGGCACAGATATGCCGGCGCTGCAGCAGGAAATTATGGGCCAGGTTCAGCGGCCTCACAGCATCCCGGCGGAACTGGTGGAACCCGTAATGGCGTGGCTTTCCCGCCACCTTGCAGCAGCTCCGAAAATCTCCAAGCGGCTCGCGTTTCCCCACGCTCTTGCAACGAGTGGCCGGATTCCTTATTCTCATTCGTCATTGGCGGGGTAGCGCCGAAATGTAACCGCTGTTAGTGTGTTTCAGTTCTCGATGGCTGTATCGTGCCAATGCGGTTAGGCCATGCTTCTGCCAGATGAAATAGGAGACCAGCCATGTTAACCGGCGTACGAAGGAAATCATTTTTAACTCCTAGTGGCGAGACGAACTGGCTTTGGTACCGAATTGCAAACCGCGCACGGCCCCAGCTGAGTAATGCCTACATCATGATCGTCAACCCCTTTGACGACCCACAGCAGTTCGCCCGGAGCCACATGAGCAAAGTACTCATCTGGGGCTTGAAGCGAAGAGGAATCGAGTGGGTATTGCGCAATCCCGTACGACAGAGGTTTAACAAGGAACGATTCGATGCGGTGCTTTGCTGGCCTTACGGTTACAGAGAGAGCCCTGGATTTTTGCAAGACTGCGTGGAATTGGAAGAACGCGCTCGAGATAGTGGAGTTCCAGTCGTTAACAGCCTGGCCGGCTGTGACCTGTGCCACTCCTGGTGCCTTCGCTTGTGGCAAGCAGCTGGAATCCAGTGTGCCAATTACCAGCATATTTCCCGATGGAAAGATATCCACCTCGACTACCCATTGATCCTTCGAACTGACAATCTTCACCTTGGTCTGAATATGCAACTGGCGATAGATGCGAAAGAGGCCAAGCGCATCCTTCGGAGGAAAATAATCCCACCCCTTGATGTAGCGATCGAGTTCGTTGACACGATCGGAGACGATTCCTATTACCGGAAATGGCGAAGCCACGTGATCGGAAATACCGTAATCCCTCGCCAGGTTCAGTTGTGCAGGACGTGGAAGGTGAACCTGGACGCTGCCGAGTGCTGCCCCGAGTCGTTAGCGGAGAATCAGGCCTTCATTGCGGAAGGAGAGCCGGAGGCGGAGTTGGTTGCGTTTGCAGCCAGGGCCCTGAACGCCGATGTCATCGCCCTGGATTATTCGAAGAAGCCGGATGGCAGCTACATTTTCTGGGAGGGCAATCGAAATTTCGACCTTTCCATCGGCGGTGAAATGTGGCGTCAGTACCAATCGACAGCAGGGTTCTCCGATGACGAATGTGTGGAAGGTGTGCGAGCGATCGGCGATGCGATTACCGACTTGATCATTGATCGTGTTCAGTCGCTGTATTAGCGATCTGCTCCGTAGTTGACACGAGACGCGAATCACCTGTATCCGAAACTCCTCGCCAGCTTCTTCACTTCGGGCAGAAACCCTTTTCGGTCCTCGCGCCAACTCAACGAACCATTGAGGCTCTTAGGATCGTTGTGGATGGCACGCAGCGTTGGGTTCTTTAAGAAGAAAGGATCATTTCCGCGCGAAGCTCCTTTCGGTCCAAACCCGACGTATGGTGACTGTTCCGGATGTTTCATGGCTTCGATTGCAGCCCGGTCCGTCCGTAGTCCCAGCCACTCGGCAATGCGTTCGAGAAAGAAATCGGGATCGGCCAGCAGATCCTCGCCGCGAACCGCCGTGGCTTGTGCCGGTGGAATGGACTCAAGAAATCTGCAGATATTCGTGTTGAGTACATACCAGGCGCGCTGCGGATCCAGGATCTCGACATCCTCGCCCTCGGCCGACGGAAAAGGCGGGAACGAAGCCAGTCTGACGAGCCAGTTGCGCGGGGGAAGAGGGGATTGCCTCCGTTCCTCAATAAACCTAATCAGCTTAAGGACCGATTCGCTCTGCCCCCTGGGATGCCGTAGGAGGTGGATGAATCGAGCCCGGGGAAACATGCGAAAAGCACGCCGAAGATCGTGCGTCGAGTAGACAGTTGTCGGGCTCTTATCCACCAGAATGCGAGGGTATACAAGTTCACCCAGCAACCGCACGAGGCGTTGGGTCGACCAGTGGGAGCGTCGCCGGATCCATCTGTGCGCCATTTGGATACTCGCTTCCGTCTGCTCACCGAATATCAGCTGCGATACCGCACGCAGCGTTCCGCTTGCCATCGGGTAATGCGCCTTCCTACAGAGAGTTAGCCATTCTCCCAGGGTCTCTGCTGCAAACAGTCGCAACTCTGGAACGCCATACAGCTCGGGATGCTGTCCCAGCATGGCGCAGGTGACCGACGTGAACGAGCGCGGTGGTGCGAGAATCAAGACGATTTCTGGCTTTTCAACAGTGCGCAGAATGTGGTTCACTGCGATGTCCTTAGCCGACGAGAGCCGAGATCATCGTAGGCCCCGACGATAACCGAATTTCTGGGCGAGGTCGATAATTTCGGGCCGCAAGCGGCGATGCACAGGCTTGTTCCCAGGTTGCGTCACCGGAGAACCGTGCAGTGATGGTGTCTCCAGATAGACCGAGTCATTGCCGAATCGAGCGTTTGGCGGGCCGAGTCCCATGTACCGGGACTGCTCCGGGTGCCTCATTTTTTGAAGGCAGAGAGGGCTTGCGCTCAACTGCATCCAGTGCAAGATACCATGAAGCGTCTTGTCGGGCGCGTCGAGAAAGTCCTCCGCTTTGACTCTCATCTGCTGGTTCCTGGGAACGCATTCAAGAAAGTTACAGATGTTCATGTTGAGTGCGTACCAACCTCGTTGAGGGTCAAGGACGCGGGCGTCGTCGCCTCCGAATTCACTCGGCAGCGGCTGTGGATGATTGGCCAGCTCCAGCAGCCAATGATGTTCAATAGTTGCTCCGGACTCTCTAAGAGCATCGATGGCTTCATGCACCGAGTCACAATGGGCCACGGGGTGCCGAACTAGGTGCAGAAATTTTGCCTCCGGGAACGTCCGATGCGCCAAATCCATGGAATCGATGCTGTAGACAATGCTTGGGCTCTTCTCGACGGGAATCCGTGGGCGTAACTCGTTCGCTAGGACTTCCAACACCATGGCGGTTGTGAAATGTGTACGTCGCTTCAACCATCCCGAAGCCGATCTGACGGCTTCTTCTGTCTGCTCGCCAAAAAGAATCTCGGCAATCGCGCGCAATGAACCGTCTGCCATACCAAATGTCGCTTTGGCGCATAGGTCCCACCATTCGCCGACCGTCCGAGCGGAAAACAAGTGCATCTCCGGCAACGCATACATCTGCGGATGCTGCCCGAGGACGGCGCAGAATCGCCAAGAAAACGATCGCGGCGGAGCCAGAATGAAGAGAAGGTCCCTAATTGGCTCGTCGTCGCGCTTAGGCTTCCGTTTTCGGACTGAGGCTGGAGTCATCTTGCAGGCTGCACCGCCGGGGCGAAACACAGGCTAATCGATATAGCCAAACTGGCGAGCCAGTTCTTTCGTCTCTACCGCAAATCCCTTCCCGTCGGGATTCCAAACCAGAGGGCCCTCCAGGCTCAAGTGCGGCACTGCTCGAGCTGGTCGAAGATATGGATCAGCAAGGAAAAGATGATCGTTTCCCATCGGCGCGCTTGGAGGACCTACAAAGGCGTAGGGTGAGCGCTCCGGATGCTTCATCGCATCGACCGCCTTTTTGTCTGCTCCAATGCCAGCCCAGGCGCAGATCTTTGGCAGAACTTTGTCCGGTTCCGTTAGTATATCTTCGCCTCGAATCCGGAGCTTCTGTTTCTTTGGAACGGACATTAGAAATTTACCGATCATCATATTCAGCCTATACCAGCTTTTTTGCGGATCCATGGTAGAGGAGTCCAAGGCGCGACCCGGGGCGGGGTTCTTCTGATAACTTGCGAGATTGATAAGCCAAGAAGGAGCCTCTCGCCTCTTACCATCCCATTTACTCAGTTGCTTAATCACGGAGTCGCCATACCCGCGTGGATGTCTCACCAGATGCAGGAACTTAGCATGGGGAAACATTTCCATCGTGCGCCGCAACCAATCTTCGGAATGTACCGTACTCGGGCTCTTTTCGATCACCATCCGCGGGATTAGACGGTCGATTAAAAGCTCCAGAATGTACGCGGTAGAACAGGATGATCTTTGCCAGAGCCACCCGGCCGCGCACCGTATTGTCTCTTCTGTCTGTGAGCCGAAGAAGATCTGGGCTACAGCCCGCCTTAGGCCGTCGGTCATGCGAAACTGAACATGAATCGATCGCTGCCACCATCCGGCCAAATCTTCGGCAGTGAATAGGTTGGTTTCTGGAAGAGCATACATGTCCGGGTGCTGACCGAGCATGTTACTTACAATGGTTGTAAATGAACGGGGCGCTGACAATATCAGCAAAAGACGTGGTTCGAATGTAAGCATTTTAGTGAACAACACTGCGGAATTCTGGAGGAAATGCTCGACCGAGGAAGTTTACTTCCTCGGTCGAGACAGATCGACTCAACAAAGGCACAACGCGATCTTCACTTCTGCTTTCGTCGTTTGGTTGGGGCGTGCCTCGCAACCGGCGTGGCAGCAACCACCCCGGCCGCGGCATTCCCAACTGGCGCACGTTTGCGCACCGGGGCAGCTTTAGGAGGTGGTTGATGAGGCGCTGGAGGTGGCTGAGGCGCTCTGCGCACAGGTACTTGGTAGGTGAGAGTTCCTCGCTGGCCTACGCCTTGAATCACACTTCTAGGATTGGTAGGGACCGGTTGGTGCTGAGTGACGACCGGGTTTGCCAGCCTCTCGAGGGCGTGCAAATGGGCGAGCCTAGCCTCAAGCCATGCTTTGCGGGTGGCGAGGTTCAAGCGAAAACGCCGCAGCCAGTTCCTATGCCTTAGCGGGCCGAGAGAATGAACTGGCTGCGCCAAGTTATGCCTCAAGCGTTCTCGCCGACGTGCAGCTCTCACCTTCCATCGTTGCAAGTGTCTACGTCTCCCTACTAGCATAGCCTCTTACCTCCAACAGTCAGATGTCCGCCAACGACCTGTGCCCTTTTACCGAACCCGCAAACTTATTGCATTGCAGCGTTCAGCGTAGCTATCTAACGGGACCGGAACCCAAATTACCTCGCCCTTGCCGACTGAAGTATCTGCCGGGCTCGCTGACTATGTCGAAATGCTTTGGAATGCAAGCGATTTGCCCTCCTGATGAGGCGCAAAGCCCGCGTTCTCAACCGCGCCCGACGAGGATGGCGCGAAAGACTAAAACGGAAACGTCTTGGTCGCATGTGTTTATGTCCTCCGTTCTGAAGTTACCGCCTAACGGCTCTTATCGGAAACTTGAGCCGTCTTCGGGAGCGAGAAAATCCGACCTACAATTGGGAAAAAGCTGGGAGAAAAACTAACACACCAAGCACACTTTGTCAACTAATTGCAGAAAAGTTGGGATGCAGTGCCGGTAGGTGGCCTTATCCGGCTCGTGGACTCCGACGCAGAGTGGCCCTCAATTCTTGCCTTATCACTCGGAGCAACAGATGCTTGGAGCTCTGAAGAAAGAAATGATTGCCGGGAAATAATCGCATTTTGAAGCCAGAACAAGTCTGCACTCGCCACGCCGCCAGTTCTTCTGCGCTGATGCGCTTGTCGTCGGTTCCCCCAAATGACGAGATTGCGCATTCGAGAGGTTTCGCGTGAGAGTAAGTGTAGCTCTCGCACAGCGCGAAGTCGGCGCGCAGTAATGGCGAGAACAGTTCGATCAGCTCAGCATTCGCCAGTACAGCTTCGGGGATTCCCTGCAGTTCTTGAACGCGCAGAAGGAATTCCGCGTCGGGTAGCTCATGCAGGGTGGTTGTCCGTTGTGCCAGCTGCGGGGCACAATAGCTGGAGACAAATAAGTGAGATGGTTGCGGCAGCAGCAACTGCCGCAACCGGCGGGTCAGCTCGAAGCCCACCAGGGCTCCCATGCTGTGGCCGTAAAAAGCGAAAGGAAGATTCAGATATTCGCGCAGAACGCTGAGTAGTTCGTCGATGAGCGGCCATAGCTGCGAGTAGGGCGCGCGCTGCCGGAGATTCTCACGTCCCGGCAGTTGCACGGGGCAGACTTCGATGCTCGGTGGAAGATCGTCAGTCCAGGAATTGTAGAGCGATGCCCCGCCGCCGGCGTGTGGGAAACAAAACAGACGCAGCGCAGGGTCGCGGGATACCCTTGGCTTCAGCACCCATTCATTCGATGCCGGGGCAAGATTCATTTGGACCGCTCAGACGGCGACTGCCGCTCCACAAGAGTTGTCGGCAGCCGGCGGTCGCGAGCTACGAATAATACAGCCTTTTCGCGGAAAGTATATCTCACAGCCGTTGATTTGTAATTGGTTACCAGTCTCCCGCAACAACACCTCAAGCGTTGCGGCAAGCCCACTCGACCGACGGTTTCTGGAGTTGTCGGTCGCCTTTTTTGGCTCATCGCATGCTGTTGTGCCAGCGGACATCTCTCTTTTCGATGTAATCCCGGTGTATAATGTGGGGCGCAAAGACCCGGACCTTGGTAGTAAGATCATCCCACGTTTACCTGTCGGAGTGATATGAGCGTCCGAATTGCCGGAAGTCACTCGAGCGATGTTGCCGTTATTGGGATGGCTTGTCGGCTTCCTGGCGCTCAGGATATCGATCAGTTCTGGGAGAACCTTCGGGACGGCGTCGAATCTATATCGTTCTTCTCCAAGGACGAGTTATTGCTTGCCAACTTAGATCCGAACATTTTGAACACTCCCGGTTTCGTGAATGCTGGAAGCGTGCTGGAAGACGTCGACAAGTTCGACGCATCGTTCTTTGGGTTCAATCCCAGAGAAGCCGAATGCATGGATCCCCAGCAGCGATTCTTTCTGGAGTGCGCTTGGCACGCGCTGGAAGACGGCGGCTACGAGCCCGAACTCTATCCCGGCGACATTGGCGTCTATGCGGGATGCGCCATGAGCAGTTACCTGCATGAACTGGAGAAAAATCCCGAGCTCATGGATCTGGTTGGCTACATCCAAGTCCTGATTGGCAACGACAAAGACTACCTGACGACCCATGCCTCGTATAAGTTGAATCTGAAAGGTCCCAGCCTGAGCGTACAGACTGCGTGTTCAACATCCCTGCTCGCGATCTCTGTGGCGTATCAGGACCTAATCAGTCACAACTGCGACATGGCCCTGGCTGGTGGCGTTTGCATCAGATTGCCGCAAAATACGGGTTACCATCACGAGCCCGGCGGAATTCTATCCCCCGATGGGCACTGCCGGGTTTTCGATTCCAAGGCCCAGGGTGTGGTTTTCGGAAACGGTATTGGAGTTGTTCTCCTCAAACGCTTGATGGATGCGGAAGCCGATGGCGACTCCATTTATGCGGTAATTAAGGCTACTGCTGTAAATAACGATGGAGCGCTAAAAAACAGCTACACCGCCCCGGGGCTTGCTGGACAAGTGCGGGTTATTACGAAGGCTCATAAGCTCGCCGGTGTTCATCCTGAGACTATTGGATACGTCGAAACCCACGGCACCGGGACGCTGATTGGAGATCCGATAGAAATCGCGGCCCTTTCACAGGCTTTCCGCGCCCAGACTTCGAAGCGTAATTTTTGCGGGGTCGGATCAGTCAAAACCAACGTCGGACATCTGGATCCAGCCGCCGGCGTTACAGGCTTCATTAAGACTGTGCTTTCTCTTTATCACAAGCAAATTCCCCCGAGTTTACATTGTGACAGTCCGAACCCGAATATTGATTTTGCGAGCAGCCCTTTCTACGTGAATACGACTCTTAAGGACTGGACTTCGGATCAACCCCGAAGGGCAGCCGTGAGCGCGTTCGGAATCGGCGGAACGAACGTTCATACAATTCTTGAAGAAGCCCCTGTCGTTGAACCGTCAAAAAGTCACAGAAAGAGTTATCTACTGTTAGTGTCGGCAAATACTTCCACGGCTCTTGAAACTGCCACATCCGACTTGTTGCAATTTTTGGAGCAGAATCCTGAGACAAATGCGGCCGATCTCGCCTATACCTCCCAGGTTGGGCGGCGGGCTTTCGCCCACCGCCGCGCCTTGGTCTATCACAGCATAGAAGATGCCATAACTCCTCTAGCTATACTCGACTCCAAAAGGGTGATATCTGGATTACACACGCCTCAGGCTAGGCCGGTTGTCTTCATGTTTCCAGGCCAGGGCACGCAGTATGTGAACATGTCGCTCGGTCTCTACCGAACAGAACCGACATTTCGCAAGTATGTTGACCTGTGTTGCGAGTCATTGCGCGCTTACATGGGGTGTGATCTGAGAGAAATTATCTATGCTCCGGCGAACCGAATCGAAGAAGCTACTCTTGAATTGACGCAAACGAAGTTCGCTCAACCGGCCCTGTTCACGATCGAGTACGCCTTGGCAAAGTTATGGACACAATGGGGCGTGATTCCGCAAGCCATGATTGGTCACAGCGTCGGGGAATATGTCGCGAGCTGCCTTTCAGACGTCGTGTCTCTTCAGGACGCTCTAATGCTGGTCGCCGAAAGAGGCCGTTTGATGCAACGACTATTGCCAGGATCGATGATGGCCGTGGGATTGCCAGAGAACGAGGTGATTCCGCTCCTGCGTCCGAGTTTGTCGATTGCTGCGGTGAACGAACCGACCTCGTGCGTCGTGTCAGGCCCCGCGGAGGATATTCAGACATTACAGCGTGAGCTGGAGTCAAAACATATCCAGTTTCGGGAACTTCGTACGTCTCACGCCTTCCATTCGGCGATGATGGATGGCATGCTGGAAGAGTTCCGCCGGTGTTTGTCCAAGGTCAGGCTTAATGCGCCGACGATTCCGTATATCTCCAACCTGACTGGCAATTGGATTAGCTCAATGGAGACAACCTCTCCCGCGTACTGGTGTTCGCACCTACGAGAAGCAGTGCGCTTCCATGACGGGTTGAGCAACATTCTCAAATGGCCCAAGACAGCCTTCGTGGAAGTGGGGCCGGGGCACACTCTAAGCACCTTTGTTCAACGCCATCCGGGACGGGAGGCCAACCACCTCGTAACTCACTCGCTACGCCATCCTTACGAAACCCAAGAAGATGGCGATTTGCTTCTCGCCGCTTTGGCTCGCCTGTGGCTGTCAGGGGCTACGATCGATTGGCGTGGCTTTAATGCGAATGAAAGGCGGCGGCGCATTCACTTACCCCTATATCCCTTTGAGCGGCAACGATACTGGGTCACGGCGCCTGACGAAATGAAGTCGAATGAATCTGCGCCGCAGAAGAATCCGGAAATTGGTGAGTGGTTTTACCA
>Ga0210391_10000752_pt1 | contig 31803 bp, 30 predicted proteins | sample IncBWC12OmetaG_FD_160573 | JGI IMG/M metagenome (GOLD analysis project Ga0210391, IMG submission 160573) | Forest soil microbial communities from Barre Woods Harvard Forest LTER site, Petersham, Massachusetts, United States - Inc-BW-C-12-O ... | reverse complement strand
TGAGCCAGACGGCGCGCGCCACCGCGATGTCGATGCACTCCTGCTCGTTCTTTTTCGGCCAGGCGATCGGTCCGATCTATTACGGCTATGCCTTTCGCCATTTCGGCAACAGCGCCCCGCCGCTTCTCGGCGCCGCCGTGATTATCGTTATCGGGCTCGTCTGCGCGCGCTATCTGCGGCACCGACGGGACCTGCGTCTTGCGGAAGGGCCGTAGAAAGCCCAATATTGCTGCATAGGCCAGGGGTGCCGCGGCGACGCGGCTGAGATCACACCCGTCGAACCTGTCTGGGTCATTCCAGCGAAGGGAGCCGCGTTGAGCGCAAGAGTTTCGTCTTTTCCGGCTATCGCAGGCCCCTCGATCGCCAAACGGCCGCGGGTCGCGATCATCGGGGCGGGCATTGTCGGGCTCGGCATCGCCTTTAGGCTTGCCGGCCGCGCCGAGGTTTTGCTGTTCGATCGCAGCAAGGCCGGCATGGGTTCAAGCCATGCCGCGGCCGGCATGCTGGCGGCGTGTTGCGAAGCCGAGCCCGGCGAAGAGGCGTTGCTCGCGCTTGGCCGCGACAGCCAGGCGCGCTGGCCGGGTTTTGCCGGCGAGCTTTTGCGGGCGAGCGGCGTTGATGTCGAATTGCGCCAAGAAGGCACGCTGGCTCTGGCGCTGACCGCCGACGATCAGGCCGAAGCTGCGCACCGCCTGGATTTTCAGAATAAGCTCGGCCTGCCGCTGAAATGGTTGTCGGCCGCGGCAACGCGGGCGCGCGAGCCGCATTTGGCCGGAAAGATCGCCGGCGCCGTTTTCAGTCCGCAGGACCATCAGGTCGACAATCGCAAAGTCGTCGCGGCGCTGCGCATCGCCGCTGAAACGGCCAGCGTGGCTATTCACGAGCACACGCCCATCAAAGAAATTTCAATTCGTGGCGGCCGTGCCGATGGCGTAGTTCTTGAAGACGGAACGCGTGTCACAGCCGACATCGTTGTGCTCGCCGCCGGCGCCTGGTCGCGTGGCATTGCCGGCCTGCCGCCCGACCGCCGGCCGCCGGTGCGGCCGGTCAAGGGGCAGATGCTCGCTTTGCGCATGGACCCGGCGGCGCCGCTTCTCAATCACGTGCTGTGGGCGCCGGGCGCGTATCTGGTGCCGCGGCGCGACGGCCGGCTGATCGTCGGAGCCACCGTCGAGGAAAGAGGCTTTGACGAGACGATCACTGCCGGCGGTTTATTGACGCTGCTTGAAGCCGCGTGGCGCGCCATTCCCGCCATTGAGGAATTGCCGGTCGACGAGATCTGGGCCGGCCATCGGCCCGGCAGCCGCGACGACGCGCCGATCCTCGGCCGCGCGCCGCTGGAGAATTTGTTCTATGCGACCGGCCATCACAGGAACGGCATCTTGCTCGCGCCGGTGACGGCGGACGCGATGGCAAAGCTCATTCTCGACGATGTCGTCGAGCCTGCGATCCGGCCGTTTGGGCTTGAGCGTTTTCTGCCGGCGCGGGCAGCGGAGTAGGAGAATCGGCAGTGTCACAAGAGACAATCCGCGTGAATGGCGAGAACGAGCCGCTCGGCGCGCTACGAACGCTTGATGCTTTGTTGGCCGAAAAAGCCGCCGACACTTCGCAGCGCGGCGTCGCGGTTGCGCTCAATGGCTCGGTCGTGCCGCGCGCTGCGTGGCGCGAGACGGTATTGCGCGCGGGCGACAGCGTCGAAATCGTGCGGGCGCGGCAGGGCGGATAAAGGAGAAAATCAGAATGTCCGATCCTCTCATCATTGCCGGGCATGAATTTTCATCGCGGCTGTTTCTCGGCACCGCTGGCTATCCCAATCGCAAGATGATGCTCGATGCCGTCGCCGCGAGCGGCACGGCCATGGTCACCGCCTCGATCCGACGCATCAGTCTGGCCGGTGATGACGAAAGCCTGATCGATCTCCTCGGCGGACGGGTGAAATTCCTGCCCAACACGGCAGGGTGCCAGACCGCGAAGGATGCCGTCCTCACCGCGGAACTCGCGCGCGAAGCGCTCGACACCAATTGGATCAAGCTCGAAGTGATCGGTGACCGCGAATTGCTCTATCCCGATGTCGAAGAGCTGATCCGCGCCACGGCGGAATTAGTCGGCAAAGGCTTTGTCGTCCTGCCTTATTGCACCGAAGATCCCGTGACCTGCCGCAAGCTCGCCGATGCCGGCGCCGCCGCCGTCATGCCGCTCGGCTCGCCGATCGGCTCAGGACTCGGCATTTCCAATCCGCATCTGATCGAGCTTGTCTGCGCGCGTTCGCCCGTGCCGGTCGTACTCGACGCTGGCATCGGCACGGCATCCGACGCCACGCTGGCGCTGGAGCTCGGCTGCGCCGCAGTGCTGGTCAATACCGCGGTGTCGAAGGCGCAAAATCCGGTGCTGATGGCAAAGAGCATGCGCGCCGCGGTCGAGGCTGGAAGGCTATCGCGGCTCGCCGGCCGCATCGCCAAGCGCACGCACGCAGAAGCCTCGAGTCCGCAATTCGGGCTGGTGGGGACGTAACGGCCTAGGCTGCCGACTTGCTCAACATCTCCCGCACCATCGGGATCACTTTACGCCCGTAAAGCTCGATGCAATGCATGATCTTCTCGTGCGACAGGGCGCCAGCGGAATATTTCAGATCGAAGCGTGAGATACCAAGCGTCTTGGCGGTCGCGGCGATCTTGCGCGCCACGGTTTCCGGCGAGCCGACATAGAGCGAGCCATGCTCGATCTCCTGATCGAATTCGTTGCGGCCCATCGGCGGCCAGCCGCGCTCGGCGCCAATGCGGTCGCGGAAGATCTTGTAGACCGGAAAAAGCTGCTCGCGCGCCATCTCGTCGGTATCGCAGACAAAACCCGGCGAATGCACGCCGATCTCGCGGGCCGGACGGCCATATTGCGTGACGGCGCGATGATAGAGATCGACATAGGGCGTAAAGCGCCGCGGATCGCCGCCGATAATGGCAAGCATGAGCGGCAGATCGTAATGCGCGGCGCGGACCACGGATTGCGGGCTGCCGCCGACGCCGATCCAAGTCTTAAGTGTGCCGGTCGCGATCGGCGGAAACACGCGCTGATTGGTCAGCGGCGGGCGGGTCTTGCCCTGCCAGGTCACCGGCTCGTTTTTAAGCAGCGCCGCGAACAGATCGAGCTTGTCTTCGAACAGCTCTTCATATTGCGACAATTCATAGCCGAACAGCGGAAAGGATTCCGTGAACGAGCCGCGGCCGAGGATGACTTCAGCGCGGCCGTTCGAAAGTGCATCTACGGTTGAGAAACGTTGGAAGACGCGAATGGGATCGTCCGAAGACAGCACGGTCACCGCGGAGCCGAGATGAATGCGCTTGGTGCGCGTCGCGATGCCGGCAAGGACGACTTCCGGAGCGGACACTGCGAAGTCGGGCCGGTGATGCTCACCGACGCCGATGAAATCGATGCCTGCCTCATCGGCAAAGATCGCCTGATCGACGAGATTGCGGATGACTTGCGCGGCAGGAAGAGGCTTGTCGTCGAGACCGGCGGTGATGTCGCCAAATGTATCGACGCCGAGTTCGAGTTGTTGGGCCATAAAGTTGCGTCTCACAAATCTCAATTTGCGCCTTGAGGCGTCAGACGGTTTTGGGGAACGGTGAAGCCGGCAGTTCGCAGCCTATGTGGGGCCTGCAGGCCGTCAGATCAACTGCAGTTGCAATTCGTCGGCCACGGCTTGCAGGCTCGCAAAGTAATGGCCGTGCATCGCCTTTAGCGACGTGCGCTCGCTGTGCACGCCGATATTCAGTGCGGCAATGACGCTACCGTCGCGCTTCTTGAGCGGGATCGCGATCGAACGAAAGCCGATCTCGACTTCCTGATCGGCCAGCGCGAAGCCTGATTTGCGGACGTCGAGGATGGCTTTGCGCAATTGCGCCTTGTCGGTGACGGTGAATTTGGTGATTTTCTCGGACCGCAGCCGGGCGAGAAACCTTTCCAGATCGCGATCGTCGAGTGCCGCGAGCAAGACGCGGCCAAGCGCCGTTGCGCTCGCCGGCAGCCGGAAGCCGATCTGGGCGCTCACTGGCAGAACCCGCTTGGGCGAGGCATGGGCGATCATGGTGACATCTTCGCCGTCTAGAACGGCGGCCGAACAAGATTCGCCGGTCCGTTCGCTCAATTGCCCAAGCGCGGGCTGCACGATATCGGTTACGGCGTTGGATTGCAGGTAGGCGCGCGCGAGATTGAGGACGCGCGGCCTGAGCCGGAACATGCGCTCGTCCATCTCGGCATAGCCGAGCTGCACCAGGGTATGCAGGGTACGGCGCACCGAGGCGCGCGGCAGATCGACCAGCTTGGCGATGTCACTCAAGGTGAGCTGCTTGCGATCTTGATTGAACGCCTCGATGACGCGCAATCCGCGCGCCAGCGCTTCGAGGAATTCGGGCCCCGAGGCATCGACCAGCGTCTGTTCGGACGCGGACCTGTTGATGGCCGGCATTTGCGAAACTCCCGTGCTTGCCAGGCTTTTTGTTATCTGTTCTAATTTCGAACATACGTTCGGTCAGCGAACATAACTAGCGGCCATCAGTTGAGGCGTAAAGCGAAATCGGCAACGCGAAACTTTTGGGGATTGGCGATGCTCAGCGCAGAACAGAACGATCGCATCAGCCGGGTGGGACCCGGCAAGCCGGCTGGCACACTATTGCGCCGCTATTGGCAGCCCGCGGCTTTGGTCGACGAGCTCGACGGCGAGCGGCCGATCAAGCCGATCAGGCTCATGGGCGAGGATCTTGTGATTTACCGCGACGACAAAGGACGTTACGGCCTTCTTGGCCGCAGCTGCCCGCATCGCGGCACCGATCTTACCTATGGACGGCTTGAAGATGGCGGCCTGCGCTGCGCCTTTCACGGCTGGCTGTTCGACATCGAAGGCAAGTGTCTTGAAACGCCGGCGGAGCCGGAAGGCAGCACGATGTGCCGCAACATCCGGCAGAAGGCTTATCCGGTGGTCGAGCGCAACGGCATCTTGTTTGCTTATATGGGAAGTGGCGCGCCGCCGGAGTTTCCGCATTTCGATTGCTTTGTGGCGCCGAGCTCGCACACTTTCGCGTTCAAGGGCCGGATCGACTGCAATTGGCTGCAATCATTGGAGGTCGGCATCGATCCGGCGCACACGTCGTTCCTGCATCGTTTCTTCCACGACGAGGATCCGAAGGAAGGCTACGGCAAGCTGTTCCGCGACACTTCGATCGACTCCGAAATGCCGATGACCAGGATCATGCGCGAATTCCCGCGGCCGCGCATCGAGGTCGAGCCGACCGATTTTGGCTTGCGCATTCTCACGCTGCGCGAGATCAGCGCCAAGAACATGCATGTGCGCGTTACCAATCTGATGTTCCCCAATGCCTTCATCATTCCTATGAGCCGGGAAATGACGATCACGCAATGGCACGTACCGATCGACGATACCAAGCATTACTGGTACGCGATCTTCACCAGCTTCGGCGCGCCGGTGGACAAGGACGAGATGCGCCGCCAGCGGCTCCAGCTCTACGAATTGCCGGATTACGTTCCGCGCAAGAACAAGAGCAACAATTACGGCTACGATCCGCACGAGCAGGATCACGAGACCTATACCGGCATGGGCGCCGACATTAATGTCCACGATCAATGGGCGTGCGAATCCATGGGCGAGATTGCCGATCGCACCCAGGAACATCTTGGCCAGTCGGACAAGGCGATCACCGCCTATCGGCGGCTGTTGCGGACGGCTATCGATGCCGTCGATAAAGGCGATAAGCCACCGATGATCTTCGACGTCGCTTCAGCTAAAACAGTAACCGGCCCGGCGGCCATCGACGGTATCGGCCCGACCGACGATTGGCAGGGCTACTGGCGGCGCACCGATGCCAGCAAACGCAGTGCCGCCAGTTGGGCGAATGTGAGCTGAGTCGCAGCAGCTAATGGCAGGCAGAAGCGAGTAGGGGCGTTGAGCTAAAATGTCTTCTCACAAGCGCCGCTCGCTCGCTCTGAACTTTGTCGATCGGCACGGCCTATGGAGCGAGGCTCAGGTCCGCGCCGCCGCCGCGGTCGAGAAGGCCATCAGCCAGAAGAATCTGGATCTGGTGCGTTTCTCCTTTCCGGATCAGCACGGCATCTTGCGCGGCAAGACACTGGTGGCGTCTGAAGCGGTGCGCGCGTTGCGTTCCGGCGTGACCATGACCAGCACGCTCTTTGCCAAGGACACGTCGCACCGCACGGTGTTTCCGGTGTTCGAGGCCGGCGCCGGCATGGACTTGCCGGAAATGGGCGGTGCCGGCAATTTCGTCATGGTCGCCGATCCGGAAACGTTTCGCGTCCTGCCGTGGGCCGAGAGCACCGGCTGGGTTTTGTGCGATTGCTATTTTCCGAACGGCAAAAAGGTGCCGATTGCGACGCGCGGGCTTTATCGCGAGGCGCTGGCAAAGCTCGCCGAAGCCGGCTTCGATTATCTGGCCGGCCTCGAAGTCGAATTTCACCTGTTGAAGATCGAGGATTTGCAGCTGGCGCCCGAAACGCTGACCTGGCCGGCCGAGCCGCCGCGGGTCAGTCACACCACGCACGGCTATCAATATCTCACCGAGGGCCGCTACGATCAGGTCGCGCCCATTCTCGACGTGTTGCGAAAAAGTGTTGCGGCGCTCGGCCTGCCGCTGCAATCGCTCGAGGTCGAATTCGGGCCGAGCCAGTACGAGTTCACCTTCGCACCGGAGACGGGGCTGGCGCCCGCCGACGCCATGGTGCTGTTCCGCAGCGCGCTGAAACAGGTGGCGCGCCGACACGGCTACCTGGTGAGCTTCATGTGCCGGCCGCGGCTGCCCCATACGCTCGCCAGCGGCTGGCATCTGCACCAGTCTTTGCTCGACAGCAAATCCAAGGCGAATGCTTTCATGTCACACGATGAGAAAGCAGCGCTGTCGCCGCTCGGCCACAATTTTCTCGGCGGCCTTCTGGCCAATGCGCGTGCGGCCAGCGTTTTCTCGACGCCGACGTTCAACGGCTATAAGCGTTATCGCGGCGTCAACACCATGGCGCCGGTCCAGGCGGTTTGGGCGCATGACAATCGCGGCGCCATGATCCGCGTGATGGGGGAAGCCGGCGATCCGGCGACCCATTTCGAAAACCGCTGCGGTGAGCCGCTCGCCAATCCCTATCTCTACATGGCGTCGCAGATCTATGCGGGTCTCGACGGCACGGCCCGCGGGCTTGATCCAGGGCCGTCCGCCGACGCGCCCTACAAAAGCTCCGCCGAGGCTCTCCCCGCAACGCTCGAAGAGGCGCTTGCTGCACTGCGCACGAATGCCTGTTTCCGGACCGGATTTGGCGACCGCTTTGTGGACTATTACGCCAGGATCAAGGAAGCTGAGATCGCGCGGTGCCGGAAGGAGGGCCAGCCGGAAGGACCCGACGTCAGCGAATGGGAGCACCGGGAGTACTTTGATAGTCTATGACTTAACCGGCGGATTGCTTGGCACAGCGCCAAGAGCTGGCCAAGGACAGGAGGGGTGAGATGACGAAAACATGGATCGCGGCGGGGACCGCGCTGATAACCGCGGGTGCAGGACTTGCGCTCGCCATTGGGCCGGCACCGGCGCAGGACAAGACGGTGAAGATCGGCTTCATTTCGACCTTCAGCGGCCCGCCTGCGGCCATCGGCAACGATATGAAAAACTCTTTCGAGCTCGGCCTCGATCACCATGGCCGCAAGCTCGGCGGACTGCCGGTCGAGGTCATCTATGAGGACGACCAGACCAAGCCCGAAATCGGCGTGCAGAAAACGCAAAAGCTGATTGAGTCCGATAAGGTCGACTTCCTCGTCGGCTATATCTGGTCGAACGTGGTGCTGGCTTCGCTCAAACCGATTGCCGATTCCAAGACCATGACGGTGGTCACGAATGCCGGCGCCTCGCAGCTCGCCGGCGAATTGTGTTCGCCCTATGTGTTCTCGACGTCGTGGAACAATGACCAGACGCCGGCGTCGCTCGGCCTTTACATGAATCAGAAAGGGGTCAAGACCGCCTTCCTGATCGGGCCGAATTATGCCGCCGGCAAAGACATGCTCGCCGGCGTGCAGTCGACCTTCAAAGGCCAGATCGTCGGCCAGGAATTGACGCGCTGGCCGGACCAGCTCGACTTCTCCGCCGAATTGTCGAAGGCGCGCGAGGCCAAACCCGACGCGATCTTTGCTTTCTATCCCGGTGGCGCCGGTGTGCAATTCATCACTCAATATGCGCAGTCGGGGCTCAAAGGCCAGATCCCGCTCTACACCGCGTTCACCGTCGACGACTTGTCGCTGCCGCGGTTGAAGGATCTTGCCATCGGCATTCCGGGCGCCCAGGAATGGGTTGCCGATCTGCCTAACGACGCCAACAAGAAGTTCGTCGCCGATTACAAGGCCAAGTACAACGCCACACCGTCGTTCTACGGCGCGCAGACCTATGACGCAGTCGGATTGGTCGACAGCGCCATCAAGGCGGTGAAGGGCGACCTCACCAACAAAGAGGGCATGCGCAAGGAAATGGAAAAGGCCGATTTCAAGTCGGTCCGCGGCCCGTTCAAGTTCGGCAATAACCACATCCCGATCCAGAATTTCTACCTGCAGGATGCGGTAAAGAATGCCGACGGCAGCTATTCGCTGCGCACGGTGGCGACGATCGTCAAAGACGATCAGGACAAGTTTCACGACAAGTGTCCGATGAAGTAAGAAAGCTTTGCTGGGCGGAACAAGCACGCCACGATCGTCATGGCCGGGCAGAGCCGTTTGCAGAACGGCGTCACGTCATCGCCTATGTCCGGCCATCCATGTCTTTGTTGGGCCGCAAATGAAGACGTGGTTGCCCGCACCAGGTGCGGGTGTGACGGCAAAGACAGTGAACGCTCGATAGGCCCATGCTCTATTTCATCGAACAGCTCCTCAACGGCATTCAGCTCGGAATGCTGCTCTTTCTATTGGCAGCCGGCCTGACGCTGATTTTCGGCATCATGGATCTCGTCAATCTGGCGCACGGGTCGCTCTATATGCTCGGCGCTTATTTCGCCGCGACCTTTGCCGACTGGACCGGCAGCTTTGTGCTTGGCGCGTTCCTCGCACTTTTGGCGACGCTCGTTGTTGGCATGGTGCTCGAAGTGGTTGCTATCCGAAGATTATATGGCCGCGATCATCTCGACCACGTGCTCGCAACCTTCGGCCTGCTGCTGTTCTTCAATGAGCTGGTCCGGCTGATTTGGGGCCCGGCCGGCCTCACGCTGCCGCTGCCGAGCGAAATGCTCAATGCCGTCCAGGTGCTGCCGGGCTTGTATTATCCTGTCTATCGCCTGGTCATTATCGGTGTCACGCTCGCGGTCGGCGCGCTGCTTTATGTGCTGGTGATGCGAAGCCGGCTCGGCATGCTGATCCGCGCCGGCGCATCCAACCGGGAAATGGTCGGTGCGCTCGGCATTAATATCAAGCTGCTCTACACGCTGGTCTTCGGGCTTGGCGCGGGACTCGCGGGCTTTGCCGGCTTGATGCAAGCGCCGATCCTGACGGTGCAGATCGGCATGGGTGAGAATATTCTTATCGCCGCCTTCGTCGTCGTCACCATCGGCGGCATCGGTTCGATCCGCGGCGCCTTTATCGCCGCCATGCTTGTCGGCATCGTCGACACGATCGGCCGCGCTTTCGTCCCCGATCTGTTGCACACCTATCTGAGCGAAGCCGCCGCCTCGAGCCTCGGCCGGGCGCTGTCGTCGATGCTGATCTATCTGCTGATGGCGCTGGTTCTGGTCGTGCGTCCGGCTGGCCTGTTTCCGGCGGCGGCGCGATGAAGCTGTCGCCCGCGCCGCGCGTCGCGGTGAACATTTTTCTCGTGGTGTTTCTTGGTCTGGTGCCTGTCTATGCAGCGCTAACCGGCAATATTTTCGCCATGACGCTGTTCGCGCGCGTGATGATTCTCGCGCTGGCGGCGCTGAGCCTCAATCTGATCATGGGCTATGGCGGCATGGTCAGCTTCGGCCACGCCGCCTATCTCGGCATCGGCGGCTATGCCGTCGGCATTCTGTCGAAGGAGGGCATCGATTCCGGCTTCATCCAGTGGCCGGTAGCGATCGGCGCTTCGGCGCTCTACGCGCTTGTCGTCGGCGCGCTCAGCCTGCGCACGCGCGGCGTTTACTTCATCATGATCACGCTCGCCTTTGCGCAGATGGTCTATTACGTCGCGATCGGGCTTGACCGCTATGGCGGCGACGATGGGCTCACCATCTATCACAACAGCCAGTTCGGCGGCCTGATCGATATCGGCAACAAGACGGTCTTCTATTATCTCTGCTTCGCGCTGCTGCTGGCCGGAATTTATGCGGTCTGGCGCATTGTCAATTCGCGCTTTGGCCTGGTCATTCAAGGTGCGCGCTCGAACGAGCGGCGCATGCGCGCCATCGGCTTTCCGACCTTTCGTTATAAGCTCGCGGGCTTCGTCATCGCTGGTGCGATGTGCGGACTTGCCGGTGCACTTCTCGCTAATCACACGAGCTACATCAGTCCGGCGATGATGGAATGGACACGCTCTGGCGATCTCATCGTCATGGCGGTGCTCGGCGGCATGCGCGCGGCCTTCGGGCCCTTGATCGGCGCCATGACGTTTCTGCTGCTTGAGGATGTGCTGTCGCGCGCGACAGATTACCCTAATCTGTTCATCGGACCGCTGCTTCTCATCGTTGCCATTTATGTCAACGGCGGCATCGACGGATTGCTCGGGAGGGGGCACCGTGGCTGACGCTCTTCTTCAAGTCGAAGACCTGACCAAGCGCTTCGGCGGCGTGGTCGCGTCCGACCGGGTCTCGATCGCGCTTGATCGCGGCGAGCTGCACGCCATTATCGGACCAAACGGCGCCGGCAAGACCACTTTGATCGCCCAATTGACCGGCGAGATCGCGCCTGATGCCGGGAGCGTCCGCTTCGACGGTCATGACATTACCGCGCTTCCGGTCTACCGGCGCAGCGCCATCGGGCTGGCGCGCTCGTTCCAGATCACCTCGCTGTTTCTCGATTTCACCGCTCTCGACAATGTCGCGCTCGCGGTTCAGGCCCATGCCGGCCACTCGTTCCGCTTCTGGCGGAACGCGCGCGGCGACGCTGCGCTGCGTGAACCGGCGCGCGCGACCCTGAAGGATGCGGGCCTCGGCGCGCGCGCGGATGTGCTCGCCGCCGATCTCAGCCACGGCGAACGCCGTCAGCTTGAAATCGCCATGGCGCTCGCGACCAAGCCGCGCATGCTCCTGCTCGACGAGCCGATGGCCGGCATGGGCCCAGAGGAATCCGCACGCCTTATCGAAATTCTCCGCAAGCTGAAAGGCGGCCTGACGATCCTTTTGATCGAGCACGACATGGATGCCGTGTTTGCGCTCGCCGACCGCATCAGCGTTCTGGTCTATGGCCGCATCATCGCCTCCGGCGATCCGGCCGCGATCCGGGCCGATCCTATCGTACGTCAGGCTTATCTCGGGGAGAGCGGAGGAGATGCCGCTCATGGTTGAAGCTCGCAATTCTCCGCTGCTCGAACTGTCCGGAATCGAGACCAGTTACGGTTTGAGCCGGGTGCTCTTCGGCCTCTCGCTCACACTCGGCAACGGCGAAATGGTCTCGCTGATGGGCCGCAACGGCATGGGCAAGACCACGACCGTGCGCTCGATCATGGGGCTCACGCCGGCGGCCGCAGGCTCGATCCGATTTGGCGGCGAGGAAATTCGCACGCTGCCGACCTATCGCGTCGCCAAGCTCGGCATCGGGCTTGTTCCAGAAGGCCGCCAAGTGTTCCCCAACCTGACGACGCGGGAAAATCTGATTGCCACCGCTGCCAATCGCGGCAGTGCGCGTGACCCTTGGACCCACGACAAAGTCTGTACGCTGTTTCCGCGGCTTGCCGAGCGCGCCCGCAGCATGGCCAATCTCCTGTCCGGCGGCGAGCAGCAAATGCTCGCCATCGGGCGCGCTTTGATGACCAATCCGCGCTTGTTGATTCTTGACGAAGCGACCGAAGGCCTAGCGCCGGCCATCCGCGACGAAATTTGGCGTTGCTTGCTAAGGTTGCGCGCCGCGGGCCAATCGATCCTGGTGATCGACAAGAATGTCGACGCGCTGATGCGTATCGCCGACCGCCATTACATTATCGAGCGCGGCCGCGTCGTGTGGACGGGCTCCTCGCAGCAATTGGCGGGCGCACCGGAAATCCAGCACCGTTATCTCGGCGTCTGAAGGCGGCTCGGCTCGGTGAGGTAGACGATGTGGCCGCCGACGAGCACGGCGACGACGCGCGGCCGTCCCGACAGTGCCGCATCGACCAGGATCAGATCGGCGCGCTTGCCGGGCGCGATGCTGCCGCGATCGGGGAGATTCGTGGCGCGGGCCGGTGTGCCACTGACGAGCTCCCAGGCTTTGGCGAGCGGCAGCACGCCGATCTCCACCAGCCGGAAGGCGGCGACTAATGGTGCTGGATAGAAATAATCCGAGGCCAAGATCGAGCACAGTCCGCGCGCCACCATGTCGCGCGCATTGACCCAACCGATATGGCTCTTGCCGCGCACGATGTTGGGCGCGCCGAAGACGATTTGATCGCCGCCGGCGACGGCAGCCTCCGCCGTCTCGACATTCATCGGAAACTCGCAGACCCGGCAGCCGAGCGCGCGAAACCATTGTCGTTGCTCCGGCGAGGAATCGTCGTGCGACAGAAGCGGGATGCCAGCAGCGTTGGCGGTTTTGGCCATGCGCACAATCAGGTCCGGTACTTCGTCGGCGCGACTCTGCAGCGAGTCAACGAGCTTGAAGAAGTCCTCGCGGCTTAATCCGGTGCGGTCGATCATCGTGCCGATCTTGGACGGCGGCCGGTTCGCATAGTCGGGCGCCAGCATGTGATCGTTGAAAGCGAGCGCGTCGATCTTGCCTTCGTCGAGCCAGCCGCGCGCTTCCGGCTCGGCGTCGAAATTGTATGTCTCGAAACGCAAATGATAACGCGTATCGGCGGCGAGCCGCGGCTTGAGCGCTTCGATCGCCGAGAGCAGGTTGCGGGCGTTGTCCGGCCCACGCAGGCCCGGCTCCCAGGACCAGGTGACGCTGTGGAACACTGTCGTAATGCCGTTGGCGATGACCTGGCGGTCAGTATCGGCCAGCGCCAGATCGACCGCAAAATCCACGCCCGGACGCGGCATCATCTGCCGTTCAAAAGCATCGCCATGAATATCGACGATGCCGGGAAGCACGATCAGGTCTGCCGCATCAATCCTGCTCGACGCCGCGCAATCCGAGCCGATTTCGCCGATGACGCCATCGGCGGTGTGAACGCTTGTCTCCACAAGTGCGCCGCCGGTCAGAATCTTTGCGCCGGTAATTCCAATGTCCATTTTTCTGCTCAGGGACTCACTGTTTCCATTTTGAGAGCGCTCGCTTCGATCTCATAGCGATCGAGAAACTCTTCCACGCTCAAGCGCCGGAAATCCGGTAGCGCCAGCCGAAGACGTTCGTGTGACCAGTGCCACCAGGCCAGCCGCTCCAGGCGCATTGCGATATGGTTAGGAAAGCGCGGACGAACAAGCCGGGCCGGGTTTCCGGCGACAATGGTGTAGGGCGCGACATCTTTGGTCACGATCGCGCCCGCGGCAATCACGACGCCGTCGCCGATCTTTCTTCCCGGCAGCACAATGGCACCGTGGCCGATCCAGACATCATGGCCGATGACGACGCGATGCGATCGCCGCCATTCGAAGAACTCAGCCTCGTCGATCTCGCCCGGGAAATAGCTGGCGGCACGATAGGTGAAATGCGCCTGGCTGGCGCGCTGCATCGGGTGATTGCCGGGATTGATCCGGGTCATCGCCGCGACCGAGCAGAACTTGCCAAATTTCGTGTAAGCGATATTGCTGTCGTTGACGATATAAGAATAGTCGCCGACCTCGGTTTCGAGCAAGGTCGTGCGTGCGCCGATATCGGTGTAACGCCCAAGCGTGCAATCGTGCACTTCCGCGGTCGGATGGACGAGCGGTTGCTCGGACAGAATCTTTTTCATGTTTCCAGCACCAATGCGACGCGGTCCGAGGCAAAGCGTGACCGCGTCGTAAGAATGGGCACGCAGTCGGTGTCGGCGTCGACGCTTTCGACGACCAGCAGTGGACGGCCGAGCGCAAGTTTCAGACTCTCGGCGTCGGCAGCTTCGGCGACAGCAGCCGTGACGCGCGTGCTCTCGCGGGTGAAGTCGCGCACGCCGAAATTCGCCAGCATGCGCGTCATCGAATTGGACGACATTGCATAGACGCGCGCGGCGTTGGGGAAGCGGTCCGCCGGCAACCAACTCGTCGACGCGACGATCGGGATGCCGTCAGCCTGACGGACGCGTTCCATCCGGATCACCCGCGCCCCCGATTTGAGCTTCAGCCGCCTGGCGATGTCACCGTTGGCGTTTTCGATGCTGCTCGCGACCAGGCGGCCGCCGACGGCGTGGCCGGCGCCGCCGACGATTTCGGAAAATCGCGTGCGGCGGCGGATCGGATAGGCGATGCGGTCGGCTTCCACATAAGTTCCGCTGCCGCGCTCGGCGCGGACAAAGCCGCGCTCTGCAAGTGCCGCGATGGCGCGGCGCACGGTGTGACGGTTGACGCCGAACCGTTCGGCGATTTCGGTCTCAGCCGGTAGCTTGGTTCCCGCTTTGAAGGTTCCCTGCGCGATCGATTGTTCCAGGTCGTCGGCGATACGCCGCCACAGCGCCACGCCGGCGGCGGCTTTCGTCTCGGCGCGTTTTGCAGCGGCGGTGCGGCGTGTCATCGAGTTCGTTTCAAAATTCGTCTTGCCGTTTTCTAGCCTGTCATGGCAGCGTCAGCAAAACTTCATTGTTGCGCGCTAGACAGTCTCATAGTTGTCTAGTAACATAGACAACTATGTTCGACAAGGTTTTTCGTCGATTTGGCGCCAGCGGATGAGGTCTCAGTCTTGGACGAGATGCGCCAAAAACGCCGCGCGGTGATGGCGGTGCTGGCCGACAGCGCCGCCGCTGAAATTGCGCCTCTGCTCGAGGCGCTTGAACCGCTTCCGGCCCATGAGGATTTGCGTGCGCCGGAAAACGGTCTTGTCATGATGCGCGGCCGCATCGGCGGCGATGGCGCGCAGTTCAATCTCGGCGAAGTGACAGTGTCGCGTGCCGTGGTGCGGCTTACGACCGGCGAAATGGGCTTTGGCTATGTGCTGGGCCGCGACCGCGTTAAGGCGCGGCTAATCGCGCTCTGTGACGCGCTTGTGCAAACGGCGGCTTATGCCGCGGCGCTTGAAAGCAAAGTTATCGCGCCTCTTCGATCCGGTTTAGAAGCACAACGCGGCGTACACGCACGTCAGGTCGCAGCGACAAAAGTCGATTTCTTCACCTTGGTGCGCGGGGAGGACAGCGCATGATCGGCTCAGGCTTTGCCGACCCGGTGATGTCAGCGCAGGCGGCGTTTCGCGCTATCCTGGAGGCGACGTCGCGGCCCGGAATTGTTTGTCGGATTGGCGCTGAAGTTGTGGCGCCGTCGCCATTGTCATCGGCCGCCGCGGCTATTGCCTTGACGCTGTGCGACCAAGATGCGCCGGTCTGGCTCGACGCGCCGCTTTCCACATCGCAGGATGTCGCGACGTGGCTACGGTTCCACTGCGGGACAAAGATCGTCAGCGATCCCGCAGCGGCAACCTTTGCCTTCGTCGCCAACGCGGCTGCGTTGCCGCCGTTCGACAACTTCGACCTCGGCAGTGCCGACTACCCGGATCGCTCAACAACGATCGTGCTCGGCGTCAATTCCTTTCGCGCTGGTTCCGAACTGATGCTGGAAGGGCCGGGGATCAAGACGCGTCAGTCGTTTCGCGCCGATCCATTGCCGGGCGATTTTGCGTCACGGCTCACTGTAAACCGCGATCTATTTCCGCGTGGGATCGATCTTATTCTTGCATCGGCGGGCGAAATCGTTGCGCTGCCGCGCTCGGTTCGGCTCGTGGGTGAGGGGGCATCATGTATGTAGCGGTCAAAGGCGGCGAGCGTGCCATCGAGAACGCGCATCGGCTTCTGGCGCAAGAGCGGCGGGGCGATCCTGCGGTGCCGGAATTGTCCCTCGAGCAGATCGAGGAACAATTGACGCTCGGCGTCGACCGCGTCATGAACGAAGGTTCGCTCTATGATCGCGAGCTTGCGGCGCTCGCCGTCAAACAAGCGCGGGGCGATCTGATCGAAGCTATTTTCCTGCTCCGCGCCTTTCGTGCGACCCTGCCGCGGTTCGGCATGAGCGAACCGATCGACACCGGCGCCATGGCGGTGAGCCGGCGGATTTCCTCGACGTTTAAGGACATACCCGGCGGCCAGGTGCTGGGCCCGACCTTTGATTACACCCACCGCCTCCTCGAAACGCAGCCCGACGCGGCGCCGGATGTCACGCCGGCCGCTGCCGATGCAAGCTTGCCGAAAATGCCACGGGCGACGGATTTGCTCGCCGCCGACGATCTGATCGAGCGCTCGCCGCAAGGCTGCGACGACGTGCGCGTCGGCGATCTCACGCAAGATCCCTTGCGTTTCCCGGCGGATCGCGATCTGCGCCTGCAAAATCTCGCCCGCGGCGACGAGGGCTTCCTGCTCGCGCTCGGCTATTCGACACAGCGCGGCTATGGCCGCAATCATCCGTTCGCCGGTGAAATCCGGCTCGGCGAGGTCGAAGTGGAATTTGCGCCGGAGGAGATCGGCTTTGCCGTGCCGCTCGGCCGTATCACCGTGACTGAATGCCAGATGGTCAATCAGTTCCGCGGCACTGCGACCGAGCCGCCGCGCTTCACGCGGGGCTACGGCCTTGGCTTCGGTCATTGCGAGCGCAAGGTCATGGCGATGGCACTGGTCGATCGCGCGTTACGGGCGCGCGAGCTTGGCGAGGAGATCAAAGGACCGGCCCAGGATGAGGAATTCATGCTGTCGCATTCCGACAATGTGCAGGCGACCGGCTTTGTCGAACATCTAAAACTGCCGCATCACGTCGATTTTCAGGCTGAGCTTGGTCTTATTCGCCGCCTGCGCGCGGAGTTTGCTCAGGCACAGAGCGCTGGCGACATAAGGGAGGCGGCAGAATGAACGCGCCACAGAACACGCCAGCCTACAATTTCGCTTATCTCGACGAGCAGACCAAGCGCATGATCCGGCGCGCGATCCTCAAAGCGGTCGCCATACCTGGCTATCAAGTCCCGTTCGCCAGCCGCGAAATGCCGATGCCGTATGGCTGGGGCACCGGCGGCGTGCAGGTGACGGCCGCGATCCTTGGACCCGACGACGTGCTCAAAGTCATCGACCAGGGCGCTGACGACACCACCAACGCCGTGTCGATCCGCAAGTTCTTCCAGAAGACCGCGGGCGTGGAGACAACGACCAGTACGCATGAGGCGACGGTCATCCAGACCCGCCACCGCATCCCGGAAACGCCGCTCACCGAGAAGCAGATTCTGGTCTTTCAGGTGCCGATCCCCGATCCGCTGCGCTATCTCGAACCGCGCGAAACCGAAACGCGCCGAATGCACGCGCTCGCCGAATACGGGTTGATGCATGTGAAGCTTTACGAGGACATCGCCCGGCACGGCCACATTGCTACGACCTATGCCTATCCGGTGAAGGTCGACGGCCGCTATGTGATGGATCCGTCGCCGACACCGAAATTCGACAATCCGAAAATGGACGATTGCGCGGCGCTGCAATTGTTCGGCGCCGGCCGCGAGAAACGCATCTATGCGATCCCGCCGCATACACAAGTAATCTCGCTCGATTTCGACGACCATCCGTTCGAGCGCTACCGCCACGACGGCACCTGCGCGCTGTGCGGCGCGAAAGATTCGTATCTTGATGAGATCATCACTGATGATCGCGGCAGCCGAATGTTTGTGTGTTCGGACACCGATTATTGCGAGGGCCGCCGCGATACCGGGGAAACGACCGGCGTGCAGCAGGCCAAGGCAGACAAGGGGGCGTCGGTGCCATGAGTTCCGCCGCCATGAGTTTCGCTGCAAACGAATCCGCGCCGCTCCTTATTGCCGAAGGTCTGACAAAGTCGTTCAGCCGTCAGATCGGCTGCCGCAACGTGTCGTTCGATCTGCACGAGGGCGAAGTGATGGCGGTGGTCGGCGAGTCGGGCTCCGGCAAGTCGACGCTGCTGCAGTTGTTGTCGATGCAAGCCGAGGCGGATACGGGCCGCGTGCTCTATCGCATGCGCGACGGCGTCACGCGCGATCTTGCGGCGCTCGGCGAAGCTGAACTGCGTTTTTTGGCGCGAACCGACTGGGGTTTTGTCCATCAGGATCCGGCGCTTGGGTTGCGTATGGCGGTCTCCGGCGGCGCCAATGTCGGCGAGCGGCTGATGGCGGTTGGCTGGCGTCATTACGGCGACATTCGCCAGGCCGCGACCGACTGGCTGGCCCGCGTCGAGATCGATACTGCGCGGATCGATGACCGGCCAACGACCTATTCCGGCGGCATGCGCCAGCGGCTGCAAATCGCGCGGAACCTGGTGACGAAGCCTCGACTGGTCCTAATGGATGAGCCGACCGGTGGGCTCGATGTCTCGGTCCAGGCGCGGCTTCTCGATCTGTTGCGCAATCTGGTCGCTACGCTGAACCTTTCGGCGGTGATCGTGACCCACGATCTTGCCGTCGCACGTTTGTTATCTCATCGCATCATGGTGATGAAAGGCGGGGAGGTGATCGAATCAGGGTTGACCGATCAGGTCCTCGACGATCCGCGGGAACCCTATACCCAATTGCTGGTCGCTTCGATCTTGCAGCCTTGAGATAGATGAGTAACCCCGAGACAGCCATGACGCCCGCCCTCGAACTCCGCGATGTCGCCAAAAGCTTTACCATGCACCTGCAGGGTGGGGTGCGGCTGTCGGTTGTTGCCGGCGTGACCTTTTCGGTTCGCGCCGGTGAATGCGTCGTGCTTGCGGGCCCTTCTGGCGCCGGCAAGTCGTCGATCCTGAAAATGATCTTCGGCAATTATCGCTGCGACGAGGGGCAGATTTTGCTTCATGACGAGATGCGGAGTTTCAACGTCGCAACCGCGACGCCGCGCCAGATGCTGGAGCTGCGCAGCACCACGATCGGTTATGTCAGCCAATTTCTGCGCGCCGTGCCGCGCGTGCCGACCATCGATGTCGTTGCCGAACCGTTGATTGTCGGCGGCGTGCCGCGTGAAGCCGCGCGGGCCAAGGCAGCCGAGCTGTTGCATGAGCTTAATATCCGCGACGCACTGCTGAATCTCCCGCCCGCGACTTTTTCGGGCGGCGAGCAGCAGCGCGTCAATATCGCCCGCGGTTTCCTGCCGGATCTGCCGGTTTTGTTGCTTGACGAGCCGACAGCGTCGCTCGATGCCGACAACCGCGCGGTCGTGCAGAAACTGATCGCCGATAAGAAGCGGCGTGGCACCGCCATTGTCGCAGTGGTCCACGATGAGAATGTCCGCGACGCCATCGCGGACCGCATCGTCGAAGTTGCGCAATTCGCCGCCGCCGCGTGACGGACGCAGGTGAGGGACGATAGAGCCTGAAATGCCGGAACAACGCGACGCCGTCCTGACCAATGCCAAGATCGTGCTCGCTGAAAGGGTGATCGAGCGCGGCTGGCTCGCCGTATCCGGCGGCGCGATCGCCGAATTTGGCGAGGGCTCGGCGCCTGAGCGCGGCGAGGACCTGGGCGGCGATTTGCTGCTGCCGGGGCTTGTCGAACTGCACACCGACCATCTCGAGGCGCATTATTCGCCGCGGCCCAAAGTCTATTGGGATCCGGTGGCGGCCGTCGTCTCGTTCGACGGTCAGCTTGCCACGAGCGGTATTACCACGGTGCTCGATTCGCTTCGGGTCTGGCGCGAAGAAGGCGCAGAAGACGTCGACGGCCAGGCCGAGATTTTGGCGCAGGCGATCGGCGAGGCGCGCGACGCCGATCTGCTGCGCGTCGATCATTTTCTGCATCTGCGCTGCGAAGTGCCGATGCCGAGCGTAGTCGACGAAGCAGCGGCCCTGATCGGCCGCCCCGATGTCAAGCTGGTCTCTTTGATGGATCACACGCCGGGCCAGCGCCAGTTTCGCGACGAGAGCAAGCTGCGCGACTATTACCGCGGCAAGGGCAACTTGACCGATGCGGAGCTCGACGCTCTGTTTGCAAAGCGCTTCGAATATCAAGCCGCTTACGCCGCCGACAATTACGAGAAAATCGTCACACTCGCGCGCAAGTATAATACGCCGCTTGCCAGTCACGATGACACGACGCTCGAACATGTCGATCAGGCGGTCAGCGACGGCGTCGCCATCGCCGAATTTCCGACCACGATCGAGGCGGCGCAGAAGCTGCATGCCGCGGGCATTCGCGTGCTGATGGGCGCGCCCAATCTGGTGCGCGGCGGCTCGCATGCCGGCAATGTCGCGACGGCCGACCTGGCCGAATGCGGCGTGCTCGACGTGCTGTCGTCGGATTATGTGCCGGCGAGCCTCTTGATGGCGGCGCTGATGTTGCCGCAACGTGTCCCCACAATTGATCTTGCCGCGGCGGTGCGAACGGTTTCGAAAACGCCCGCCATGGCGGTCGGGCTCGACGACCGCGGCGAGATCGCCGTCGGCAAGCGCGCCGATCTCATCCATGTGCGTGTCGCTCACGACGTGCCGATGGTGCGCACCGTCTGGCAGAACGGGAGGCGCGTGGCGTGAACCGGCTCAGCAAACCGCAGACGCTTGTTCCGTCGAATCCCGGCGGGCTCGGTCCGGGACGGCTTGTTCTCGTGGTCGGCCCAAGCGGCGCCGGCAAGGATACTTTGCTCAAAGGCGCTCGCGCCGCCTGCGCCTACGATCCCGCCGTTGTATTTCCACGCCGCGTGGTGACCCGGCCGAAATCGGACGCCGAAGATCATGACACGATCGACGCCGTCGCATTCGAGCGTGCCGCAGATGACGGCGCCTTTGCGTTGTGGTGGCATGCCCATGGCAATGGTTACGGGATTCCGTCCTCGATCGACCGCGACATTCGCGCCGGCCGCACAGTGGTCTGCAATGTGTCCCGCACTGTCGTTGATGCCGCGCGGGAGCGCTACGGCTTTGTCACTGTGGTCGAGATCACGGCGCCGGAACAGGTGTTGCAGTCGCGGCTGGCGTCGCGGCAGCGCGTGAGCGACGGCAATATCGCCGAGCGCATCGAGCGCTCCGCCGAAGTCGAGCGGCTCTATGCCGCCGATATCGTCATCAGAAATATCGGTCGGCCTGACGGTGGAGTTCGCCGCCTTATCCGCGCGATCCGCACCAAGGCGCGAAGCGTTCGTCGCGCGCTCGCGACGTTTTGACTTCGTCGTGGCGGCCTGACGCTTCTGCTTGAATTCTTGCTGCCAGGCTTTTACGCGCAGGCTTTTGCGCTTAGACGCATGATCTTTTCGGAAAACCGGTTCCCACTTTTCGAGATCACGCTCTAGGCGAGGCGCTCACGCAGCGCCGCCGATAGTCTTTCGGCGCCGAGTACAATGACGAAGATGATGATCAGCAGCAGCGAGACTTCCTGGTATTGGAACAGATTCATCGCCGTCAGCAATTCGAAGCCGATGCCGCCGGCGCCGACAAAACCCAACACCAGCGATGAACGGATGTTTTCGTCCAGACGATAGAGGCTGATGCCCAACAGCGCCGGCAGGATGGTCGGGACGATGCCGTGGGTGAAGACTTGAATGCGCCGCGCGCCGGTCAGTTCCAGCGCGTGTATCGGCGCCATGTCCATCTGCTCGATGGTCTCGGCGAACAGCCGGCCGAGCATGCCGACGGAGTGCACGCCGAGCGCCAGACCGCCAGGGAACGGGCCGAGCCCGACGGCGGTCACGAATAACAGCGCCCAGACCAGGTCCGGCACCGCGCGGGTAAAGCCGATGACGCCGCGCGCGCCGTAATAGGCCATGCGCGAGGGTGTGATATTCGAGGCGGCGAGAATGGCCAGCGGCAAAGCGAGGACGATGCCGACCATGGTGCCGAACAGCGCAATATCGACGGTTTGAATGGTCGGCCAGATAGCGGACGGTAATTTGGAGAAATCCGGCGGCACGGCGCGCCGGATCAGATCGGCCATGCCGTGAACGCCGGTGATCAGGTCACGCGGCCGTGCTTCGACCACAATGAATGTCTGCACGACAATGGCAATGCCGAGCAAGGTCAGCACGCAGCGCGTTGCGGTTACGGCTGCGCCACCCCAGGTGCGGGCGCTAGCGGAGATGCGCAGCTCGGCGCGCGCGGCGTCGACGCTCATGCGGCCTCTCTGACGTAGAGGCGCTGCACGCCGTCGCGCGATACCTGCTCGCGCGGTAAATCGAACATGACGCGTCCGTCGCGCACGCCGACGACGCGGTCCGCATAGCTATAGGCGAGTTCGACCTGGTGCAGCACGCAGAGTACAGCGAGCTTCGCTGAGCGAGCCAGTCGTTGCAGCAGCCGCATGATCTCCTCGGACGCTTCCGGATCGAGACTCGCAATCGGCTCATCGGCCAGCAGCACGCGCGGCCGCTGCGCCAATGCGCGCGCGATCGAGACGCGCTGCTTCTGGCCGCCGGAGAGCGTGCCGGCGCGCTGCTCGGCGAGATGTTCGAGCCCCACTTGCGCCAGATGATCGCGCGCCGCCTCGAGCTCGGCGCGGGGCAGGCCGCCGAAGGCGGTCTGAAAGGTGTAGTGGCGGCCGAGTGTACCGGTCGCCACATTGGTGAGGACGCTGCTGCGGCGGATGAGGCTCGGGTGCTGCGAGATCATCGCGAGCTCAAGCCGCGCGCGCCGCAATTGCTCGCCTTCGAGCGCGCAGAGATCGGTATCGCCGAGCCAGATTTCACCCGCGCTCGGCCGCAGGATCCGGGCGACAGAATGCAGCAGCGTCGTCTTGCCGCTGCCGTTGCCGCCAAGAACCACGACCAGCTCGCCTGGCTCGACATTCAAATTGAAGCCGTCCAGCACGAGCCTGCCGTTGGGATAGCGCACCGAAAGCGAGCGAACGCGTAACATCCGGCTCTCCTGACGCGCTTCAGCTCAGCTTGCTGAGATCGATATTGAGCGTCTTCACGAGGTCACGAATGCCGTCATAGGCGGAATCGGTCTGCGGCACGAAGCGGGTGCCATGCATGCCCATGACCTTGCGGTCCGCTTCGTCGATCGACGACAGATCGAGGTTTTGCAAAATATCGGTCAACTTCTTCTTGAAAGCGTCGGGCAGGTTGCCGCGGATAGAGATCGGATCGGTCGGGATCGGATCGGACTTCCACAGGAATACCAAGTCGCCATCTTTGTAGTGGCCGCGCTGGGTCGCCGATTCGAGCTGCTCGCTGTTGAGCTCGCCGGCGTCGACCTTGCGATTGTAGAGCGCTTCAAACGAAGCGGTGTGGCTGCCAGCGTAGATTGCTTTGATGTCCTTGTCAGGATCAAGGCCCGCTTTGCGCAGCCCGTAAGCGGGAAACAGATGACCGGATGTCGAAGCGGGGTCGGAGAAGGCGAATGAGTGACCGCGGATATCATCCACCGTCTTGATGCCCGATGTCGGATAGGTCACGAGGCTTGCCCAGTAACTGTCGGGCTTGCCCTCTTTGTTGCTGAACGCCGCGACGGCTTCGGCCTTGGCGACCTGATGTGCCAGCACATAGCCGAGCGGACCGAACTCGCCGATTTCGAGCTTGTCGTTGCGCATGGCTTCGATCTCGGCGTTATAATTTGTCGCGACAAAAACCCTGACGGGGCAGCCGAGCTTCTCGCTGATCATGGCGCCGATTTTCTCGTAGATCGGCGTCAGACGCGGCGCGGTGTCGAACGGTTCGACGCCGATGCGCACCGTGCCGTCGTCCCCGGGGCAATCGGCGGCGAGCGCCGAGCGGGCAGGGATCGCAACTGTCGTCAGGGCCGCCAACGCGACCGCGGCCAGCGCCGCCGTTCCACTCGTCCAGCGAATTTGTACGTTCATGATCGAGCTCCCGTCATTTGCATTTCGTTGATTGCCATCGTTGCCCGCGCTTTGCTGATCGAAACCGTGAGCCAAGCGCGCCGCCTGGTGGTCAGGCGCGAATGTTTTGAGTCACAGACGCCTATGGCGAATCCGCTTCCGTCGGATGCAGACTTGGTTTCGGGCGGTTGCCATAAGCCAAAGCAAATTCCCGCGCGCCAACTGCCTGTTCCGCACGTTACGCAAAGAGAAAACCCCAATCACGCTATTGCCCGCACATGACACTGGGATGAACGGCCCCGCTTGCTGGGGACAAAGCTGCGATCTAGTCCACATCCGCTGTTCGCCGCCTTACTGGACTTCGGCCCGGACATAGAGGACGCCGCGATTGACCATTCCCAGCGCTCGCGAACGGCGAGTGCTCGGACAGCATCGTCGGACAGCAGGCGGCAAAGTACCGCACGTCGGTAACAGCAGAGAGAAGATCAAATGGGGGCGGGCGCTTTCCCAGTGTGCAGGCGAATGCACACGCAGGCGGATATTCGCCGGCGCCGTAAAACCTGCGGTTAGGGTCTTCCGCACGCGCCAGTTCCGATCTTAACGGATCGGAAATCGTATATGAGCTATTTATTTTACTGCATCAATTTGTAGTACCTGCGCGCATCGAGTCGCCCGTGCTGTCAGCTCGCCGAGTGCCTCGCAGATGAAAATACTGGTGTTGCGCCGGAGAAACGCCGAGTATCATGAGTCATTCAGCTTCGCCTGCCGACGTCCGCCAAGGCGGACAGCAAACTCCCCCTCAAGCCGCGGCTGCCGAGTTCGGCGTTGCCAATGGCGCGAACGCTGAGACGTCATCGTCGCAATTCATCAGCTTCGCGATCGGCGACGATCAATATGGCGTCGACATCATGGCGGTTCGCGAGATCAAGGGCTGGACGGCGATTACGCATTTGCCGCGGCAGCCGGATTATGTGCGCGGTGTTCTCAACCTGCGTGGCGTCATCGTGCCGATCATCGATCTGCGCTGCCGCTTCGGGCAAGGAACGACCGAGGCGACGCCGCTTCACATCGCGATCATCGTGCAGATCGGCTCCAAGCTCGTCGGTCTATTGGCCGACCGCGTGCTCGACATCGTCTCGCTCGATGGCACGCAAATCCAGCCGGTTCCGCGAGTCGTGCAGGCGGCGCGGCTCGATTTCCTCTCCGGTATCGTCACTGTCGACGACGCCATGATCGCGCTGATCGATCTGTCGAATCTTCTTTCGGTCAACAACGCCAGCGAGGCGGCGTAGGCCAATCGCCGCGCGCTGCCGCTTTCATCCGGATTTCCGCCGACATCGACACGAGTTTCAACACTGCGCCGATCCAAAGGACGAGCCATGCTTAATCGCTTGACAGTCAGCACACTTCTGAAAGTGGCCATTACGCTCTGCGGCGTTGCGGTCATCGCGCTGCTGTCGCTCAGCGTGTCGGATTCATGGAGCCGGATGCGCGCGGCGAGCCGGATTGCGTCGGCGGTGCAGGCGTCCGCAGATCTGTTCACCGCATTGCATAATCTCCGGGTCGATCGCGCCAATACCTATCGCGACCTGCTGAACGACAACCCGAACACTAAGCTTATGCCAATGCTGCGCGATGCCCGCGCCGGCGAAATGCCGGCGCTGCATTCGGCCGTCGAAACCCTGCAAGTGCTTGATTTGCCTAGTCAACATGAACTGGTGGCTCAGCTTTCCGATGGCGTCGCCAAACTCGATGCAGCGCACGAAGCGAGCGACGCTGCGGTCGCGCAGCCGAAAGCGGCTCGTCCGACAGGCGTGGCAGATCAGTGGATGAAGCAGACTGATGATCTGTTGGGTCTGATTGACAAATTGTCGAAGAGCCTGACGGTGTCGATCAAGCTGCAGGATTCCTATATCGACCAACTCATGGAGCTGAAGGAGCTCGGGTGGACTGCGCGTAATGCGGCCGGTGAATCTTCGGTCGTTATCTCCAATACACTGTCGGGCCGCCCGCTTTCGCCTACGGCATGGGACGATTACGTCGCCAATGTCAGCAAGGTGGATGCGACATGGGCTCAGATCAAAGACGTAGCCAGGGGTCTGCCGCTGCCGCGCCGCTATGACGAGGCTGTGCAAAAAGTCGAGCATGATTTTTTTGATCCCGACTACCTTAACAAGCGCACCAGCGCCCTCAAGGCACTTGTCGCAGGCCAGACTCCGGCGATAACGGTCGAGCAATGGACGCCGCTAACGGTGGCCAGGATGTCGACGTTCGAGGGCGTCGCCGACGCGGCTCTCGACGCGGCAAAGGATCATGCCGCCGCGCAATATGCGAGCGCTCAGCGTGACCTCGTCGTTCAGCTTGGCCTGATGGTCGGCGCCGTCGTCTTCGTCGTTTGCATGCTGCTCGTGGTCTCGCTGCGTGTCATCAGTCCGCTGCACAAGCTGAGCGCGGCGATGCGGAAATTGGGCGAGGGCGATTTCAGCGTTGTCCTGCCGGGGCTCGGACGCAAGGACGAGATCGGCGCCATCGCCGCCGCCACCGAAGGCTTCAAGATCAAGGCCGCCGAGAAAGCGCAGCGCGAAGCCGCGGCGCAGGCCGAGCAGGAGCGCCAGATGGCAACCGAGCGGGATGCCGCCATGACGCGTCTGAGCGGCGAGTTCGAGACCGCTGTCGGCGGCATCGTCCAAGCCGCGGTCAGAGGCGATTTCTCGCAGCGCGTGGCGCTCGACGGCAAATCCGGGCTCATCCTCAATGTCGGCAGCGCAATCAATGCGCTGTGCGAGAATATCTCCGGCGCTCTCGACGATCTCGCCGGCATGCTCGGCGGCCTTGCCGACGGCGACCTGACCCGACGCATCGCCGGCCAATATCAGGGCACCTTCGCGATGATCAAGGACAGCGCCAATACGACGGCCGAGCGGGTCGGCGCGACGATCGCTGAGATCAAGCGGGCCGGCCAAGAGGTCGCCAGCGCCGCCGGCGAAATTTCGGCGAGCACGACGGACCTTTCGCAGCGGACCGAAGAGCAGGCCGCAAGCCTCGAACAGACCTCCGCCTCGATGGAGGAAATGTCCGTTACCGTGAAGAAGAACGCAGAGCAGGCCAAATTGGCGAGCCAGTTCGCCGGCGAAACTCGCGAAACGGCCGATCGTAGCGGCCAGGTGGTCGCCGAAGCGGTTCGCGCCATGTCGCGCATCGACGACTCTTCGAAGAAGATTGCCGACATTATTACGGTGATCGACGAGATTGCGCGGCAGACCAACCTGCTGGCGCTGAACGCGGCAGTGGAAGCCGCCCGCGCCGGCGAAGCCGGCCGTGGTTTCGCAGTCGTCGCTTCCGAAGTGCGCAGCCTGGCGCAGCGCTCGTCGCAAGCCGCCAAGGACATCAAGGACCTGATCACAAGCTCCTCGACACAGGTCCAGGAAGGCGTGGATCTCGTCAACAAAGCCGGCGCGTCGCTATCGGATATTGTGGAATCGATCAAGAAAGTCGCGGCGATCATTTCCGATATCGCGACTGCAAGCGTTGAACAGTCGACCGGTATTGACCAGGTCAACAAGGCGCTCGGGCAGGTCGACGAAGTCACGCAGCAGAACTCCGCGCTGGTGGAAGAGAACGCCGCGACCGCCAAGGCGCTCGAGCATCAGGCGGCGACCATGAATGAGCGCATGGGCGCGTTCCGGCTTACCGAGAATTCGCCTATCGCCAAGAGTGCTCCACCTGCTGCAATTTCGGCGTCCGCTATGGCCCCCGTTGAGAAGGCGAAGCTGAAACCGGCCGCTGCAGCGAAGCCTGTAGCGGCCGCAAAGCCGATTGTGCAGCGGAAGGTCGTCGGCGGCGCGGGCCGCAGCGCGGCAGTCGCGAAGGTGAGCGAACTCGGCGCCGACTGGCAGGAATTCTAAAAGATAAGCAAGGCGGCCGGTCTTAAAATCTGTGGTCTCGGATCGCTCTCAGTATAAACGCCGAGGGCGATTTGTGTTTCATCAGGCTTTCGCCGGCCGAGAGAGCTTGCAGTGCGCCGCTGCGGCTTCGGCCGCGGGCCGGGGCGGGCCATGTGGCGGTGCATGCGCTCTCAATGAGCGATTCTGTCGCTGCCGGAGCAGGTAATTGAATACTATGACCGTCAATGCCGCCGCAAGTGCCCCCGCCGGCGTTAATTCACGCTACGTGACTGGAAAATAACATAAAATCTCCCGCTCCCGGACCGGTCATAGGCCGGGCGATTAACCAATCCGCAATTGTATCTGCCTTATTACTTTACACGCGAAAATTTGAAGTTTCCGCAGCGCGTCGCCGGGACTCTGTGGGCGAGATCTGACGCCGTGTTGCGGCGCCGGGAAACCGATGCCCTGCGGGGATAGAGCGAGGCACTGAGGATCTCATGAGTGATGTAGCTGTTTCTTCCGCCGTCGGCTCCCCGCAGCGTGGCGTTGTCGATCCCGGCATAGTTGCTTCATCCGGTGCAGCTACGGCACCGACCCAACTCATCAGCTTTGCCATCGGCGACGATCAATACGGCGTCGACATCATGGCGGTGCGCGAGATCAAGGGCTGGACCGCCATCACCCATCTGCCGCGGCAGCCCGACTATGTCCGCGGTGTGCTTAACTTGCGCGGCGTGATCGTGCCGATCATCGATCTGCGCTGCCGATTCGGCCAGGGTATGACCGAGGCGGGTCCGCTGCATATCGTCATCATCGTTCAGGTCGCTTCCAAGCTGATCGGCCTCTTGGCCGATCGCGTGCTCGATATCGTGTCCCTCGACGGGTTGCAGATTCAGCCGGTGCCGCGCGTCGTGCAGTCGTCGCGCGTCGAGTTTCTGGCCGGCTTGGTGACGATCGAAGGCGCCATGATTGCGTTGATCGATCTGCCCCATCTGTTGTCGATGCCTGCAAGTAGCCTTGATGGTGCGCGCGTGAACCATTGAGGCCAGGCGCGCTCGTTCGTTGCCTGGGAATTGGAATGAGGAGTTCGCCCCGATGCTAAAGTCACTGCTCGACGCCAAGAATTGGCGCATCGGCGCGAAGATTTTCGCCGGCTTCGGTTCGGTCATCGTTCTCTTGGTGCTGGTGTCGGGGTTTGGCGTTTACGAGCTGTCTTCGACCGGGGCCAGCGTGACGCGTCTGAATACGGCATCGGAGGCGGCGCAGCGGATTCTCGAGCTCGATCGCAATACCGAAGTGATGCGCCAGCGTGCGCTGCGCTTCAAGCAGCTGCACGATAAGACCTCGATCGACGAGTTCAACGACTCTTACAAAGAGTCGATCGAGCTTTTGGCCTTGGCTAAGAAGTCCGCGCCGAGCGAGGAGAGGCTTCGGCTTTACGAGGGCGCCTCGCAGCAGCTCGATGTGGTGAAAAAGAAATTCGACGAGATGGTCGCGAGCGTCAATGCGCTCTTGCAGGCGCAAGATCAGTTCGCTCTCGCTGGGAACAAGCTCAACAGCACGGCGCATCGGGTTTTTGCGCTCGCCGAAATCGGCAACAATTCCGATACGATGTTGGCGGTGCGCGACATCGAAGTCGCGCTCGATATTATGCGGGCGACGGTGTGGCGCTTCCAGGTCACGCTCGACCCCAAGGACATGTCGTCGTTCAAGGCCAATGTGCAAAATCTCAACGCGACAGTCGAGACATTCGGGCAGGTCGCCAATGCGCAGGCGAAGGCGCCGCTCGGCGATCTGACGACCGCAGTGAAATCCTATGATGATGCATTCAGCGCTGTCGCCAAGTCGATGATTGCGAACGAGGATCTCTATTCAAATCAAATCCGTCCCCTTCTTGCCGATGTCTACAAAACGATGAGCGGTGCCAAGGGGTCGATCATCGAGAGTCAGCAGCTCTCCAAAAAAGCGGCTGATGACGCGGTGTCGACCGGCACGACGCTGACCGCAATCATGGCCGCAGGCACGATCGTGGTCGGCATCGCGCTCGCTTGGTTCATCAGCCGCGGCATTTCCCGTCCGCTGCGCAAGACCGCGGAAGTCTTAGACGATCTGACCAATGATCGCATCGTCGACGTGCCCTATACGGAGCGCGGCGATGAGGTTGGCGCAATCGCCAAGGCGACCGAAGTTTTCAAGCAATCGATCGCGCAGAAAGTGGTCAATTTCCGCGTCCGTTGCGCGCTCGATGTCGTGCGCTCTGGCGTCATGCTGGCCGACGATGACTACAAGATCCTCTACATGAACGGCGCGCTCAAGGAAATCATGGACGAGTGCGCGCCGGAACTGCGCAAGGTCGTGCCGGATTTCGACCCCGACAAAATCGTCGGCAGTGCGATGGATCTCTTCCACAGGCATCCAGAGCATCAGCGCAAGGTGATGGATAGTCTGACTGGCCCTCACCAGACGCAGATTTCGGCCGGCGACGCCAAGATCAATCTGGTAGTGACGCCGGTCATCGACCAGCACGGCCGTCGCAGCGGAACGGTTGTCGAGTGGCGCGATGTCACGATGGAAAAGGCGATCGAGGCCGAGATCGACCAGGTGGTTAAAGCCGCGGTTGCCGGTGATTTCTCCCGGCGCTTGCCGCTCGAAGGCAAGAAGGAGTTCATGCTCAATCTCGCCACAGCGATGAATTCGCTGTGCGAGAACACCGCCAATGCGCTGGAAGACCTGATCGGCATGCTCAGCTCGCTCGCCGAGGGCGATCTCACTGCGCGGATCGCTGCCGACTATCAAGGCGCATTCGGCAGGCTAAAGAACGATGCCAATACGATGGCGGAGCGGATCGGCTCGACCATCGGCGAAATCAAGTCGTCGGCCCGTGAAGTCACCAACGCTTCGGCGGAAATCTCGACCAGCACCACCGATCTGTCGCAGCGCACCGAAGAGCAGGCCGCAAGCCTCGAGCAGACATCGGCCTCGATGGAAGAGCTCGCAACCACGGTGAAAAGGAACGCCGAGCAGGCGCAGCAGGCCAGTCAGTCGGCAACCGGCACGCGCGATGTTGCCGGTCGAGGCGGGCAGGTCGTCGCCAAGGCGGTCGATGCCATGGCGAAGATCGAGGAATCTTCACGCAAGATTTCCGACATCATCACCGTGATCGACGAGATCGCGCGACAAACAAATCTCCTGGCCTTGAACGCAGCCGTCGAAGCAGCGCGCGCCGGTGAGGCCGGACGCGGCTTTGCAGTGGTGGCGTCGGAAGTGCGCAGCCTCGCGCAACGCTCGTCGCAGGCAGCCAAAGACATCAAAGATCTGATCACCAGCAGCAATGGTCAGGTGAAAGACGGCGTTGATCTAGTCAACAAGGCGGGCGCCGCGCTGACCGAAATCGTAGACTCAATCAAAAAGGTCGCCGACATCGTATCCGGTATTGCCACCGCAAGCAGCGAGCAGGCGACCGGCATCGAGCAGGTTAATCGCGCGTTGAACCAGATGGACCAGGTCACGCAGCAGAACTCGGCCCTGGTGGAAGAGAACGCGGCAACGGCAAAGACGCTTGAACACCAAGCCAAGGCCATGGACGAGCGCGTTGCCTTTTTCCGTATCGCGGCAGGGGCTGAAGATGCCTGGCCAGCCGTGCAGCGGCGCGAGCCTGCCGCGGCCGCGAGACCTGCCGCACCGAAGGTCGGTGCGCCAAAAGCCGGCGCGCCGCAGCCCGCCGCATCGCGGGCCAGAATATCCGATGTTGTCGGGCCCAAATCGATAGCGACGCCGTCGTCAGCGCCGAAACCTCTCGCCGCCAATGCCGCGCGCAATTCCGTTGCCGGGCGCGCCAATGGCGCTGCCGTTGCGATGGCCAGCCGCGGTCCGGTTGCCCGCATGCAAGCGGCTATCGCCGAAGCCATGACCGACCCGGAGTGGAAAGAGTTTTAGGATGGCGGCTCTCGGCAATAGCGCAACGGCCGTGGTTCT